>OHAH01000773.1_pt1 | contig 24282 bp, 18 predicted proteins | sample 1577071 | NCBI WGS metagenome assembly OHAH01 (sample SAMEA3541520, study PRJEB24748) | human gut metagenome | biome: human gut; feature: human-associated habitat; material: faeces | place: China | collected 2012 | reverse complement strand
GAATGTTGGAGTCACGGCCCATCTTGGCCGAGCCGCCTGCAGAATCGCCCTCCACGATGAACAGTTCGGTCTTGGAGGGGTCTTTTTCGTGGCAGTCGGCCAGCTTGCCGGGCATACGGTTGGATTCCAGCGCGCTCTTGCGGCGCACCAGCTCGCGGGCCTTCTTGGCGGCGGCGCGGGCGCGGGCGGCCTGGGTTGCTTTTTCCAGAATCGCCTTCGCGACGGCGGGGTTTTCCTCAAAGAACTCGGTCAGCGCCTTGTAAACCACATTGTTGACCAGGCCCTTGATGAAGGTGTTGCCCAGCTTCGCCTTCGTCTGGCCTTCAAACTGTGCCTCCTGCAATTTCACGCTGACGACGGCAATGATGCCCTCGCGGGCGTCGGGGCCGGACAGGTTCTCGTCCTTGTCCTTCAAAATGCCCTTGGCACGTCCATATTCGTTCAGCACGCGGGTCAGGGCCAGCTTAAAGCCCTCCTCGTGGGTGCCGCCCTCGGGGGTGTGGACGTTGTTGGCAAAGCTCAAAAGCAGCTCGTTGTAGCTGTTGTCGTAGTATTGCAGTGCGACCTCGGCCACAGCGCCCTGGCCCTCGCCCTTCATATACATGACCTGCGGGTGCAGCGGCGTTAAGTCGCGGCGCTCGCACAGGTAGCTGACGAAGGAGCGGATGCCGCCCTCGTAGCACATCGTCTCGGTGCGCATCTCGCCGGACTGCTCGTCCTGGGGGCGGTCCGCGTCGGGGCGCTCGTCGGTCAGGGTGATCTTGACACCGGCGTTCAGGAACGCTTCCTCGCGCAGGCGCTTGAGCAGCGTTTCATAGCGATAGAGCGTCGTTTCCTGGAACATCTCCGGGTCGGGCTTAAAGGTGACTGTCGTTCCGGTAGAAGCCGCCGCGCCGATTTTTTTCAGGTCGCCGTCCGGCTTGCCGCGCTTGAAGCTCTGCTCATACTCGGCCCCGTCGCGGCGCACGCGGACGGTCAGCCACTCGGACAGGGCGTTGACGACGGACGCGCCGACGCCGTGCAGACCGCCGGCCACTTTATAGCCGGAGTCCTCGCCGCCGAACTTGCCGCCGGCGTGCAGCACGGTGTAGACGACGGTCACAGCCGGGATGCCCAGCTTGGGCTGGATGTCCACGGGGATGCCGCGTCCGTTGTCCGAGACCTCAATGATGTTGCCGGGCTTGATGGTCACTTCAATATGGGTGCAGTATCCGGCCAGTGCCTCGTCGATGGCGTTATCGACGATCTCGTAGACCAGATGATGCAGGCCGGAAGGCCCGGTGGAGCCGATATACATGCCGGGGCGCTTGCGCACAGCCTCCAGACCCTCCAGGACCTGGATCTGCGCACCGCCGTAGGCATGGTCGGTAGCCGTCTCGCGGTTGGTTTCGGTGATGATTTCTTCTGCCATGAAATGATAGCCTCCTGTTGTGGGTGGGTATCTCTTATTTTGCAATGTAGGGGCCGGGCATGCCCGGCCCTCCGCCTTGCGTTATTGCCCTTTTATCGGGCGGTACTTTTTATGTTGCGGGCCGGGCATGCCCGGCCCCTACGGGCGTAATACTTTAAAATTCCAGCCTTTCCGCTCTTTTTTTCAGCGCGGCGGGCGATAACTGACTGATATAAATGGTCTCGTCGGGGAAATCGGTGACAAGAAAGCTCTTGGGCAGCGTGCCCGGGGCGCAGAGGTCCACGACGGCGCCCTCGCTCTCGACGTGGCGGAAGTATTCCTCCGTCCGCCGCGACGCCCCGGCTGTGTCCAGATCAAACACCCCGATCACATCCCGGGTATTCAGGACAAAGTCCTGGCCTGCGTGAAAGTACAACTCCTGCCCCTCCCTGTAGGGGCCGGGCATGCCCGGCCCTCCAGTCTGCGTCATTGCCCGTCAGCGGGCAGCCGCCGTACTGCTGCGGGCCGGGCATGCCCGGCCTCTACGCTTCTTCGACCACTCCGCCCTTCACCATCACAATTTTTCCATTGGTACGCGCAAAAGCGGCGGTGTCACAGGTGGTCACAATCGTCTGGTGCTCGCCCATGCGGGTCAAAAGGTAGGTCTGGCGCTCGTCGTCCAGCTCGCTCAAAACGTCGTCCAGCAGCAAAACCGGGTGCTCACCGAACAAATCACCGACCACTGTCGCCTCGGCCAGCTTCATTGCCAGCACGCAGCTGCGCTGCTGGCCCTGACTGCCAAACACCCGGGCAGGCTGGCCGTCCAGCAAAATTTCCAGATCCTCGCGGTGCGGCCCGGCCAGGCAGAACCCGGCGCGCAGCTCGGCACTGCGCATGGCCCGCATCTTTTCGGTCAGCGCCGCAGCGGTGGGGGCCGCGGTGCACATCTGGTAGTTCAGCGCCAGCACCTCGGCACCGTGGGAGATGTCCCTATAATTCTGCGCGGCGATGGGAGCCGCCGCCGCCAGAAACTTGCAGCGGTGCTCCATGATGAGCGCGCCGTACTCGGCCAGCTGCTCGTCGTAGGTGTCCAGCAGCATATTGCCGTTTGGCGTAATATCGTAGCTTTTCAGCAGGGCGTTCTTCTGGGCCGTCAGCCGCATGTACCGCCGCAGCGCCACAAGGTAGGGCCGGTAGACCTGGCACAGTGCGGAATCCATAAACCGCCGCCGTCCGTCCGGGCCGCCCTTGACCAGCCCCAGCAGGTCCGGCTCAAAGACGACGGCCTGAAAGTTCCCCGCCAGCGCCGCTGCGCGCCCAACGTCCGCGCCGTTTAATTTGCCGGTGCGGCCCGGGCGCTGGCTCTGCCTGCTGCCCACGGTCAGGCGGATGGATTTTTCCACGTCCTGTGTCTCAAACGCGCCCTCGATGACCGAAAAGTCACAGCCGCGCCTGATAAGCTCCGCGTCCTTTGACCCGCGGAAGCTCTTGCCGCCGGTCAGCAGCCAGACAGCCTCCAGCAGGTTCGTCTTGCCCTGGCCGTTCGGGCCGCACAGCACGGTCAGGTGCGGGTCGGGGTGCAGCTCTGCGTGGGCAATATTGCGGTGATCCGTTACTTCTAAGTGCGTTAAGCGCATTACGCGCCCTCCGCGATCTGCACGGTCTGGCCGTCCAGCTCCACGGTATCCCCTGCGCGGCACTTTTTGCCGCGCATCGTGCAGACCTCGCCGTTGACCTTAACGGCCCCGCCCTGGATCAGCTCCTTCGCCTCGCCGCCCGTCTCGCACAGACCGGCGAACTTCAAAAGGGCGTCAAGCTTAATAAAGTCGGTGTTAATACGAATTTTTTCCATAATACATCCCTCTATCGTAACCCCGGCCGTAGGGGTCGGACATGTCCGACCCTCAGCCTTGCTGCAGCAGCCCTTTAGCCGGGCGGCTGATTTTATCTGCAGGGCCGGGCATGCCCGGCCCCTACAGCACAGCATTGCTTCAGCCCTCGTTCTTGAACCGTACCGGCAGCACCAGATAGATAAAGTCCTTGCCGTCCTCGGGCAGGAGCTTGACGGGGCTTAAGGGGCCGTTGATTTCCAGCACCATCTTCTCACACTTCGAGAAGCGCAGTGCATCCAGCAGATACCGGTTGTTGAAGCCGATCTCTACCGCGTCGCCCTCCATCGAGACCGGCGCGAACTCGTCCACGACCTTGCCCAGCGGCGTCTGGCAGCGGACCGTCACGCGATCCTCGGCAAAGGAGATGCGCAGCGGGTTCTTCAAACGCTCGGTAATAATGAGCGACGCGCGCTCGATCGTGTCGATGAAGCTCTTGCATTCAACGGTAACACGTGTTTTTCTGTCCTTCGGGATGACGCTTTCATAGTTGAGGAAGTCGCCCTCGATCAGGCGGCTCATGATCGTATAGCCGTTGGAGGTAAACACGACATAGCGGCGGTTCGCGTCGATCTTCACGTCGTCGTCCGCGCCGCCCATAATTTTCAGCAGCTCCTGCAGTGTCTTGGCGGGGATGATGATGCGGATGTCGCGGGTACACTCGACTTCGCGCTGGATAATGGCCAGCCGGTAGCCGTCCAGGGCCACAATCGTCAGGCTGCCCGGCTCAATGACGAACAGCTCGCCGGTGTGGGCGGGCTTTTTGTCGTCCTGGCTGACAGCATAGATGGTTTTCTCGATCATCTCGCGCAGCATGCCGCACTTGACGGTCATCGTATTGTCGGCGCCGGTCACGGGCAGGCTCGGATAATCGCTGGCGTTCAGCGCGGGGATCTCAAATTCTGCCACACCGCCGCTGATTTTTGCCTGGCCCTCGTCGTTCAGCTCAATGCAGACATCGCCCGCAGGCATACGGTTGACCATGGCGCTCAGCAGTTTGGCGTCAAGTACAGTTTCACCGGGCACAAGCACATTGCATTCAATCGTGGTCGTGATGCCCATTTCCATATCGTAGCCGGTCAGCGTCAGGTTAAAGCCCTCGGCCTTCATGTAGATGCCTTCCAGCACGGGGATGGCGGCGCGGTTCGTGATCGCGCGGGAAACGCCGTCGATGGCGCTGGCCAGCAGTGTTTTTTCGCATTCAAATTTCATGTTTCTATCTCTTTCTCCGGCTTTTTTGGAAAAAAGCCTCGGCAAAAAACGTTCAGCGGTCTCTAGGAAGGGTGCTCCTTCTGTTTTCCACAGCCGGAGCGGTGTTTTGTAGGTGTGAGGAAGTGTATTTTGCGGTTCCGTTCGCAGAAACTATTAAACTATGGTAGTAGTCGTAGTAGGGGGTGTTAGTTTCGTGGAAAACTCCGCGGGACCCGATTGCGCCGCGGAAAATCGCGGGTGGATTGTTTTGAACAGTCTGTGGACTTTTCTGTGGAAAACCCGGAAAACCCCTTTTTTCAACAAGCGCCGTGGAATACGCGCTGTTGATAACTGAAAACTTTGTTGAAAAACGCGGCGTTCTTTCTTTGCAAAGAAAGAACCAAAGAAATTCCAAATGCTCGGGTGAGAATGTGCGATGCTGCGTAAAGTACATCCCAAATCCCGTCCCCGGGATACAATATTGAAAGTTCTTTGCCTACTTTCTTTCAAGAAAGTAGGTCAGGTGCGGACATTTTTCATGATGTCGCTGCACATCTCTTTCAGGTGTTGGTCGCGCTTGATGTTTTCCTCCATCGTTTTGATGGAATACACCACCGTGGAATGATCGCGCTGGAACTCCTGCCCGATGGCCTCCATGCTCATGCCGGTCACCTCGCGGATAATGTACATCGTCATCTGCCGCGCCGCGCTCACATTCGCATTGCGCTTCTTGCCGCGGATGTCCGCCGGCATCACATTGTAGGTGCGCGCGACCTCGTTCAGGATCTTCTCGATCGTGACCGGGATCGGCTGGCTGTCGTTCAGCGTGTCCTTGATAGCCGTCGTCGTTACGCCGATGCACGGCTCGATGCCCTCCAGCAGATAGTAGGCGTTCAGCTTTTTGACCGCGCCCTCCAGCTGGCGGATGTTCTGCTTTAAGTGGTTCGCAATGTACTCGGCCACGTCGTTCGGCAGGTCCAGATTCAACAGCTCGGCCTTGCGCTTGACGATGGCAACGCGGGTTTCAAAATCCGGCGGCTGGATGTCGGCGGTCAGGCCCCACTCAAACCGGGTGCGCAGACGCTCCTCAAGCGATTTGATCTCCTTCGCGGGACGGTCCGACGCGATGACGATCTGGCGGCCATCGTTGTGCAGCGTGTTGAAGGTGTGGAAAAACTCCTCCTGCGTGCTCTCCTTGCCGGCCAGGAACTGGATGTCGTCGATCAAAAGCACGTCCGCCTTGCGGTAGCGCTGGCGGAACTGCTCCATCGTTGCCGTCTTGATGGCGGTGATCGTCTCGTTCGTGAATTTTTCACAATCCACGTAGACAATGTTGAAATCCGGGTGGTTCTTCTGGATCTCAATTTTGATGGCGTTCAGCAGGTGCGTCTTGCCCAGACCCGACGGCCCGTAGATGAACAGCGGATTGTACGCGCCGGAGGGGTTCGCGGCCACGGCCTGCGCGGCGGCAAACGCAAACTGGTTCGACGGCCCCTTGATGAAGTTCTCGAACGTGAACTCGTACCGCCCGCTGGGCAGGTCGTTCTCGTCCAGCTTCGGCTTCTCGGCAGCCTTGCCGCCGTCCGGTGCGGGCGCGGCCAGCACAAACTTCAGCTCCACCTCAAAGCCGAGGATCGAGGCAAACGCCTCCTTGAGCAGATCAGCATAGCGCGCCGCCGCAAACCGCATGACGACGTCGTTGGGAACCTCCAGGATGATGATGTTCGTGCCCTCAAAATTCAGCAGATTGAGGTCCTGGATGAAAACTCTGTATGATGCATCGGATACTCGTCCTTTGCAGTACGCCTTGACGGCGTCCATTACATCATTGAAGGAATCCATGATTCTCGATACTCCCCACTTCCTGTTATAAGTGAACGCCCCATATCCAAACAGGGCGCAGAAATACTAAATACAGTATACCACAAAACCGGGTTTTAAACAACACCTATATATAATAAAGTAGGAATTTTTTTATACGCCGGAATTGTTGAAAATTTTTACGCGGAGCAAAGAAAAATAAAAGTTTTCCACAACAGATGCAATTTTCAACAGTAAATAGTACAAAATGTAGTGGATAACTCTCTGTAGCTCCAATTCTTTGACGCGGGAGCGAAAAATTCTGCCCAAACCCCCTTGACAAAGTGGGGGTAAATCGCGTATAATCTAACTCTGCAAGGCTGCCCCAGTGTATGGGCGAAGCCCTGAGCAAACAGCCCATACCGGGATTTCAACAGGAGGAATGAAAAATGAAGCGTACTTTCCAGCCCAAGAAGCGTCAGCGCAGCCGCGTCCACGGTTTCCTGAACCGCATGGCTACCAAGAATGGCCGCAAGGTCATCGCCCGCCGCCGTGCGAAGGGCCGTAAGAGCCTGACTGTCTGATAACTTCAGAGATTAAGTGAACAAAAGGGTTGCTGATTGTAAAATCGGCAGCCCTTTTTTCAAATATGGCTTTACAGAAGCCGGGATTCATTATAATATATGTGTAGGAATGCCTTCCCCTTGGGGAAGGTGTCCGTGGCCCCGACCACGGACGGATGAGGGAAAACCTTCCGGAAATTTCCCGCAAATGGGTTTTGACCGAAAGGTTTGCCCTCATCAGCCGCCTGCGGGCGGCAGCTTCTCCCGAGGGAGAAGCCTTGGGAGGATACTACTATGCGTTACCGCACTTTAGATAAAAACTGGCAGTTCAACCGGGTGTATGGCCGGGGCAAAAGCTATGTGCATCCGCACTGCGTTTTGTATGTGGCCAAAAACCGGCTGGGCTATACCCGCATCGGGCTGACTGCCACCAAAAAGGTCGGCCATGCCGTGCAGCGCAACCGCGCCCGCCGCGTCATGCGCGCCGCTTTGTCAGAGCACCTGGCCCGGAACATCGGCGGGTATGACATCATCCTGGTCGCCCGCGGCCAGACCCCCCGCCTGAAAAGCACCCAGCTGAGCAAAACGCTGGGCAAGCTGTTTGCAAAGGCCGGTCTGCCCGACAAGGCCGCCCCGGCCCCCGGGCCCGAGACGGCCCCGCAATGATCGCCCGCCTTCTCATCGCGCTTTTGCGCGGCTATAAAAAATATATCAGTCCGCACCTCGGGCATCACTGCCGGTTCATACCCACCTGCAGTGAATACGCCATGCAGGCGCTCGCCGTGCACGGCCTTGTAAAGGGTCTGATTTTAACGGTGTGGCGCCTTTTAAGATGCCAGCCCTTTGCAAAATTCGGCTATGACCCGGTACCCGAAAAGGGAAAGTGGGTCAACCCGGAGCGAAGGCTGACGAAAGATAATAGATAAAAGATAACAAAAAACATACCGTAGGGGCGGATTCCATATCCGCCCGCGGCATCTGCCGGAAGCTGCACGGGCGCATATAGAATGCGCCCCTACGGCGGCAGAGATTTTTAAGCGGTGCGTCAGCACCGCGACCCACCAATTTTATTATCTATTATCTCCACAACATCGCCTCTCATGTCTTTGCACTGCGCAGCAGAGACCTACATAAAAATAAAGGTCCCGGGCGCAGACGGGGCAGAAGGAAAGGCTATGTCTTTTATGTATTTCCTGGCCGTATTGATCGGCCCGCTGGTGAAGATCCTGTACAGCTTCATCGGCAACTACGCGGCAACCATGATCGTTGCCACCCTCATCCTCAAGCTGCTGCTGTTCCCCCTGAGCATCCATCAGCAGAAGTCCACGGCCAAGATGTCCGTGTTCCAGCCGCTGATCACCGAGATCCAGCAGAAGTACAAGAACGACCCCCAGAAGCAGCAGGAGGAGCTGATGAAGCTCCAGCAGGAGCACGGCTATAACCCCATGGGCGGCTGCATGCCCATGCTGCTGACGATGCTGGTCCTGTTCGGCTTCCTGGGCGTTGTGTACTACCCCGTACACTACATCTTCGGCGTCAGCAATGAGGCCGTCAAGGCCGCGTGCGAGGCCATCGGCCTGGCCACGACCAACACCTCCACGATGCAGACCGCGCTGATCCAGGCCATCCACAACGGCGCGTCCATCGACCCGTCCATCATCTCCGCCAGCGTTGTGGCCGAGATCCAGAACTTCAACACCTCCTTCTTCGGCATGGATATGTGCGATGTGCCCGGCTTCCACCTGACCCCCATCGCCATCTTCCCGGCCATCGCCACGGTCACGATGTTCGTCAGCTACTTCATCACCCAGAAGCTCTCCGGCATGGATGCCCAGATGCAGGGCAGCATGAAGGTCATGATGCTCGTCATGAACCTGATGTTCGTCACGTTCTGCTTCAATGCCCCCGTCGGCTTCTCCCTGTACTACGGCGTGTCCAACGTGGTCCAGATCTTCCAGTCCTACGTGACCTACAAGATCTACAGCCCCGAGAAGTTCAAGGCCCAGTATGAGGCCGAGCTTGCCGCCAAGCGCGCCGAGAAGAAGAAAAAGCGCACCGTCACCGTCGAGCAGAACGGTAAGCAGGTCGAAAAAGAGGTCACCCTGGGCGAGGCCAACAAGCTGCGCCTGGAGATGGCCCGCCAGCGCGAGGCCGAACTCTACAAGGACGAGCGCACCACCCCACTGAATAAGGATTAAAATATACGACGCACCAACCGTAGGGGCGAGCATTGCTCGCCCGCGCCGTTGGCGGCTGTGAGGGAGTGTATCCCCTGCCGCCGTAGGGGCGCATTCTATATGCGCCCGCCCCGCTCCCCGTTGTGATGAACGTAACGATAAGAAATAAGAAGGAGGTTCCCCCTATGCGCAGTATGGAAATGAGCGCCAAGACCGTTGAGGCCGCCGTACAGGCCGCCTGCGAGGCTCTCGGCGTTGACCGTGATGACATCAACGTAAGCTACGAAGTCCTCGAATTCCCCACCCGCAAGCTGTTTAAGACCATCCCCGCCAAGGTCCTCGTGAAGGTCGAGGAGCCCGAGGCGGAAAAGCCGGCTGAAGTTTCCACAAAGCCCGCCGAGGTTGTTGAAATCTCTGACGAGACCGCCCCTGAAATCCAGAAGGAGGTCGTCGAGGATATGGTCGAGGAGGCCGAGTTGGCCCCCGTCCCCGGTGAGGAAGTCGAGGTTCCCCTTGACATCGACGCCGACCCGCGCCTGCAGGCCGCCGTTGACTACCTGACCCCGATCTTCAACCTGATGGGTGTGGAAAACTTCACCTTCACCGCCGTCAAGAAGGGCGCTGCCACGGTCCTGAAGGTCTCCGGCGAGCACATGGGCGCGCTGATCGGACGCCGCGGCGAGACGATGGAGTCCCTGTCCTACCTCGCCAGCCTCGTTGTGAACCGCATGGAGGGCCCTTACGTCAAGCTGGGCCTGGATGTCGGCGGCTACCGCAACAAGCGCGAGGACGACCTCTCTGCCCTTGCCAGGCGCATTGCAGACCGCGTCATCCGCACGGGCTGCTACTATGAGATGGAGCCGATGAACCCCTACGAGCGCCACATCATCCACACGGCCATCGCCGAGATCGACGGTGTGCGCAGCGAGAGCAAGGGCGACGGCCCGGCCCGCCATGTGGTGCTGTACTCCACCGACCCCGATGCCTGCAACCTGCCTGACCGCGACAACGCCCGCAACCAGCGCGGCGGACGCCGTGAAGGCGGCCACGGTCCCCGCCGTGACAACCGCGGCGGACGCGGCCCCCGCGGCCCGCGTGAGGGCGGAAGAGGCCCCCGCTACGGTGCTCCCCGCCGCGACAACCGCGGCGGCCCCCGCTACGGCGGCCCGCGCTCCAGCGTGCCCGCCCGCGAGTTTGCGGATGCCCCGCGCGACCCCGCAGCCAAGCCGATGGCACCCAAGACCACCGAGCGCATCCACGACGGTGACGATTTCGCCTTCGGTAAGATCGAGTTTTAAACAACAGTGTTGAAAAAGCAGCTGCTCCTGTGCGGACAGCTGCTTTTTGGTTTTTATGCGAGCGAAGCGAGCACAGAAAGCCTCCACTTTTAGGGGAGGTGGCCGCGCGCTTGCGCGCAGGCCGGAAGGGTCTCGACGGGGCTCCCGCAGTCTCCTGTTCCCCCTCTAAACTCTTTCCACACCGTTTTCCACAGTGATGTGGAAAACTCTTATTTTTCCACCGTTCACAACCGGCTATACATGGGGCAAAAATGAACCGTTTGTAAACAAGATATAGGCGTAACCACGGCCCGGCACCCCTACAGGTACCCCTTTTCCACAGGAAAACCGGTTTTCCACCGTTTCCCGGGGTTTTCCCTGTGGAAAACTCGTGAAAACTGTGGAAAACTATAAAATAACGGTGTTTCGCAGAAAACGAGCGGAACTTTTTGCGAAAGGCTCTCTGCAGACCTTATTTTCCTGTTGAAAATGTTGAAAACTGCCTATAGTTGTAGAACCCCGCGGTGGAAAAGTCCGAAATGTTGTTAAAAACACAGATGTAGCTGTATGAAAAACAAAGTGGGATGCAGTCGGTTATCAAACGTCCATGCCCGGCAACGAGGATACATTTTCAACCGTATGGCCAGCCCAATGTTGAAAGAAAAACAACAACCGGCGAACGACATCCCAGATAAACTTGCGGGCGGCATATAGGCCGCCCCTACAGCGCTTACGTGAATTCCATCCGTAGGGCGGGGTGCCCACACCCCGCCGCAAGTTCGCGCGGCTCCCCGTCAACGGGCAGCCACTCACGTAGGGGGCGGCGTCCCCGAAGCCCCGGAAGCCTTCTGCCGCCGCCTATCCCCGGGAAAACCCCCGGGCCGGGCATGCCCGGCCCCTACCGCGCAGCGGCGGGCAAGCCCCCTGCCGTCCATAAACGCCCACGGAGGGGTCAAGACCCCTCCCTACGGACCGCCCCATCAACGAGTGCCCGCCCCCTACCGCGCGGCGGTGCGGGAACGGCGACAAAAAAACCGAGGCGATCCCTTTTCCCGGGACTGCCTCGGTTCTTTATATAAGCATATAAGCGCTTAATCGTGCCGGATGGCTTCCAGCGCACTGATCCTGACCGCCTTGTTTGCGGGCAGGATACCGGCTACCAGCCCCACCAGCGTGGCGAATACCAGCGCCGCCAGCATGAGCCAGGGCGGGATGATCGAAATGGCCGCGCTGCCGCCCCCGTCCATGTAGTAGTACCCGCCGCCCATCAGGCCGGACAGGTCCAACCCGCCGCCCTGACCGAACGCCGCTAAAATTGTGGAAAGGTTGTTCAGCACAAAGCTGGCCAGCAGGCTGAACGCTACGCCGATCAGCCCGCCGATAAACCCGATGGTCGAGCTTTCCAGCAGGAACATCGTGCGGATGCTGCCCAGCTCACAGCCCAGCACCTTCATGACGCCGATCTCCCGGGTGCGCTCATAGATGGCCATCGTCATTGTGTTGATGATGTTGATGGCCGCCACAAACAGCGAGACCGCCGCGATGCCGCCGAAGATCATCTGGCTTTTTATGACCTGCTGCTGCATTTCCTCGCGCTGCTGGTTCATCGAGTAGGTGTTGGTGAAGCCCAGGTCGTGGATGGCCGTCTCAACGTCGGTGACGTTCTTCAGGTCATCGACCTTGACGTAGACCTGTTCGTAGCTCTTTTCCTCGGTCTTGGTTTTGGTCATGTCGTTGTAGACCTTTTGCAGCATCTTCATGTCCTGAATGCGCAGCACAACGCCGCTCTGGGTCCAGTAGCCCTTGGCGCCGTCCGGCTCCAGCACGCCCACGACCTCCAGCTCCCAGCTGCGGGATTTTTCGGTGGAGCCCTCGCCGGTCCGGATGGTCAGGGTCATCTTATCCTTGTCGATGTCCACAAAGGGCGGCAGCTCCTTGCCGTTGGCATCGGTCTGGCCCTGCCAGCGGTAGCGCTTGGGGCTGTTGGGGCTCTTGCGCGAGTCCTGAAACTCATACCCGGTGGACCCGCCGACCAAAATCTGTAATTTCGCCGCCTTCTCGCTGGCGGGGGTGTTCGTGAGCCAGCTGCCGCTCTGCAGGGCGAAGCCCATCGGCTCCAGCGCGGTGGGGTCGATGCCGATCAAATTGTAAATTTCCATCGTGTAGCGGTCATTGCGGCCCGCCGTGATGGTGCCCTCCAGATTATACGCCTGCGCGTAGGGCGTAGCCGCCGCCACATGGGGAATCTGCTTGATGCTGGCGATGGCGGCATCGTCCAGATACAGCGGCTTGCCGTCGCTGCCGACCATCGTGCCGTAGCCGTAGATCTGCACCTGGGTCAGGTCGCCCCAGCTTTGCAGCATCTCCTCGTTGGTTTTGGTCTGGGCAATGCCCAGCGAGATCATCAGCACGACCATGCAGGTGCCGATGACGACGCCGACGAGCGTCAGCGCCGTGCGGCCCTTGCGGCGCAGCAGGTTGCGCGCCGACAGGCTGATTTCATCAGAGATCTTCATCGCTGTCCTCTGCTTCCAGCGCGGCCAGTGCCTTGGCCTTTTTGCGCTTGCGTACCACGACCACGATGACCACGATCACGACCACTGCGCCGCAGACACCGATGAGCACCCACGCCCAGACCGGCATACCGGTCTGCTCGGGCTGGACGTCATCCATCGACGGGTCATAGTTGAAGTCGTCCATGTTCATCTCCTCGGCACTGACAGAGAAGTCCTTCGAGAAGGTCTGCGGGTTGCCGGAGGCATCCTCGTAGTTCAGCGTGATGATGCCGCTGACCGTGCCCGCGGCATCGGGGATGATGTCAAAGTCCACGCTGCCCTCGGTGCCGGCGGCCAGGTTGCCGAGGTACTGGTAGCCGCCCGCACCCAGATTGGTGCCGGTCAGGCGTGCCTCAAGGTTGCTGATGGGGTTTTTGCCCTTGTTGACGTAGGAGAGGGAGACGCTGCCGGTGTCACCGACATAGATCGTGTCGCCGGACAGCTCGAGCTGGCCGACCTCAAAGCGGTCGGGCTGGCTGACGGGCACGGAAATCGTCGTGGTGCCGCTGACCTCCTTGCCGGTGACAGAGCCGGTGCCGGTCATGTTGACGGTGATGCTGGCCACCGTGCCGGTAAAGCCGGAGGCGGGTATGACCTGGAACGTGACGTCCCGGGTCTGCTTGGGGCAGATGGTGCCGAGGTAGCTGGACAGGCTGCCGCCGTTCAGGGAGATGTTCTCGGGCAGCGTCAGCGAGACGATGACATCGTCGAGGTTCTCATTGCCGTCGGTGGCGTAGAGGCCGAGGGAGAGGTCGAACGCCTGCCCTGCGGTGACGCTGTCGCCGTAGCTGGAGGTGCGCACGAGCAGGTTGGGCGAGGTCGTCTGGTCCTTGTCCACGCACTGGCCCAGCGTGACGCTGAACTGCTGCAGCGGCTTGGCGGTGTCCAGATAGGACAGGTTGATGGGCAGCGTGTTGCCGCCGCCGTTGTAGATGACGTCGCGGAACAAAATGACGTAGCTGTAATAATTATACTGCGCGTTCGCCGCAACCTCCTCCGGCGAGGCCGAGCCGTTGCGGACGTTCTGCAGGCGGGTGGCGTTGGGGTCGTCGTTGCTGTCGAACAGCTGGCCAATCTCGCCGGTGCCGGTGTAGGTGAACACGGCGGAGTTGATGCGCGCGGAGATCTCCTCCGGCTTGACGCAGTACCGCGCCGAGGCGTGGTCCACGACCTTGAGCACGATGTTGATCTTATCACCGACCTGCACGGTGGTGACCTCGCCGCCCGCAGTGTCGGTGACGGAATAGGCGGAGACGTAGACGCCGTCAGAGCTGGTCGTGTCAATGGCCGCCGTCGGCGTGGGGGTGGGGTCGGTGACATCCGGTGTGATGACGTCGTCTGCCATAACCGGCGCACACAGCGCCGCCGCCAGAGCAAAGGCGGTCAGCAGGGAAAATAGGCGTTTCATGGTTGGTTTGTACCTCCAAATTTTATAACCCCAAGGCTTCCCCCTGGGGGGAAGCTGCCGCCCGCAGGCGGCGGATGAGGGGAGAGCTTGTGTGGCGGCTCCGTGAGCGGGCCGCGGCGGAAACACGCCCCTCAACCGCCCTCGGTCGGGGCCTCGGGCTTATTACTTTTTCTGTTCCTTCGCGGCCTCCCCGCCAATATCCAGATTCCCTTCCAGATCGGCAAAAAGGGCGTCGCGGTTTTTCTTCTTCGTCTCCTCGTCCTGCACGACGTTGGAGCAGACCTTGCCGTCCAGGATCGTCACAATGCGGTCCGCACACTCGGCCAGCTCCGGCTCGTGGGTGACCATAACGAACGTGACACCGCTGTTTTTGGACATTTCCAGCATGCGGTACAGCACCTGCTTGCTTGTGCGGGAGTCGAGGTTTCCTGTCGGCTCATCGGCAAAAATGACCTTGGGACTGCTGACGAACGCGCGGGCAATGCCGACGCGCTGCTGCTGGCCGCCGCTCATCTCGGTGGGCAGGTGGTTGGCGCGGCCCAGCAGACCCATGGATTTCAGCTCTTTGCGGGCGCGGGCCAGACGGGTCTTTTTGTCCACACCCTTGAACATCAGCGGCAGGGCGACGTTCTCCGCCGCCGTCATGGTGGGCAGCAGGTTGTAGCTCTGAAAAATGAACCCCAGGTGCTGCTGGCGGAACTCGGCCAGCTCGTTCTCGGTCATTTTGCTGATCTCGTGCTTTCCTATGTATACCTTGCCGGACGTCGGCTTTTCCAGCCCGGCCAGCTGGTTCAGCAGCGTGGATTTGCCGCTGCCCGACTGGCCGACGATACAGCAGAACTCGCCTTTTTCTATCGACAAATCGACATTATTCAGCGCAACGACGCGCTCCTTGCCGACGGCATAGACCTTGCGCAGTTTCTCTGTACGGATGATTGGTGCCAAACGCACACCTCCTTACGTGCAATATACCACATATTGTATCATATTTCGACGATGGTGGGAAGATGGGGAAGTTGTAAAATCTGTTCCTTTCCTATATAATAGACGACAAAAAGGGGGCAGACGTTACCATGGAGTACACAATTCATCCGATTGCGCATATCCGCACGGATTTTACGGATAAATTCGGCATCCCGCGGCAGAGCGGGCTGGTGCCGGAGCTGACGGCGCGCATCGTGTTTGAGCCGGAATACCGCGACCCGAACGCGCTGGTCGGCATCGAGGGGTATGACCGGCTGTGGCTGATCTGGCAGTTTTCCACCGTGGCGGCGGAGTATGCCGCGGGCAAAAGCTGGCGGCCCACCGTGCGCCCGCCGCGCCTGGGCGGCAACGAGCGCCGCGGCGTCTTTGCGACCCGCAGCCCCTACCGCCCGAACGCGCTGGGACTTTCCTGCGTAGAGCTGGCGGGCGTCGAAAACGGCGAGCTGATCGTCCGCGGCGCGGACCTTTTGGACGGCACGCCGATCTTCGACATCAAGCCGTATCTGCCCTATGTGGACGCCTACCCCGACGCCCGGGGCGGATTTACGGACACGACAAAGGAATACGCTTTGCAGGTGGTTTGCCCCGACGCGCTTTTGTGCAAAGTGCCGGAAAACAAGCGCGCCGCTTTGTCCGGTGTGCTGAAAAACGACCCCCGCCCCGCCTACCAGCACGACCCGGAGCGGGTGTACACGCTGGATTTCGGCTGCAATAAAGTGAAATTCACGGTGGACGGGGATATTTTGAAGGTTGTTGACATCTTATAAACGGGAAGGAAAGGCGGCGCGGCAAAGCCGTCCGCAGAAAGCCTCCTCGCGCAGCGGGGAGGTGGCCGCGAAGCAGGCCGGAGGGGCTTTTGCGGTTCGCGGCGGCGGTAGGCCGCGGAGGGGTCAAGACCCCTCCCTACAATGCAAAAGACAAAAGGGCGGTACCGGCAAGGTGGAGGGCCGGGCATGCCCGGCCCCTACAGACTGCTGTTTCCGGCATCGGGGGTTCGGGGGAACACCCGAATTTTAAAACGGAGCAGAGGGCGCGGGCGTTAAGCGCGAACAGTAATACTGCGTTCGCGTAGCCCGCGCACTCTGCGACCTCCGCTTTGGGGTTCCAAGGGGCGTGCAGCCCCTTGGTCGCGGGTCCGCTGCGTCGAAACAGCGGCAGTTTTCTTTGCGAGCTTTCTTTTGCTGCCAAAAGAAAGCGGGTTCCCGGGAGGCTGCCGTTCCCGGGCAAAGATTCCACGATTCGGAACGCTGTCCTATAAACCGTACCCAAAAACGCCCTAAAAACCGCCTTGTTCGTCATTGTGGTCAAAATGCACACAACAGCTCTGAAAATATGTGCAACTTTCTGAACAAAACCCCTTTACGAAAAGGGGGGTTTTTTGGTACAATAAAGCTATGCAAAAGCGTTTGTCTGGAACTATGCCCGGAGCAAGATTGGGGCACGTGCCAAATGACGCAGGCTTTGTGCGGCCCTGACACCCGCACAGCTTTGTATGCAAAACTCTAATGAAAAACGGAGGAAAGAAAATGCCCAGAGCTAAACAGTCTATGGACGGCAATACCGCTGCGGCGCATGTAGCTTATGCATTCACCGATGTGGCTGCCATCTACCCCATCACCCCCTCCAGCCCCATGGCCGACACCGTTGACCAGTGGAGCGCTGCAGGCCTGAAGAACATCTTCGGCAACCAGGTCAAGGTTGTTGAGATGGAGTCCGAGGCCGGCGCCGCAGGCGCTGTCCACGGTTCTCTCGGTACCGGTGCTATCACCACCACCTTTACCGCTTCCCAGGGTCTTCTGCTGATGATCCCCAACATGTACAAGATCGCCGCTGAGCAGCTGCCCTGCGTCTTTGACGTTTCTGCCCGTACCGTTGCTACCCAGTCCCTGAACATCTTCGGTGACCACAGCGACGTTATGGCCGTTCGTCAGACCGGCTTTGCCATGCTGGCCGAGAGCAACCCGCAGGAGGTCATGGACCTGTCTCCCGTTGCCCACCTGTCCGCTATCGAGGGCCACGTTCCGTTCGTGAACTTCTTCGACGGCTTCCGTACCTCCCACGAGATCCAGAAGATCGAGAAGTGGGACTACGAGGACCTGAAGGAAATGTGCAACATGGAGGCTGTCGAGGAGTTCCGTGCCAAGGCCCTGAACCCCGAGCACCCCAAGATGCGCGGTTCCCACGAGAACGGCGACGTCTTCTTCCAGCATCGTGAGGCCTGCAACCCCGCTTACGAGGCTCTGCCTGCCGTTGTTGAGAAGTACATGGCCAAGATCAACGAGAAGCTGGGCACCAACTACGACCTGTTCAACTACTACGGCGCCGAGGATGCTGACCGCGTCATCATCGCCATGGGCTCCATCTGCGACGTCGCAGAGGAGGTCGTTGACTACCTGACCGCCAAGGGCGAGAAGGTCGGCCTGGTTCTGGTCCGCCTGTACCGTCCCTGGGTCTCCAGCGCCCTGCTGAAGGTCCTGCCCAAGACCGTCAAGAAGATCGCCGTTCTGGACCGCACCAAGGAGCCCGGCTCCCTGGGCGAGCCCCTGTACCTGGATGTCGCCACCACCCTGCGTGAGGCCGGCATGAACGACGTCGTCCTGACCGGCGGCCGCTACGGCCTGGGCTCCAAGGACACCCCGCCGTCCAGCGTCTTTGCTATCTACACCGAGCTGGAGAAGGACGCTCCGAAGTCCCGCTTCACCATCGGCATCACCGACGACGTGACCAACCTCAGCCTGCCTGAGGTCAAGCCCGCTCCCATCACCTCCGCCCCCGGCACCAAGGAGTGCAAGTTCTGGGGTCTCGGCGGCGACGGTACTGTCGGTGCCAACAAGAACTCCACCAAGATCATCGGCGACCATACTGACAAGTACATTCAGGCTTACTTCCAGTATGACTCCAAGAAGACCGGCGGTGTCACCATCAGCCACCTGCGTTTCGGCGACAAGCCCATCCGCAGCCCCTACTACATCAACCAGGCTGACTTCGTGGCCTGCCACAACCCCGCTTACATCCACATGGGCATGAAGATGGTCCAGGATGTCAAGCCGGGCGGCGTCTTTATGATCAACTGCCAGTGGACCGATGCCGAGCTGGATGAGCACCTGAATGCTGCCGACAAGAAGTACATTGCCGACAACAACATTCAGCTGTACACCATCAACGCTATCGATAAGGCTATCGAGATCGGCATGGGCAAGCGCACCAACACCATCCTGCAGTCTGCCTTCTTCAAGCTGGCCGACGTCATGCCCATCGACGATGCCGTCGAGTACATGAAGGCCGCTGCCAAGAAGAGCTACGGCAAGAAGGGCGACGCTGTTGTCCAGATGAACTGGAAGGCTATCGACGCCGGCCTGGACGCTGTCCATAAGGTCGAGGTCCCCGCCTCCTGGTCCAACCCCGCTGCTGATCCGGCTCCGAAGGCCCTGAAGGGACCCGAGGCTCTGGTCAAGCAGATCCGCGACGTTATGGAGCCCATCTCCCGTATGGACGGCGACAGCCTGCCTGTCTCCGCCTTCGAGGGCAACGTCAACGGCGAGTGGGAGCAGGGTGCTTCCGCTTACGAGAAGCGCGGCACGGCTGTTATGGTTCCCGAGTGGAACGCCGAGAAGTGCATCCAGTGCAACCAGTGTGCCTTCGTCTGCTCTCACGCCACCATCCGTCCGTTCTGCCTGACTGCTGCCGAGGCTGAGGCTGCGCCCGCTTCCACCAAGCTGGCCGACACCAAGCCCAAGGCAAGCGAGTACAAGTTCACCATGGCCGTGTCTCCTCTGGACTGCATGGGCTGCGGCGAGTGCGTCACCGTCTGCCCGACTGCCGCTATCGAGATGAAGCCGCAGGAGAGCCAGTCCGAGCAGCAGGCTGCTTTCGACTACTGCGTCGAGAACATCCGCAAGAAGGACAACATCCCCGGCGTTGTTTCCGAGGTTTCCGTCAAGGGCTCCCAGTTCAACCAGCCGCTGCTTGAGTTCTCCGGCTCCTGCGCTGGCTGCGCCGAGACCTCTTACGCCCGCCTGATCACCCAGCTGTTCGGCGAGAAGATGTTCATCTCCAACGCTACCGGCTGCTCCTCCATCTGGGGCGGAACCGCTTCCATCAGCCCCTACACCACCAACAAGGCTTCCGGCCACGGCCCCGCATGGATCAACTCCCTGTTCGAGGACAACGCCGAGCATGGTCTGGGTATGCAGATCGGTTATGAGACCGTCCGCGAGAACCTGATCACCAAGGTCGAGGCCCTGAAGGGTAAGAACGCTGAGCTGGATGCTGTCATCGACAAGTTCCTGGAGACCAAGAACAACACCAAGGCCAACGACGAGCCCGCAAAGGCCCTGATCGCTGCCCTGGAGGCCTGTGGCTGCGACGAGTCCAAGGAGATCCTGAAGGACAAGCAGTACCTGGCCAAGAAGAGCTTCTGGATCTTCGGCGGCGACGGCTGGGCTTATGACATCGGTTACGGCGGCCTGGATCACGTCCTGGCTTCCGGCCACGACGTCAATGTTATGGTCTTCGACACCGAGATGTACTCCAACACCGGCGGACAGGCTTCCAAGGCCTCCAACATCGGTGAGGTCTGCCAGTTCGCTGCTGCCGGTAAGGAGATCAGCAAGAAGTCTCTGGCTGAGATCTGCATGACCTACGGCTACATCTATGTTGCTCAGATCGCTCTGGGCGCCAACATGGCTCAGGCTGTCAAGGTCATCGCCGAGGCTGAGGCTTATCCCGGCCCGTCTCTGATCATCGGCTACGCTCCCTGCGAGCTGCACGGTGTCAAGGGCGGCATGACCAACTGCCAGAACGAGATGAAGAAGGCTGTTGCTGCCGGTTACTGGAACCTGTTCAGCTTCAACCCCGCTGCCAAGGCCGAGGGCAAGAACCCGTTCACCCTGACCTCCAAGGCCGGCGACATGAGCAAGTATCAGGACTTCCTGGCCAACGAGACTCGTTACAGCCGTCTGGCTCGCGCCTTCCCGGATCGCGCCAAGGCTCTGTTCGAGAAGAACCAGGCTGCCGCCGATGCCCGTTACGAGCACCTGACCAAGCTGGTCGACCTGTACAAGTAATTTGTGCAAGGGCTGCTTAACGGCTAACGCTAAATAAAAAGTGCCCCACGCAGAAATGCGTGGGGCACTTTTTTGCGTAGCAGAGCGAAAAAACGGGCGGCTGCGTGAACCTTCGGCGGGGTGAGGGCACCCCGCCCTACGCACAACCGGAAAGGGGGGATGTAGGGCGGCCAGCCCTCTGGCCGCCGCGGAAGTGAGCGGCAGCGGAAGGCTCCCGGGGCATATCCGCCCGCCGTCCCCCTTACCTCACACCGGCCTCAACACCAGCTCCAGCCCGTTCTTCCCCCAGCCGAAATCCGCGGCGGCGTACCCGCGCTCGAGCACCCGCGGCAGGGCCGGGTCAGCCAGATGGCACCGGCGCAGCGGGTCGCGCCATTGCACAAGACCGTGCGCTGAAAAAATCAGCATCTGGTCGGCCCCGGCCATGGGCCGCATCCCGCGCAGCGTCAGCCCTGCCGAGAGATACTGCGCACACAGATCATCACACGCCTCCGGGTGTTCCAAGTTCAGCGGCAGCACGGCCCAGACATGGTAGCTGGCGTACCGCTCGGTGGCCCAGCGCAGCGCCAACCGCAGAAAATGCCGCAGCTGCGTGTAATCCTCGCGCAGTATGGGCGGCGTCAGCACCGCACCCTGCCCGTCGGCCCCGTAGCCTGCGGCGCGCAGACTTGTGGGCAGCGGGTCCTCGGCGTAGAGCGGCAGCAGCGCGGCGGCGGCCTGTAATTCGTCCTGCCCGGCGTAGTCGCCGACGATCTGGCCTTCCTCCAAGGCCGGGTGCAGGCAGGGCAGCAGCGGCAGCCCGCCCGGCCCGGCCAGCGCGCGCAGGGCATCGGCATGGGCGGCGGTAAGTACGCGGGCGTCAAAGATGTTGGTACGTTCAAGAGTTTGCAGCATAGTTGGGAATCCCTCCGTTACAAAAATTGTTGCATAGTTTATTGTAGCGAATGGGAAATATAAAAAATGTCGCATCCCGGGTGGGATGCGACAGAAAAAAGGCTTCCCCATCTGGGGGAAGCTGTCCGCGAAGCGGACTGATGAGGGCAAAGCTTACGTGGCTGTTATAAAAACGGGCAATAAGGCGAACTTCCCCCTCATCCGGCGCTGCGGCGCCACCTTCAGTCTCCGCGCTAAGAGCCGCCTGCGGCGGTTGCGCTCCGACACGCGCCTGCGGGCGCAGCCCCTTGGGGGAAGGCTTGGGAGTTACAGCTTTCGTTTCCTCGCCAGCTCCTCAAAGCTGCGATTCTCCGTGAAAAAGCGCTTGTAGGGGTTGTCCGGCAGGGGCGGCGTTTTGGGCCGGGGCTGCACCTTTTTGCGCAGATGCCCCTTCAGGGGCGGCAGCGCCCGGCTCATTCGGCGGCGGTGGAGACAGCCCCTGCGGTCAGGGTGTCCCACAGCTCGGCGCAGCCCTTGTAGGTCGGGACCTGCTTTTCGTCCCAGACACCGCGGCGTCCCACGTAGAGGTGCGCCAGCACGCTCTGGTTCGTGCCGGTGACGTCGTCCATCAGGGTGAGGCCCTCATAGCTGCCCAGATCCAGCCCGGTCAGCACGGGGCAGTCGGTCCAGCGGTAGACCATCTCGCGCCAGTCTGCGTCGGTGGTCTCGGGGTCGTCGGGGACCGTGCCGTCCAGATATTGCAGTGCGCCGGTCTGGGCCTCAAAGCCCTCGGGGTCCTCCAGCAGGAAGATGTAGGTCTTGCCGCCGGACGACAGCTCGGCGCTCAGCCGGGTGACGCCGGCCATCTGGTAGTAGGCGTCGGTGCTCTCGTTCGCAGCGTCAAAGTCAACGGTGTAGCTGTCCACCTGCACAACGACCTTGCCGTCGCCGTTCAGGTCGGAGCAGAACGGCGTCAGCGCGTCCTGCAGCGCGGTGACGGTGTCGGTGGGCAGGTCGCTGGTGCCGACATAAGCGACCTGCACGTCGGGGCGCGTCTGAAAAACGGTGTCCTTGATGATCCACACGCCGAACACGACGACCAGCACGGCCACGACCACGGCCATCCAGTGATAGTGCCACCAGTTGGCGGCTTTTTCTTTTTTTGTATATTCGCGCGGGGGTTCCGGCGTCTGATTGTAAGTTTCGGTACTGTCCTTTGTGACCCAAGCCATAGTGCGGGTACGCTCCTTTTATCATACTTTTTCTATTATAGCACAAATCGACAGGGAAATTTGTAAACTTATTTTGACCACGCCTTGCAACGGCGGGGGAAAGAGGGTATGATATAGTTGTGATAGTGTAGGCGGAAGCGGGCCGGAAGCGAGTGGAAACGCAAACGCCCCGGGAGGGATGAATCCCTCCCCTACGGATGACCCGGTCACGATAGTTGGTCGGAAAGCAGCGGAGGGGTCAAGACCCCTCCCTACGGACTGACGTGAACGGGTTGCGGACGAGAGGGGCAAGGGAGGGCGGCAGCCCGCCCCTTCGTAGTGTGCGGTGGTTGCCCGTTGACGGGTTGCCACGGTAGGTTGCGGGCGGCTGCCGCTCCCGGTTCAGCCACAAACAAAAAAGGAGCAACCCTCATGTCAAACGAAACAAACGAAACTCCCGTCCAGGGCCGTAAGGTCGGCATTGCGCGCTTTTTTGAACTGCTGGGCCGCGACCTGTGGCCGCTATATAAATCCGGCATCCTCTGCGTGCTGGGCTTTCTGCCCGGCACGGCGCTGGCCGTCTTTGGCATGATGGCCGGGTCCGCGCTGCTGACCGTCGTCGGCGGTGTGGTCGGCGGCCTGGTCGGCGGGCCGTTCCTGTCCGGTATGATCGATACCGTGCTGCGCGCCCTGCGCGATGAGCCCGGCTACTGGTGGAACACCTATAAACGCGCCTGGAAGCAGAACTGGCGGCAGAGCCTTGTGCCCGGCGCACTGCTGGGCCTGTTTGTGGGCAGCTGGGCCTGGATGCTCCGCGCCCAGGCCGAGAGCGGCAACACCAGCACCGCCCTGTGGGTCGCCTCCTTCGCGGGCATCTTCGTCTGCACGGGCTTCTTCACCTGGCTGCTGGCGCAGGTACCGCTCGTGGATCTGCCGCTTGCCCAAATCGCCAAAAACGCCGGGCTGATGTTCTTCGGCTTCTTCCCGCGCACCGCGGCGGCGGCGCTGGTGCTGGCCCTGTACTGGGGCGCAACGCTGCTCTACCTGCCCGCCACGATCCTGACGATTTTGGCGTTCGGCTTCTGGCTGCCCGTCACGATTGCCCTGATGATCGTCTACCCGGGTCTCGAAAAGGTCTTTAAGCTCGAGGAAACGATCAACGCCCGCCGCGCCGCCGAGATCGAGGAGCGTATGGCGCAGAACCAGCCCAAATTCGACCAGTAAGGGGGACCCGGTATGGAAAAAAATACCGTCCTTTTGCAGGACACCGAAGCCTTCATGCACGGTGAGCTGGACAACGTGACCGTCCAGCAGAACTGCATCGTGCTGGATCTGGTGCAGGGCGGCTATGTGCCCTACGGCTGCTACACCAGCGCACCGATCCCGATGCCGCTGTTTGATGCGCTGCGGGTCAGCTGGAACGCGGCCTCGCCCGAGGACACGGCGGTGGAGGCCCAGGCCCGCGTCATGGTGGACGGCAACTGGACGCCGTGGAACAGCTTTGGCAAGTGGAGCCCCAGTCTGCACCGGGAAGGCCCGCCCTACCAGGCGCGCGGCCCCGTGCAGCGCTGGCCTGACCGCCTGCAGCTTGACAGCAAATACGCCACGGCGGTGCAGCTGCGCATCTACCTTTACTCCAAAAATGAGAAGGTGAGCCCTGCTGTTATGCTGCTGGGGGCCAGCGTGCGGGTGGTGGACGTCATCCCCGCGCGCGGGCGGCTCGTCAACGCACGGCTGCACCTGATGCCCTACACGGCGGCCCGCCGCGCCCCGGCGCTGCAGCCCTGGATGGATGCGGCGATCTCGCTGGCCAGCCTGACGAACCGCTGGGGCGCCGATCTGCTGCCCGAGGAGTTAGCCCATTCCCTGGGCTTTATCGCCGCAACATGCTGCTTTCG
>OHAH01000758.1_pt1 | contig 24738 bp, 28 predicted proteins | sample 1577071 | NCBI WGS metagenome assembly OHAH01 (sample SAMEA3541520, study PRJEB24748) | human gut metagenome | biome: human gut; feature: human-associated habitat; material: faeces | place: China | collected 2012 | reverse complement strand
GCGATATGGATGGGGACTGTATGCTAAAGCTTATATACAGCCTTCGGCAAATGAAGGAGGACTTAATGAAATTACTTCCGGAAGATAAATAAACTTCAATGATACATGTAGGGATATCCGTTCGGGTGTCCCTTTTTTAGTCCTTTGCCTGGCAATTGCCTTTTTGAACCTTTGTGTCTCACTTAATAAATTAATCAAATGAAAGAACAAATTATTTCCTATTTACAAGGACCTAGAAACTTTTCGGAAGGCGTGGCGCTTTATGAAATATTCGGAGTGAATCGCATGTTGAAGGCTAAATTTCGTCAGATTGGAGAGAGTGAAATGACTAAAGGTGCTCTTTTTGAAGAGTTGCGTAAACTTGCCGGTTTATCGGAAGTTGATTTTGCTTCGATGCGTAGAACGGCATATAAAAAGCCAGAACCGATACCCGTTAAATCTGTTTTGCCTAAAACGTATGTAGATGATTCTCTTATCGCATTGGCTGACCGTTTCGGTGTTACTGTTGAAGAGCTTGTTAGTGATGAATTTATCGAAAAGGTCTTGTCTGCGGACGAAAACCAGGATAAGGTGGACGAACTGGAACAAGAATTGGAAGAAGCAAAATCAAAGTACTGTGAGGTGCCGGAAACAGTACGTAAGACAATTCGTTTCCGAGAAGAATTTCCTTTCCTGAATGAAAAGGACTGTCCGAACGAGTTTAAAATATTGGTATCAGATATGTTTTCAGCTTATGACCTGTACCGGGAAAGTCATGAGATGTTAGCCAATACACCGGATGATGTTGCAAGTGAGGAAACGTTCAGATGGGCTAAGACAGCAGTAGAAAACTATCTGGATAACCGGGAAATGTGGGAAGAACTAGAATATTACCGGGAAAATCATAAGATTTTAGGGAAAGCAAAGATAATGCAGGAACTGGCTGAAAGAAACGAAATATCCGCGTTATCAGATTTGGATATAGTGAAGCAACTGAACAATGCCAAATCGAACATATCTAAGGGTAAAAAAGACTTGGATAAAGCAGATAACGATGAAAAAAAAGTCAAAGCCCAGGAAAAGATTGATAAGTGGAGTAATAAGAAAGACATACTGGATAAGGAAATCGAAGCAAGAAAAAAAAACTAGGTTTCCATCTTTACAGGCTAGAAATAAAGCGGGCTGCATGGTTAACTATGAAAGTCCGCTTCTCCCATCCGTGTGATCGTTCCGAAGTTGGGGCTCAGATCCGAAAAATAGGTGTTGAGATTCAGTCTGATTATGAACGTCTAAATATTTTAAGTAATGGATAACTTACCGGTAGATTCTTTCTTCCTTGATACAGAACAAAGGAAAGATATACAGCGTATGGCAGCACTGGGATACAGCCCTAAAGAAATAGCGATATATCTAGGAATAGATATTGATTCTTTTGTCAAAGATGCATATATCGAAGGCACAACGATTAACGGAGTAATCCGCCAGGGCATATTAGTTTCCAGGGCTAATCCGGAAATGAAACTGCATGAACAGGCCGAAGAGGGTAATATAGTTGCTATTCAACAACTGGAGAAAGTGAACAGGAGACGAATATTTGAAATAATTGTGGAGCAAATCGATGAAGATGAACTTAGTTAAACCGACAAGGATAGATTTTGAAAGAATAGATCTTAGTCAGATTACGCGCATGTTATCAACTGGCGATTTAGAAGCTTTGCCCGAAGCCGAACGTGCTTACTACGAACTTATGGAGATGGTACGCGGTTTAAGAGCTAGGATGAAGTATAATGGTAAAGTCATTACTAAAGCCGGTATTATAAAGTTGTTGAAATCTGATATCTACGGGCTGTCCGACTGGATGGCGCGGCAGGTTTATGCTGATTCTATCAACTTCTTTTATACCGATGAGAACATACGTCCGGAAGCTTTTGCGAATCTCTATGCCGAGAAAATGGAAAAGTGGGCTGACTCCATGTTTTTAATGGGAAAAGGGGAAGAAGCTTCGCGAATACTGGAACGGGCTGCAAAGTTAAGACTGCGTTTTGCTTCTACTGAAACAGAGATCCCGGAAGAACTCCTAAACAGAAAGCAGGTCGTCCTTTATACTACTAATCGTTCGGACTTGGGAGTGCCTGATACGGACCGCCGTGATTTGGAAGAGTTCATTAATGACATTCCAGATATACCGGTCATCGTGCGCGACCGGTTGAAGGAAGACGCTCAAATCAAGAAGTTTAACCTTAAAAAACGAATGCTAGAAGATGTCGAAGAGTTCAGTGAAGACGATACAGAGGATTAATACTGATGATATCGATATCAGGTACTCCCATATAATCAAGGTTCTTACCGATTGGATAGATACTACCAATCTGATAGTAACTGCAGGACGTGGTATGGCTAAAAGTACGGTGATACAGGCTAGACGTGTTGCCGATTGTGTTTACGACATGCCTGGTGCACCGTTGGCTTTTGCGGCAAATACATACACAAACTTAAATGATAACATAATGCCTGCCGTTAAAACCGGCTGGGAATTGATGGGACTTTATGAGGGGGTACATTATGTATCCAATAAAAGACCGCCTGAAACTTGGCGGAAAAGGTGCAGTGTTATAATCGATGAGTATAAGAATACCGTATCGTTTTGGAATGGCGCTGTTATATTCTTGGGGTCTTTGGATCATCCTTCTTTATTGGCTGGTAAGTCTGTTGTTCATTTATTCTTTGACGAAGCCAAATATGATCAGGATAAGAAAGTGAACAGGGCGATGCCGATTCTTCGTGGTGACGCTATTCGCTATGGACATAGCCATTATTTCTTAGGCGTGACAATCACTACCGATATGCCGGACGTTCTGGAAGGAGAATATGATTGGTATTTTCGCTATGTGAGGTTGATGCAACCCGAACGTATAATAAAGATAGTGCAGGCGGCCGGCGAATTGAATGAACTACGGATTAAGTTAGTACGGGAAGAAAATAAGAAGAATCCTTCACCGGATAGAGTTAAGCGTCTTAAAAATAAAATAGTTTACTATGAATCTGCTTTGCTTAAAATGAGAAAGGGGCAAACCTATTTTATTAATGCTTCCAGCTTTACTAACATTGACATTCTGACAATAGACTACATAAAGCAACTCTTTAACGGTACATTGGAATTGCACGAATTTAAGAAGTCTGTAATAGGTATGCGACCGGGACTTCGCCGGGATATCCGCTTTTATGTAGCTTTCTCCGAAAAACATAAATATACAGATGGCACGGACTTCGGAGAACCGGCAGTCAATTCAAGGGGGCTTCGGTTCCTGCACCATAATAACCCGATAGATGCAGGAGTAGACTTTGGTAATCAACTATCTTTAATTATAGGACAGGAAGACGGCGCTTACTATCGCCTGCATAAGAACTTCTATGAATTACCGCCCAATTGGTTTAGAGAGCTGGCCGATCAATTCTTGGGCTTTTTCCTTAACCATGAAGAAAAGGAACTGAATCTATACTATGACCGTGCCGGCAACAACTTCGAAAAGCAAAAGGAAGACTATGCACGTAAGTTGAAAGAAGCCATCGAGATAGACGGGGAGGGTAACCGGACAGGATGGATGGTTAACCTTATGAGCCGTAAGCAAGCTAACATTCGCCAGGATGAAGAATACGACTTCATGTTAGAGTTAATGAAGGGAGAAAATAAAGCATTGCCTATTCTTCTTATTGATTCGATCAATTGCAAAGAAGCTGTGTCCAGCATAGAGAAGGCGCCGGCTGGGATTCGATATAAGGGACAGCAAAAGATTGTGTATAAAATTAAGAAATCCGAGAAGCTTGTACCGAAGAAATTACCTATGTTGTCAACAAATTTCTCCGATGCGTTTAAATACCTGATGATGCGTAAACAATGGCGTCGGGTTATTAGAGGGAAGGGTAAGGCTAGCAATGCCAATCCCTACGTGCCTGGATTCAATGATATGGAAGGATAACAAAGGCAATTGCTTGTTTGAAAGGGCCGATTCTAGTACAGAATCGGCTCTTTTTCATCTGTAAAGGTTGCGAAAATGTCAATAAAATGTAATCATATTTCACTTTTTGAGGGGCAAGGCAATCGCCTTTCGACTTCTGAGCGGCTCGGTCTTCGGTGTGTGACAGAAAAAATAATTCGCTCCCCTGCAAGGTCATTGGTCTTGTTATCAGTTGGTTATGAGATGATGAGCCAAAAAAAATATATGGAAAGTGATAATTTAAGTTTGAACAATGAAAAATATCTCTGTGAAATGCAGAAAAAGTACTGTTTTTCTGCTTTCTGGAAGATAATTTTTGTTATTCAGGAATAATATATGCTTTATAATTTGGATAATATACAATTGTTTCGTATTTTTGTGATGAGATAAATAACAACTGCTATGCCTACATATTTTATATTTAATGGAATGAGATTCTTTTTCTACTCAAACGATCATGAACCGATTCATGTTCATGTAACTAAAGGAAAGGGTGGAAGAGAAGCGAAAGCGAAATTTAATGCTATTCCGGGTGAAGATGTCGAACTGATAGAAAACTATGGTTTATCATCTAAAGATCTGGAAAAAGCAAGAAGGCAGATAGAAGAAAAAAGAGACGGAATTATTGAAATGTGGAAAAAGCATTTTAATGAAGAAGATTAAATAAAAAGTTGAGATTATGAAAGTGAATGTTGCAAAAGTTTGGGTGGATGAAGAAAAAGTAAACATTCAAACAAAATATGGGATCGTGAAAAGTGCGCCTATTGTTGAGTTCCGATTGCTGAGAGATGCAACACCGGAACAAAGACAAAATTACGAGTACGGGAAATTTGGTATTCGTTGGGAAGAATTGGACGAGGATTTATCTTTCGAAGATTTCTTTACTAAAGAAGAATTGAAGTTGATGGAAGAAATGGATACTGTATTGAAAATTGTTCCTGTTTCTTATATAGCAAAGAATTTTTTTGGTAAATCTCGTTCTTGGCTTCATAATAAATTGAATGGAAATCTTTCTAATGGAAAACCTGCTTCGTTGTCTCTAAATGAAATGAGAGTGTTTCAGAATGCTTTGGAACAATTATCTAGAGAAATGAATGAGGCGGCTTTGACTATTGGAGGGTATATATCCAAACAAACAACTTAGACATGTTTGATATGGGTATAGAGAATGACGCTCAATACAGGCAATATAAAGAAAATGTTGAAGTGTTAATAAAGAAAGGCACTGCACTCGGTGACATAAACCTTTTGTCAGATGATGACAAAAAAGAATTTGTACGTCTTACTGATGCTATTTATGAGTGGGAAGCCATTCATCACCCTTTGCCTGGTAAGACGCAGACTACTACAGTCTGAAATTTTGAAGTTTCATATAAAGCCTTATCCTTTTCTGGGTAAGGCTTTTTTGTCCTTTATCTCCACGTCCTAAAAGCTCATATTTGCCTAAAAATAAGGCAATATGAATGAAATATTAATCACTACGGTAGTCAGTTCTCTTTGTACTGGCGGTCTTACCTGGCTTTTTACGCTTAAATATACCAGGAAACAGGCCGAAGCGGATGCGATGTTATCCGTACAAAACGTATATCAGCAAATCATCGAAGATCTCAAGACGGATCGGGTAGAATTAAAAGAAAACATCAAGGAACTGGCATTAAAGGTTAGTGAAAATGAACGTGAAATAAAAGCTATGAAGCCGAATCTTTGCGGTCGGAAGGCATGTACTCAACGAATACCAATAAACTAATCGTATGAGAAAATATGCTTTATATATTATACTATCGGGGATATTGTTTGCCAGTTGCAGCCGCTCAACTATCGCTCACCAGAAAACAAATGAAACAATGTTGTCCGATAGCGTTACAGTCCGGGAAGATGCGCGAGAACAGCAGGATAAGCAGAATAGACATAGCACCGAACGTAATACCAGAACCAGTGAAGAAAACCGTGTCATCATTAAGTTTGATACAGAAAAACCTATTACCAAAGAAACGGGATTACCGCCTATCCAAGAAATCTCCTTTACCGGTTCCACCATTAATCAGGCGAAAGAAGTTGATACGAAGATCAACACTGAGAAGAACATAAAATCAGTTTCAACTGATTCTACAACAGTAAAGCGTCAGGCGGATAAGAAAGAAGATATTAAGACGAAGAAGGAAGTATCTTCGGGCATCAGCTTATGGCAGGCTCTGCTATATATTTGTCTTATCGTCTTTTCCTACTATTTATTTGATGTAATACGCGGTCAATGGCCAAAAATAAAACAGCTATGGCGAAAGATACTCAGACTATAAACCTGTACACCGCCATTGAGCGGATGAAGCAGATATCCGCCGACGGTGATACTTTCTCAATATCATTCAGAAAGTACGACCGTCAGCGGAGAACCGGTGGAGATTCGGTCAGGCTCAAATATGCCAGATTGCGAAAGAAAACATCTGATGCAGAGATAGAAAACTCTAGCTATAAGTTATTCTTGACAGACACGGAAACAGGCAAGGCACTGAACTGTTGGCAAATACTTATCACAGAGTTCAACGGGATTAAAATTTACGTATAATATGGAAATCAGAAGAACAGGTAATTTCGGATTTATAGATACTGGTGAAGGGCAGCTTATTTCCTTTGCCATGGGGAAAGGTTGGACGCCTTCCTCAATTAACTTTAGCCGGCCGGACAGTTGGCAGACTAAAAAAATAAGAGTAAACGGCGTTGATATTGTGCCGATGGGAGCTAATAACGACTTGCCGGGTGAAGTTCAGCGGTTACTGGATAATTTCTACGGTGGCGAGGGTATCATGGGAAAGATTCAGGGGCTGCAATGGGGTGAAGGGCCGCATTTCTTTGAAGATGCCATTGATGAAGATAATAACAGGTTCTATCGGAAATGGATACTAGACGATAAAATACAGCAGGATTTGGAGCGGTGGGATCATCGTGAATTTATGCTACGTTCATTGGTAGACCTTATTCATATGCAGGGCTTCTGGGTTAAGTTCGTCCGGAATAGAGGACCGCGTATCGGCGCACCTGGCAAATTCCTTAAGTTGGAACATATACCTTATAAAAAATGCCGTTTTGAATATCCTGACGATAACCACGACTTCCCGCAAAATGTATATGTAGGTGATTGGCCATTTCCGGATCCTACTAAATTGACTAAATATCCGGTTTTTAATCCGGCAGATCCTTTTAAGCATCCGATATCAGTTGGATATTTCAATATCTATTCTTTTTGTAAAGATTTCGTGAGCACACCTCGTTTTCTTGGAGCTTTCCCATGGCTAGAGCTGGCCGGTACGATTGCGCCATTACTGGCCGCTTATAATGCTAATTCGTCGGCTTTAAGTTTGCACATTGAGAGCCCGCAGGGATATTGGGATGCAGCGGAAGAACGAATAAAAGCCATTTGCAAGCGTAAAGGTATTGCTTATTCCGCTAAAATGCTGGAAGACTTTAAAGATGAAGCGATGGAAAAGTATGCGGCAGGTGTTACCGGACGCCAGAATGTCGGTAAATATATGCACACTACTAAATTTTGGAACGCGGACGCCAACAATTTTGAAGGATGGACGATCACCCCAATTGACAAGAAGATAAAAGACTATATCGAAAGCCAGATAAAAATCGCTAATAAGGCAGATGCGGCAGCTACTTCCGGCTTTGGTCTAGATCCGGTTTTATCAAACCTTATCATGGAAAACAAACTTTCGTCAGGCTCCGAAAAGCTTTATTCTATAAAGGTCTATAATGCTAGTGAAACAGCTATACCAGATATGATACTTTGTAAACCGTTGATGCACTATATACGTGCGAATTTTCCGGGAAGTAAGACGCAAATAGGGCTTTATCGAAGTATTGTCAATGCGGAAGAGAATGTTTCCCCCGGCAATAGAGTAAAAGAGAACACATAACTTTTGCATAATACATCAAAACATATGAAAACCATTTTCGATAAAGACAATAACGGTACAGCGGAATTAGTCGAAGCCCTGGGGATGATTGACGCGGGGACTGATTTCTCAAAATGGAAGCCTTACATTCCATTAAGTGTCCGTCGCTTAACTACTATCGTCGGTCCGGAAGTCTACGATAAAACACTGGAATTTTATTATTCTACCAAACCGAACCCCGAAACGGAAGAGAAATATAAGACTCTTCTTTTGATGATGCAACAATCTGTTGCGTTATTCACCTGGTTAAAGATTATCCCCACATTAGATGCCCAGCACGGAAATACAGGCCGTCAAAAGAGGTTGGGGGAGAATGAAAAGGGGCTTACTGCTATACAGGAATATAAGGACGAGATAAACATCCTTAATTTGGCCTATGAGTCTGTAGACGCCTTGATAGCTTTCTTAGATAGAGAAGAGTTCGATTTCTGGATGAATTCAGAAAGGAAAAAGGCTATAAATCAGTTACTAATACGAAGTAAAGAAGAATTTGATATTTACTATACCATTGGGAGCCATCGTCTCTTTTTAACGCTTGCACCGATTATCCGGGAAATGCAGGAACGCTATATTATCCCGATCATCACCCGGAAACGGTATGAACAGTTACTATCCGGCGATGAGCCGGGCGAAGGCTTTATTGATGCAGTGTGCCGACCTTTAGCTCTTCTTACTATGCAGAAGGCAGTTGAACGTTTGCCTGTTGAAGTTCTTCCAGATGGTGTAGTACAGGTTCAACAGGTCGGCACTGTAAAAGAGAAGATTAAGGCCGAAGCCGAAGCCAGGAAAGCAGTGTCTAAAAGTCTGGGAGACGATGCGGGAAAAGATCTTGTGGCATTGCAGGACTTTATCGCCGCCATCGAAGCCGAACCGGATGAACCGGATTTATATTTACCTAAAGCGACTATACAATCTAAAGGTATAACTTTTTAATATGCAGGAGTTTATATACGATAATAAAATAAAGGAGATACCGGAGAATCTGGACGAACTATCACCGGATCAGTACTATCGGTATTTAGAACTTGTGTTGATGATGAACACCGGTAAAATCTCACCTTTTGAGATGCGCTGCAAGCTTGTTTCCCTGCTTCTTGGCATGAAGTGCAACTTTGCAATATACAAGGAATCAATCGTTAATGAAATAAGTGCCCAACTGTATAAAGTAGATGCTTTCTTTGACATAACGGAAGAATCGGGTAAACTAATATATGACCCTCATATTAAGTCCGGCAAAAATCTTTTGCCGTCTTATAAGAAATGGAAAGGGCCGGATGATATGCTTAATAACATCACTTTCGGGCAATTTGTGCAATGTCTGAATCTGGCTAAGGCAATAGAAGTCGCACAAAAAGAGAATGATAACAGGCAAGTAGACGGCTTGATGTCTGAATTTGGCGAGATTCTATATATTAATACTGAGTCTCAAGTAGGAGGAAACAAACTGCCGCCTTTGGTCTGCTTTCATTCCTATCTCTTTTTTTGTGCCGTTTGGGAACTGGTTTATAGTGTGCCGATACCGATAAATGGCGAAGACATTAATTTCTCGATATTATTTCAGGAACCTTATGGAGACAAACGACCGGACGATAAAACCGGATGGGCGGGTGTTGCTTATGAAGTGGCGTCTTCCGGTGTCTTTGGGAGTGTGAAGCAGATAAATGATACTCCTTTTTGGGACGTATTGCTTTATCTCTATAAATGCAGGTTTGAATCTATACACAATAAAAATCAGTAGCTAATGAAAACAAGTGAATCAGCGAAACAGGCTATCGGGACCTTTGAAGGTCTGGAGCTAAAAGCATATCTGTGTCCGGCCGGTGTCTGGACAATCGGATACGGGCATACAAAAGAAGTTCATAAAGGGATGCAGATAACTAAAGAACAAGCTCTTGCCTTTCTGTCATCGGATTTGGCAGATGTTGAAAGGAATCTGAATGTCCGCTTTCCTTCAATCAGTCAGAACCAGTTTGATGCTTTGGCAAGTCTTTCATTTAACATTGGGATTCAGGCATTCAATACTTCCACCTTATATAGAAAGGCTAAGGCCAACATCAACGATTCTTCTATACGTGCGGAATTTATGAAATGGGTACACAGTAAGGGGCGGGTATTGCCGGGACTGGTGAGTCGTCGAACTTGGGAAGCAAACCTTTATTTCTCTTAGTCATGGTAGATTTACAGGAATATGAGGACTACTGGAACAGTATTTGTGAACGGGTTCCAGAAATAAAGAAGGTTGTTCCGGCCACATTCGAGCCGGATATGGGAAATCTAGTACAGGGGCTTAAGCGGGAAGAACTTCCCGCCTTATTCTTTATTATCCCTAATGCACAAGGAAAAGGCAGGGACGTAGATAATCTTTCGGAATCCAATCTTTGTGTTATTTTGATAATGGATAAGACGGATCCGCAACGGAAGAAGGCGTATCAAGTGCAGAAAGAAATGCAACCTATAGTGGAGAAGGTAAAAAGACTGATTCAAAAGGATAAGGCGGCCGGATGCCATTTATTTAGAGACTTGGATTTATCCAGCCTGTCAACAATCCCGGAAGCCGGTTTCTATTCAGTCTTTGCCGGATGGAGTGTAGGTTTTCAATTAGATACGGAATGAATGAGGATATAATAAAGCAGGAGTTTATACGGGAGAAAGTAGAGAAAGACTTGCGGGCTATATTTGAAGCACAACTTTTGATTGCCCGCGAACGTGTCTATACTCGTACCAGATATTCCAAAGAAGGAAGAAGTTTCTATCAGGAGAAAGGCTTTGGTGATACGCTTGATCGTGATAGTCTTCTTCTGAAAGCTTTGGAATCTCCGCAATATAAGATAGAAGCGTCCGGCAATGGAATCATATCTACCTCTAATATTCCTTTGTATATGCGCTTCATGGATATGAAGCGAGTAGGGAACTGGCAGATTTATAACAGGCAGGTTTGGGGGATACTTTATAATAATACGATTAATGCCGTTCGTTATGAGTATGGGAAGCAGGTACGGGATCAGATTTATGCTAGACTGACGAATGCCTTTTCTGGTACAACGTCAGAAATCTAAAGTTTATGAATATTTGTAGTTAGTTAGGTTGGGGTGCTGAGCACCTCAACTGAATTGAGCTAAAACTCAACTGCGGTTATCATAACCGCAGTTGCTAGTAATGTGAATTTGTTAATAAACCTTCAAAAAGCGGGAATTCCCACTTTTTGAAGGTTTATTAACAAATGGGGTGTTGTATCTGTTTGATATTTCATGGTATTCCGTCTTATTTTTATTATATATTACTTATTGTGTGTTAAAAAGATGTTAAATGCTTAATTAATCATTTGATTGTCAGATATTTAAAATATATTTGTGCTGTTTTTAAACTTAATATTAATTTGACAATAAGAATTATGGAAACAAGTATTGTAACAAGAGTGAACAATGTAGACATCGTAGCAACAAACAATGCTGAAAAGTTAGTGCCAATTAAGCCGATTTGCGAAGCGCTAGGTATTGCATGGGAACCACAAAGAAAAAAGATTCAAGAGCATTATTTGCTATCTTCAACTGCCATGCTCAGCATGGTAGTTGCCGCTGACGGAAAAGAGCGTGAAATGTTCTGTTTGCCTATAGGATATATCTTTGGATGGCTACTGACTATAAACCCTGCAAATGTAGCGGAAGAAAATAGAGATAACTTAGCATCCTATCAAATGGAGTGTTATAAAGCTCTTTACGAATACTTCACAGAACCGCAAACTTTCTTGAAGCAGAAACAAGCATTGATGGAAGAAAAAGTAAATGATTACCAATCGAGACAGAGAGATTTCAAAGATGCACAAAAACTGATGAATGAAGCAAAAGCAGAATTGAATCAAGTAATGAAATTCACTATTGAGGATTGGCGCGCCAATAATCGACAGTTGAATCTGCCGTTTGACACGGAAGAATAACTAAAAGAAAAAACAGCCGTGAGAATACAGACTCACGGCTGGATATATTGTTTCCATAATTTCAATATCTATTTCTATTTATAGAGATAGAACTAAAAGTCTTATTCTTTATTGAGTAAGACTTTTTTTTGCTGCAAGAATCAGTTGCCTGACACCCGGGTCTCATGCTGCTTGACACCCGGATGTCAGCATGTCTAACACCCGGGTGTAGATAGTATTGAGACCCGGGTGTCAGGCAAATAATTTATGCAGTCTGATTTTGATTGAAAACTATAGTATTTAATTCGTTTATTTAGTTTGTAAAATAGGTATATACCAAATATCTACATAGTGAAACCAAAATTCTACTTCATTTATTGACTAAGACTTTTTTTATCTAGGCTTTTTCTTTACTTTTGTTGAAATTTTAAAATTAAGACGCTATGGAAACACTATTAATCATTTTTTGTATATTAGTTTTGGCTATTATAATTTATGTATTTAGGGCTAAGAATAACAAACAGAAAGTTGCTGAACCCCATGTTATTGTAGAAGATATTCAAAATCTGGATGAAATAAACAGTAATGAATCCTTTGAAGTAGAAGAAGCTATAGCAGCGCCAGTAGAAGTTGTTACAGAAGCAGCAGCAGCAGAAGAAGAAGAAGAAGAAGAAGTAAAGGAAGAAAGTTCTGTAAATGATGCTCCCCAAGAGATAGTTCCAGAATTTGAAAAGCAGGAGAATGGACTTTCTTTTGTTGCAATTGATTTTGAGACTGCGACCCCTAATCGGAATAGTGCTTGCCAATTAGGTATTGTATTGGTGGAAAATGGGAATATAAAGGAGAAAAAGTGCTTTTTAATTCAACCACCCGAGAATGAGTATAACCGGATGAATACTGCTGTGCATGGACTATCTGCTAAAGATACTTTGAATATGCCTACTTTTAAAGAGTTATGGCATGATATAAGGGAGTATCTGAATGATCGTCTTATCGTTTGCCATAATGCAGATTTTGATATAAGTGTATTAAAAAACACTTGTGAGAGCTATTCTATTAAAGATTTGAGTATACAGGAAGTGAAATGTACCTATCGTATGACTGGACTTGCACTGATAGAAGCTTGTCAAGGATTGAACGTCACTGTAAATGGGCATCATGATGCATTAAATGATGCAGAGATGTGTGCTCAAATATTTATAAAACTTAGCAACGGTGAGGTTGTGGATACATCTTTGATAAAGGTTACTAAAGGTGGGAAAAAAGAACATGATGAAGCGGTGGTAAATAAAGCGTTTGAAATAGAATCGAGTTATTTTAAAGGAAAAGCAACTGTCATAACTGGTGTCTTTGGAAAATTTAGTAGAGATGATATAAAGGATATATTAGAGCATCATGGGGCAATTATAAAAGGAAGCATTTCATCAAAAACGGAAATTGTAGTTATGGGAATGGACGCTGGGCCTGCTAAATGTTCCAAAATAAAAGAATTGCAAGATAAGGGAGTTAATATTGTGGTTCTAAATGAACAAGAACTATTAGAAAAGTTAAAACTTTAAAATTAAGACAGTATGAGTATTACTACATTAAAACCAAAGACCCCTACTAAACAAAGTAACGGAGTGGATTTGTTACGTAACGTTTCAAAGTGTTTTTTAATAATGAGTCAGTTCGCTGGAATATTAGGAGTATTTTGGGGAATAATCGAGACTTCGTCATGGAGATTCTCAATTTGGATTTGCGCAATTCTAGCTGTTATTTTTGGATATCTGGTAAGAGGGGTTGCGCTTTGTCTAGCAACTATAACTGAAAATTCAGAAAAGAAAATCTAAAATAGATTTACTTCCTGTTTGCCATTACAGATATTATCCGTATATTTGTAGTGCGAAAACCAGTTAGTGGCTGTTCTCCACTAAAAAGAGCTATTATGCTCAACTATTGTTAGGGCTTTTTTTATGCCCAAATTTAAAAATATAGACGGCTGTCTTTCCCTTGTGGATTTTTGCTCTTTAGAGTGGATTCTACTACTGGTTTTCGCGAACTCGGGAAAGTACAGCCGTTCTTGTGCTTCAGTCGGTAGGACTGTATTCTACCAAAACGCGAAAACCAGAATTAAAATGAAAACAGAATCCACCGGCACTAACTACGTGCCTTCGTTCCGTACCCAAGCGGACACTAATACGCTTATGGAGCGTTATTTTCGTAGTCTTTCAGACTGCGAAGTCAAAACTTCCTCGGATGCATACTATGTTTCCTCTATCGCATGTCTCTGCCTGACATTTATTTGTCCGCCATGTGTTATCGCTTTCATTTATTGTATAATTAAAGCAAAGAAAGGAGTTAAACAATGATGAAAACGTTTGAATTTACCAAAGAACAGTCCTTGTTGATTGATGAAATGAATAAGGATCTGGAAAAAATGACGCTTATCCGGAAGCGTATCAGCCTGATTCATAGTAAACTCATTGACAATCTACATGTTCATGAGGGAGATATAGTAGAAGTGACCTACATCGATCCTAAAACAAAGAAAGAATTTACGGATATCTTCATTGCCGGCTGGATTTCGGTATATGCTAAAACTAAAGCGGTTTCCGGCCTTTTTTACCCGTTAAATAAAAGTGGCAGACCATCCAAGAAACTTAAAAGTTTAGAAGGCATTATATCCATTAAAGTAATTCAGAAAGGAGGGCAGAATGGAAACTCTTAACATTAATTCCGTAGTAATAGACCAAAAAGTATTAGATGCCCTGAAAGATTATCAAGCCGATGGAGCTAAAATAGACTGCCAAACATTGGAAAAAACAATTGATTATCTTTTTAAGGCTTCCGAAATGTTGGGATATGCTGGCGATATGGATGGGGACTGTATGCTAAAACTTATATACAGCCTTCGAAGTATGAAGGAATCTTTAATGAATCTACTGCCGGACAGCGAATAATTGAAATAATTTCACTATATTTGTTTTAAATGAAAAATGTTATGGATGCTGGATTTTTCTATATTATCGGTGCTATCTATTCATTGGTTCTTATTGCCTATGTATTCATATATCCGCCTAAGAACTTCGAAGAGTGGTTTGTCTTTATCGGAATGTGTTGTATCATGACACCTTTTATCGGAATACCAGTTTGGGTCAACATGAAAAAGCATCCTAGGATATAGATTTTGTGTCCTTTACTACCTTATTATCCGGTTGTAGTTTTGCGTATCACTATTTTAAGACGATATGGCAAAGTTACAACCGGATTATATTACATGGGTGTTATCTCTTAACGCTAATGGAATACAGAAAGAAATTCATAGTCTCCATGAATCAACCAAGAAGCTAAAGGATGATAATAAGGGACTTCGTAAGGAAATGGCTGATCTTGCAATGCAAGGTAAAGCCGGCGGTAAAGAGTGGCAGAATCTGAATAAGCAGATTATAGAGAACTCTAAAACGATTCGTGAGAATAACACCAAAATTGCGGAATGTGAAAAGAGGTTGGATAAAACAACTATGTCCGCCAGTCAATTGAGTAAAAAAGCAAAAGAGCTGTCTCGCGAACTAAGTAATACGGTTAAATCTCTGGAACCGGAAAAATATGCCGCTTTGGAAAAGGAACTGAGGGCGGTAACTACGCAGATGGATAGGAACCGGGCAAGTGCCGGAGGGCTATTTCAGACTTTTACTTCTTTCAGTAAATTGAAATCGACGATTGCTGGTGTTTTTGTCGGATTTGGGCAGATGATTGGGCAAACCTTTCTGGGAGCTATACGCCAGTTCCAAAATACAATTAAAGATTTTGAATTTGCTAATGCTAATTTAGCCGCTATCCTAGGAACCACTAGGGATAAAATCACAGATCTGACAGAAGACGCGAAACGTTTGGGCGCAGCAACCAAATATACGGCATCAGAAGTAACTAACCTACAAACCGAACTGGCTAAACTAGGCTTTAATAAGCAGGAAATTCTGGAAGCTACCCAATACGTCTTAAGGTTTGCCGGTGCCACTGGCGCCGAACTGCCGGAAGCGGCTAAATTAGCTGGAGCTGCTATCAGAGCTTTTAGATTGGAAACAATAGATACCGAACGCGTTGTTTCTGCTATGGCAATTGCTACAACGCGTAGCGCTATGGACTTTGGTTACTTACAAACGGCATTATCTACAGTAGCTCCGGTTGCGCAAGCTTTTGGCTTTACGATTGAGGATACGATGGCGTTGCTAGGGACATTGGCAAATGCCGGATTTGACGCTTCTTCGGCGGCTACTGCTACCAGAAACATTCTGTTAAACCTTGCTGACTCGTCAGGGAAATTGGCGGTTGCTTTAGGGCGTCCGATAACGTCACTAGACCAATTGGCACCTGCATTAAAAGAACTGGATGAAGAAGGAATTGATTTGGCAAAAACGTTGGAATTAACGGATAAACGAAGTGTAGCTGCGTTTAATGCATTTCTTACCGGTGCTGATAAACTTATCCCTTTACGGGATGCTGTAACAGATGTTGGCGATGAACTGAAAGCCATGAGCGACGAAAAGATGAATACAGTTCAGGGAAGTATCAAGATCATGGAGAGTGCCATAGAAGGGCTTATCTTGAAATTCTATGAATCCAGAGGGGTTATGAAACTTGTTATTGATGCTTTTACCGGATTAATCAACGGGATTGGTTGGTGTATTGATAAGTTTACTCAATACCGGGCGATATTATTTCCGGTGATAACAGCTTTAAGTACTTATTGGGCTACGACAAAATTAGTTGTTGCCTGGAACACAAAGGCTATTGCCGGCACTGCGGCTAATATAGCGATTGAGAAGCTACACGCTATACAATTGGCTTTTTCCCGCAAAGCTTTGTTGGCAAAGTTGATAGCTTTAGACTTGTATAAGGGACGTTGTAGTATTGCAACGGCTGCTACGGAAATGTTTAATCTTGTATTGAAAGCTTCACCAATAGGAATCGTTACCACTTTGATTACTACGGCTGCTACGGCTATATTTTTGTTTGGGAATAAAACCTCGGTAGCAAATAGATCAATAAGAGATTTTACAAAAAGTTTGATGACACAAAAGGCATCTCTTAACGATATATTTGAAGAATTAAAAAAAACGAATCCTAAAACAGAGGAACGTACCAGACTCGTTAAGCAATTAAATGATACTTATCCAGATTTAATTGGTAATTACAATTTAGAAACTGCACAATTACAAGATATAACACGTGCTCAAAATGAAGCTAATGAAGCTCTGACAAATCGTATTGCAACTGAAATGAAATATAAAACTGTAGTTGACTTTCTGACGGGCAATATATCAAAGCAAATGAAATTCACGGATCTGATTACAGGAAAAATGAAAGCTTTTATGGGCGGGGAGGTTTTTGATACCTTATCTGATGCAATGGGGCAGTATTTATCCGATTCCTCAAAGACGTTTGAGGAATTTATGGGGACATTTGGAAAGTATGGGAAGATGATGGTAGAAGAGAAACGCACGTTGGAAAGCAACTTTAATGATCTAAGAAAATATCAGAAAGAAGCATCTACCGGTATCAACGAAATAAATAAGGCTTATGATCCTTATCTGAAAAAATTAAAGGTTGTTCATCAAGTGTCAAGGAATACATCAGATGAGGAGCTAAAAGCACAAGTTGAGTTAACTTCTAAGATTAAAAAGTTAGAAAAGGAACGCAAACGTATACAGGATACAAAGATAGAAGATAATGATGAAAATATTACACGAAAAAATCAAGAACTGGAACAGATTGATGCTGAAATTAAAAGACTTAGAGAATTAGGCACTGCTAAAGCCGCTACTGATGCCATAAATGCCTATAATAAACAGAAAGAGGCAGAAAAGAAACAAAAGGAAAAAGAAAGAAAAGAACTTCTTGAAACAGAAAAGCAACAGATTCAATCATTAGAAAACCTTCGCAAAGAAGATTTGCAGAAACAACAGGAGGATTATAATTCTAAATTGAATGCCTATCGTCTAATGTTAAGTAATAAGACGATAACCCAATCTCAATTTGACATTTATACGGCAACATTGGCTTTAACCAATGCAGAAACGTTGCTTGGCATTGAAGAAAAATACTATCAGCAATCTAATGACTTAGTACTCACCAATGAAGAACTCAAAGTAAAAGCCGTTGGTGAAGCTGACAAAAGAGTGACGGATGCAGAGCAAAAGACATTTGATGCCAGATTAAAAGCTGAAAAAAGTTATTATGATAACCTGCAAACGATGAGGAATATGTTGCAGGAATCCTCAGATAACCCGGAAGACAGATTGAAAGCTGAATATGATGCTCAATTAGCTTTACTTAAAGGACTCTATGAAACGTCATTAGATTACGCAAAAGAGAATGGTAAGGATGAAACAGAAGTTGAACAAGCTTATTTAAAAGCCAAGGAAGTTTTATTAAAAAGGTATTATAAGGCTAAGGCTGATTTAGCTAAAAAGTCCAAAGGTGAACTTAGAGGAATTATAGGTAATGAACTATCAGAAGATGTAGCCGATATTTTTAATGCCATAAGCAAGTTGAAGGATATTTTCAAAAATTTCTCCGATCCTGATTTTTGGGAAAAATTTAAAGGGGATATTCTAGAGAATATGGGAGCTTTGGTTAATGCTGTAACATCTGGACTTAGTTCTGCTTTTAGCACTTTTGAGCAAATAGAGAAAGATAATGTTGAAGCGAAGTACAATGCAGAGATAGCTGCTGCTGAAGGAAATTCAGAAGAAATCGAACGGTTAGAGCAGGAGAAGGCACAGAAGAAACTGGATATTGAGAAGAAGTATGCAGATATACAATTTGCAATCAAAGCTTCTGAAATCATTGCTAATACTGCTCTTGCTATAGTGATGGCTCTAGGACAATTAGGGCCAATTGCAGGCCCGATTGCTGCTGGATTAATGGGAGCCATTGGAGCTGTTCAACTTGCTGCTGCTAATGCTGAACGCCAGAAAGTTAAAAGTATGACATTAAGCAATAGTGGTAGTTCGTCTCCTACTGGTGCCGAAAGAGTTGTAAATCCGTCTTCGGGATACAGCGAAGGAGGTTATACCGGAGATGGTGGCCGTTATGAAGTTGCCGGGACAGTTCATCGTGGCGAATATGTCGTACCAATACCGGAGATGAAAAACAAGCGGGTATTTAATATGGTGAAGGTTATAGAAAGTATCCGGCGCCAACGGACGGTAGCAAATCCGTTACCGGGATATTCAGAAGGGGGGCACGTTCAAGATCAATCGGCAAATCAAGTCAATTGCCCGGAACTGATAAAAGCGGCTGAACGACTTGAAAAAGCTTCGGAGAATTTAGGTAAACCAGCAAGAAATTATGTACTCTTATCCGATATCAACGATGCAGAGGAAATTAAATATAAGTCAGAAAAACCATTTACAAGGGGGGATAACTAATGGCATTAACTATTAAAACACAAAAGGGGATATACGATGTTCCTGGTGATTTCCAGATGGAAGTCGAAATTACTTCTCCTTTATATTCAGACAAGGGAAGCCAAACCTTGGCATCTACATTGCCCGGTACCAGACACAATCTTTACCTAGTTGATTACGCGCATAGAGAGGATATCGTAAATGCACCGGGAAAAGACATAATGGCTACTATTGCCGACGGGGTTTACCGAAGAACCGGCAAACAAAATATTTCTTCGGCAAGCAGGGAAAATGGAATTGTTGCTAACTTCGGGTTTGATGAAAGCTTGATGTATGAAGCTTGGAATAATGTTTCATTAAAGAAGTTGCCCGGATTGCCAGTGTATAAACCGGAAGGTGGATTGACGGATTTAATGGAGCACTTAAGTGAAGTCATGCGTAACAATGTAGCGGCAGACTATAATGTTTTCCCTATTCAGGTAAAGAATGAATCTTCGGATGATGTGGTTTATCCGGAATTTGTCAATCCAGTGGAGAAAAAGGATAACGGAATTTATGATCTGAAGAAAAATGCACGAACAGAGAAGGTTGTGCTTTCTGGCACGCCTATAAGTGTAAGGTTGCCGGCCGGATATGGTATTTCTCCTTTCATTCGTGTTTCGAAAGTGCTGGAATTAATATTTTCTGCCTATGGATTTAAACTGATGGAGAATCCATTTGCCACTCATTATCAACTTAAAAAAATGGTAGTGTTAAATAATATAGCAGACGCGATCGTCCAGGGACAAATTGAGTATAAGAATATGATGCCGGACTGTTCAATTAATGACTTTTTGGACGCTTTGTATTGCCGCACCGGAGCTAAGGTTTTTGTTAATGGGAATACCCGAACCGCTAAAATTCTGCTAGTAAAGGATATAATAGCGGCAAAACCTTACGCTGATTGGACATTATTAAAATCATCGGACTTGATCCCTAATTATGGAGCCGCTAAGCAATTGAAGTTATCCGCCGGTACTTCGTTTCAAGACGCTTCCGCCGGAAGTGATTCGTTTGAAGACTTTTTGGAGCAATACAGAGGGATTATTACAGAGATTAAGAATACCTCTCCTAATTATCTTCCTATTGATACTTATGTCTGTTATCAAGCTTCTACGGGGCGGTTCTACAAACGTAATGTGGTAACCGGGAGTGTATCGCTGGTATCGAGTGACTTTTTCCCATGGGATAAAAAAACCGTGAATATTGACTATGAGGAAGTAACCGGTTCGGATGAATGTTTGCCAATGGCTTTCACCAACGGACTGCTTGTTCCTCAATATCTGGCGGGGACAGTTAATCTTAACACGACATTAAGAGGAGCGAAGGTGAAAGAGCAGAAAGAGGACACGCCTCTGTGTTTCTGTTTTGCCATGGGATTGGCTACTGATGAGAAAGGCGGGTCTTTAGGATATTATTTTGGAAGTTCTCTTTGCCGGGATCCGGCAGGTAATTACTTTCGAGATAAAGAAGGGAATATCTATAATTATTCGCTAGTGTTTCGTGGTGAAGATGGCGCGTTTAATCGTTTTTTTAAAGAATGGGACGCGATATTAAGATATTCTAATCATACGCTGAGTGGAAAATTTAATCTCGATCGAATTAATCTGACTAAAATTGATACAGGATGCCCTCTTATAATATCTGGACAAAGGTTACTGGTCGAGAGCGTAAAGCATACAATGCCATATCAAATAAATAAACCGGCTACCGTTAAGCTACGAACGACTAAGCTACTGAAACCTTATGATCTTGAATCAGAACAGGGTATAATAGCAATGAAGCCGCAGACGACTAAATGGCAGTTTGTGAACTATGCGGATGCTTATATAGATGCTTATCTGCAATCAATATTAAGCCGTCCGGAAGAAGAATGGTATGAATACAGTATAGTGACGTATATAACGGAGCCTTCTGAAGGAGAATTTGACTCTTTCCTTCCCCCCACCGAACAGGAAGTGGAGGATAAAAAAGAAATATTAAACTGGTATAGATTGGAAATTAGGTATCAGGTGCATACGCTTCCAAACAATTCTTATTTCGGGAATGCTATAGTCGATTATACGGCAGGAATCCTCGCTGTCAAAAGATAATTTGTCCTTTAGTGATTCATTAATAATTAGCTGTTTTGCAATATGAAAGAAACAATAGTATCTGCACCGGAAATGAAAGACGTTTCCGACGCCTTTTTGAAGTTTAGGTTATTGTCCGGCAATGAAATTAAGACAATGAATGACTTTTATTCCTTTTTGACGATACCAAGTGTCGAGAGGGATAATTTCTTGTCAGATTGTAATTTATCTCCGGTATTAAATGGAAATATAGTAAGACAAAAGTTTGAAATATGAGTTTAAGTGCTAATATATTCCCACGAACAATGGCCTTATCAGGCAATCCGATACGGCTTGATATAGTGTCTTCTTCTCCAGTAACTTATGCAATTACGGTAGGGAATGAAGTTATCTATGAGGGCTCCGTCGAAAAAGGCAATTTGGGCATCTTTATTGATGAAATACTGTCTGCGATTGTGGAACCAACTAGATATACAGGACAGGAAAAGGATTTTATCCTACAAACTTCCGGTAACATCAAGCAATACACAATTGACATTACTAATACAGAAGGAGATACGAAGACATTGCAGCATAAAGTAGTGTTAGGTGGCATCAGTAAAAGAGCAATGCGACATTTGAATCAAGAGGGTAGCAATATTTTCACGTTTAAACTACTTAATGCTGCCGGTAACTTCTTCATGTCTACCCGGTCGGAAACCCATGTATTGGTAATTCGTGAAACAGAATTACGACCGTTACTTTTTATTGCTTCTAAAGCGGAACTTACAGTCGCTGTTGAGGAAGGAATGACGAAAGTCATAGATGGTCTTACTATAGGTCAATGTTATGCATTGAACTTGGAAGCATTGCGACGGCATTTTTTTGATACAGAGAATGTGTTGGTTAATCAGTTTGTCGTTAGTACAGACGAGGGAGAAGCTGTTACGATTGTGATTTCTCCTTCAACAATAGAAAAAGAGAGGTATTATCTGGAATTTCTTAATAGCTACGGAAGTTATGAATGTATTGATGTATCAGGTAAACCGACATTAGACCAGGATACCGGAGAGGAAGAGACCTACGGTAAATATGATGAATTGGTAAACGACTACGTAGAAAGTCGTGAACGCTTACGAACTGTTGATACCATCCACGTACAGACCGGATTTAAGACGAATAAGGAACTTGTATTTCTTCTTGATATGCTTTCCAGTGATGATATTTATTTGCTCGGCTACGAAGATCGCGAAATCAAAGTTAACGCTTCGGCCGATAGCCTGGCTATTGCTAAGACTATGGGACAGCCGCAAAGCCTACCTATAACATTGAGATTCGCTGATTCTGAAAAGCACTTTACACAGGCCTTAAGAGGGGATGATTTCAATAATCCGAGAATACATACGCAAGAATTTAGTAAAGAGTTCAATTGATGGATGATAGTTTACAAAATATTACAGATGCTCTTATTACGCATATAGATAAGGCTATTGCGAAAGGAAGTGTCACTAATCAGCAGGTAGCGGCAGTACTGGATTTCTTGAATGAAAGAGTAAAAAGGATCGATGATGGAAAATATATCAGGAAGGACCAACCTGATAGTACCGATTTTCTATTAAGAGCTAATGGCGGCCTGATTGTTCGTTCGGATGCTAATAAAGAATTATCCAGCGATTTAGCAGAATCAGTAAAAGAAAATCCCGAAAATAAAAGTGTTATGATAACATCATTAATGGAATTACCTAAATCTGGCGGACTTGGCTCCAGCTCTTTAGGCGAAATGGACAATACGGACGAATCATTTGATTCGGTCCCGGACGGCAACTACATGATGCAAAAACGTGCCGGCGTATATTATCCCGTGAAAGCGGCCGCAACCGGCGGAGGAACAAAGCTCACCCTCGCTTTTGTCACCCTGTCCAACATGACTGCGGTTCACGGGAAGGATACGCCGGTCAAGTACACATACTCATCTACCTTGTCCGGAGAGGAAACCGGCGAAGGCATCGCAACCTATACCTTAAATAATAAGCAGGTAGCCTCCGAAACAATCAACCAAGGAGAAGTCAGTTTCAACATCGGCAAATACCTGATACTCGGTGATAACGTCCTCGTCGTACAAGTTACCGACAGTTACGGAGCTACCCGCAAGCTGACATTCAAGATCAGTGCGGTAAGCATTTCCATTACTTCTACTTTCGATGATTCAAAGGCATATACCGGAGCGGTCTCATTTCCATATACCCCAATGGGTGCGGTCGAGAAAACAATTCATTTTTTTGTAGATGGTAAGGAAACAGGTACTTACATCACCTCTGTATCCAACCGGCAGCAGACATATTCAATCCCGTCACAGGCGCATGGCGCACATACGCTCGACGTCTATGCGACTGCAACGATCAACGAGATAGAAGTAGAGAGTGAACATCTACGCTATGACATTATCAGCATTGTATCCGGCAACAACACGCCGGTTATCGCGTCTTCCTTCAGGACTGCCGAAGTAGAACAGTTTGGCACACTCCTGATCCCCTACATCGTCTATAATCCGGTTACTACAACAAGCGATATCACCCTGTCAGCTAATGGAACCGTGATCAGCGAGCAAACGATAGACCGTACCCGACAGACGTGGAGTTACCGGGCAGAAACGCCCGGAGACCTGGAGCTGAAAATAACGTGCGGATCTGTGTGCAAAACATTCAACCTGACGGTTACGGAATCAGAGATCGATGTTCGTCCGGAGGAAGCGGATCTCGTTCTCTTCCTCACTTCCGTAAACCGCAGCAACAACGAAGAAGGAAAAAACATCTGGAACTACGGAGAGATCTTCGCTGTACTTATCGCATTCAACTACGCAACGAACGGATGGATCAAGACAGTTGACGGATTCATAGCTCTTCGCGTTAATGGCGATGCCATCCCCTACAACTCCTTTGCCGACGACTTCCGTTCTACCGGTAAAACAATCGAATTCGAATTTGAAACCAGAGACGTTACCGACTATGATTCAGTCATCCTCAGTTGCATGAATGCCGGCATCGGACTTGAAGTGACTGCACAGAAAGCTATATTCAGATCAGAACAGACCTCTATCGAAACACAATTCAAAGAGGATGAACGTGTCCGGATCTCCTTCGTGATCGAAAAGAAAGCGGAGAACCGGCTGATCTTCGTCTACATCAACGGTGAGATCTGCGGACTGATCCAGTATCCGGAACAAGACAACTTTACTCAGCCCAATCCTGCCGGGATCTCGATCGGCAGCAGTGACTGTACCGCAGATATCTTTAATATCCGTGTCTATGACAATGCCTTAAACCGCTATCAGCTTCTCGACAATTACATTGCCGATATGGACAATCTTGAACTGAAGCGCAAGCTATATGCCCGGAACAACATTTATGATGA
>OHAH01000756.1_pt1 | contig 24816 bp, 23 predicted proteins | sample 1577071 | NCBI WGS metagenome assembly OHAH01 (sample SAMEA3541520, study PRJEB24748) | human gut metagenome | biome: human gut; feature: human-associated habitat; material: faeces | place: China | collected 2012 | reverse complement strand
ATAAAAAAAACTACGAGAAGAATCCCGTAGTTTTCTATTTACACAATATTATGGAGAGTCCCATAATATAAAAGGAAAGGTAGCCCAATAAGTTGCCTTTCCCTTTGTTCATATTTCAGTAACAATTCATACCTTGTGTATGACATGTCGGGGCTTTTTCGTTTGTGTACCTTTTCTTTTATAAAAATTCCCTCAAATCACGTAGGGAATTTCAGAAACACATTTGTCTTTATAGTAGAATCCGGTATATAGTGTTAGTATAGTCCTTCTTTCAGCCATTGCAGTTTCTTTATACTGGATTTACAGAATGTTCCAACATTGTGTGCTCTAACTGATTGTAGATATTGAAAGGAACATGCTGGACCTCAGCTTTTATGCGGCTGAGGTTTTGTCGAAGATAAAAGGACGTTGTTGAACGTACGATGGAAATATGTGTTTAACTCAATTATTAGTTATGAAAAAAGTATTTTATATGGTAATTGCATTTACTATGGCTTTAGCCGGGTTATTTATGCTTATGTTTATGTCATTTGATTAGGAATGTCTGTTTGTTGACTGTTTGTAGCAGGGGTGGCTGAATGAGCAGCCTTTACTTTTTATATTTGAAGGTTGGGTGTCACTCAGTCTGAAAAATATGGTAGCCCTACCGTTAGTTATTGTATTTATAAAATATCCTTGTATTGTATGTCTAAGCGTGATGGTTTTCACCACTATCTCACTCTTCGAGGCATTCAGACCGCTCACTTTCCATTTTATCGGAATGGCGCGGTACATTGTCGGATTTTACCGGTCTGCTGTCAAGTACAAGCTCCTGACCAAGACCGACCACCTCCACAAAGGAGGCGGATGCCTTGCTTGTCTTCCACTGGAAGTCCACCCTGAAGTGGAACTGTACCAGTGGTTTCCAAGTGTTGCTGTCAGAAGCCATGCTTCAACTCGTTTTTAAGGTTATGCCGGAGTGACGCCTTCATGCGCAAGCACGATGGTCTCCATGGACACTCCGTTGCCGTCTGCCTTGAATCCCTCTACGGTGTACTTCTTCGGCCAGGCATTGGTCAGTTTCCAATTCTGCACAGGACTACGGCCCTCGTCCAGGAGGGAGACAGTCACGCTTTCGCGCTGGATAACATTCATTTTCACCTGGTTAATCCAATCCCATAGTGTCTTGTTGTCCTTGAACATCGCTTTCTTCAGGGTCACATCGCCGCTTTTGCGCAAACCCGGCATTTTGACCTTGGTGAACCCCGGCATGTCACCGGAGCGGTATTCGATTACGTCAAACTCGACATCGAGTCCCGACACTTCCTTGCAGGAGATTTTACCCACATTCGATATTTCCACACTGAAATGAAATTTAGGTACGGGCCATGTCTGAGCGCTCTGAGCAGCTCCATTTTCGTCTGCCATAATATTCTAATATCAATTCGATTTATTTGTTTTCGCTTATCAACCGTTATCAGCTCTTCTGCATCTGCTGCTGGAAGGTAATTTCGATGAACTCTGCCGGGCGGCTGATTGCCACCAATACGGTGATGCGCATGATGCCTTCCAAGATGTCTTCGCCGGTCATCGTGTCACCCAGTCCCACATGCACCTCGAAAGCGTCTTCGGGAGTAGCTCCGGCAAGACCGCCGCGTTTCCATACGCTGCGCAGGAAGTTCTCGATCATGCACTTCATGTTAATCCATGTGCCTGCATCGTTCGGCTCGAACACGTAGGCACGGGCGGCGTTCTTCACGGATTCTTCGAGGAAGAGCATCGTGCGGCGCACGTTGACGTACCGCCAATCTTGTGAGTTGCCATCCAGTGTACGTGCCCCCCAAACTTTAATGCCTTCGCCCGGGAAGGTGCGGATGGCATTCACCGCTTTGCCGTTCATCGGCATGTTCAGGTTCTCCTGAAAATAGTCGTTGATGTTTTCTGCCGGTGAAGTGACATAGCTGACAGAGACATTTGCCGGGGCTTTCCACACGCCACGGTTGTTATCCACGGCGGTATAGATACCTGCCATAGCAGCCGAAGGCGGGAGCAGGTTCAGCTTGTCTTTTATCTGTTTGATGGCAGACTTGTATGCAGGACAGTTTTGGAGCAGGGCGTTGTGCAGATTCTTCTTGCAAATGGCGATTTCTTCATCAGTCATTTGTTCTTCCACCTCTTTTGTTGCAGGTTTTCCTTCTTCATCCACCTCTTCCACAATTATTTTCTTTTTGCCTTCCTTGCTTTCAAGGAATGCTTTTTTGAAGAAATCTTGCATATCGGAGTTGTTTCCAAAGAAAGATGGTTGCTCGAAAACTTTCTCATTCACATCCACTATGGTCTCATTGATGTCGTTGTCCGAAAGCACGGAAGTGTTCAGCCACGGATAATATGCCACACCAAAGGACATATAGTTACTTCCCACTGCATTGCGGAACGCTTCAATTTGTTCGTCGATGATTTCATTTTCACTTTTCTTTGGTTGCACATCCAGAATAGCTATACGGTTTTTCATAGTGTTGCCGCAATGCTGTAACACATCGGTCAGGATATTGCCATGATTGGACGAATAAACTGCTTCCGGCACTACAATCATGGTCACCTCCTGCTCTTTCTCCAATGCAGTCAAAGCCGCATTCACTTGCTTGTCGGTGATGGACTTTTCTCCTTTGTAATCGCCCACCGACACGATATAGCAGGTACTTCCGCCGTTGGCAAAGAACATCAACATCTGATAATAGAGGGTAAAGATAATTTTCGGTTCCTCCGCGATTAGCTTGCTATCTTTGTCAACAGTCAGTGTGAATTTATTCTGCGGCGCACCGCCGAAATAGATTACAAACTCCGTCATCGACGTGATTTTCCATGGCTGGCTCAGCAGGGACTTGTCCCCATTGACCGCCTTCTCCGTGAAACCGATGAAAGCCGGGATAGCGGTCGGAGCTTCTACTACCGAGTTCGGGAAGGCGCTTTTCTCTACGACGTACACGCCGGGTGTTTTGTATTCACCTATAATCTCATGTGTTTTTCAGTTCGACATATAATTAACAATCACAAATTCAATAATAACATACTTGCCGGAGGATGCCTTTCGGCACGTCCATGTAGGTTCCCATTTCGGGCGGCGGCACTTGTGGGAGCAACACGCGCTTGGGCTTGCCTTCCTCCTGTGTCGTGACGCGCAGCCTGCAACCGTAGGCTTGGTGCATGGGAACCTGCAACTTTGAAACCGTGCGGTACACCTTGCGCCCGTATGCGGTATGTTCCTTGAATGCGGAAAACTCCATTGTCCCGGCCGTGTCCTCCAGCATCAGGCGGTCTGCTCTCAGGTCCGAAACCGAATGCGGAACAAAGAGGTATTCCCATTGGACCGACGGGGCGTGGAAATGGAGTACGGTCTGCATGGGCGTGCCTGCATTTGCCGCTTCCAGCGTTTCCTTTTTCCGTGGCAGTTCCAGTTCATAATTCGCAGAAGGTCGGAAGTCGTCCCATGCTGTGTAAATCGGGAAACTTGCATCGGCAATCGACAACGCCAGCATCAGCGTATCGAGGCCGGTGTCTGGCTCCCGGTTGAACAGCACCGCCCATTCTCCGGGTGCCGTCTGCCGGAAGAGCAGCCCGCGCCACCTTGCCAATGCCTCGCCCTGTGGTGTGAGGCGGCACTGAAATGTCGTGCATGGCTTCCCGTCGAAATAGTCATGCTCGACCCTGATGCGGTATAATATGCGGTAACTGTCCATATCCTTTTATTCTTTCCGTTACATTTCTATCACCGGCTTGTCGGCCGTTCTGCCACCACGGCGATGCTGCCTCCGTCGATGCTCAAGCGGCGTATCTTGCACACCACGGACGGATAGTATTGCCCGCCCAGCAGCGTCCAGACATTGTTCATGTCCTGCGTGGAGATATTCACCACCTCTATCGTGTAATCCGCTCCTTCCACCGTGAACTTGGGCACGGACTGGATGAACCGCATCGTGTCCGAAAGCAGGGACAGAGATTCGGCATATTGCCGCCCATCGAACACTGCCGCCAGCATGATGTTCAGGTTCAGCAGCAAGGGGGGCATCCGGGCATATCTTCCATCTCCGGTGCGTTGTACGGGGGCGGAAATGCTGCCGGAAGTCTCACGCTCCACATTCAGCAGGCTTACCACCATTTTATTGAGGTGTTCTTCCGTACTGCTTCCTATCTGTCCCACAGTCGCCAGTCCTTCGGGTCGGTGATGGAAAGCGATAGGTATTCGTCCAGTCGTTTGGCGTAATATGTCAGTATTTTGCGTATCATTATTTATTTGTTTGAATTATTATTGGTATTTATTGTATAGGTCCCAAAGATAGCGAAATAAAAATAGATTGTAATAATAGCCTATATAAAAATCCCCGTAGCGGCTCAACTACGGGGATGGTGTCAATTTAAAACGCATTATGAGATGCGAATTGAGCCTAATTTCTTGCTTAAATCATTTAGGGCATGATTTAATCTCTTCTTTTCGTCTTCGGTAAACTTACTTGGCTTGCCATTAACAATACATCCATTGATTTTGTTGTTTAACCATTGTTTTGATTTGCCGAAATAGTTCTTTGCGATATAAGACAATGAGATGAAACCGCTAATGTCTGCAAGCTGTTGACGTACAGTCAACTCATTTTTGACCTGGTTTAGTTCATCTCCTATCTTTTCATAGCATTGCATGACAAAGTCTGCAATGAGGTCGCCGTCACTTTCAGATGGATAAAGCTTATTTATTTCGTCCACTTTCTTTTGAAACTCGGCATCTTTGGTGGGGCTGTCGGAGTTCATTATCCGCTTTAGAACATCCAGTTCCTTTTGTAATCCGTTCATATGTATTTGTTTTTTTATCCCCCCCTAAAGGGGAGAATAGTTATTACTTCTTTTCCAATTTTTTTAATGCATCCTCAATCGTTTCAATGTCTTTTTCCAACTGTTTTCTTTGGTCAAGGACTGCGTTCATTTTACTCTCGCTGATTTTTCGACCACTATAGAAGATGTATTCCAGCATTTTCATTTCCGCTTTCTTCTTCATAAGTAAGTCAAGGAAGAATTCTTTTTCATTCATAATGTTATTCGTTTTAAATTGACTCTACAAAGATAATATACTTTTGTATATTATACAACTATTGCATGAATTATTTTCGTTATCTCGCATATTTTTCCATATTTGCAGTGCGTTACATACTTTTAAGAGACAGGTAGGAATTCTGACCGGTCTATCACGGGTGTTTTTATAATGCCCGTGGTTTTTCTTATACGGTTCCGACCCCCGTGTTGCCGCTGTAATGGTGGCACTGTGCCTGTCTTGGTATGTAACGCAACGGGAAAGCGGAACTGTTCTTTTTTCCGCTTCTTAATCCGGTTGCGTTATGAGTAAATCTAAATCATCCTTTCCGAAGCTCACAAAGTCCTTTATTGGTTACGGTCACTATTGGCTGACAGTCACTTTTCCGATTGTGTGAAAACCGCGCTGACGGGAAATATGGACTTAATAGACCGCTTGAACTCCGACATAGAAAAGGAGAGGGAAGAAGCTACTGCCGAGGCAATAGCTTTCGTCCAAGAACAATCACTTTAGACTGTCGAAGATTTTTCTCATTGCATCATCCGCATGTTTTCGCATGACCCTAAAATAGTTGAATATTGGTCTATTGGTTTTCATCGACTGGCCGATGCAGTATTCAAGTATTTCTAGGGAGATACCTAATTCAAATCCGTGCTGGACGAATGATTTACGGGCTGAATAATATATCACATGTTTCTTTATGCCAGCTATCTTGGCAAGTTCTTCCATTTTACGTGATACCACGGAGTAGCATTGCCCGAATGTTTTGTACTTGCCAAACACAAGTTTTCCGTTTTTTTGCATGTATTTGTTTATGATTTCTCTGGCTTCCGGTTGGATTGAAAATGCGGTTTTGCTTTCACCGCTTTTCTTGTTCTTTGTTTTCCGTCGGTAATATTCTATCCAATCTTTACGGAAATCAATGTCAAGCATATCTATAAGGTTGATTCCACCGAGGTAATAACTTAGCATAAATATGTCGCGTACTACACCTATGTTGTATTTGGGAATTTCCATATCCCGGATAGCTTTTACTTCGTCAATAGTAAGGTCTAGTTCACGAATATTAGCGGATGGCATTCGGCAGAACTCGAAAGGGTCAATCTCATATTTCACCATATTGTGCTTCTTTGCATAGTTGATAATCACTTTGAGTAATGTCAGATATATTTTGATAGTGGTAGGGGATAACCTCTTATCCTCAAGGTCCATCTCGAAATGCTTTATATTCCGAGGTGTAATCATAGAAAGTAATAAGTCACCTTGTGACTTAATGAAGGACTGGCAGGATAGCCTATATAACTTCTCTGATTTACTTCTTTTCTCTTCTGCGAGTTCAGATAGATAAGAATTCATAGCTGAGGAAAATTTGGCATTGGTATGGTCTTTCTTCTTGATGATGATTTCCCGGAGTTCGGAACATGAATATACATCCACATCATAGATGTTGTCTATGACTTTTTGGTAATGGTTGAGCAGGTTTCGGAGCTTCATGTTCATAGATGCAGCTTCGGGGTGATTGACAACTTGACCGTCTTTAAATTGGGACAAGTCATCGATGATACAGTTTGTAGGAATGTACCTGGTACCGGAGTTGTGTGCCAGAGATATTCTTACTTTGTGCTTTCCGTTGATAAGCACTTTAGCTGGTACGATACAAAGTTTAAGTGTTGCCATCTTTTTGTTTAATAAAGTTGCGACAATTTGGTTATTAAAAAATACTGTCCGACAATTGTCCGACAATCAAATTTTGCAACCTGCTGCGAAATGATGGAAATCTGCTTTTTTCGTAAGTGCCTGATACACCTAAAACAAAAGCACTTCCAACGTTCGCTTACGGAGGAAGTGCTTCACACAAAAACTAAACTAGACTTAACTAAACTATTCTATTGGGGGAGTTTCACAACTCCTATCTGTTCGGTGCAAAGATAAAAAAACATATTTTAATATGCAAAAGGATTCTATAATAAATCGACGTTTTTTCCGATTTTATCGACGGATTAGTCGATTTTTTTAGCTTCTTTGGTCTAAAAATTCTTGAAAAGCTTGTTTATAGCTGTCACTTATCGGGATGTAATTCTTTCCGAACACGATGCGGCCACGGTCTATAATACGTATTTTATTCTTCTGAACAATGTAGGAACGGTGGACGCGCATGAAACGCGAGGCAGGCAGAAGTTCCTCCATTGCCTTCATGCTCATGAGAGACAGGATAGGCTTGGGAGAATCCTCCTCGTAGATTTTGAGATAGTCTTTCAGCCCCTCTATGTACAGAATTTTACTCAATTCGATTTGCACCAGCTTATACTCGCTTTTTACGAAGATGCTCTGAATCTCTTCCTTGGGCTGTTGCAGCAATTCAAACCATTGCACAGCCTTGTTGGCAGCCTGCAGAAAGTCGACGTAGGAGATGGGTTTCAGCAGGTAGTCCAGCGCATTGACTTTGTAGCCGTCTATGGCATACTGGTCGAAGGCGGTGGTAAAGACAATGCGGGTGCCGGAATCGACCATCTTCGAAAATTCCAGTCCGTTCAGTTCGGGCATCTGGATGTCGAGGAAAAGCAGGTCGATGTGCTTCTCGGGCAACTCCTTGATGGCTTGTACGGCACTGGAGTATTTACCGACCAACTCCAGAAACGGGGTTTTGTTGACGTAGCTTTCCAGCAACCCTAGGGCGAGGGGCTCGTCGTCTACAATGGCGCACTTCAGATTCATATCTTTATAATTAAAATAGATTTATACTCTTTCATGTCCTCACTCACTCCTTGCTGCCAGTCGTAATGACCGGGATAGGTCAGCTCCAGACGCTTGCGCACTTGTTCCAAGCCGATGCCGCTTCCGCTTTTATCTGCCACGCTTTTGGGATGATAGCTGTTGGTTATTTCGCAATGTATCTCTCCGGGGCTTTCACTGAAGTGGATACGGATAAAGCTGGGCTCGGTGGGGGAGATGCCATGCTTGAAGGCATTCTCTATGAGGGAAATAAAGATGAGCGGAGCTATTTCCGTACGGCTGTCCGGTCGGACGTCTATCTTTGTTTCCACATGGACGTTGGCGGAGAGACGGATGCGCATCAGTTCGATGTAGTTGCGGATGAAGTCCATCTCCTTGTCCAGGGTGACGAAGTTCTGCTGATTGTCATACAGCACATGGCGCAGCAGTCGGCTCAGTTCCTGCACGGCAGTCTGTGCCTTGTCGGCATCGAAGGCGATGAGGGCGTAGATGTTGTTCAGCGTATTGAGCAGGAAGTGCGGGTTGAGCTGGTTGCGCAGGTTCTTCAACTCGGCTTCCGTGCGGCTTTTCTCGGCTTCGCGGCGGGCGGCGTCCATCTGCGCCCAGCGGCGGCTCAGCTTGATGGCAGCGCTGAGGCCGGCGGTGAGAATCATGGTCGAGACGTCGCGCAAGATGAATATCCATTTGGGAGGCCCCATGTGCTGACCGTCATCATCGCCGCGCATATGGTTTTGGAATGTGTATTCTTGCCAAAGGTGGGCGCCGGTGGTAATGCAGATGATGAGCAGTGTGTTCTGCAGGAGATACTGCCGGATGCGTCCCTCGAACAAGTAGCGGGGAATGAGGAGGCAGTAGTTGATGTAGAATACAAGGAAGAATGAGAGGGTACTGCTGCTACCGTGGCGCAGATAGTCCGCAAGGCTGATATTGAAGCCGCTGCGTGTCATCATCAGAAAGGGGAAACCGATGACGATACCCCAGACAATGATGTGTATCAGGGTTTCGATGCCGCGGCGGCGTGGGTTAGGGAGCTGTTGTTTCATCATGATACAAAGATACGGATTTTAGGTGGATATTGGAAATATCCGCTGCCTGCGAAGCAAATCTCTGTTCGCAGGTTGCGGATAAGCGTTTCCAGGTTGCGGATATGTATCCCAAGCTTGCGGATGTCTATCCCAAGGCTTGGGATAGAGATTATTCTTAGTTTCGCATAACTTTTTTCCCTATTGCCGGAAACTTTTTTCCTAATACTTAAGAACTATTTGGTTAACTTCCGGCAAGGGAGGAAAGGTTATTCGTAGCGTATGGCCTCTATCGGGTCGAGGTCCGCAGCTTTCTTGGCGGGATACCAACCGAAGAACACTCCGGTGACGGTACATACGGCGAAGGAGAGGAATACACTCCACGGCTGGATGAAGATGGGCCAGTGGGCAACGCTCTTCACTATCCAGCTGGCTCCGCATCCGATGATGACGCCGATGATGCCTCCGGTGATGCTGATGAGGATAGCTTCGATGAGGAACTGGCTCAAGATGTCGACACCGCGGGCGCCTACACTCATGCGCAGGCCGATTTCGCGCGTGCGTTCCGTCACCGATACGTACATGATGTTCATAATGCCGATGCCGCCCACTACGAGCGAAATGCCGGCTATGCAGGCAAGCAGCGTGGTCATCAGGTCGGTGGTGGAATTCAGCATGGTGCTGAGTTCCTGCTGGCTGCGAATGGTGAAGTCGTCGTCGTCATTCTCCTTCAGCTTGTGGTTGCGGCGCAGTATCTCGGTGATTTCGTCGGTGGCATTGTCCGTCATGTCCTCGGTGAGGGCGGAGGCGAAGATGCCGCTAAGGTAGGTCTGTGCCAGCAGGCGTTTCATCACGGTGCTGTAAGGGGCAAGCACTACGTCGTCTTGGTCCATGCCCATGGAGTTGTAGCCTTTGGACTTCAGCACGCCCACCACGCGGAAGGGCACTTGGTTGAAGCGGATGATACGTCCCACGGGGTCCTCTCCTCCGGGAAAGAGGTTGTCTTGGATGGTCTTTCCGATGACGCACACCTTGGCAGAGGTCTGTATGTCGGCTTCGGTAAACATCTCGCCGTTCTCCACGCTGAGCTGCCGGATTTCGAGATAATCCGTGCCCACGCCGCTCACGGAGGAGGGGTAGTTGTTGTTGCCCGCGATGAGCTGCCCGCTGGAGGAGACATTGGGGCTGACGGCAGCCAGGAAGTTGGTTTCGTTGCGCAGGGCTTCGTAGTCGGTCAGCTTCAAGGTCTGCATGGCGCTGGGGTCTTGGCGGACACCGCCGCGCATGTCGGCACCGGGGTGAATCATAATCATGTTGGAGCCCATCTCGGAGATTTGCGCCTGGATGCTTTTCTTCGAACCTTGTCCGATGGCAAGCATCGTGATGACGGACGCCACGCCGATGATGATGCCCAGCATGGTGAGGAATGCGCGCAGCTTGTTGTTGTTCAAGGCTCGCAAGGCTATTTTGAAAAGGTTTGTTCCGTTCATATCGTTTTAATGGAAAGTTTAAAATTAATCCCTAATCCTTAATCCCTTATCCCTCATTCCTCCTCCTGCTTAGGCAATGCTGCCAGGGCTTCGGCTGCATTCTGGATTTGGGTGTTGATGGTATCGTCCTTGATTTGTCCGTCGCGCAGCACGATGTTGCGGCTGCTGTACTGGGCTATTTCGGGGTTGTGGGTGACGAAGATGATGGTGCGTCCTTCGGCATGCAGCTTTTGGAACAGTACCAGAATCTCGAAAGAAGTACGGGTGTCCAGGTTACCCGTAGCTTCGTCTGCCAGGATAACGGCGGGATTGTTCACCAAGGCGCGGGCGATGGCTACGCGTTGCATCTGACCGCCGGACATCTGATTGGACTTATGTTCCAGTCGGTCGCCCAGCCCCACGGCTTGCAGGGCTTCGATGGCACGTCTCCGCCTTTCGGAAGCCGAGACGGAGGAGTTATACATCAGCGGTAGCTCCACATTTTCCACGGCAGTGGTTTTGGGCAGCAGGTTGTAACTCTGGAATACGAAGCCGATTTTACGGTTGCGTAGTACGGCGCGTTGAGGCTTGCTCATGGTGCGTACGGAGATACCGTCCAGCAGGTATTCGCCGCTGGTGGGCGTGTCCAGGCAGCCGAGGGTATTCAGCAAAGTCGACTTTCCGGAGCCCGATGTACCCATGATGGTGACAAACTCGCCTTCACGGATGGTGAACGAGACGCCGCGCAGGGCATGCACGGTTTCGTCCCCCACCTGGAAGTTGCGTTTGATATTTTGAAGTTCAATGACTGCTTTATTCATAATTCTTTTTTTGTATTATTTTCCGCTCTTCTTCTTACTTCCCGGAGGGCCAGGCATGAACGGACTCTTCTCACCTCCGGGAGCTTCCTGGCTCATGTCCGGAGCGCCGCTGCCGGGCATGCTGCCGATGGTGGCTTCGGTCACCACTACGGTACCTTCGTTAATGCCGCTGATAATTTCCGTGTTGACTCCGTTGGAGATACCTATCTTCACCGGATGGGCGGTAAAGGTGTTGCCTTCGCGGGTCCAGAGTTTATGTTCCCCTTCGCAATCCTTCACGATATCATTGTCGCCGATAAGCGGTTTTTCGGGGTTGAAGCGCAGGGCACGGGCAGGAGCGCACAGTACGTCTTTGCGGTCGAGGGTGAAGATGGTGACGTTGGCTGTCAGGCGTGGTTTCAGTTTCAGGTCCGGGTTGTGGGCGGAGATGACTACTTCGTAGGTCACAACCGTGCTGGTGCTGGTGCTCGACGTGCTGCTTGAGCTGGCATCTCCCAGACGAATTTGTGTGACCACTCCTTCGAACACGTCATTCGGGTAGGCGTCTACGGTAAACGTGGCGCGCTGTCCCTCTTCCACACCGCCTATGTCCGCTTCGTCCACGTCGGCCACAACCTGCATCTGCGTCAGGTCGGCAGCGATGGTGAACAGTGTCGGTGTCTCGAAGCCGGAAGCCACGGTCTGTCCTGCTTCCACGTCACGGCTGATGACCACACCGTCGATGGGCGAGGTGATGGTGGCGTAGGAGAGGTTGCGTTCAGCCTTTGCCAGTGATGCCTGGCTGCTTTCGTAGTTGCTGCGGGCCTTCTCGTAGTTATAGACGGACTGCTCATAGTCCGTGGCGGCGATGAGCTGCTTTTCGTTCAGCGTCTTGTTGCGCTCGTAGAGTTTTTTCTGGTACTCGTATTCGGCCTTTGCACCGTTGTAGGCGGCGCGTTGCGAGGCAAGTTCACTTTGCAGGGTCACGCGGTCCATCTCGGCAATGAGCTGGCCTTTGGTTACTACGGAATTGTAGTCTACATGAATCTTGTCAATGATACCGCTCACCTGGGTACCCACTTCCACTTCTGTCACCGGTTCAATGGTTCCCGTGGCGGTTACGGATTCGGAAATCTCGCCTTTATGGATGGTTGCTGTGGCGTAGGTCACCTTGTGCTTGGCCTTGGCACCACCGAAGAGCCATACGCCGCCGCCCACTATGATTACGGCAGCTACGGCAATGAGGATAATTCTTTTTTTGTTCATATATATAAGGTATTATAATTCGATTTTTTCTCCTTGATAAAACTTCAGTAGCTGCATATTCAGTATGGCCATGTATTTGGCTTGCAGTGTCTCCTGCTGTGCGCTGAGCAGATTGCTTTTCTCAGTCAGCAGTTCTACGGTATTCTTCATGCCCAGGTTGAACTGCTCTTGAATCAGTTCATAGCTGGTCTGCGTACTTTTCAGTTTCTCTGTGGCGGCGGCGTAGCGCTGCTGGGCGCTGTTGGCATCGAGCCAGAGGGTTTCGATGGTCTTGTACAGCGTTTTTTGGTCGTCCAGCAGGTCCAGTTCGCTGGTCTGCTTCTGAATCTTGGCTTTCTCTACGGCACTCTTGGTCTGCCGGTTGCTGAAGATAGGCACGCTTACGGTGAAGCCCAGCGAGTTGTTCCAGTTCTGTTTGACTTGCTCGCTGAAGGTGAAGTCATTGCCGTTGGCATGGCTGGTTCCGATGCCGGCGCTGAGGCTCAGCGTAGGCAGATAGCCAGCGCGGGCAATCTTGATGTCGAGGTCGGATGTCTGTATATTCAGTTTGCCGGCTTCTATCTCCGGACGGAGTACGAGGGCAGAGCGATAGACATCGGTCTTGGTGGGTAGGGGTGCCAGTACGTTTTCCGTGCCGAGGGCAGGGATGTAGAGGTTCATTTCGGCTTCGCCATCCAGTTCCAGGAGCTGTTTCAGTTGTAGTTTGTAGTCTTGCAGGGTGGCTTGTGCTGTCACCAGCTGGTACTTGTCGGTACTCACTTGCGCTTCCAGTTGTGCCAGGTCGCTTTTGGCTATGCTTCCTGCTTCGAGAAGCTGGCGGGCGCGTTCGCATTCGGCCTGGCTCACTTCCAGGGTCGATTCGTTCACTTTCACGGCTTCGGCGGCGTAGAGTATCTGTACGTAGGTTTGTGCGATACTTTCTTCGATGCTGTTCTCGCTCTGTGCTACGCTAAGTTCGGCAATGCGGTTGTTCAGTTGCTGTTGTTTGATGGTGTTGAGGCGCTTCCCGCCGTTGTAGAGGGTCCAGTTGGCATCGATGCCGTAGCTGCCGTTATAGGAAGTCTTGCTCTGGCTGCTGGTGATGTTGTCGCCGTCGATGATGGTGTTTGTCTCGCTCTTCGGGCGATTCACGACACGCTGGCTCACACTGGCCGAAAGGCTGGGGAAGAGAGCGGCTCGGGCGGTCTTTACATCTACCTGGGCACTTTCCGCGTTGAGGCGGTTCTTGCGGATGGTGATGTTTTGCTGCAAGGCATAGTCGATGCACGCTTGCAAGTCCCATTGGGCGGGCAGGCTGTCGGCTGGCTGCTCGGAACTGCCGGGTATCTGCGTGGAAGTGCCGTTTTGGGCGGCCACTCCCATGCAGCTTGCCATACATAGCGCTATCACTGTCAATCTTTTTACGTTCGTCATATCTTCGTTATTCTATGGTTTTACATTTGCAAATGTAGTGGGGTGGAGAAAGGATTGCAAAAGTGATAGACGTTGAGTGAATTTTCCTCGCCTAAAATCTTTTTTGTACCGATGAATGGGAGAAGTCTTTTTTTGTTCAACTTTTCACCTTTTTATTTGTTCTTTATATAAAAGTATTTTATATTTGTAATCATTATAATTTTATCGGCATGAAACAGACTGCGGTAAACATTTGGCGTTTTTATTTGGAAGGTTTTCGAAATATGACGTTAGGGCGTACTTTGTGGCTTATCATTCTTGTGAAGTTGTTCATCATGTTTTTCATTCTCCGCCTTTTCTTCTTCCCACGGTTTCTGAATACCCCCGTGGTGGGCGATGACAAGGAAGGCTATGTCAGTAATGAGCTTATCCATCGGAGTTTGGGCGACTAAACACGGAGACACAGAGTTTATTTCCTTGCCCTTATAAATTCTCCGTGTCTCTCTGTTCTTACCCGATAACTTAAAAACTTAATAACTCATAACTTATAACTCATAACTTGATTCTTATGCTTGGACACATTGACACTTCCCTGATTGACTGGTCGAGAGCCCAATTTGCCTTGACCGCCATCTATCACTGGATTTTTGTGCCGCTGACACTTGGACTGGCGGTAATTATGGGCATCATGGAGACAGCGTACTACCGTACGGGTGACGAATTTTGGAAACGTACTGCCAAATTCTGGATGAAGATTTTCGGTATCAACTTTGCTATTGGTGTAGCAACCGGTATTATTCTGGAATTTGAATTCGGTACGAATTGGAGTAATTACAGTTGGTTTGTGGGCGACATCTTCGGTGCGCCGCTTGCCATCGAGGGTATTTTGGCTTTCTTTATGGAAGCAACGTTTATCGCCGTCATGTTCTTCGGCTGGGATAAGGTGAGCAAGCGTTTCCACCTGGCATCTACTTGGCTCACGGGGCTGGGCGCCACGATTTCTGCCTGGTGGATTCTGGTTGCCAATGCGTGGATGCAGAATCCCGTAGGTATGGAGTTCAATCCCGATACGGCACGCAACGAGATGGTGGACTTCTGGGCTGTGGCAACTTCGCCGATGGCTGTCAATAAGTTCTTCCATAGCGTGCTGTCCGGCTGGGTGCTGGCTGCCGTGTTTGTAGTAGGCGTAAGCTGCTGGTATCTGTGGAAGAAGCGCGAGAAGAAATTTGCGCTGGCAAGTGTAAAGATTGCCGCATGGGTAGGTCTGTGTGCCGCTGTGCTCTCTGCCTGGACGGGTGATGGCTCGGGCTATCAGGTGGCGCAAAAGCAGCCGATGAAGCTGGCTGCTATGGAAGGCTATTATGAAGGGCGGCAAGGTGCCGGATTGGTAGCGTTCGGGCTGCTGAATCCTGCCAAGCAGACACCGCAGGACGGAGTAGACCCATTCCTTTTCCGTGTGGAAATTCCGAAGATGCTGTCGTTGCTTGCCGAGCGCAAGATGGATGCTTTTGTTCCCGGTATCAATGACCTGCTGAAAGGCGGATATCCGTTGAGCGATGGTACCGTAGCGCTTTCGGCAGAGGAGAAAATAGAAAAAGGAAAAACGGCTATCGGTGCGTTTGCCGCCTATCGTGCAGCCAAGGCTGCGGGCAATGAGGCGGATGCAGAGGTGGCTGCCAAAGTGTTGAAAGATAATGTAGCCTATTTCGGTTACGGTTATATCAAGGACGTGAACGAGCTGGTGCCCAATGTGTCCCTTACGTTCTACATGTTCCGTGTGATGGTGATGTTGGGTGGATACTTCATCCTCTTCTTTATTGTGGTGCTGTTCCTGGCCTATAAGAAAGACTTGTCGCGGATGCCATGGATGCATTGGGTGGCTATGCTCACCATTCCGCTGGGCTATCTGGCCGGACAAGCCGGATGGGTGGTTGCCGAGTGTGGTCGTCAGCCGTGGGCCATCCAAGATATGCTGCCCACGAGTGCCGCCATCTCTAAGCTGGATGTAGGCTCCGTGCAGACCACGTTCTTTATTTTCCTGGTACTTTTCACTGTCATGCTGATTGCTGAGGTGGGAATTATGCTGAAGGCTATTCGCAAAGGTCCTGAAACCGAAACGCACACACCGTCACATAACTCATAACTTATAACTCATAACTCACAATGAATGCTTATATATTTCTTCAACACTATTGGTGGTTTGTAGTCTCTTTGCTGGGAGCACTACTGGTATTCCTGCTGTTCGTGCAGGGAGGTAATTCGCTTCTGTTCTGTCTGGGGAAGACGGAGGAGCAGAAGAAGATGATGATTAATTCTACGGGACGGAAGTGGGAGTTCACGTTTACAACGCTCGTCACGTTTGGAGGTGCGTTCTTTGCTTCGTTTCCGTTGTTCTATAGTACCAGTTTCGGAGGGGCCTATTGGCTGTGGATGATTATTCTGTTCAGCTTTGTGTTGCAGGCTGTCAGCTACGAGTTTCAGTCGAAGGCGGGAAATCTGCTGGGCAAGACAACGTATCGCACGTTCCTGGTGATAAACGGAGTGGTAGGTCCGGTATTGCTGGGTGGGGCAGTGGCCACGTTCTTCACGGGGTCTAACTTCTATATCAATAAAGGGAATATCGCAGATGCGGCAATGCCGGTTATCAGCCAATGGGCTAACGGCTGGCATGGTTTGGATGCGTTGCTTAATCCGTGGAATGTGGTGCTGGGGCTGGCTGTGTTCTTCCTGGCACGTATCTTGGGAGCGCTTTATTTTATTAATAATATCAATGAGGATGATTTGGTGAAACGCTGCCGCCGGGCACTTTGGGGAAATACGGCGTTGTTCCTGGTATTCTTCCTGGCCTTCGTCATCCGCACGCTGCTTGCCGACGGCTATGCTGTACGCCCGGAAACGGGAGAGGTGTTCATGGAACCTTACAAGTATCTGACGAACTTCCTGCAGATGCCGGTAGTGCTGCTTGTATTCCTGGTTGGTGTGGTGGCTGTGCTCTGGGGCATTATCCGCACGCTGTGGAAGCCGGCATTCGACAAGGGTATCTGGTTTGCCGGTGCAGGGACGGTGCTTACGGTATTGGCACTGCTGCTTGTGGCAGGCTATAACAATACGGCCTATTATCCGTCTACCCACGACCTGCAAAGCTCACTCACGTTGGCAAACAGTTGCTCGAGCCAGTTCACACTGAAGGTTATGGCTTATGTCTCTATCCTTGTTCCTTTCGTTCTTGCCTACATCTTCTACGCTTGGCGCAGTATCGACAATCGCAAGATTGATGCGAAGGAGATGGAAGAGGGAGGACACGCGTATTAATTAAAAATTAAGAATTAAAAATTAAAGGAGGATGTGTCATCTGTGTGCTATTAACTGTTTTGATACATCCTCTTCTTATTCTTTTGTCCGCTTCTCATTTAGCTGGAATTTGGGTACCAGTTTCATCAATCGTAGAATCTGTCCTTGCCTTTTCTTTATGTAAGGGGAGGGGTGTGCTGAGTCGAAGCGTATGGGGTTGGGCAATGTTGCCGCTATTAGTGCGCACTGTCCGGCAGAGAGCTTGGCTGCTGTAGTCTTGAACTTGTATTTGGCGGCAGCTTGTGCGCCATAGATGCCTTTTCCCATTTCGATGGAGTTGAGATAGACCTCCATGATACGTTCTTTGGACCAGAAGAACTCTATTAGTACGGTGAAGTAGACTTCCAGTCCTTTACGTACCCAGGAAGACTGGGGCCATAGGAATACATTCTTTGCCGTCTGCTGGCTGATGGTGCTTGCGCCCCGTTTCCGTTTTCTTGTTTCATTCTCCTTTATCGCTTTCTGTATCTCGATGAAATCGAATCCGTTGTGTGTGGCAAACCGGTTGTCTTCCGAGGCAATGACGGCCATAGGCAGGTGAGGGGATATCTTGTCGGAAGATACCCAAGTGTGGTGCCAGCATGGACTTTCACCCTTAAAGACCTGTTGCACGCTGCGAATAACCATCAGTGGCGTGATGTAGACGGGTACAAAACGATAAGCCACTACCGCTAGGATAGTGGAAATAAAGAAGAATAATATGATGTTGCGGAGGAACCGCAAAGGCTTCGGGAGTTTCATGGAGAGAGTGCCAATGTGATTAATGTGTTAATGTGCCAATATGCATATTGGCACATTAACACATTAATCACTTTACCATATTAATTAGCTGCCTCCGCATTCTTAATCATCTGTTCGCTGGCATACATATATACCTCTACGCGTCGGTTCTGGTCGGCAGACAGACTTTCGTCGTATTCGTTGTATCCCACGCCTTCCACTTTCTTGAACTGGGCCGGAGATACGCCGCAATCCTGCAAATAGTTCTCTACGGCATAGGCGCGGTTCTTGGAAACTTTCATGTTGGCTTCGTAAGTACCCACTTTGTCGGTATGGCCGATGATGGCGATATCGGTTGTCGGGTCTTCCTTCAGAATCTGTGCGAGTTCGCGCAGGGAAGCCTTTGCCTCGTTGCTCAGTGCTGCGGAGTTGAAGCCGAAAAGAATACCTGCCGCAAAGGATACTTTGACAGCCGGCAAGCCGTTTGCATCCGTCACCTGCTCCACTTGGGCGCCTTCAATCTTGGCAGCTTCGGCAGCCTTCTTGTCCATCTTGTGTCCGATGGCAACGCCGGCACCCGTACCTACTGCAGCACCTACCGCAGCTCCAATGGCTGCCCCCTTGCCTTTACCTATCAGTCCGCCGATAATGGCACCTGCTGCTGCACCGGAGCCACCGCCGATTATTCCACCTTTGGCCTTGTTGTTCATTGTGCCGCAACTGCCCAGCAGCAATGCGCCGCACAAAAGTAATACTGTAAATTTCATCTTCTTCATAACTCTTTTTCTTTAAAAGTTGACTTTATCTTTAATGTTGCAAATTTATGTATATAATAACCATATTCTTCTTTCTAAAGTTCGCCAGTTCTGTCCTTTTTTAGAGAATTTTCCTTTTGATGAGGACGAACCAGGCTGTCAGTATAAGACCTTTGGCAACGGTCGTTCCACTTACTGCCCACCAGATGGCATCCACTCCCATACCCATGTGCACCAGCAATAACGCCACCGGAATACGCATGTAATTGCATCCGATGCTGACAATGGCAGGCGGCACTGTCCGTCCCAGTCCGTAGAACACGCCCTGCATGGTAATTTCCATCATCATGAACATTTGCGAATAGCCGTCGATGCGGAGGAAATCTCCACCCACACGGTAGGCTTCGGCCTCGGGTACGAAGATAGAGAACACCTCGCTGCCGAAGAAGATGAACAGTAGTGAGCAGAGGCTTCCGAATACGCCCGTCATCCACATGGTGGTGCGCCATGCTTGCTTCACGCGCGACTTCTGCCCCGCGGCATAGTTCTGGGCGATGAACGTGCTCAGCCCCGTGGAGAATCCTTGCGAAGTATTCCAGGTGATGGCCTCGATTTGTCCACCGGTGGTGAATGCCATCAGTCCGATGTGTCCTCCCCGCTCCGAGGCGGTGCGCGAGAGGAACATATTGACGAAGGCAAATAGCGTGTTCAGCGTAGCCACGGGCAGCCCGAGCTTGAAGATGCGCCGGGTGTACTTCTTTTTCAGCGGAACGATAAAGGAGAAACCTCCGAGCACGGCGCTTTTCCCCCGGAGTTTGTAGACGAAGATGCCGAATACTGTAGCTTCGGAAAGCCATGTGGCAAGTGCCGCGCCCACTGTTCCCCAACCGAAGCCGAAGATGAACAGAGGGTCGAGGACGATGTTCATTATCAGTCCCGTCCCGCTGATGTAGAACGGAATCTTGCTTCGTCCTGCCGCGTTGTAGATGCCCGTAAAGGCAGCGGAGAGAAAGATGAAAGGCAGTCCCGTCGACACGATGCGCAGATAAGTCACGGCGGCGTCCGTGATATGCTGTTTCAGCTCGAAGATGTTCAGGATGGGGCGGGCGAAAAGAAAGAGCAGGCCTCCCCAGCAGACGGAGATGAGCAGGGCAATCGTAATGTTGTGCGAGGCAAAGCTGCGTGCGTCCTCTTCGCTGCGTGCACCGATGGACTGGCCTACGCTGACTTCGGCGCCCACTTTATTGAGCAAGGCGATGGAGCCGGACATCCACGTCAGTATGCCTACCGCACCTACTGCAGCCATGGACTCACTGCCCAGACGCCCTACCCATGCCATGTCCGTCAGGCTGTAGGCCATCTGGATGAACGAGGTGGCCATGATGGGCATTGCCAGCGTGAAAAGCTGGCGGTTGATGGGGCCTTGTGTCAGATTCTTTGTTCCTTGCACGTTGACGGGTTTTTAGGTAAACAATGTGTTGCTCATCCCCTTTTCCGCTTTCTGCGGAGACGGTGGCGGCGTTTCTGCTTGTACTTTCGTATCTTGGCATATACCAGCCAGATGAAGAGCAGACCGAAAACGGCGAAGATGAGCAGCACGATGCCTGTGTTGAGATTGTCACCTTTCACGCGGCTCCACATCTCGAGCACTAGTTCCGTGCGGTCGCCGAAGTCGCGTATCATGGCGCAACGTTCCACTACACAGCGGTCAGGGTACTGGACCGGGTCTATCTGCAGGCTGTCGGCTCCGGGCAGGGGGCCGAAGAAGTAGCTGAGGTCGGAGTGCACGTCGAGCGTGGTATCGGTCTTGGCCTCCATGATTTCCGGTGTGGCTACGGCGCTGACGTAGCCGATGGCATCCATGTTGCGCAGTGCCACGGAAGGCTGGCAGAGGTAGTTGATGAAATAGCTTGCCGCCTTCACGTTGCGGGCGTAGCGGGGGATTACCCAGCCGTCGTACCAGATGTTGCTGCCTTCGCGGGGGACGGTGTAGTCCAGTTCCACACCCACGGCATCGGCCTCCTCGATGGCCCAGACGGCATCGCCGCTCCAGGTGAAGTTAATCCACGCCTTGTTCTTGGTCATCATTTCTTTGCCGAAGTCGGCTTCCCAGCCGGCGATGTTGGGTTTCATCTCCTTGAGGCGTTGCTCGGCCAGGGCGATGGCCTGCGGGGAGTTGTCGTTCATCAGTTGCTCTACGGTGACGGTGCTGTCGGCCAGCTCCCGGGCGTGGGCGTAGATGATGGCGGTACCGTAGGCATCGCGGTAGCTGTCCTTCATCAGTATTTTGCCTCGGTTCTTGGAGTCCCAGAGGATATCCCATGTGCCGGCCTCTTCGGCGGTAATAAACTTTTTGTTGAAGAGGATGCCAGCGGTGCCCCACATGTAGGGTACGGCATAGTCCTCGGTCTGGCGTTCCGGTTGCGAGGTCTTGTTCAGCTCGTGGCGAATGTAGGGCGACACGTTGGGGATGTAGTCCGGCGTGTGGCCGAAGTTGCGGTCGATGGGTAGCAGGAGGTCTTTGCGAAGCATACGTTCGATGATGTACTCCGAGGGGCATACGACGTCGAAGTCCTCGTGCCCGCGCTCAATTTTGGTGAGCATGATTTCGTTGATATCGAACACCTGGTAGATGATACGGAGGTCTTCGCCCGTCTGCTGCTTGTACCAGTCGGGAAATTCGGCAAGCACATCTTCATCGATGTAGTCCGCCCAGTTGTATATCTTCAGTACACGGCTGCGCTCTTCTGTGGAGTTTCCACAAGAAGAGAGGGATGCGATACAGCACAGTAGAATCAGTATGTTTATTATCCTTTTCATCATCTTGTTCTTGACAATTGATAACTTATAACTCATCACTCACATCAATCGTTTTTTGTCCGTTCGGCCCGCTTGTTGATTACAATCAGTAGCACCAGCACCGTCACGAAGATGATGGTGGACAAGGGGCGCAGTTCCGGCGTCAGTCCACCCTTGCGCGCATCGGCGTAGATGTAGGTGGAGAGCGTTTCCAGCCCCTGGTTGCCGATGGTGAAGATGGTCACGGCAAAGTCGTCGATGGAGAGCGTGAAAGCAAGGATGAATCCGCTTATCATACCCGGAAATATCTCCGGAAGAATAACCTTGCGCAGTGCCTGGAACGGTGTGGCGCCCAGGTCGAGTGCTGCCTCGTAGACATTCTGGTTCATCTTCTTGAGCCGTGGCATTACGCTGAGCACCACGTAGGGTGTGCAGAAGGTGATGTGTGCCAGTACCACTGTGGTGAATCCTTGCGATATGCCGAAGCTGACGAACAGCAGGAACAGCGACACACCGGTGATAATGTCTGCATTCATCATCGGGATGGCATTGGCGAAGTTCATTACCTGCCGTGTGCGCGAGCGCAGATTGAAGATGCCGATGGCTGCAATGCTGCCCAGCGCCGTACTGGCGGTGGCGGCAAGCAGGGCAATGGCGAATGTGTTCCAGATGGCATTTATCAGCGAGTGGTGCATCCCGCCCGTAAACAAGGAGCTGTACAGCTTGGTGGAGAATCCCGTCCAGTTGCCCAGCACCTTTGCCTCCGTGAAGGAGAATATCATAATAATTAAGATGGGCGAGTAGAGCAACGCCAGCAGCAGCCACAAGTAGCCGCGGGTTAAGATTCGTGTCATCATATCACACCTCCGCTTTCATTCGATGCCCCGTCCTCCTCGTTGGTAAAGAGGATGGTGATGCCTATCAGCAGCAGCATGATGAGCGAGAGGGCGGCACCGTAGTTCCACATTCCGTTGTAAATATTCTCTTGCACCGTGGTGCCGAACAGTTTGATGTTGTTCATTGTCAGCAACTCGGCAATGGCAAAGGTAGAAACCGTAGGCATAAACACCATCACTATGCCGCTCATCACTCCCGGCATGGAGAGCGGCAGAATCACCTTGCCGAATACGCGGGTAGGAGAGGCTCCCAAGTCCTGCGCAGCCTCAATCAGATTGTGGTCCATCTTCTGAAGGGTGTTGTAAATGGGGTATATCATGAACGGCAGGAAGTTGTAGACCATACCGAACACAAGGGCACCTTCGCCCAGCGGCAGGTTCAAGAAGTCGAACAGCGCTACTGTGGCAAGCGTACGTATCAAGATATTCACCCACATGGGGAGGATGAACAGCACCACCATGGTGCGTGAGGTTTTGAATTGTTTCTGGCTCAGGATATACGCCGCCGGATAGCCCAGCAGCAGGCAGACCAGCGTGGTGATGACGGCTATTCCGATGGAGTAGACAAACGTGTTCATCGCTTCGGGGTGCATCATGAACTTGCGGAAGTTGGCCAGCGTAAACGCTCCTCCGTCGTCCGTAAAGGCGTAGAGCACGATGAGCAGTAGCGGTACTATGACAAATACAAGCAGAAACAGCGCGTAGGGTACCGTCCAGTTGCGCCGGCGCATAAAGAAATGGGATAACTTATTGAGCACTTCCTTCCTTATTAAGAGATTGAACAATCCGTATATTTTGAGGGGCGATGGTGATACCTACGCGGTCGCCGTCGTCCCACACGTCGTTGGTGTCGACAAAGATGTCTTCGTCCCAGTCCGTAAACACGGTCAAGTGGTAATGGTTCCCTTTGTAGAGTATGAATTTCACTTCACCCGTCAGTCGGCCGTCCTCTTCGTTGTCTTCGAGGATGACGTGCTGGAAGTCTACTTCCACTTGCACGGCGCTGCCCGGCTCGATGCCCTGCACGGGGAGGCACTCGAAGTTACAGCCCAGGAAGTCTACGTGCGTCTCGTCCACCAGCTTTCCCTCGAAGGTGTTGCAGGTGCGTTCCTTCTTCATCACGTGGATGTCGAAGGGTTTCACCAGCAGGCCGACTTCGCGTCCTGCCTCGAAGGCATGGTAGTCCTGCACCATCAGCTCGTAGCCTTCGCGCGTCTGCACCAGCATTTCGTAGTGTACGCCTTTGAAGATGCAGCTGGTTACGGTCCCCGTCAGCTGTGCGGCGTCGGATACATCGAAGATGTAGATGTCTTCGGGGCGAATCACTACGTCTACCTGCATCTGCTCGCCAAATCCCGTGTCCACGCATTCAAATTCGTGTCCGCAGAAGGTGACGGCTTTATCCTTTATCATAACTCCGTTCAAGATGTTGCTTTCACCAATGAAGTCTGCTACGAAGGAGTTGATGGGTTCGTTGTAGATGTCCGTCGGCACGCCTATTTGCTGGATGCGTCCTTCGCTCATCACGACGATGGTATCGCTCAAGGTCAGTGCCTCTTCCTGGTCGTGGGTCACATATACGAAGGTGATGCCCAGCTTCTGGTGCATCTCCTTTAGCTCCATCTGCATGTCCTTGCGCATTTTTAGGTCCAGGGCGGCAAGGGGTTCGTCCAGTAGCAGCACTTCGGGTTCGTTGACGATGGCTCGGGCAATGGCTACGCGCTGTTGCTGCCCGCCGGAGAGGGAGTCTACGTCGCGGTCCTCATAGTCCGTCATGCCCACCATGCGCAGGGCTTGCTTTACCTTCTTCTCGATGGTGGCACCGGGCAGCTTCTTCAGCTTCAACCCGAAAGCAATGTTGTTGAACACGTTGAGGTGGGGGAAGAGGGCGTACTTCTGGAACACGGTGTTCACCGGACGCTTGTGCGGCGGTGTCTGCGTGATGTCCTTTCCGGCAATGGTTATCACTCCTTCCGAGGCTGTCTGAAAGCCTGCAATGAGGCGCAACAGTGTTGTCTTTCCGCAGCCGGACGGTCCCAGTATTGTTACAAACTCGCCCTTACGGACAGACAAATTCACATCATTCAGCACGGCCTTATCTCCGAAAAATTTCGATACGTGCTCCACACCGATGATGCAATCGGACTTTTGCATAAGCGTCTTTTACTTTATCCAAACGAATTAAACAAATCTCAGAAGAAAGCTGAAATAAAATCAAAACAGTTTCTCGGGCTTTCAAAAAGCGGGTGCAAAGTTACATAATTTATCGGGATTTTTCGCCTTACTCTAAAATTCATTATTCCTATGAAGTTAAAATAATAAGTAATACCTTTGTTGGCAGTATTGATATTAAAACTTAATAACATGATGGAAAAGAAGATTGTACTCATCACCGGAGCCTCCTCGGGAATAGGGGAAGGCTGCGCGCGTAAATTTGCCATGAACGGTTACCGGCTTATACTCAATGGCCGTAATGTGGAGAAACTGAATGCTGTAAAGAAAGAATTGTTGGAGAAATATGGAGCCGAGTGGAGGAGCGGGATCAGTATCTGCTCAG
>OHAH01000755.1_pt1 | contig 24842 bp, 22 predicted proteins | sample 1577071 | NCBI WGS metagenome assembly OHAH01 (sample SAMEA3541520, study PRJEB24748) | human gut metagenome | biome: human gut; feature: human-associated habitat; material: faeces | place: China | collected 2012 | reverse complement strand
ATCTGACCTACGGGGTGGCGGAAGGGTGAGCGGGTGCCGGCCGGGAACGGGCAAGCGGAGGGGTCAAGACCCCTCCCTACGATGTGGAAGGTTAGAGGGTGGTTATGGGAAAGCGCGAGGGCCGGGCATGCCCGGCCCCTACGGGGGTGATGGTGGAGGGGGCGGTGTGTTTTCCACATTCGTCACACGTGAATGTGGAAAACACTTGCAATTTCTACCTTATTATAATAGTATAGAGACAACATACTTGAAACGAGGTCCTGTCATGATCCTGGCATTGAATATCGGCAACTCCAATATTACGTTTGGCGGGTATACGCCGGACGGCAAGCTGGTGTTTTCGTCGCGGCTGTTTGCGGACACGGCGCTGAGCAGTGATGAGCTCCTGTACAAAATCGTAAACATGCTGGCGCTGCACGGGGCGGAGCCGCAGCAAATCACGGCGGTCATCTTTTCCAGCGTGGTGCCGGCGCTGACGCCGCGGCTGCGCGAGGCCCTGCGCAAGATGTGCGAGTGCCAGATCATGGAGGTCTGCCCCGGGCTGAAAAGCGGGGTGCGCATCCGCATGGACAACCCGGCCCAGCTGGGCGGCGAGCTGCTGTGTGCCATCGTGGGCGCGCTGCAGCGGTGCACGCCGCCCTGCGTGGTGGTGAACTTTGATACCGCCACTACCCTGCTGGCTGTGGACAGCACCGGCGCACTGGTGGGCGGCAGCATCCTGCCGGGACCGCAGTGCTCGCTGTCGGCGCTGGTGCGCAACACGGCGCAGCTGCCCCAGGTGGAGCTGGAGGCCCGCCCGCGGCGTCTGCTGGGGGCCAACACGGCGGACTGTCTGCACAGCGGCATTGTGTACGGCACGGCGGCCATGCTGGACGGCATGGTCGCGCAGATCCGCGCAGCGCTGGGCGCACCCGACGCGCCGGTGGTCGCAACCGGCACGCTGCCCGACAGTGTGCGCACGGCGTGTGCGACGGATATTGTGTACCGCGAGACGCTGGTGCTGGAAGGGCTGTATTGGATCTGGAAGAAGAATACGCGGAAGTAACATTTTGGTTGCGGGCCATCCCTGTAGGGGGCGGCGTCCTCGACGCCCCGCGGAGGGAAGGTACGCACACTATCAGCAGATCGCCATCACTTCCCAGCGACGCCCCGCGGAGGGGTCAAGACCCCTCCCTACGATGCAAACCAGTAACAGGCGGCGACGCAGGGTTGCGGGCCGGGCATGCCCGGCCCCTACGGGGTGGTGGATGGTTGGCGGGTGCTGGCCGGGAGGTGCGGGCGGCATATATGCCCCTCCCTACGGGCAGGCGTATTGTAATATCCGTATTCCGGACAAACATCATTATATATCCAAAGAGGTGCTGCTTGCACCTCTTTCTTTTTTTGTGGTGTCGTGTTATAATATATTATGTATAGTTATGTACAAAATTTACAGAGAAAGGTATTTATTCATCACCTATGCAGCATTTGAAAAACTTTAACTGGAAGAAATTCCTCTTGCAGGGGGTGCTCCCCTGCCTGCTGGCGGTGGCGGTGGGGTTCATCTCCCGCTATCAGCTGGAGCTGTCCGACGGCGTGACCGAGAGCTTTTTGCAGCTTCAATGGCCGCTCTACGCGCCGCTCAACGCGCTGACCGCCTTTTGCCTGACGCTGATTTTGTTTGCGCTGCTCGGCAAGTGGAGCCGCGCAACAGGCATTTCGGGTGCGGTGTTCACCATCATTGCACTCATCAACTACTACACCCGCGACCTGCACGGCTCGGCGCTGATGCCCCAGGACATTTTGAACCTCGGCACCGCCGCCGAGGTCATGGGCAGCTACACCCTGAAAATCACGCAGGACGTTGTGAAGATCGCGCTGCTCTACCTGCCGATTCTGGCGATTGCGTTCGTGCAGGCGCGGCTGGTCAAGGGTGCGCCTAAGCGCGCAAGCTGGAAGGCCCGCGGCGTGCGGGCGGCGGGCAGCGCACTGGGCGTGTTTCTGGTCATGTTCTTCGGCTACTTCGGCCCCGTGACCATCAAACCCAAGACGACCTACGGCTGGGCGTGGCAGAACACCTACTACACCTACGGCTATCTGGCCGGGACGATTGAGGCCACCAGCCTGATGGCCGACCCTGTCATTGAGCCGGAGAACTACAACGACGCCGCGGCGGTGAACACCGCCCGCAAGGCCGACGACTACATCGCCCCTGCCAGCCCCGAGAGCGCCGAGGACTACCCCGACATTGTGCTGATCCTGTCCGAGAGCTTCTACGACTTTGACCTTGTCACCGACCTGCAGGCCGACACCGACATCATGCCGGTCACCAAGAACCTGCCCAACTCGGTCTACGGCCACACGATCAGCCCCCATGTGGGCGGCGGCACAAACTCCACCGAGTACGAGATGCTGACCTCCAACTCGCTGATCCTGATGCCCAGCATCACGCCGTTCAACTGGCTGAACCTGTACAACGCCAACAGCGTTGTCAGCTACCTCAAGGGTCTGGGCTACTCCACGATGGCCGCCCACCCCTACACGAACTCCAACTACCGCCGCGACTCCGCCTGGCTGGCGCTGGGCTTTGACGAGACCCATTTCCAGAGCGATTTTACCACGCAGGAGACCTACGGGGACCGCCCGTACCAGACCGACTCGGCCACCTACCGCGACTGGGAAACGATGTACGAGGCCATGCCGGAGGACAAGCCGCGGTTCAGCTTCCTGGTCTCCATCCAGAGCCACGGCGACTACGATATGAACGATGCGTCGCTGGATATTGTCCACGCCGCCACCGACTACGGCGACTACGATGCGCTGATGGACGAGTACCTGAGCTGCATCAAAATGACCGACGCCGCCGTGCAGGAGCTGTGCGATTACTTTACCGCGCAGTACGAAAAGACGGGCCGCAAGGTCATTGTGGCCATGGCCGGTGACCACGCGCCCAGCTTTGTGGCCCATGTGGCCGACCCCAGCTTTGCCGAAACCGACAACGAGCTGCAGATTTTGGAGCGCAGCACGCCGTTTTTCATCTGGGCCAACTACCCGCTGGAGCACACGGCAGCCGCCACCAGCACCACCGACCCGCTGAACCGCATGGACATGGTCATGCTGACCCCCACCCTGCTGCAGCAGGCGGGTCTGCCCCTGAGCGACTACTACGAGTACCTGCTGGAAATGAAGCACAACACCCCCGTTGTGACCGCCGCCAACGACTACATGAAGGTGGACGGCAGTACAGCCGAGTACGGCGCAGACCCCGCGCTGGACGAGTGGGCCAAGGGGTATCTGATGCTGGAATACAACAACATCGGCGCGCATGCCAAGCGCGACCAGAGCATTTTTAACCCCGCCGAATAAAGAGGAGGCATCCCTATGACAGGTCTGAAACGAACCCCGCGCAGCCGCGGCGGCTTTACGCTGGTGGAGCTGATCGTGGTATTGGTGATTCTGGGTGTGCTGGCGGCCTTTGCCGTCCCGGCGCTGACCGGGTACATTGACAGCGCCAAGGAAAAGCAGGCCGTCAGTGAGACGCAGGCGTGTGTGATGACGGCGACCCGGCAGGGTGCGCAGAACTACGCCTTGGTGCAGAACGCATCTGTAGCCGGGAACGCCGAAAATGCAGCCGCCTTGACCAACTGGGCAGGCACGTTGACAAACGAGGTTCCCACCGTGACCGGCGGAGATGTAGCACTTACCGAGGGCAGCGGGCAGTATCTGCTGCATGTGAACAATCCGCCTGAGGGCAGCACTGCCACGACCACGATTGCGGCAGATGCCGGGGTCAAGGGCACCGTGAAGGGGATGACCTGCAACGCCAGCGGGCAGGTTTTGTACTTAGTGTACACCAGCGCCGATGGGATACAGGTCGTATACACGAACGCGGGAACCACCGCGAGTGTAAATATCGGCAGTGATGAGGCTGTTGTTGTGCCGACGCCGAAGCCGGGCAGCAGCAGCGGTGGAACGACCGGCGGCGGTGAAACCGGCGGGGGCAGCACCGGGGGCGGCATTTCCGGCGGCGGTACGACCGGCAGCACCGCTACAGCAGATAAACATCACTTCATTATCCACTTGCAGGATATTGAAACTAAAAACTCTGCGCCTTTTGCAAACAGAAAATATCACATTCAGAGCGGCGAAAACTCCTTTGATGTGGACTCTGATGCAAACGGTGATATTCTGTTGGATTTTTCTCGTCAGAATGATCATTGTCCCAACACTGTTATCGGGGATACGCTGACTACTATCACCGACGCTGAAGTTCCTGATGGCTACCAAGTCATTCCCAGCGATATAAAAATCTATATTAACGTTTGCAATAATGGGGACGACTATTATCTCAATTCTATGCAGAATGGCATAAATAACTATCCATTTACTATCGACATGCCTAAAAGGCGGCTTACCATTATGCGCTTTCCCATTGCCAAATTGAATCTGCGCGTCACTGACCCTGATGGAAAGGCGCTGCCCGATGCTACTTTTGCTATTACGGACGTTACGAACGGCTCAACCACTGTTGCCCAACTCACCAGTGATAGTAACGGAAAATGCTCCATTCCTGTCAAACTGCATGATGGAGATAACATCGGGGATTCTGCTTTCCTAACTACCGGAGACCAAACTGGCCAAACTTATGTTATAAAGGAAATCCGCCCGCCTGAAGGATATAAGGAAGGCTTCACATGTTCGTTTCATTTATATTATAAGCCATATCCCGCTACTCCGACTCCCCATAATACAACCTGGTTCCGTATTGATGCTTTTACCGTCAATAGTGGAGAATGGGGTGAATATAAGTTAGAAAGCACTGTTGGTGAGAATGATACTTTTCATGTCACAAACAAACGCTAACTCTGCACTGTCTATATCCGTAAAATTGATAACGCCGGAAATCCTGTATCCAACGCCAATCTAAAAGCTGACAATACCGGCAGCTTTGTTACGCCAGAGCATAAACTACAGGATACAACCAAAATATAGCAGACTGTCGAAAAACGCTTGTAGGGGCGAGCATTGCTCGCCCGTGCCCGTTTGCCTTGCCAGAAAACTGTCCCGGAAAATGCGTTGCTGCGGTAAGTTGGCGGGCGGCCAATGGCCGCCCCTACGCACGCAATAAGGCAAGAATGCAATTTATTGACGGTCTGCTATATAATTTCACCCTCAATCAATAAGAAAGCCCCCACCCAGCCGCAGAACATCTACGGTTGGGTGGGGGTGGTTTATTTGTAGAGATTGCAGGGGCGCGGCGGCAGCGGCAACACTCCCGGGCGGATATGGGCTCAGCCCCTGCGTTCTCTGCCAATCACAAAAACTCTTTCCAGTAAATCTCTGCGCTTCTCGTCATCTCCCGGGAAAAGTCGCTCGCGTACTTGCGCTTGCAAAATGCCTGCACGGCTTTGTCAAAGTCGTAGTCAAGCTGGCCGTTGGCGGCGGCTTTCGCCGCAAAGTCGGCGCGCAGCTCGTCGGGCGTGCGGTCCGTGTACACATTCTCGCAGACGACGGCCTGCTCGGCAAAGCGGGCGGGCTTGGGGCGGCGCTGCTGCTGCTCCGTGGGGCGGCCAAACACCAGCATACAGGCGGGCACAACGTACTGCGGCAGGTGCAGGGCGTCGCGCATGGCCTCAGCATTCTCGAGGACGTCGCCTATGTAGCAGCTGCCGATGCCCAGAGACTCGGCGGCGACCACGGCGTTCTGGGCGGCAATGCAGGTATCGGCCACGGCCAGCATCAAGTCCCCTGCCCCGGGCTTGCGGGCGTCCGTGATGCCCGCGGCGTGGTAGGCGTTGAGCCAGCGGCGGCAGTCGGCCAGGAACACCAGCACCAGCGGCGCCCCGGCAATGAACGGCTGGTGGTCGCACAGGTCGGCCAGCGTGGCCTTCAGCGCCGGGTCGGTGATGTCCAGGATCGTGTACAGCTGCTGGTTGCCCGCCGTCGGTGCCTGGAACGCCGCGTTCAGGATGGCCGCCCGCTCGTCCGGCGTGACGGGGTCAGGGGTGAATACCCGCACGCTTTTGCGGGCGGAGAGGGCGGAGAGGATAGCGTTGTTTTCCATGATAAGCTCCTTTAAGCCTTCCCCCGGGGGGAAGGTGGCGCCGCAGCGCCGGATGAGGGGCAGCCTTCCGGCGGCAGCCCGTAAGCGGATCAGTACCGCAAGCTTGCCCCTCATCCGTCTGTGGTCGGGGCCACAGACACCTTCCCCGGGGGGGAGGCAAATCAAAATCAACTTTTCCGTTTCTTCAAAAACTTCCCGATCAGCGTATCCAGCATGCTCAGCACCTCGCGGATGTTCAGCACGCAGACCACCGCGGTGATGCCCACGACGGGCAGCGCCCAATGGGTCAGGTTCATCATGCACCAGATCTCCGCCAGTACCAGCGCCAGATTCAGCACAAGCCACGCCGGGTGGAAGTCGATCTCCAGCAGACCGCGGGTCGAGTAGGCGCGCAGCAAAAACACCAGCATCAGGCTCAGGAAGCTGGCCGGGGTTACGCCCCACGGGCCCCACCGCAAAATGAGCAGGTAGTTCAGAATCAGGTTCAGCACCGCACCGGCCAGCATTGTGAACAGCGAGCCGGTAGACCGTTTATACACGACGTAGACGCTGTTCAGGAACTGGTTCAGGCAGGTCAGCATCGAGCAGAGCGTCAGGAACGGAACAAACGTCCAGGCGTCAAAATATTCAGCCTTGAACACCCGCATGAGCAGCTGGCACAGCATGATGATGCCCGCCACGCAGCAGAACAGCACGCTGGCATACACGCGGAATATCTTGGAGAAGAACGCCTGGCGGTCCGTCTCCTCGGTCACGGCGGAGAGCTGCCACGCCTCATAGAAGATGCTGCCCAAAATCGTGATGATCTGCGGCAGGAAGTACCCCGCCGACAACAGGCCGACCCAGTGGTTGCCGCTGCGGCCCGCGTAGCCCTCGCACATGCCCTGCACAAAGAACATGTCGCTGGCGTTGATGATCCAAAAGCTGATGGACGCCGGGATCATCGGCAGGCAGTAGCGCAGCATCTCCTTCCACAGCGTCTTGTCAAACGCCTTGGGCTTGAAGTACCGCCAGCACCCGCCCGCAATGAACACAAACACCATGGATGTCAAATCTGCCAGCGCATTTGCCAGCAAAAAGCCTGTAGCGCCCATTTTTAAGACGCTCAGGAACAGCAGGTAGTAGAGCAGCAGGCTCAGCGTTGTCAGCACACCGTCTATGGCGACCAGCCGGTTCAGCATCCGCGAGCGGATGAACTGGGTACACAGCGTTCTCATACAGCTGGCCAGCACGCAGAGGTACAAAAAGCCCAGGTACTCCGCAGCGTTCGGGATGAGCCGCACCAGCGGCATGGCCAGCAGCAGCACCACAAAGCCCAGCCCGATAGTCGCCGCGCCGTTGACAAAGACGCTGGATTTGTTGGTCGCTTTGTCCAGCCCGAACCGGATGACCGCATAGGCCACGCCAAGGCTGACCACCGGGATCAGCAGGTTTGTGGCCTGCTGCAAAAGGCTGGACACGCCCATAACGTCCGGCGAGTCGAGCGCGTAGCTCAGATACGGGCGGATGAAGAAGCTGAGCAGCTTGGAGCTGAAGTTGGAGATGGCAAACAGCAGCGTATTGCTGACCAGCGTCGTATATTTTTTCTGTGGAGACGGCAAGATGGGAACCTCCCTTGTTTGTAGAGTATGAAGCCTTCCCCTCCGGGGGAAGGTGGCCGAGCGAACGCGAAGGTCGGATGAGGGCAAACCTTCCGTCGGCACCCCGTTCACGGGCAATCGCGGCAAACTCCCCCCGCATCCGTCTGCGGGCGGGGCCGCAGACACCTTCAGTCTCCGCGCTAAAAGCCGCCTCTCCGGCGGTTGCGCTCCGACACGTGCCTGCGGGCGCAGCCCCACGGGGGAAGGCATCCGCCCGCTCTCACCGCAGCTTCAGCATCCGTTCCCGCTGCTTATAATCCGGCAGCACCTCCGCCACCGCGGCCCAGAACGCCGGGCTGTGGTCGGGGTGGGCAAAGTGACAGAACTCATGCACAACAACGTACTCCTGCGCGGGCAGCGGCATCGTGCAGAGCCGCCGCGCAAACGCCAGCGTGCCGGTGCGCAGACTGCACGACCCCCAGCGGGTGTTCATGTCACGCACCGCAATTTTGGGCATCGCGCCGCCCGGGCAGGTCGCCGCAAACTGCGGATAGTATGCCCGGCACAGCGCCTGCATATAGGCCAGCGCCTCGGCCTTGGGCGGCAGCGCGGGGGCCTCGGCGGCCTCTCGTTCGCGCCGGGCCGCGGCACGCGCCTGTGCGGTGCGCACCCAGTCGGCCCGCGCCGTGACAAAGGCGTCCACATAAGCTGCAGGCACCCGCGGCGACGCACTGGCCGCCACACTGCCGTCGGCCCGCACGCGCAGGTTGATGTTGCGCACCCGCCGCCGCGTCAGCGTGTAGGTGATGCCGCCCGCCGTCCGCTCCATGCCCGGCCCCCCTTTTGCAAAAGTATATAGTTTATTGTACACGCATTTGCCCAAAAGTGCAACAGTTGCCTGCGGCGGCGCATTGTGGTATGATACTGCCAAAAGGGGGCTTTTGCATGAAATCGCTGTTTTTTGTTCTGCCCGCCCTGCTGCTGGGCCTGACGGCCTGCGGCGCGCCGGTGGCCGCCGTGACCCTGCCCGACACCGTGCAGGTCGAAAAGACCCAGACCGCCGAGACCGCCGTCCTCTACGAGGATGCCGACGGGCGTGAGGTCAGCCCCCGCCGCGCCGCCCTGACCGAGTGGCGCTGGTCTGTGGCCGATGACACGATTGCTGAGGTCGATCCCAGCGGCATTGTGACCGGTCTGCGCGGCGGCTCGACCACCCTGACGCTGCAAAGCGCCGACGGGAAAATTTCCGCCAGCTGCCCGGTGCAGGTGTCCAGCCCGCTGCGCGGCATTGCTTTGGACGACTACACGCTGTATTTTGACGACGAGCTTGTGACCTGGATCACCGCCGACGGCACGCGCGAGTCCGACTACGCCTACGCCAGCCGCGTCGGCGCAGTCTGCCATCTTCTGCCGGAGGACACCACCGACCACCCCGCCGTGACCTATCACATCGCCGACGAGCGCATCGCCCGCTTCGACGGCTCCTGGCTCGTCCCCGTGAATTACGGCACCACGACCCTGACCGCCGACTGCGGCGGTTTTACAGCGCAGTGTACCGTAACGGTGGTCAGGCCGGAGGAATAGGCAAAAGAAAACGAGGGGATGTACAACAGCCCCTTTGGTGACCCTCCCGTCCATCTCCCGCGCCCTAAAAACAGCCCGCGGGGCTGTTTTTGCCCCGCGGGACGCGGACGCGGGGCCCGGGCTGTTCGATTCCCGTACTCCTCTACTCCCTTAAAAGTTTATAGCACAAGAAAAAAGCACTACCTCAAATGAAGTAGTGCTTTTTGGTGACCCGTACGGGAATCGAACCCATGTTACAGCCGTGAAAGGGCCGTGTCTTAACCGCTTGACCAACGGGCCTTAGAAATACAGAGCTTCGCTAAAACCTCCGACTTTCATCATCCACTATTGCGGACGACCGTCCCCCTTATCTTAGCGAAACTCTGTAACGTGGTAGCGGTAACTGGATTTGAACCGGTGACACTTCGGGTATGAACCGAATGCTCTAGCCAACTGAGCTATACCGCCACATTTGTTGAGGTGCACTCGAAAGTGCTTTATTATTATACGAAAAAGCGGGGTCCATGTCAAGTATTTTTCCCAACTTTTTTGAAAAAATACCAAAAAAATTCCCGCATTGCGGCTGCAGTGCGGGAATAAGCGCTTGTTATAAAATTACTTCTTGTTGGGGACCAGCACGGCCTTGCCGCCCATGTAGGGCTGCAGGACTTCGGGGATGGTCACAGTGCCATCGGCCTGCAGATGGTTCTCCAGGAAGGCGATCAGCATACGCGGCGGGGCCACGCAGGTATTGTTCAGGGTATGGGCCAGCTGGGTCTTGCCGTTCTCATCCTTATAGCGGATGTGCAGGCGGCGGGCCTGGGCGTCGCCCAGATTGGAGCAGCTGCAAACCTCAAAGTATTTCTGCTGGCGGGGGCTCCAAGCCTCGATGTCGCAGCTCTTGACCTTCAGGTCAGCCAGGTCTCCGGAGCAGCACTCCAGCTGACGGACGGGGATCTCCATAGAGCGGAACAGTTCAACAGAGTTCTTCCACAGCTTGTCGTACCAGGTCATACTGTCCTCGGGTTTGCAGACAACGATCATCTCCTGCTTCTCAAACTGGTGGATACGGTAAATGCCGCGCTCCTCGATGCCGTGGGCGCCCTTTTCTTTACGGAAGCAGGGGCTGTAGCTGGTCAGGGTCAGGGGCAGCTTCTCGCCATCAATGGTCTGGTCGATGAAACGGCCGATCATGGTATGCTCAGAGGTACCGATCAGGTACAGATCCTCGCCCTCGATCTTGTACATCATGGCATCCATCTCGGGGAAGGACATCACGCCCTGCACCACGTTGCCGTGCATCATAAAGGGAGGAATGACATAGGTGAAGCCCTTGTCGATCATAAAGTCGCGGGCATAGGCCAGCACAGCCTCGTGCAGGCGGGCAATGTTGCCCAGCAGGTAGTAGAAGCCATTGCCGGCAACGCGGCCTGCAGCGTCCATATCGATGCCGTCAAAGCTCTCCATGATCTCGGTGTGGTACGGGATGGGGAAATCCGGCACAACGGGCTCGCCGAAGCGCTGTGCTTCCACGTTATAGGTATCGTCCGGGCCGATGGGCACGCTGGGGTCGATCATCTGGGGAATGGAGTACATGATCTCCTGAATGCGGGCGGACAGTGCCTCCTCTTCCTTCTCCAGCTCTGCCATCTTGTCGGCGTCCGCCTTGACGGCGGCGTTGTTGGCGTCGATCTGTGCCTGCAGCTCAGCCTTCTGTGCCTCATCGGTGCACTTCTTCAGCTGACCGAACAGCGGGCCGTTGGCCTTGCTCAGCTTGTTGCGGGCGGCCTTCAGGGCCTCCACTTCCTTCAGGGCTGCACGGTACTTGGCATCCTTTTCGATGACCTCGTCCACCAGCGGCAGCTTTGCATCCTGAAACTTCTTTTTGATGTTTTCCTTAACGGCGTCCGGGTTCTCACGGACAAATTTGATATCCAGCATGATTGACTCTCCTTAACTCTATTGGGCTTGCAGCGGTGCACTTGCGGCTTTCCGCTGCCGTTCAAAGGCGGCTGTTCCCGCCTTGGATCGCATGATTATTCGGTTTCCATCTGGTACTGTCCCAGCAGATTTGCAAAGGCGCGCAGCTGCTCGTCGGAGTAAAAATGCACTGTCAGCTTGCCCTTGCCGCCGTGGTAGGCCACGTTCACCTCGCTGCCCAGCACCTGTTTCAGGCTCTCTTCCACCTCCACCGGCAAAGTGCCGCGGGGGGCGGGTTCGCGGGGCTCCTTGGCGGGCTTTGCCATCTTTTTGCAAAGCGCCTCGGCCTGACGGACGTTCAGCTGGTTGTCCGCGATGATCTGCGCGGCTTCGGCCTGCAATTCCGGCGTGGGCAGACCCAGCACCACCTTGGCGTGGCCGGTATTGATAAAGCCGCTCTTCAGCAGCTCCAGCACCGTTTCCGGTAAGTTGAGCAGACGCAGACTGTTTGCCAGTGCGCTGCGGCTCTTGCCCAGCTTGCGGGCGGCCTGCTCCTGCGTCAGGTCGCAGCGGGTCATCAGCTCCCGGATGCCGGCAGCTTCTTCCACCGGGTCCAGATCCTCGCGCTGTAAATTTTCCACCAGCGCCAACTCCATGGCCTGCTCGTCGGACACATCCTTGATGACCACCGGCACCTCGGTAAGACCCGCCATGCGGGAGGCGCGCCAGCGGCGCTCGCCTGCCACGATGCTGTAACCGCCCATGGGTCTTGGCCGCACCGCGATGGGCTGCAACAAGCCGTGCTCGGCGATGCTGGCAGCCAGCTCACTGAGGGGCTCCTGCTCAAAGGTCTTGCGGGGCTGGTCGGGGTCCGGCTCGATCTCGCGCAGCGGCAGCGTTTCCACCGCTGCGTGCTCTGACTCAAAGACCGGTGCTGCGTCCTCAAACAGACTGTCCAGCCCGCGTCCGAGCCCTCCTTTTCCTCTTGCCATTGTTTACCTTGTTCCCCCTGTTTTAATCTTCCAGAGCATTTTTCGCCGGCTCTGCGGCGGGTGCAGCCTTTGCGCGGGACTTCTTAGGTTCCTGCGGCCGGTTGTGCTTGACAAATTCGATGGCCAGATCCATGTAGGCTTCACTGCCCTTGCCCTTTGGCTCGTAGAAATTGATGGGCTGGCCGTAGCTGGGCGCCTCCGAAATGCGGATGGAGCGCGGGATGGTGGTCTTGTACACCTTGGAGCCGAAGTACTTCTGCACCTGTTCCACCACCTGCACGGTCAGGTTGTACCGCAGCGAGAACATGGTGAACACCACGCCCTCGATATCCAGATACGGGTTATACTTTTTGCGGATGGTCTTGAGGGTGCTGATGAGCTCCGACAGACCTTCCAGCGCATAGTACTCGCACTGCACCGGGATGAGCACACTGTCGCAGGCGCTCAGGCCGTTGAGGGTGAGCAGATCCAGACTGGGCGGGCAGTCGATAAAGATGAAGTCGTAGTCCTTCTGCACCTCAGCCAGCGCCTTGCGCAGACGCCCTTCGCGGCCGGGCAGGTCGATCATTTCCAAGCTGGCGCCCGCCAGCCGGGTGTTGGAGCCAATGACATCGGTGCGGTACTCGGTGTGCCGGATGGCCTGCGCCGCCGTTGCCCTGCCGATGAGCACCTCGTAAGTGCCCGCCTCCACACTGCGCTTTGGGATGCCATAGCCGGTGGTGGTGTTGCCCTGCGGGTCTAAGTCTACGATAAGCACCTTTTTGCCCAATGCCGCTACGCAGGACGAAAGGTTGACGGCGGTGGTGGTTTTGCCCACTCCGCCCTTCTGGTTTGCGATCGCTACAATTTTTGCCACGCGCTTTTCTTCCTCCCGGGGAAAGATTTGTTCCACATGGAACACGCAGTTGTGCCCGCCGGTTTCCCCGTCCGACAGGCACCTTGGCTTCTAGTATAACACATCCAAATTGTTTTTTGAACCATCTGGAGCGTTTTTCAGCTGGATTTTTAACTTTTGGGGGTGAAAAAGTTAAAAGACCGCACGATTCTGTGCTGCAAATAAACGATTTGGAATGGCTTCCGCTTCGCTCTAGCCATTTTCAGCGGAAATAATATTTATATTTTCGCGTTTGTCGCGCTCTGCGGAGCGCTCCAAACGCTATTTTCACGGGAGGGGTCGTAGAGAAAAACGGCATTTTCAGCGCCGCTTTCTGCGAAAGCATGGCGCTGCGGTTAGCGCCCTCGCCCTCTCAGTCACCTTCGGTGACAGCTCTCCCAAAGGGAGAGCCCTTGGCATGGCGGGAAAGTTTCCGGCAAAGCCGTAAACTTTGCAGGTGGGAACGCTCCCCCGGGGGGAGCTGTCGCGCAGCGACTGAGGGGCTTCAAATCGGCGGAGCCGGAAAAAACGGTTAAAAGATCTTCACGCCGAACAGGCGTGAATCTTCAGTTTTTTCCGGTGTAGCCCTCCTCTTTGGGGTTAAAAGGGGCGAGCAGCCCCTTTTTCGTGGCTCCAGCGCGTCGAAATCGCTGGCACTTTTCTGGTTCTCTTTTGGTGTCAAAAGAGAACATCCCTCGGCTATATCCTCTTCCCCTCTCCCCTGTTCCACATGGAACACTTTACTTCTCCGCGGCGGCGGTGGGGATGCGCACGGTGTACTCGATGTAGCCGTCCTTCTCTTCCCGGTGGGCGGTGGCGGGCACGCCGTTGTCGGTCATCAGCCGGATGGCGTGGTCGATGGTATTGACAAAGATGCGCACGTCCCGCACCATGGAGATGCGGTGCCCGGCCTTGGGCGGGCTGTTCAGCAGCTGCTCGATGTAGCTGTCGGTCTGGCGGGCGTTCAGGCGGCGCTTGGCGATGGTGATGAGCGCCTCGCTGCGGCGGTTCTCCGGCAGGCGCAGCACCGCGCGGGCGTGGCGCTCGGTGAGGTTGTTGTCCAGCACAAACTGCCGCTGGTCTGCCGTCAGCTGCAAAAGCCGCAGCTTGTTGGCAAAGGTGGGCTGCGCCATACCCAGACGCTTGGCGGCTTCCGCTTGGGTGCAGTCCCACAGCACCATCACATCCCGCAGCCCCTGCGCCTGTTCAAAGGGGTTCAGGTCGGCGCGCTGGATGTTTTCCAGCAGACCCAGTGCAGCGGTGCGGTCGTCGGCGTAGCTGCACAGGATGGCGGGGATGGTGGTCATCTTTGCCAGCTGGCAGGCGCGCAGCCGCCGCTCCCCTGCCACCAGCTCGTAGCCCTCTGCCGCTTTGCGCACCGTGACCGGCTGGAGCAGACCGTTCTCCCGGATGCTCTGCGCCAGCGCCGTCAGCTCCTGCTCGTCAAAGCTTTTCCGCGCCTGAAAGGGCGACGGATGGATCTGGTCGATGGGCAGAGAGAGTAATTTCCCGGACGGTTTCTTGCGTTCAAACATGATGCTGCCCCTTTCCTGTGAAATAAACCTTCGGTTTTTCCACATTTCTCCGGGAAATCGTGGAAAACCTGTTCAGCTTCAGTGTAGCACACAAAGAAAGACCCCGCCAGAAATTTCGTTCGGCAGGGTCTTACAGGTTGCGTCAAGTTATGCGTTATTTCAGCGGACTTTTTGCAATTTTACCGCCATTTCTGGGGTATGCTGTCGGAGTTTGCGAAATCTTTTTGCACAAAATCAGCGTGCGGGTGTCGCCGCCGGGCAGGTGCAAAGTGCGGGTCTCGCGGTACTCGCCGCCCAGCTTTTTGATAGCGCCCCGGGCGGCGGTCAGCTCCTCTTCCCCGGATGCACCCTTCATGGCAAGGAAGTTGCCGCCCACCTTCACCAGCGGCAGGCAGTATTCTGCCAGCATGGGCAGGGCTGCCACGGCGCGGGCAGAAGCAAGATCAAACTGCTCCCGCCAGACCTTGCGGGCGGCTTCCTCGGCGCGCTCCTTGGCAAACTCCACCCCGGTCAGCCCCAGCTGGGCGCAGGCGTACTTCAAAAAGTCCACCCGCTTGCCGGTGGGCTCCATCAGGGTCAGTTCCAATTCCGGCTTGAAGATCTTGGTCACGATGCCCGGAAAGCCTGCCCCGGCACCTACGTCCACCATGCGCCCGGCAACCTCCGGCTGGCTGGCAAACAGCAGGCTGTCGAGAAAATGCTTATCCTCGATGCCCTCCGGGTCGGTGATGGCGGTCAGGTTGACCTTCTGGTTGTAGTCTACAAGGATCTGGGCAAAGGCATCCAGCTGATCCAGCTGGGTGCCGGTGAGGGCAATGTTCCATGTGGAACACTTTTCCTCCAACCGCTGTTTGTCGATCATAGTGTTTTCCTTTCTGTCAGGTGGTTGGGGTAGCGCAATCGTTTATTTTATCGCAAATTCGTATTATTTTTGTTGTTTCCCTGCCAGTGCGATGCTCAGCTGCGCCACATCGGAGGGCGAAACGCCGGGGATGCGCCCCGCCTGCCCCAGATTGCGGGGACGGATGCGGGCAAGCTTTTCCCGGGCTTCCAGCGTCAGGCCGGTCAGGGCGGCATACTCGAAATCCTCCGGGATGAGGGTCTTTTCGTGGCGTGCCACCTCCCGGATCATCCGGTCCTGTCGGGCGATGTAACCGGCGTACTTGATCTCGGTCTCCAGTCGCTCCGCCAGCATGGGGGTGATCTCCTCTCCCCAGCCGATGATGCCCGCCACCAGCGGGTAGCTGATCTCGGGACGGCGCAGCAGCTCCTCGGCAATGCCGCCCTCGGCGGCGGGGGCAAGACCGGCGGCTTCCATGGCGGCGCGCAGGTCTGCGGTGCGCAGATGCGCTTCGTGCAGGCGGCGGCGCTCGGCTTCCAAAATCTGCTGGGTGTGCTGGTACTTTGCCCAGCGGTCATCCTGCACAAGGCCGTATTCCCTGCCGATGGGGGTCAGGCGCTGGTCGGCGTTGTCCTGCCGCAGGGTCAGCCGATACTCGCTGCGGCTGGTCATCATGCGGTAGGGGTCCATGACGCCCTTGGTGACAAGGTCGTCCACCAGCGTGCCCAGATAGCTGGTATGCCGGGGCAGCACCAGCTGCTCTAAGCCCAGCGCGTTGCGGGCGGCGTTCAGACCCGCCAGCAGACCCTGCGCGGCGGCTTCCTCGTAGCCGGAGGTGCCGTTGAACTGCCCTGCCCCGTACAGACCCCGCACCACCTTGCTTTCCAGCGTGGCTTCCAGACTGGTGGGGTCTACGCAGTCGTACTCGATAGCGTAGGCGGGGCGCATGATCTCCAGATGCTCAAAGCCCTTGATGCTGTGGTAGAAGGCGTTCTGCACGTCCTCCGGCAGGCTGCTGGATGCTCCCTGCAGATACATTTCCTCGGTGTTCTCGCCGCAGGGCTCCACGAAGAGCGGGTGGCGGTCTTTGCCGGAGAAGCGCACCACCTTATCCTCAATGGAGGGGCAGTAGCGCGGGCCGACACCCTCGATCATGCCACCGTACAGCGGGCTGCGCTGGATGTTATCCAGAATGATCTTATGGGTCTCGGGGTTCGTGTAGGCGATCCAGCATTCCACCTTGTTGTGCATGGGTGCATCGGTCAAAAAGCTGAAGGGCTGCAATTCGCTGTCCGGGTCGCCGGGCTGGCATTCCAGCTTGGAAAAATCAATGCTGCGGCGGTGCACCCGGGCGGGGGTGCCGGTCTTGAACCGGCGCAGCGGCAGACCGGCAGCTTTCAGGCTGTCGGTCAGGGCGTTGGCGGCGTGCATACCGTCCGGGCCGGAGGCGTACCACGCATCGCCCACAAAAATTTTGCCGCCGAGGTTCGTACCGGTGGCAAGTACCACGCACTTGGCGGTGTATTCGCCGTGCAGCTGGGTGATAACGCCCTTCACATGGCCGTTTTCCACTTCCAGCGCCACCACCTCAGCCTGATGGATGGCCAGACCCGGGGTCTGTTCCAGCGCGTGCTTCATGTATTCGTTGTAGCGGCGGCGGTCGGTCTGCACCCGCAGTGCGTGCACGGCGGGGCCTTTGCCCTTGTTCAGCATCCGGCTTTGCAGATAGGTGGCGTCTGCCGCCAGACCCATCACGCCGCCCAGCGCGTCCACCTCCCGCACCAGCGTGCCCTTGGCGGTGCCGCCGATGCTGGGGTTGCAGGGCATATTGCCGATGGCGTCCAGACTCATGGTAAAGACAGCCGTTTTTGCGCCCAGCACAGCAGCTGCGTGGGCGGCTTCGATGCCCGCATGGCCAGCGCCGATGACGATGACATCATATTCTCCTAAGTGGTTCATATACTTTCGGGTTTCCTCTATCAAATGATTTAGAATGCGCTCCGCTTCGCTCTGCGCATTTTCAGCGGAAGAATTATTTTATATTTCGGGGTACAGAAACGTCTGCGGACGTTTCTGTACCCCATTTTCACGGGTGGGGGTCGTAACGGGAAACGGCAGCTGCTGCGCTTGCTCCCCCGGGGGGAGCTGTCGCGCAGCGACTGAGGGGCTATAAATGGAGAAGCGAAAAAAGCGTTAAAGCGATAGCGCCGACTGGCGCAGCGCTAGCTTTTTTGTGCTTCGACTTCTTCTTTAGGATTGTCAAGGGCGAGCAGCCCTTGGCCCGTTGCGGGGTGGGTGGAGTCCAGAGGTAGGGAGGGGGGAGTCGGAACACCCCTCCCTGCCTCTGGCCCAGCGGAGCGTCTTTGCACGCTGAAAGCAAGCAGAAACTTTCCCCACGGAGCACGCACTTTTCTGGTTCTCTTTTGGTGTCAAAAGAGAACATCCCCCGTCCCCTCCCCTTTCCCCTCACGCAATTTTATGCTACAATACCGGTAACAAAAACGTTTGGAGAAACGCCCATGCTTTATTATGCTGCCCCCATGGAGGGCTTCACAGACCGGGTCTGGCGGCAGACCCATCAGAAATGGTTCGGCGCACAAGGCGCTGCCGACCGCTATTATGCGCCGTTTATCTCCCCGCCGGAGAACCGGGTGCTCATTAAAAAGAAGATGGCAGAGCTTGCCCCGGCGGCAAACCCGGGTGCGCCGGTCATCCCGCAATTGCTGGCGAAGGACGGCGAACTGGCTGCATGGATGATCGGTCAGCTGCGGGCGCTGGGCTATACCGAGGTGAACCTGAATCTGGGCTGCCCCGCCGGGACGGTGACCGCCAAGGGCAAGGGCTCTGGAATGCTGCGGGACCTTGCCAAGGTGGACGCCTTTCTGGACGGCGTATTCTCCCGCACCGAGGGGCCTGTCTCGGTCAAGACCCGGCTGGGCGTGGAGAAGCCGGAGGAGTTTGCCGCCATTCTGGAAATTTATAGCCGCTACCCCATCTCGGAGCTGACCATCCACCCCCGGGTGATGCGGCAGCAGTACCGCGGACAGGCCGACCGCGCCGCCTTTGCCGCTGCGCTGCCCCGGTGCACCATGCCGGTGTGCTATAACGGCGATGTGACCACCGCTGCCCAGCTCCACGCGCTGGAAAAGGAGTTCCCCGCCCTGTCCGGCATCATGGTAGGGCGCGGGCTCATCGCAGACCCTGCACTCTTCCGCAGGGCGCGGGGCGGTGCACCCGCCGCCAAGGAGGAGCTGCGGGGCTACCTGACCGACCTGTACCACGGCTACACTGAACTGTTCGGCAGCGCAGGCTGCGCCATCAGCCGGATGAAAGGGCATTGGTTCTACCTCATCCACTGCTTTGCTGGGGCTGAAAAGCTGGAAAAGCAGCTGAAAAAGCTGCGGGAGCCGTGGGAGTACGAGGTGGTGGTGAACCAGATCTTCACCCTGCCGCTGGTGGAAAACGATTAAAATGGTCACACAAAAAAAGCCCGCCGTCTTGCAAGACAGCGGGGCTGAAAAGGACCGTATTACACGTTGAGGTAGCTGCGCAGCATAGCCTGCAGCAGATCGTCACGATCCACCTTGCGGATCATGGCACGGGCATTCTTATAGGTCGTAATGTAGGTAGGGTCTTCGGACAAAATGTAGCCCACCAGCTGATTGACCGGGTTATAGCCTTTTTCCTTCAAAGCATCGTACACCTGTTGTACGATCTCGTGGATCTCATAGTCCTTTTTATCGTGGATGGAGAAAATCGCGGTTGCGTCTCCCACGCAATACACCCCCTTCGGTTGAAACTAGTCCCATTGTACACGAAATGCGCCGAAACTTCAAGATAATTACGCTGGATTTGCACATCCTGCACAAAATTTCCAGCAATGTTCCGGCAAGATGAACGATGTCCGGGCGGCATTCTGCCCGCGAAAGGAGCCTTTGTATGCTTTACGGCATCGGCTGCGACCTGTGCAGCCTTTCCCATCTGGAAAAAAGCCTTTCCTCTGCCCATGCAGCGGCCTTTGTGCGCCGGGTGTACGGCCCGGCCGAGCAGGCGGCGCTGGGGCTTTGCGAAGCCTCCCCCGCACCGCTGAACGCCCACCGCCTTGCCAGCGCCGCCGCAGATTTTGCCGCCAAGGAGGCCTTTCTCAAGGCGGCGGGCACCGGCCTGCGGGAACCCTTTTCTCTATGTGAGATCGAGGCCGTCCGGCAGGAAAACGGTGCCCCGGCCTACCGCTTCAGCGGGCAGACCGCCGCATGGGTGGCGCAGCACCGGCTGCGGGCCCGGCTCTCTTTAAGCCACGAGGGCGGCATGGCGCTGGCCTTCTGCACACTGGAAGAGGAAAACTGACCGCTCCTTGTGCATACAATGGAATATCGCCCCCGCACTGCATAAGCCGCACCCCACCTGCGCATACTGAGAGCAGACAGGATGCGCCGGACGCATCACATAGCGGGGCACATCCTCCAGACAAACAGGAGGGAGATTCCATGGAGGTACACAGAGGAGAAGTTTTCTACGCCGATCTTTCGCCGGTGGTGGGCTCGGAGCAGGGCGGTGTGCGCCCGGTGCTGATCGTACAGAACGAGATCGGCAACCGGCACAGCCCCACTGTGATCGCGGCGGCCATTACATCCCGGCTGGACAAGACCCGCCTGCCCACCCACATCAACATCCGGGCGGCGGACACCGGCCTTGCCAAGGACAGCGTGGTGCTGCTGGAGCAGATCCGCACGCTGGATAAGCACCGCCTGCGGGAGCGTGCCGGGCAGATCACCGCCGCCGACCAGAAGCGGGTGGATCAGGCGCTGGACGTAAGCCTTGGGCTGAGCTCGTACTGAAAAACGATCTGGAATGCGCTCCGCTAACGGGTTGCGGCACCCAGCATCCGCATCGTGCCTTGAGCGGCACTTGCGTCTTGCTGGCCGCTGCCCCAACGACTTCTCCCTGTTTCCGCCGCTGGCGGCAGTCGTCGTCGTTGCACTTTGCGCATCATCAGCGGAAAAATGATTTTTAATTTGGGGTTCTGAAAAGCCTGCGGGCTTTTCAGAACCCCTTTTTCACGGGAGGGTCGTAGAGAGAAACGGCAATTGCAACTTCTCCTCTATACCACATGAAAAAAGGGATAGCAGAACCCACGCGGGTGTTCTGCTATCCCAAAATACATATTATTACTCGATCAGGCCGTTGAGCAGGGTCAGGCACTTGCGGCTATGCAGCTTGCGGATGGCCTTGGCTTCGATCTGGCGCACACGCTCACGGGTGACGCCGAAGTCGCGGCCGACCTCTTCCAGCGTGCGGGGACGGCCATCATCCAGACCAAAGCGCAGGCGGATGACCTTTTCCTCGCGGGGGGTCAGGCTCTTGAGTGCCAGATTGATCTGCTGTGCCACCATGGCGCGGTCAGCTGCCTTGCCGGGAGCTTCGGCGTTTTCGTCCGCGACGAAATCACCCAGAGAGGAATCCTCTTCCTCACCCACGGGGCTTTCCAGACTGGCGGGCTCCTGTGCCATGCGCTGGATCTCGCGCACGCGCTCCACGCTCATATCCATGGCCTTTGCCAGCTCTTCCGGGGTGGGCTCGTGGCCGTTCTGGTACACCAGCTGGTTGGTGGCCTGACGCATCCGGTTGATGGTCTCCACCATATGCACCGGGATGCGGATGGTGCGGGCCTGATCCGCGATAGCGCGGGTGATGGCCTGACGGATCCACCAGGTAGCGTAGGTGGAGAAGCGGAAGCCGCGGTCGCAGTCGAACTTCTCGGCGGCCTTGATCAGGCCGATATTGCCCTCCTGAATGAGATCAAGGAAGGCCAGATTATGGCCGACATGCTTCTTGGCGATGGACACCACCAGACGCAGGTTTGCCTCGCTCAGGCTGCGGCGGGCGTTCAGGCCATCGCGGCGGGTCTTGAGCAGCTCCTGACGGCGTTCCTCGCTCAGGGGGCCGTTCTCCACGGCCTCCATGGCCTTTTCCTCGTCTGCCTTTTCCTCGGCATCCTCGGCAGACTTTTCGCCGTCCTCGTCCAGATCCTCGGTGTAGCTGCGGCTGTTCTCGTCCTCCTCAAAGGAGAAGCGGGCGCTGTTCTTCTTGATGTACTCCGGTGCGCCGTACTTCTGGCGGTCTGCCTGCAAAATGTGTGCAGCCTCGGCACCGGCATGGATGCGGCGGCTCAGTTCCACCTCCTGCTCGGCGCTCAGCAGCGGGATCTGACCGATCTGCTTGAGGTAGTTCTTCACCGGGTCGTCCAGCAGCTCGTCCATGGCAGCCTTCAGGTCTGCCGGGTTCTCCTCGGCATCCTCTTCGTTTTCATCGGCAAGGCCCATGTCATCGTTGTTGTTCTCGGCGTTCTCCACCTCAGCAATGATGCTGTCCACGTCCAGACTCGGCTCGTTCTCTTCCTCCAGGACCTTAATGCCGCGCTCCTCCAGCAGGGTGTAGAGGGTATCTACATCCATGCGGCATTGTGCCGCCAACGCCTTGGCCTCCTGTGCAGAGAGGGTGCCCTCGCCCTTAGTCAACAGTTCCTTCAAAGTCATGCCCATTTTTTCTCTCCTTCCCGCTCCGGGGAATTTCCTGTAATATTGCCGTGTGCATCAGATCACAAGGCCGCCGTTCACCCCAAACACCTGTCCGGTGATGTATCCGGCATCCTCGCTGGCCAAAAAGACCAGCAGCTTTGCAACTTCTTCCGGGGTGCCCAGCCGACCCACAGGGGTCTCCTCGGCCAGCGCCGCCTTGTCCTCGGCGGTAAAAGCCGCCATCATGTCGGTCTCGATGACCCCCGGCGCTACGCAGTTCACCGTAATGCCGCTGGGGCCCTCTTCCTTGGCCAGTGCCTTGGTCAGACCGATGAGCCCGGCTTTCGCGGCGGAATAGTGCACCTCGCAGCTGCCGCCGGTCTGACCCCACATACTGCTCACAGTCAGAATGCGGCCCTGCTTGCGGCGGATCATGCCGGGCAGTACCAGCTGGCACAGGTGGAACGCGCCGCTCAGGTTCACGTCCAGCATCCGCTGCCACTCTTCCGGGGTGATGTCGGTAAACAGCTTCTGCTGCGCGATGCCGGCGTTGCACACCAGCACATCCACCCTGCCCATGGCCTGCTCCACTGCATGGAACGCCAGCTCACAGCTGGCGCGGCTGGCTACATCGCACTGGATGGCGATGCACCCGGGCAGCTGCTGTTCCAGCGCAGCGGCAGCGGCGGCGTTCTGATGGTAGAGCACCGCCACCTGATACCCTGCTGCCGCAAAGGCGCGGGCAGCGGCAGCACCGATGCCCCGGTCGCCGCCGGAGATCAGCACCCGGCGCGCCGCAGCGGGTGCGGCAGGGGCAGGCCGCTCTTTTACAGGCTGCGGCGCAGGCTCTTCGGGCAGCTCCACCGCAGGCGGCTCTGCGGGCTTTTCCAGCGTGATCACCCGGGTGGGCTCGTCCACCGCAGGCGCTGCCGTTTTTTCCAGTGTCATGATGCGGGTGGGTTCATCCACCACCGGCTCCATCGGCGCAGCCGGCTTTGCAGCCGGTGCGGCAAGGGGCTCCGGTGCGCTCTCTTCCTCCGGCACCTGAAAGGTCAGTTCAAACTCGTCCTCGTACAAGAGTGTATCCCTCCTGTTCGGTATTCTCGGCCGGGCGCAGTGCCCAAGCCGGAAAAACCCTGTGCCCATCCCCAGACAGTGCAGCGTTCCGTTTGTGTGTCCGGCAAAGGTCCGGTGCTTTGGCGTGCCTGCCTGCAGTTGCGATGGGTTTCGACAAGATTCCATTGAATAATATACCACAATCCAGCTCAAAAAGAAAGTGGGAACTGCAATTTTTTACGCAGTTCCCACTATTTTTCCTTATTTTCCCCTGTTTTCGGGCACCGGGGGCTTCCAGCGGGGTCTGCCTGCCCGCTTTTCCCGCAGGGAAACAAAAAACGCCTGCAAAAGCTGCTGTGCCTCGGCCTCCCGCAGCCCCTTTTCCACCACCGGATGGTGGTTGAAGGGCAGCGCGAACAGGTCGGTCACCGAGCCGCAGCACCCGGCCTTGGTATCGGCAGCACCGTACACTACCCGGCGCAGACGGCTGTTGATGATGCCGCCCGCACACATGGGGCAGGGTTCTAAGGTGACGAACAGCTCACACTCCCACAGCCGCCAGCCGCCCAGCGCCTTGCAGGCGGCATCAATGGCCAGCAGCTCCGCGTGGTGCAGGGCGTTCTTCTCGGTTTCCCGGGTGTTGTGCGCCGTAGCCACCACCTCGCCGTGCCGCGCTACCACCGCGCCCACCGGCACCTCGCCCAAGGCGGCGGCTTTGGCGGCCTCTTCCAGCGCAAGACCCATCAGTTCAAAATCGGTCATGTATTCCATCCTCTCATCCCATCGCCAGCACCAGCAGGTTGTTTGCACTGTGCAGCAGCACCCCCGGCCAGAGATGCCCAGTGCGGTCGGCCAGCCACCCCAGACCCAGCCCGCACACCAGCGCATAGGCCATGGCGGCAGCGCTGCCGTGCTGCAAGGCAAACAGCACCGCCTGCAAAAGAATGGCCTGTCCCCTGCCCAGCGGCTGCGCCCGGCGCTGCACCGCCCCCCGGAACACGCCTTCCTCCGCCAGCGGAGCCAACAGACAGACCCGGAAGAAACGCGCCGCGCCGCCGGGCGGCACGGGCAGCAGCACCGCCAGCACCTTGCCCGCCAGCAGATACCCCACCGCCCAGCCAAAGGCAGAAAACAGCGCGGCGGTGCGGGGGTTCAGCTTGTGCATGGTCGGTCTCCTCCTGCTATGGTTCGTTCCCGGTTATAGTACCATATCTGCCGCCGGGTGCGCAAGGTTTGGGCGTTCTGTCGTGGCAAATTTATGCAAATCATTGACACATCGCCCTAAATGGTGGTATAATGATTTCCAACCTTTTTGATGAAAGCGTCGTATATACTGTATTTTACCGGTAGACCGGAGGTATTATTATGATCCGTATCCTCACCGATTCCGCGTGCGACATCCTGCCCGCCGAGGCGCAGCAGCTGGGCGTGACCGTGATCCCCCTGAACGTGACGCTGGAGGACGGCACCGTCCTGCGAGACGGCATCGACATGACCCCCAGCGAATACTATACCCATCTGGCAGCCTGCCACAAGCTGCCCACCACCAGCCAGCCCAGCCCGGAGCAGTTCGAGCGGCTGTATCTGGACGCTGCTGCCGCCGGGGACGAAGTGCTGGGCATCTTTTTGTCCGATGCGTTGTCCGGCACCGGTCAGTGCGCCAGACTTGCTGCCGACCTTGCCAACGTGGATAATGTGGTGTTCGTGAACACCGAGAACGTCTGTCTGGGGCAGTCCTTGCTGGTGCGGCTGGCTGTGCAGCTGCGGGACGCCGGCAAGACGATCACCCAGATCGCCGCCGATCTGGAAAAGGCCAAGCAGCACCTGCATCTGGTGGCTGCCGTGGACGATCTGAAGTATCTGCGCAAGGGCGGCAGACTGTCTGCCGCCGCCGCTGTGGCGGGCGGTATGCTGGGCATC
>OHAH01000752.1_pt1 | contig 24864 bp, 21 predicted proteins | sample 1577071 | NCBI WGS metagenome assembly OHAH01 (sample SAMEA3541520, study PRJEB24748) | human gut metagenome | biome: human gut; feature: human-associated habitat; material: faeces | place: China | collected 2012 | reverse complement strand
TACAGACAGCAACGTATCCGTTTGCCCTATGATGCACCGCCATTGTCCTGCGGGCTTTCTTTGTCAAAGAACTAGAAAAGGCACCGTATGGAAAGGGGAACAGCACACGATGCCTACGTTGAATCAGGTCAAGTCAAAATCAAGGATAGCAATTATCAGTTTTGCTTCCAGACGATTGCGCAGTTCTTCATCAACTTGCAGACGAGGATAGCCGTCAGAGCCATAGCTCGTCCGAGTTGACAGTGCAGCAATGTAGCTAGAATAATGCCGGACTACCCGGCTCACTGCTTCGGCGTCTCCTGCAACAGCGGCAGCGATTATCGGGTAAGGAAGCAGCGATGCCCGTGTGTGCGCAGATTTAGTCATCCGCTTCACCTCCCATCAGCTTTTTCAGCAGCCGATAGGCTTTATACCTGCGAGTATTGACCGTTCTTCTGGCCATGCCCATGCACTTTGCTATCTGTTCGTCTGTCATCCATAGAAACCAGTGCATCATAAAAATTTCCCGGTCTTTTGGTGACAGCCGTAGAAGTGCTGTGGCCAATCGGTCGTTCTCGATTAGCACAACAGCATTTCCCACGGAAAAAGCCGTATACTCCCATGAGTAACGATCGTAAACTGCAAGCTGGGCCACATCTGCCTCGGACAGTTCTTCCAAAGATGCAAAACGTTTTTGATGACGGCTGATCTGCCGATAGCCGTTACATGCCTCGCATTTCAACACCTTTTTGCAGTAGCTGTCAAAGGCGTGCTGCTTGTGTTCGTAGTAGCGGTTTGGTTTCAAGTTTTCACCTCCCCTCGTGCTGGGAGGCAGCTCTTTTCTTCCCCTTTCGCTCACTACTCGTTCACCAACGGGTTCATTTGGCTGATTTTTAAGATTGATATAAAAATTTTTCCTGCCGTTCATAGAATTGTTCCTTTCGTTCTGTTCGGGTTTATAGGCCGGAGCAAAACGAGGCGGAGAACGGCATCTGATACCCAATCGTAGGTTGTAAAAATGCGGGGCTTTATCGGATGTGAATTGAAGTATATAAAAAGCGAGCCACAACTCACTTCTATGAGTATGGCTCGCTCCTACGTTATTTGAATATTTTTTTAATTAGTGTTAGGGCTTTTCGAGTGGGCGGTAAGCCCCATTTTATTTTGCGCTCCTTTATTTTGATACTCTTATCCATATAGCTCTTTGTTTCAAATTATGAGCTATAACTCACACAATATGAGTTGTATGGTTATTTATATGAGCGATAGCACACCATACAATGAGATAGAGGTGATGTATAGTGAACAATCCTCTTGACTTGTTTGCATGGAAAGTTCGGTCAGAACGTAAGCGGCAGCATTTGACACAGAGAAAATTGGCTGAACGGCTCAATATGAACGCCCGTACAATCATAGATTTGGAAACCTGCCAGAGTAACCCCAAATTTGAAACGGTGGCTCTTGTCGCCCAAGAGTTAAATATCAGCGTGGATGCTACCATTTTTCCAGACATGGTAAATCAGACGGTTTCAAAAACAGTTGTAGACTTCTTTGCCGGGAAAAGCGAGGCGGAAATTGAAAAATATATTGCGCTTTGCAAACAGGCGGAAGCATTTCAAAAAGACGAATAACGCGGTCGGATATATCAATCCCGGCCGCGTTATTTTTTACCTATTTGTTTCTATGCGGACGGATTATGATATACGCACAATGGAACCTCCGTATCGCATACGCTGAATTTTGTTAAGCAAGGCTCCATCCAGCCGCATTCTTTCGGATGTTGACAAACTCCTGATAAATGCCGGGCTGCTTCAAAAGTTCTTCGTGCGTGCCCTGCTGTGCAATCTGGCCGTTGTCAATGACCAAAATCTGATCGGCATTCTGGATGGTATTCAGACGGTGGGCGATTACGAGAAGTGTCTTGCCCTTTACCAGTTCCGAGATGGCCTCCTGAATATAGCTTTCGTTATCAGTATCTACGCTTGCGGTAGCTTCATCCAAAATGATGATAGGGGCATCTTTCAAGATGCAGCGTGCAATCGAGATGCGCTGCTTTTCACCGCCGGAGAGTGTAGCACCGCCTTCACCAACTACGGTCTGGAATCCATCAGGCAACGCCATGATGAAATCATAGCAGCGGGCCTTCTTAGCAGCTGCATAGACTTCTTCCTCTGTGGCGTCCGGTTTGCCTATGCTGATATTGTTGTAAATGGTATCTTGGAATAAGTACACTCGCTGGAATACCATGCTGATCTGCTCCATCAGCTCTGCCAAAGGCACGTTCCGAATGTCCATACCTCTTATTATTATGCTGCCAGATTTTACATCCCAAAGCCGAGCCAGCAAATTGGCAATAGTAGACTTTCCGCTGCCAGAAGGTCCGACTAAAGCAGTCATAGAATCTTTCTTCATGGCAAAGCTGATATGATGCAGAACTTCTTTGTCCTGATAAGCAAATACAACATCGTTAAACTGAACTTCTGGCTGTCCCGGCTGTGCCTGTGCAGGAAGATGCTGCTTGCCCGTGTCGGGAAGTTCAGGCTCATTCAGGACTGCTTCAATGCGGTCAAGAGCTGCATTCATAACGGTAAGGCGAGATGCTTCCCCATAAAGAGCTTTCAGCGGTCCAAAGAGGTCAAACACAAACAGCAGAACACCAAGCACATAGGCCAGCGGAAGTGCGCCGCGCTGTTCCAATACAATCGACAAGCCGAAAATCGCCGCAATACCAATGCCGTAAAGGATATTCAGACTCATTGTCCATGGTGTCATTTTCTGCTCAAAAGCAAGGGAGGTATTTCTGGAACGCTGGAAATTGTCAGTCAGTTCTTCTGATTTTTCGCCCAGCAGGTTGTAGCTCTTGATGACGCCAATGCCCTCCACAAAGGATAGCACCGCATCGGTCAGCCGTTCGCTCTGCTCCTGCCGCTCTGCGGCTTCCCGCAGGGAAACCTTGTTCATTCCTTTTGACACCAGCCATGCCAGAACCGTAACGGCGGCAGCAATCAAACCAAGCTGTACGTTCAAATAAAACATGAATACCAGCAGAATCAAGGAGGACAGCAGATAGCCCATCATGTTGCCCAGCGTACTCATAGCGACTTCTTCAATGAATACCATATCCGTGCTAAGAACAGAGCTGATTTTGCCAATGTTGCCGGAAGTAAAATAGCCCATCGGAAGTTTCCGCAGATGGCTACCCAGTTCCATGCGTTTATCCGCAAACATCAAATATCCTGCGGCACTTTGCAGGCTGTCGCTGAGGTAATGAACAAGAATTTGCACCAACACTGCTGCGGCAAGTCCAAGGCCGATATAAAGGCAAGTCTGGCTGGTCAGTGTGTCAGCTGCAAAGCGGCTTAAAACTACAAAGGCAAGAACGATTGGCATTTTTGACAAAATGGATTCCAAAAACGCACAAACGAATGCACCTTGAATACGGCCTTTATAACGGCCGGAGAGTTTCAAAATTCTTGAAAACATCGCAAACATTTAGGCTCCCTCCTTTGCAGTGTGTACTTTCCATTCGGCACTGTCCTGTGCGGCTTTCCACAATTTCTGATATTCAGGGCAGGAGCGAATCAAATCCTGATGCTTACCCGTTGCTACCAATTTTCCGTGGTCGATGACACAAATTTGATCGGCATTCATAATGGCGGGCAGTTTGTGAGCAATCACCACGAGGGTCTTGCCTTTTACAAGTTCTGCAATGGCTGCTTCCATCTTTTCTTCATTTTCGGGGTCAGCATAGGCTGTTGCTTCATCAAGAACTACAATGGGGGCATCCTTTAAGATTGCCCGCGCCAGAGAAATACGCTGACGCTGACCGCCGGAGAGCATTTTTCCGGCATCGCCTGCCATGGAGTGAATGCCCTGCGGAAGTTTTTCAATGAATTCCATGCATTGAGCTTTCTTTGCGGCCTCTAGTACTTCTTCATCCGTTGCAGTCAACCGACCGAGCCGGATGTTTTCCAGCAGAGAAGTATTAAACAAATACTGATCCTGCGCCACATAGGAGATACGACTGTTCAATGCTTCAAGGCTCATATCGCAAAGTTTCTGTCCGCCGATGGAAATGCTGCCCTTTTGCGGGTCATAATAGTGAATCAGCAGTTTTGCCAAGGTACTCTTGCCGGAGCCAGATTCACCGACAAGAGCAGTTTTTTGTCCAGCCTTTGCCGTAAAGGAAATATTATGGAGAACTTCATCCTCAACCACCGCGGGCTTTCCATCCGGGCCGGGCTGTGTTGTCTGGTAAGCGAAAGAAACATGGTCGTAAGTAATGGTGTCATCTATTCCATGGAATCTATCATTCGTCTGCTGAAGTTCCGGCGCATCCAACACCTGCTCCAATGCGGAGATTTTATAGTTGAGCTGGGGCATGGTTGGCAGAAAGCCAAGAGATTTCAGCAGCGGCATACCGATACTCAAAGAAAGACACAGCACCAAAATCAAATTGGGCAGAGCCGACCAGCCGCAGAGGACAAACCATGCACCCACAGGCAGGGTTAGGATGATGGTACAAGGAAGCAGGCTGCTGTAAATCGCCATCCACGGCCATGCCGCCCTATACCATGCCAGTGTATAGTTCCGATAATCTGATATATCTTTGCGGAACCGTTCGTAAGAATCTGCGTCTTTATTGAAAACCTTGACGACTTCCATACCGTTGATGTACTCAATAATGGTATTGTTCATCTTTTGCCCGGCCATATAGTAAGGTCCCATTTTCTTCATACCAACGGAATACATCGTCATCATGGCAACTAAGCTAAGCGGAATGGATGCCAAAGATAACAGTGCCAGCTTCCAGTCTACAAAGAACATTGCCACATAAACTGCAATGGGAACCATCAGGTTGGCGATGCCCTCCGGCATAGAGTGTGCCAGCAGAACTTCCAGACTGTCTACATCGTCCACGAACAGCTTTTTCACGGTGCCAGTGCCTTTGTCCTGAATAACACCCAGCGGCAGTTTTTCAAACCGTTTTTGCAGAGCCGTCCGCAGGCGGAGCAGCGTGTCATAAGCTGCTTTATGAGAGAGATTCAGGCCCCAGCCATAGAAAAGAGCTTGCAGCACTAGACATACCAAGACCAGTATGACATGCTGGATGATAAAGGAAGCGGTGATTGCCTCCCCCATGACCAGCGGTGCAATTACCTGATATGCCAGCACAAAGGGAAAAACACCCAGCAGAACACTGACCAGCACGATGGCTGTTGCAGCATAGAGGCCTTTTTTATGAGGTCCGGCATATTCAAATACTTTTTGGAACATAAGTCCAACCTCCTATCATGTGAAATATTTTTCAGAAAGAGATTTCAAAACCGTTGGCGATAACTGCTGATTTTGAATTGTTCCATCGTCATCCAGCTGCACAACCTCTGTGCAAGTACGGACAATAAATTCAAAATCATGGGAAACCACGAACACGATCACCCCGGAATCGGAAAGCTGTTCAATCAGCTTGCTGACACGCACCATAGAATCATAATCCAAGCCGCTGGTGGGCTCATCGAAGTAGATTGCGGGGCTGTCCTTTACGATTGCCACTCCGATGGTGACCCGTTGTTTTTGACCGCCTGAAAGCGATGCTGGGTGTCTTTCCCGATAGTCCGACAGTTCCAATGCGTTCAATACTGTATCTATTTTTTCTTTGCAATCTTCCTGCATTCCAAGGGAAAGTTCTTCTTCCACGCTGCTGGCAAAGAGTTGATAGTCTGTATCCTGCATAACAAGATAGGAAAGTGACCGCCGCTGCCGGGGTGTGAGCTTTTTTCCATCAAGACGAACTTCTCCATGCCGCTGTTTCAACAGGCCAGTCAGAATAGACAGGAGCGTTGTTTTTCCGGCACCATTATGGCCTAAAATGCCTATCACGTCCCCCGAATGAGCTTCAAAGCTGACATTTTGGAATACTTCTGGTCCTTTCTTGTAGGCAAAGCCTAAATCGTGGACTTCTAGTAAGTGCGTTGTATTTTGAGAATGCGGCTTTTCCTGATAATGCTCTGCATCACGTTCCGGGTATGCGGTTCGCAGACCATAAGAAATTCGTGTTTCTTCGGGCAAAGAGCAAAACTGTTCCCTTGTGAACTCATGCTCAATTTTTCCATTCTGTATCAGAAAAGCTCTGTCAATCAAATCTCGCAGATAGTAAAAGCGGTGTTCTACTACAAAAATGGTATAGCCGGCACTCTTGAGCTTTTCCATGATTTCAGCAAGCCGTTTGGTGGCGGCATAGTCCAGATTGGCCGATGGTTCATCAAAGATGTAGACCTTTGGGGCAAGCGCATAAACAGAGCCAATCGCAATCTGCTGTTTTTCTCCGCTGGATAACGCAAAAATACTTCGATTCAGGTATTCGACCAACTCCAATTCTTTGGCTGCTCGTGCAATCCGGTCAATGGTTTCCTCACGGGCCAGTCCGAGATTTTCACAGCCGAACGCCAATTCTCGTGTGGTATCGGTCATAAAAAACTGTGAGCGTGGGTCTTGAAAGACAGTTCCTACCTGTCCGGCCAGTTCGGAGGGCTTCATTTCCAAAAGCGAATGTCCATCCATAAGCAGATCGCCTTTAATTTCACCGGGGTAAAAATGTGGAATAAGTCCATTGAGGGAACGAATCAACGTTGTCTTGCCGCAGCCACTTCGCCCGGTCAGAAGAATAAACTCGCCGGTCCGTACAGTCATGTCAATGCCGCGGAGGGTAAAATCTTTGCTTTCTTCATAACGAAAGCTGAAATTCTGGAATGAGATCATCGTCATACCCTCCATAAAATGATTTTGCCGATTTGGGTCTGGTCAATAAAAAGCAGTCCGACCAAAAAGAGGATACCAAGCAGTGATACCACAATTTCCGGCCATGCAAAACGAATCGGGCGCAGTGCATACCGCTTACATTCCAATTCCAGACCACGCGTTGTGCCGGAGGCCGCCAGTTCATCGGTAACTTTCAAGCAACGCATCAGCAACGGTATCAAAATGTACTCTATGGTTGCTAATGGGTGACATACCCGCTTCCACACTGTATCGCTGATACCGCGAATATCCATTGTGCTTCGGATTTGCCGATATTCAATCCGTAGGGTAGGAATATAACGGAACATGACCACAAGCGGAATCGTAACTGCCTGCGGCAGCCGCATTCTTTGGAGGGCTACCATCAAGTCATCCATATAAGTGGTCCGCAATATCCAGAGCCCCATCATTACAATGGGAATCAGTTTCAGAACGGTCACGCCAAATACGCTCATAATCACGCTCAAAACTGGAACTTGAACATAGCGGAGCAAGGCATTAAGATAAGCCACAACGATATAAGTTATTATCATTTTTGCGGCCCATTTTCCGCCATTACCTAAGGCAATGAACAGCCCATAAACCAGCATGAGCGCAAGGCTGACCACTTCTCCGGCCAGAAAATAACTGACAAAACCGATACAGACTAAGAGAAGAATTTTGCAGCGCGGGTCCAGAAGCGCAGTTCCATGAAGTGGCTGTCGCTCAATAATTTGTTTGATTTGTGTTTCATCCATTCTGATGCCTCCTTATCAACAGCAGAGCGCGGGACTACTTCCAGCCCCGCGCTCTGAAATCAGGCAGCCCGTTTGCCTGCGTTTGTATGATGGATTTTCAGGGGGCTGTTCTTGTTATTTTACAGAAACGAGTCCAGCCTTGATGAAATGCTTTTTCAATGCTTTCTGGCCGATAAATCCGCCAATCAGGCCGCCCACCAGTCCAGCAGCAACAATGACTACCAGCATGGGAACAGAAGTGATATTGAGCATTCCCTGAATGTACTCCGGGGCAATATTGTTTTTCTCCATTGCGCCAACAAACGCACTTTGAAGAAATTTGATGGGGCAGATAGCACTAAAAGCAAAAATAGCACTGAACAGCGCATAGGCCGCCATCATGGACTTCATTGTAATTTCATTTCGGCCCATGATCAGAAAATCGCAGATGACACCGCCAATTACCAAGCCGATGGGAATGAACCAGAAAGCACCTACCAGCAGGAACAGGATAGCCTGAATTGCGGCACAAATGGTAAACACGCCTTTCTTCGGAACTTTGGCCAGCAGAAGCATCATAACGATGCCATTCGGAATAGCCACAACGGACGGATAAAACACGTTGGTCACTGGGCCAGCCACGCTCATAATAGTGCTGATAATCATGCAGATAATCCACATGAGCGCTGTCAGGATGCCAATGAGAATAAAGTCTTTCGCATTCAACTTTTGTTTCATTTTTATGCCTCCTCGCTTTTATCGGAAAATAAAAAATGCGATGTGGTTATTTGAAACTAACCACATCGCAAATTGTACCAATTTAGATTATCAAATCCAACCCAAAACCTACCCGTTTTGACCCAAAAACAGTCAGAAGCTACTTTTTATGGGTATCAAATCGGCTTTCACGGTAGTTCTTTGGTGCCACACCATATCGCTTTTTGAAAGCGGCGGCAAGATTGCTGGGCTTTCCGTAGCCAACGATTGCTGCAATCTCGCTTACATTTCGGTCCCCCTCCAATAGCAGCTGTGCTGCCTGTGTCAAACGCTGTTCAATTATGTATTGATGAATAGGCATACCATAAAATGATGAAAAACCGCGTGTCAATTTTGTTGTGCTTAAATGCACCAGATGGGAAAGTTCTTCACAGGATGGGGCAAACGCAAGCTGACTGTCTATAATCCGTTTAGCTTCCATAATGGCAGTCCGTTCCGTTCTGGACATGGAAACATTTTTTCCCATTAGAATATCCAATTCAAGGACTTCGCCTAAATAAATAGACAATAGCTCCAGAAGTTTTCCGTCAAGATATAAGTAACCCAATCCTCCACGGTATTGTGTAAATTGGCTTGTTTCCGCTAGAATTTGTTCCATGATGGGGGTCACAGGAACTTTTGAAATGCCATCAAGAAGTTTCTTTTCGTAAGCCGTTGCTTCCTGCCCATCAAAATAATCTGTGAGCAGCTGCGAGAAATAGGCAATCGGAATTTTTATACTCTTAAATGAAAAATTGCTATCCTTTTTATAGCAGGCATATTCGGTTCCACCATGTCCCGCATAGATGCAGGATTCATTTTTTTGAATCGTAATGGAACGCTTTTCATCTATGATGCCCCAAGAGATTCCATCATTCAGGCAGAAGATAATCTGCATATAATCTTTACTGACGGTTCCTTGTACATTCATATCCGACTGGTAACACATTTGCCAATCCGAAAAGATGATGCCGTGCTTGATTTGGGTCTGAGCAATTCGTCCTTTCCCCATATCAGACGGAATATCTATTGAAATCGTTTGGGGCGAATTGGCTATCAGGTCGTTGTATAGCTTACCAAGATAGTGACTTCCGTGCGTCATAGGATGAGGTTCACCTCCCATTTTGGTTAGTCTGTGCTAATTATGATACTTTATTTTTGCATCACAGTCAAGATGTAGCCAAAAGACAGAGTTTGAATTGTAGTATTAGTAGAGGGTATGGTCTAGGGAAGAACTTACAGAGCAAGCATAGGAAGTGTGTACCCACTTCCGTATTTTGCTCTGCAAAACAGCTTGTTGGGAAGTGTCCCAAACCCTCAAAACGGAAAGGAGAGTAAAACGAATGGAAGGCAGAAAACGAACCGTGCAGGTCAAATTTTATGTGACGGAAGAAGAACGGAGGTTGATTCGAGAAAAAATGAAATTGATACCAACCCGGAATATGGCCGCCTATCTGCGAAAGATGGCGATAGATGGTTATGTTGTCCACATCGACACCACCGACATCCGGGCGCAGACCGCCGAACTGCAAAAGATTGGTGTCAATATTAACCAGATCGTGCGGCGGCTGAACAGCATGGGGCCGCTGTACACACAAGACGTTGCGGACATCAAGGGAGCATTGGCGCAGATATGGCAGTTACAAAGATACATCCTATCAAGTCAACGCTGAAAAAGGCACTGGACTACATCGAGAATCCGGTCAAGACGGATGAAAAAATACTGGTGTCCTCCTTTGCCTGCTCCTACGAAACCGCCGACATCGAATTTGAACTGCTGTTGTCACAGGCCATGCAGAAAGGCAACAATCTGGCCCACCACCTGATACAGTCTTTTGCGCCGGGAGAAACCACGCCGGAGCAGGCCCACGAGATCGGCCGGCAGCTTGCAGATGAAGTCCTGCAAGGAAAATATCCCTATGTGCTGACCACCCACATTGACAAAGGGCACGTCCACAACCACATCATCTTTTGCGCCGTGGACATGGTGAACCAACGAAAGTATGTTTCCAACCGACAGAGCTATTCCTACATCCGGCGCACCAGTGACCGGCTGTGCAAGGAACATAACCTATCCGTGGTAATGCCCGGTCAAGACCGGGGCAAAAGCTATGCCGAGTGGGATGCACACCGCAAGGGCACGAGCTGGAAGGCGAAGCTGAAAACCGCCATAGATGCAGCCATCCCGCAGGCCAAGGATTTTGACGATTTTCTGCGGCTCCTGCAGGAGCAGGGCTACGAGGTCAAGCGTGGCAAGTATGTGTCGTTCCGTGCGCCCGGACAGGAACGGTTCACCCGCTGCAAAACGCTGGGCGAAGCCTACACCGAGGAAGCCATCACCGAGCGCGTCAAAGGGCGGTTCGTGGAGCGAAAGCCCAAGGAAAAAATTTCTCTGCGGATTGATTTGGAAAACAGCATCAAGGCCCAGCAGTCCGCAGGATATGAGAAGTGGGCAAAACTCCACAACTTGAAACAGGCTGCCCGGACGCTGAACTTCCTGACTGAGCATGAAATCGAAAGCTACCCGGATTTGGAAAGCCGGGTGGCCGAGATCACCGCCGCCAGCACCGAAGCTGCCGCTGCATTGAAAGCAGCCGAACGCCGGCTTGCAGAAATGGCCGTGCTGATAAAGGACGTTACCACCTGTAAGGAGCTGCGCCCGTTGGTGCAGGAGTACCAGCGGGCCGCTGACAAAAAGCTGTTCCGGCGCAAGCATGAAGGCACCCTGATTCTCTATGAAGCAGCGGCCAAGGCCCTGAAAGAACAGGGCTTTCAAAAGCTGCCCGACCTCTACACCCTGAAAGCCGAGTATAAGCAACTGGCCGAGCAGAAAGACCATCTGCAGCGGCAGTACAATGATGCCAAACGCCAGATGCAGGAATATGACATCATCAAGCAGAATGTGGACGGCATCCTACGGACAACGCCGGGAAAGGAGCAGATGCAGGAACGGTAAGCTGCGCAAGTTTTCCTCGCAATCGGCTGACAGTTCAGACAATATCTGCTATAATTAAAACAATGATTCTTAGAAAAAATCCTCAGTTGGAAAGGAGATTTTTCAAATGGACAGCAACCTCATTCCGTATCAGCCTGTAATCTCCGATATTAAAAATTTGATTGCCGCAGGCCAGAATGTTGCCTATAATGCAGCTAACCGCGCAATGATTATGACCTACTGGAACATTGGGAAGCGCATTGTTGAAGAGGAACAGAGCGGTGCCGAGCGTGCAGAGTATGGCAAACGGCTGATTTCGATTCTGTCTGATGAACTTACGAAAGAGTTTGGAAGCAATTATTCTGGTAGAAGTCTCCGATACTACCGAAAATTTTATTTGTGCTTTCCCGACTTTGAGATTTGGAACACACGTGTTCCAAATCTCAACTGGTCACATTTTCGTGCGTTGTTACGTGTTCCTGACGAAGATGCCCGTGTTTGGTATATGAATGAAGCTGCCAATGAAAATTGGAGTGTTCGTACCCTTGACCGTAATATTGGCACACAGTATTATTATCGGCTGCTCCATTCTCCAAAAAAAGAAGCCGTCATTGCAGAAATGAAAGAGAAAACGGTAGCAGAACCCAAGCATCAGTTTGAACTTCTCAAAAGTCCCATCGTGGCAGAATTTTTAGGCTTTCGCACCGAAGATTCCTTTGCAGAGTCCGACTTGGAGTCTGCAATTCTTTCTCACATCCGGGACTTCCTCATGGAAATGGGAAAGGGATTTGCTTTCGTGGCCCGACAGCAGCACATTGTGACCGACACGGAAGATTACTACATCGACCTTGTGTTCTATAACATCGAACTGAAATGTTATGTTCTGATTGATTTGAAAATGGGCACGATTACCCATCAGGATGTCGGTCAGATTGATATGTATGTTCGGATGTACGATGAACTCAAATGCAAAGAGGGTGACAACCCCACGATCGGCATTCTGCTGTGTGGCGAAACCAGCGAGGACATCGCGCGATACTCTGTCCTGCATGATAACGACCATCTGTTCATGTCGAAGTATCTGACCTACCTGCCTACGAAAGAACAGCTGCGGGTTGAAATTGAGCGGCAGAAAAATATTTTCTATATGCAACATCCTAAATTAGAGAAAAACGATAACTAATTGGAACTGAAAATGTTATTGAATCCATGGAGGACACAATGAAAAAAACTGAATTACTTATAAAATCACGAGAAGCCATGATGTCGGCTGTTCAGTTGTACAATAATCCTCAAATCACGTTTAAATCAGAAACATTTGTTACATTGGCAATTATTGCTTGGACTTATTTACTTCATGCATTCTATGCCAATGAAGGCATAGATTACCGTTATTTTCATAATAAGGGAAAGAAAAAAGTATATGATAAGACAAAGCATGGAGCTTATAAACATTGGGAGCTTGAGCGTTGTCTGGATTGTCAAGATTCTCCAATCGATTCCATAACTGCTAGCAATCTTAAATTTTTAATCGGAATACGACACGAGATTGAGCATCAAATGACCAAAAAGATAGATGCATCTATCAGTGCAAAACTTCAAGCGTGTTCGATCAATTACAATTTTTACATCAAAAAATTGTTTGGAAATGTATTTGGAGTTGATCAGGAACTCGGACTTGCTATTCAATTCTCACCCATAGAAGCCGAACAGAAAGAGCAACTTTTCCGCAATGAAAAACTATCAAATAACATAAAAAATTTTATAACAGAATTTGAGGACTCTTTAAGCGAGGATGAACTTGGTAATACACATTATGCATATCGTGTTGTATTTGCACGCGTAGATGGAAAGCGTGTTAACAGCACAACAGATCAGGTTATTACATTCGTACGAGCGGATAGTCCGCAAGCGCAAGGATTAAATGCTGCGTATACACTAATAAAAGAAACTGAAAAGAAAAAATACCTTTCAAAAGATGTAGTCAAATTGATGAACGAAAAAGGATATACTTGGTTCAACACTGGAGATATGACTGCATTTTGGAAGAACGAGCTAAAGAGTAGAGAAAAATATGGAATCTATATTACCAAAAATCAATGGATGTGGTATGAAAACTGGCTTCCAGTTGTAGAAAAACATTGTCAAGAAAAGGAATTGCAAAGAAACGAAGAAGCCAAAATCACATATACTCCATCCGAAATTGTTGATATTATGAAAAAGAAGGGATATTCCCGTTTTAATGTATGGTGGTTTAATCAAATATGGAAAAACGAGCTCGGCATCAAAAAAGAAAGCACAGAATATGGCTGTCCTTTGAAATATGGACATTTTGGATGGTATGAATCAATCATACCACTAATAGAGGATTACTGCAAAAAGAATACTGGAAGATTAAAATAGAAAAAGCCGGACACAGCAGCCACAAGGCCACCGTGTCCGGCTATTTCTGTGTTGCCAATGGCACATTACTTTCTCTAAAAATAATGTGTCATTGTCGAGCTGGCGGTATCACTCACCCATGAAATCAAACCTCTGTCCGTCAAAATCAGCATCGGTCATGTGCTCCAACTTTGCAAGGGTGCTGTTCGCCAGTCGCCGCATTTCCGTGTCCATATCCGGCAGGGCAGCCAGCATCCGCGCCATTGTGCGGCGGCGGTCAGAAGTGTGGTACATACAGATCAAATTTTCTTCTTCTACGCTGAAATTCATGTGTCAGACCTCCATTTCATGTTGTTTGCTGCGGGCCGCTTCCTTTTTCGGGCTGGTGGCCTGTTTTGTTTCGGAAAGCTGTTTGCGGATGGAAGTGCGGGGCTTGCGAATGCACTTGTCCCGGTTCTCGTTTTTATCAATCAGCGCGTAGATGCCGAAACGGTCTTTCACGCTGGACAGGTGCAGGGATTTGTACGGCAGCATGGCAATCAGCCAATCCGTGTCCCGGCTGGATGCCAGTTTGGTGAAGTAGGGCGATACCTCCACCATAAAATGATTTTTGTCCGGGCTGTTGGGAGCAGCCAGATGCTTCATATCAGCTACAATGCGCTGGGCCTCGGCCTCGATCATCCCGGTGTGCAATGCCGCAAGGTGTTCTTTGAAGTCACCGGGCTGCGCAGATTCCCGGCTGCGCTGCTCCTGCCGGATGGCCGCTTGCAGAAGTTCTGGGTCACGGGGCTGCATTTCATACCGCACGAACTCTCCAAAATATTTGTCCGAGCGGCTGTCGAAATGCTCTTTCGGGCCAATCTCCCGCATCCCGCTTTTGTAGATCAGGCGATTGGCACCCACGGGCAGGGCTGCATCCCGGAGATGCTGGAAGTGCTGCTGATAGTCCAGTTCATACAGATTGCCTTGCACAGTTCCGTTGGCCGCGCCGGTCAGCTCCACCGCATAGGCAAGAATCCTGTCGTGGGTCTGCTCGCCGCAGAATTTCCATGTGTTGTAGGCTTGGGTGTCTTTGAGCAGCACATCCCGTTCCCGGAAGCAGAATGTTCCAGAAGGCCGGGACAGCCACAACAGCAGCTTATCTTCCGGCTGGTCGCTGCGGGCGGCCTCCCACAGCATCTTGATGTCATAGACAAAATCGCTCTGATAGTATGCGGTGTTCTGGTGCATAATGGCTTCCAGCGCAGCGATCAAATCCATATTTTCAAATTTTTGCACGGCTTATACCTCCAATTCCTTTGTCTTTTCCCGTGGCGGCGTTTGCTTGCTCTGCTCCTTTTTCGCGGCATCAAGCTGTGCCCGGATGGACGGCTTTTTCGGTTTTGCGGCGCGGGACTTCTTGGCTTTCGGTGCCTTTTCCTCGGCCTTGACTGCGGCGGCAAGGTCCGTCAGAGAGATTTGTTCTCCGGCCTTTGCTTTGGCCTCCAACTCACCTAAAGAGGGCGCATTGTTCAGCACGCCATCAATCATATTTTCGTTTTGTTCGGTGGAAAGTTCTGCGGTACGCAGCGGATTTTCCCGCAAGAACTCCGGCACCTGCTGGAAGCCCACACTGTCGCAGTAGTGGGCGGTGTCCTGTCCATTCTGGTGCAGCACCACCACATCCGAAACAGACAGCGAATGTCCTTTGAAGTCTGCCGGATGCTCCACATTGAATGTGCGGTAAATATCCTCCAATGTAGTGCCAGCAGACAGCGGCGCAGCGTACACTGCCGTGTAGTTGGCCTTGTCCACGGTTCGGCCAGCGGCCTGTAGGCGGTCGTAAGGTTCAAAACGGTAATCGCGGGTGGAATCTTCATTGCGCAGCTGGTAGATGGAAAAGCTGTCCTGCTGCGGTGCTTCAAAGCCTGCCGCTGCGTATTCCTCTACGGTCATTCCGGCAGCAGCCGCTTCCTGCGCGATCTCGGCCTGCACCTGTGCCTTGTAATCCTGCAAGCTCTGGTCAAAGTCAGCCAGCTTGGGCAGTTCCGGCAAGTTATACTGGCCTTGGTTAAGCAGCGGGCGGCAGTCCTGCACATAGGACACAACAGCATTGTAATAGGCCACCTGTTCCGGCGAAATGTTCTGTCCCTCTCGCAAAGCGGCGGTAGCCGTCTGCTCCATAGCGGAAAGATTGCAATGCTGTTTGAGGTACGGGATAAACTCGGTCAGCACCATTTCCCGCTCTGCCTTGTCCTGCTCCCATGCTTTCGGGCCTTTGTTATGCAGAACAAAATTCTTCCAGTTTTCATCTTTGGCGTAGTATTCGTGGTAGTTCTGGATGTGTTGAACCAAAGAACCCTCTCCGTCACCAAAATCCTGCCGCCCCTCGTAGTTGTCTGGCTGGCCGTTCAGGGTAAAATCAATGCGGAATGCGGTCTTGTCGTACCAGCCACCTGTGTAGCCGTCCTTTTCCCGTTCCGTGTGCTGGGTGGTGTCCAGTTCTTCAAAGACGCGGTTTGCCACGGACAGTGGCATGGTTTCGCCGTCCTGCAGCTTGTCACTTTCACTCCACAGAATTGTGACCGTGGGCTCTGCGAATAAATCTGTCGCAGCGGCTTTTTCTGCTTCCGGGGCAGAAAGTTCATTTGCTTTTTCCGCCGCCTCTTGGAACGCCGCCAGCTTATCGCCCAACAGAACTTCCGCCACCGCGGCTGTCTGCCCCAGCAGATTAAGTGCTTCCCGCCCGGCATCCGGCAGAGTCAGACCGGGCGCGTCCAGCTGCCCACCGTCCAGAGCCGTGTGGTCCGGGCCATACAGAGTGTAGTCATAGCCAGAATCGCAGGTCTGGATGAACAGCGTATTGCCATTATCCAGTGCAAATGCGGCCTCCTGTGTAGCGGAAAGGTCTGCTTCCCGCTGCTGGCGCAGTTCTGCCAGATGTTCGTCCAGCGCGGAGATCAGCTCATGGGCCGCGCTGCGGATAATTTCCAGAGAGGCTTTCAGTTCGGCCAGTTCCCGGCCAGAACTCCACCCGGCCACATAGCCAAAGGAATACTTGGATGTGTCCAGCCCGTAGTACTGGCAAACAGCATAGGCCACGCTTTCGGCCTGTACCTCGCGGGTGCGGCTGTCCGGGCGGTTAGTCTGTTCTGGGTCGTTCGGGTCGATGGCGTGCAGCTTGGCATGGGCAATCTCGTGGATGGCTGTTTTGATGGTTTGCAGCTGGCTCATGCCCTCCTGAATTGCAATGCGGTTGTCGAGCAGATGAAAGTAACCGTGCGCCCCGCCCTCGATGTCCTCAAACCCGATGGGCACCGGGGAAGCCTGCTCCAACGCTTTGAAAAAATCTTGGTAGTCCTGCACGCTGCCGGAAAGTTCGTTCACTGCAATGGACGGCAGCGGTTCGCCCTCGGTCTGGCTGACATCGAACACAGACACCACCTTAAAGGCCGGAATCTGCACCGTTTTTTCTTCCGTCAGCGGCTTGCCGTCCTTGTCCAGAATCGGCTTGCCCTGTTCGTCCAGCTTTTCCATCTTCTGCTTGACCTTGTAGGGTGCAGGAGCAAGAATCTTGATGCTCTTTTCGCCTTTCTTTACGGTGCGGTGGAACGTGTCTTTCCACTTGTTGAAGCCGGCCACCAGCTGCCCGCCCTGCATGGCAATCAGCAAGGTGTTGTTGAAGCTGTAATTGTGGAATTTCGCCATCGTGGTGAGGTAGGCTTTGTAGCGGTCGCTGTCAAACAACTGCTGAATCCCTGTTTCCAGCCGGTCCGTGATTTCTTTCATGCGCTCTACGCTGTCTTTGCCGTTTAGGATAATGGGAATAACTTTCTGCGGTTCCGTTTCAGGCTGAACAGGCGGCGGGATGTTGGCCGAATCTCGCAAAACTTCCGGCGCAGGAAAGGACAGTACCCGGTATTCCTCCGGCACAGGCTGGCCCTCGTGGACTTTCTGCCACGCGTCCCCGCTTTTGACAAGGTAGCCATACTCGGTAAACACGCCCTGCTCCTGCTGGGCCACGTACCGGCCGAACTGCGCCGTGTCGATGCCGCCTTTCCATTCTTCCGGCATATCCACCATGCCGGAGCGATTCAGGTAGTAATCTCCTAGCTGGGCAGGCCCGTGCACATCCGGCAGATGCACATAGTAGTCCACGTTTTCGGGAAAGTCGGTGATTCTCCCGATGCTGAAAAGCTCACTCTGCGGGGCTTGCAGAGCGGCGTTCAGCTCTGCGCGTTCCCCGGTAGAGAGTGTTTCCAGTCGTGATGCCAGAAAGTTCAGTTCGTCCACATTGGATGCCAGCACCATGTTATAAGAAATTGCAAAGCGTTTTTCTTCCTCGGCAAAGTAGCCGGAAATGAAAAGGCCCTGCGGATTATCGGACGAAATTCCGATTTGCCGCAGGGCCGCTTGTACCTGTTCGGTTGTGGTAGGCAGGTCCAGCCAGACGCCATCCCTGCCTTGCTGCTGCCGATTTTGCAGCTGGATGGAAAATAATTCGCTCATTTGGTCACACTCCTTTTTTTGCTATCCTACGGATAGAGAGAGCCGGTTATGGCAAAATGAATGCTTCACCTTACCATAACCGGCCCTCGTATTTTTGCCTTACTCTTTGCGCTCTACCCGGTAATTGACGTACTTGCCTCCCGTATCTGCCAGAAGCACCGTTGCATCATAGGTTTTTCCTGTCTTTTCGGAATAGAGGCCCTTGACCTTTGCCTTACCATTTTTGAGCAGAGCAGCGGCGATCTTCGGTGTGAACGCCTTTTTGCGCTGCTCAAAGAAGCGGTCATTCTTCCACATCACGAACTGACAGCTACGATTCCCGCAGTAGAAGTTTTTCTTGCCCTCATAGACATTTTCACTGCACCGGGGACACTTGCCGATAATAACCCGTTCCGACTGGAACAGGTTTTGCTTATCTGTACTGATGCAGGAATAGGTCTTTACCAGCTGGCGCACCTGCGCTTCAATTTCGGCCATGAACTCGTCCGCGTCTGCATTGCCCTTGGCAATCTCGGTCAGGCGGTTTTCCCATTCGGCGGTCAGGACGGGAGAGGTCAGGCTTTCCGGCAGAACCACCGCCAGATTGATGCCGTCCTTGGTGGGGATAAGCTGTTTGCCCTTGCGCTGCACAAAGCCCATTTGCACCAGTTTTTCCAGAATCGCGGCACGGGTGGCCGGAGTGCCCAGCCCCTTGCGTTCTGCGTTTTCCGGCATATCCTCGGCCCCGGCCCGCTCCATTGCTGACAGGAGCGTATCTTCGGTGTAGGCTTTTGGCGGGGACGTGAAGTGCTCCGAAACGTTAGCCGTCACGGAAAAACTCTGTCCCTCGGCCAGTTCCGGCAGGGTGTTCAGCACTTCTTCCTCGGTATCTGCTTTCAGGGTGGAGCGGAACCGCTGGTCGATTTCTTTCCAACCGGGAACAAGCATCGTCTTTCCTTTGGCGGCGAACTCGTTCCCTGCACAGGAGAACACAGCAGTCACAGTTTCGTACTCATGGGGCGCGGCTATCGCGCAGAGCAGTTTGGAGCAGACAAGGTTCATCAGCTTGCACTCACTTTCCGCAAGGCCGGTGAAGCCCTGTTTTACAAATTCAGCAGTGGGAATGATGGCGTGGTGGTCCGATACCTTTTTGCTGTTCAGAATCCGGCCCACTTCCGGGGTCAAGTCAAGCCCTTGGGCAAAGGGCAGCAGCTCCGGCAGGTCAGACACAAGATGTTGTGCTGTCTGGCCCATATCCTCGGTCAGATATTGGCTGTCGGTGCGGGGATAGGTCAGCAGTTTCTTTTCGTAAAGCTGCTGGGCGTAGTCAAGGGTCTGCTTGGCGGTGAAACCGAACAGACGGTTTGCTTCCCGCTGCAAGGTGGTCAGGTCATAGAGCTTGGGCGGCTGTTCTGTCTTTTTCTCCCGCTTGACAGAAGTACAGATAGCAGATGCCCCGGCACAGGCTTTTCTCAAAGTGTCGGCCTCGTCCATGCTAGCAATGCGTCCGCTGCCCGCTTTCAAACTGCCGGACTGGATGCCGACCGTGTAATACTTTTCTTTTTGGAAGCGCAGAATTTTTGCATCCCGGTCCACCAGCATTTTCAGTGTCGGGGTCTGCACCCGGCCCACGGTCAGGGTCTTGTGGTACAGCACCGAAAACAGCCGCGTTGCATTGATACCCACCAGCCAATCCGCCTTTGCACGGCAGAGGGCCGATTGATACAGAGCATCATAATCCGAATCCGGGCGCAGGTTTGCAAAGCCCTCCCGGATAGCGGCATCCTCCATGCTGGAAATCCAGAGCCGCTTCACAGGTTTCGTGCAGCCGGCCATTTGGTAGACGAAACGGAAAATCAGTTCTCCCTCCCGGCCTGCATCGGTCGCGGCGGTCACACTGTCCACATCCGGGCGGTTGAGCAGAGAGCGCACAATTTCAAACTGCTGTTTCTTTTCGTCCGGGACAATGAACTGCCACGGCTGGGGCAGGATAGGCAAATCTTCATACTTCCACTTGCAGTATTTTTCATCGTACTGGCCCGCTTCCGCAAAGGACACCAGATGCCCGATGCACCAGCTGACAAGATACCCGCCGCCCTGCCAGTAGCCGTTTTGCTTTTCATCGGCCCCGATCACGGTGGCAATGCTGCGGGCAACACTGGGCTTTTCGGCGATCACCAGCTGAAAGCTCATGTTTCGTCCTCCTGTCCGTCCTCTGAATAGATTTCGATTTCAGCCGGTTCCTCGTCTGCATCTTCGTCCTCGCCAAAATCGTATTCGTCCAGATCATCGTGCCCGGTGGTATCGGCCTTGGGCTTGCGGAACTTGAAATAATAGAGTGCCGCGCCACCGCCAGCCAAAGCCAGCACCAGCAGGATCATCAGACTGCCCATGTTGGACTTCGGCTTTTCCTGCGGCGTTTCGGTGTCAGTTTTCACGGCTTCCGGGGCTGTGCAGTTGCGCAGGCTCTTTTCACACAAGGAGCAGTTTTCATTGATGTTCCCGGCCTCACATTTCACGGTGCAGGTGCAGAACTCGGTGTCCTGCAGTTCTTCATCCAGCAGGGCCAGCAAGTCGGCATCGTCCACTTGGTTCAGGAAGTGGACAGAGGTTTCCTTATCCTCATTGGCACGGTCAATGAGGATGTAAAAATAATTCCCGGCCTTGGTGGTCACAGTGATAAGCTGCTTGTCGCCGTAAAAATCATCCACCAGTGTTGCGTTGCCTTTGGGCGTGATGGACACGCCCTCCGGCTCCATGCCGCCCGTAGTCGGTTCTTCCTCGGTAATTTCCGGCAGAGGTTCCGGGGCTGGGTCAGTGCCGCTTGCAAAAGCAGGCATGGAGAACGAACAGAGGCAGAGCAGGATAGTCAGCAGTCCGGCAGCGAAGCGGTTCCAGTTGTCAGGTTTCATCGGCGACATCCTCCTGTTTGTGGTACGGGGTGACAGTGGGTGCAGCGTTCAGCGCACCGCTGCGCAGGAAGGCCGCAAACTCGTCCGGCTTCATGTTCATGCTGCGCACCAACTGAATGATCTGCAAATTTTCCTGTTCGGTCTTTGCAGCTTCCAGTTCTTTCAACTGCTGCTGGTATTCGCTGATTTTTTCTTTGAGCCGTTCGATGTCGCGCTCAATGCGGGAAAGTCTTTTTGCCATACAAAATCCTTTCTGGCGTCACGGTAAACGCCCATAGCTGTAAAAATGTTCTTGCCAATATTTTGAGTTGAGGTTCGTGTAGGAGATCGGGTCGCCGCAGTGCAGCATGATGGAATTGCCCACATAGATACCGCAATGGCTCACGCCGGGGGTATCGTAGGTTCCCTTGAAAAACACAAGGTCGCCCGGTTTGACCTGCGCCGTCGAAACAGGAGTACAGAGGTTGTAAAGGCCCTGCGCTGTCTGGCGGCCCACATTCCAGCCGGAGTGATTCAGCACCCACGAAATGTAGCCGCTGCAATCAAAGCTGGTGCTGGGTGAACTGCCGCCCCACACATACGGGTAGCCGATGTACTTTGTCGCTTCCTCCATCATGGCAGCGAACTTATCATCTTCAAGTGCTTCCGGGGGAATATCGTAGTAGGTGGGCTGCTTGATGGTGGACGCATTGGGGTACTGCGACTGCCCGAACAAATCCGGCCGGTTGCCCAGCGTGCGCATATAGAGCGAATAAGCACTGAGTTGTTCTTCGGTCAGCACTTCCACAGGCAGATGAGATAAATCCTTGTTCTTCAGCTTGACCGTGCAGATGTAGTATTCATACGGTTCTTGGTAGGTGATAACTTGCGGCACACCATACGGGCCAATAATGACCATCATTTTTGTACGGTAACGTATCTGCATGGTCACGGTCTCGGTCAGGATGTACTGCTTTTCAAAGAGCATTTCAAGTTCGCCCTGCACCTCGGCCAATGTAAAAACACCATCATGGAGCGCGGACAAAATCGAGATCAGCACATAAGGGTCATGCTCGATTTCGTCCAGATAAAAATGGTATTCATCGTAGTTGTGGGTGGCCTCGTAGGTATCGAGATACCGTTGCAGTTTTTGTTCCAGCTTGGCGTAGGCTTTCTCTGCACCCAGCATATCCTTATCCTTGGAAAAATAAGAGGATGCCGTCACGCCGGTTCCAGCGGTGCCCGCCATCACGGTGCAGGACTGCAAACCCGTTATCAAGAGCAGAGCCAGCAGACCGAACACGGCCACGATCAGAATGGTTTTCCAGTTCCGGGCCGCAAATTCGGCTACCCGTTCGCCGCCCTCGGCCGCCAGCTTTGTTACCCGGAAACCGTTCTCTGCGGTGGCGGCTGCACCCTGCGCGGCGGCTTGTCCGGCCTGCCGTGCAGCTTTGGCATACTGCTGTTTGATACGCCGTTTCTGCCACATCCGGGAAATGGGGTTGCTGGCCGCCTGTGCAATTTGCGGATTGTCCCGCAAGGATTTCTGGTAAAAGTATTCTGCATTGGCAGACATGAGTTGACGCTCTGCCTTTTCCACGGCCTTGTAAGGCTTCATCTTGTGGTGCCGGATGCCGCTGCGGATGGCCTTGGCGGTCTGATGTTCCACCAGTTCTTCTCCCTTGTGGCCGCCCTCTACACCCACATTTTCGTGTTCGACCTCGTGGATTTTTCCGTGAGCAAACAGCAATGCTTCCGACAGCGGACGGCTGGCCGGGTTTGGTTTCAGGCTGGGCGGGCCTTTGTCCTGCTGTTCAAAGCGCAGGGTGGATTTCGCCTTGCCGCTGGCGGCATCGTAGACTTTTTCTTTGACCGGGACACGCTTTTTGGGCAGAGTAGCGCGGGCCGCATCCAGCTTGTCAGCTTTCTTTTCAGCGTTTCGGATGAACGGCTGCAATGCCGGGTCTGTCCGTTCTTCCTCGGTCAGTTCTAGACGGGCGGCGGAACCGTGCAGGCCATCTTCACTTTCGGCGGTGGCCGCAGCTTGTTTGGCTTTTTTCTTTGCCTTGTGCTTGTCCTTTACGTCCTCGGTGCGTTCCAGTATTTTTTCGGTCTTGCCCTCGGAATCCGTAGAATAATCCTGTTCCGCCTCCCGGCTGGAAACGTTCTCCACAGTACCGTCCGCTTGATTTTCCACCACCAGACCGTCACGGGTCATGGTCTGGGTGACTTTGGCTTTTGCCTGCAATTCTTTCAAAGTTCTTCACCTCCCATCGGACAGCGGCCCGTTTCAATGTCTGCAATGTATTTGAGAATCGGGAACACCTGCGGCGGCGAAACCGCATTGCCCAGCGTTTTCATCCGCTTGCTGCGGTTTGGCACATCTTCGGTCAGGCGCGGGATGTCGGCAGGCTCTTTGTCCCAAAGGGAATGTCCGTCCATTTGCGCGGGAAACCCATCAGCCACTCTACCCAGTCCGGGTTGAGGTAGGGTCTTTCCAGCGTAGTGGGGGTCATGCGGTAGACCACATGGGAAAGCCGCGCCGTCCACGCTTTGCCATCCTTGTTCATCTTGCGATAGCTGCCGTTCGCAGAGATTTGGATGTCCAACCCCTTGCCTACATCCCCGGTGTCGCTGGCAAGGGGTGTGGGAAGCAGCGGAGCCGATGATGAATACCCGTTTCCGTTCGTGCCACGCGCCAACGGCAGCAGCAGGTAATACGAAAACCCGAACATCGTAACCTGCCTGCTCCAAGTCAATGAGCGTTTTGTCGAGCCCCATACGGAGGAAGCCAGCAACATTTTCTCCAAGCACCCAACGGGGCTGCAATTCCCGGATAACCCGCAGCATTTCGGGCCACAAATAGCGTTCATCGTGGAAGCCGCGCTGCCGCCCTGCGGTGGAGAACGGCTGGCACGGGAAACCACCTGAAATGAGGGTGACGGTGCGAAGTCCTGTTTTTTCAAAGAAAGCCTCCTTTGTTACAGTGGTGATGTCCTGAAATCGGGGCACCTCCGGCCAGTGGCTTGCCAGCACAGCGGCGGGGAAGGCTGCCCACTCGCATTGACAGACAGAGGTGAAACCCGCTGCTTCTGCGGCAAGGTCGATGCCGCCGATGCCGGAAAACAAGCTGAAATGTGTTAGGCTCATAGCTCCACCACCTCACTGAGCCGGGTGGTCATGATCTTATAGAGCTGGGTGTTTTTCGGGATGGGGTTTGAGAACGGCAGCACCACGTTTTCAAAAATCAGCAGTCCTTCGCCCGGTTCCGAATTGTCGATGTACTTCTGCTGGTCTGCGGAGAGGTTCAGCCGTTCCGAAAGGATTTTGCGGTCGCCGGATGCCTGATTCAGCAGCGTGATGAAGTCGCTGTTTTCCAGAATGTTCTCAATCTCCGGGGAAGAAAGAAGGTCCTTCACATTTTGGGTGGCACCTGTGGGCACGCCGCCCCATTTGCGGAAGCGTTTCCAAATCTCGGCACTGTACGCGGCGGTCTGTTCCTCTTTCAAGAGCAAGTGGAACTCGTCTGCAAAATACCATGTAGCCCGGCCTTGGCTGCGGTTCTGGGTGACGCGGCCCCATATCTGGTCTTGGATAATGAGCATCCCCAGTTTTTTTAACTGCTTGCCTAACTCTTTGATGTCAAAGGCCACAAGCCGGTTGTGGATGTCCACATTCGTTTTGTGATTAAACACATTCAGCGAGCCGGACACATACAGGTCGAGTGCCTGCGCTACCCGGTCCGCTTCCGGCAAGTGCTGATCGAGCAGGGCTTGGTGGAGGTCAGACAAAATCGGCATATTCTCCGGGCAGGGATTCGCCAGATAGGGGCGGTAGATGGCTTTCACGGCACGGTCTATCACGGTGCGTTCAATCGCTTCCAGACCTGTTTTGCCGCCCATGACCAGCTCACAGAACGACAGCACAAAATCCGACTTCA
>OHAH01000744.1_pt1 | contig 25084 bp, 23 predicted proteins | sample 1577071 | NCBI WGS metagenome assembly OHAH01 (sample SAMEA3541520, study PRJEB24748) | human gut metagenome | biome: human gut; feature: human-associated habitat; material: faeces | place: China | collected 2012 | reverse complement strand
ATTGATGCCTTTGGTGGCGGTCATCATGGCATCTTCTGCCTGGCTGCGCCCCTGCCTCTACATGTCGCATCAGGACGTCGTTCCCGTTGTTGAGGGCACAGAGCAGGACTGGACGCATCCCGCCTTTTCCGGCGACATCGCGGACGGCTATATCTGGGGCCGCGGCACGCTTGACATCAAAGAGCAGGTCTTCGGCGTGCTGGAGGCCGCGGAATATCTGCTCGCCCGCGGCAAGTCCTTTGCCCGCACGGCGTATCTCGCCTTCGGCGACGACGAGGAGACCATCAACTTAGGCGCGCTCGCCATCGCCGAGCATTTGAAGGCGCAGGGCGTGACGCTCGAATTCGTTCTTGACGAGGGCGGCTGCAAAATTGAGCCCGGCACGGCCTTCGGCGCGCCGGAGACGTCCATTGTCAGCGTGCAGCTGATGGAAAAGGGCTATGCCGATTTGGAGCTCTCCGTCCACAGCATCGGCGGGCATTCGAGCCGCCCCTACGGCGGCACGTCACTTGGGCGTCTCTCCGGTGCGATCGCCGACATCACGCGCGCGCCGTTTGCCGTGCGCCTCAACAGCGCCATGACCGGCGCGTTTGAAACGCTCGCGCCCTATATCACGCAGGAGCCGCTCAAAACGCTCGTGCAGGATGTTGCGGGCAACGCGGACGCCATCGCGGCCTGCTGCATGGGCTCGCCCGACCTCTTCCCGTTTGTCACCACCACCATCGCGCCCACGATGATCCGCGGCGGCAGCGCCGCGTGCAACGTGATGCCGCAGGATATGACCGCGGTCATCAACTTCCGCATTGCCGACGGTGACAGCACCGAGAGCGTCATGGCCCACTGCCGCGAGGCCGTACAGGACAAAGGCGTTGAGATGTATTTTTTGCAGGCCAACGATCCCTCCGCCATCGCGCGCCGCGACGGCTACGGCTACCGCACAGTGGTCGAGAGCTTCCAGCGCTACTATCCCGAAGCCGTGTTCATTCCCTCGATGGCCGTGGGCGCGACGGACGCGCACCGCTATGAGGAGATCTGCGACACGTGCCTGCGATGCAGCCCGTTTATGACCGAGCCCGCGGAGGCCGCCTCCGGCGTGCACGGCACGAACGAGCGTCTTCTCGTCCGCTCGTATTTGCAGGGCATCCGCGTACTCATCGACCTGATGGAGCACGCCAACGTGGAACCGTGAATTTCCTTTCTTTTCAATGAAAAAGCCGGAGCAGCTCAGGCTGCTCCGGCTTTTCTTTCCTGTTCAGTTCTCGCCCATCGTGTAGACCATGTCCCAGAAGCGCAGGTCAAAAAGGCAGCAATTTTCGAAGATCTCGCAGAGCCGCTGCGCCTTCTTTTCGTCGATCACTTCGGCGAGCGCGTCGATCCGGTCGATCAAGGCCTGATTCGTCTGCCGGTACTCCTCGGAAACGTAGCCCGCGAACCACGCGCCGTAGTTCTCATCGTGCAGGGCGCTTGGGCAGCGCTCCACCATCTGCTCGGCAATATACGCATAGCTCCACGAGCAGTTCAAAAGCGTCACGAGCCCCGTCAGCACATCCCCCGCCTGCGCCTCGCAGAGCATGTAATGGCTGTAGGCGCTGTTGTCGATGTGCGGGCGCGCATCGGCGATCTCCTCCTCCGTGACGCCGAGGCGCTTCATGTACGGAAGATGCGTGCGGAACGTCTCGTCGATCGTGTTCGCCATCTCCCCGCTCAAAAAGCGGATCTGCTCGAAGTCGTCGGTTTTCTGAAGGATCGCCGCAAAAATTTTCACGTAATCCCGCAGGTACAGATAATCCTGCACCATATAGTAGCGGAACTTTTCCTTCGGCAGCGTGCCGTCCGCCATCTCCGTCACAAACGGATGGGTCAGATACCGCGGCCAGAGCGCCTTCGCCCGCTCGTAGATCCTCTCGGAGAGCTTCACTCTGTTCTCCCCGCTCATTTGTGGGCGATGAGCGCGACGTAGCCGCCGCTCTGATAGCCGGGCACGACGTCCTCCACGCTCTCGTTGGTGTACATAGGGTTCTTCAAGAGCGTCTGGTAGAAGTCAAAATCGTGGAAGCCGAGCGATTTGAGCGCGTCAACCTTTTCCTCGGTCGAGTGCCACACGCCCGCGCAGCACAGCTCGAGCGGATACGGCAGTTTGGGCATGACACCGCACAGGGACGGGTGGTCGAACGTGCCAACGGCCTTGGCGAGAAGGTACATGAAGCCGAACGCGCTCTCCTTGGGCACATCCAGCGAAATGAACTTGCCGTTCGGCTTGAGCGCCTTTTTGCACACGTCGAACGCGCGCGTCAGGTCCTCCATATAGCTGGAGCTGCCGTTCAAATAGATGATGTCGTAGGCGTTCTCCTCAAGCTCGACCTCCTCGATCGCGCCGAAGGCGATGACGTTGATGCCGCGCTTCTGCGCGATCGCGCCCATGTCGCGCGAGGGCTCAACGCCCTCGATGTTCTTGCAGTCGATCATACTCTCGAACAGGCCGCTGCCGCAGCCGACGGAGAGCACGCGCTTCCCCGAAATATCGCCGATTGCCTTTTCAAACAGGCGGAATTCGCTCTGGAACACGTTTTCGTTTTCCATAAACCAGGCGTCGTACTGCGCCGCGTAGCCGTCAAATTTGGGTTTCATCGTCAAGTGATCCTTTCTGTTTTGTCAATTTTCAAGGTCCCGCCCGCCGTTTCCGCTTCCCTATTATCCTGCGCCGCAGGACGCGGGAAAACAGGCCGGGCCTGTGCCTTTTTGATGAATCATACCACAATCAGCTCTCTACCGCAACGGTATGTTTGCGGTAAATATCCATCACCTTTCGCCCGCGTACACGGCAGTTATAGAGTTCGTGTCACCCAATAGATTGAATCGGCAATGAGAAAAAGATGGATTCCGGCTGCAATTCACAGATGGGAGGAATGCATAGGGAAGGCTTCATTACAAATGTTCTCAATTTATAAAGGGTACGATAAAGGGTAAATGGCACCTCAGGGCAATAAAAAAACCTTGAAGCCACTGAAGCTTCAAGGTTTTTTCTGGTGCGCGGTACAGGACTCGAACCGGCAAAAAGGTGTTTTAGATCGTCCCTGCCTATGCCAACCGGTACCATAATGTGGGGAAGTCATGCGATTTTATTGCCATCTCATGTTAGGTAATCTTATCTCGTATCAATGCAGAAAGGCTAAAAATAAGGCTGAATTTTAGCTGCCGCACAGGACATGCCTTTTTCGTCAGAAGCCCGCTACCTGCTCTTGATCTTAGCGGTGTCATGTCCAAAAATCGAAAACAATTCAAACTCGTAGGAGTGTTCCATATAGTTCAAACGATGAAGGCCATTGATTTTACTCAAGGGAATACTCCTCGCACAGCTTTATCGTTGTCTCTGGACTACGCATACTACACCTGACCTTGCAGATGATGTAGTATTGCATATGAGGGTCCGCGCGGCAGCGGGATGCCCGAGATGTTCTATACCGGCGAGGCCATCTGCGCGGACCCGGCGCTCGCTTCCAGCGTAGCTCTCATCACCGACGGGCGCTTTTCCGGCGCAAGCCGCGGCCCGGTCATCGGCCACGTCAGCCCCGAGGCTGCTGTCGGCGGGCCGATCGCGCTGGTGGAAGAGGGCGATCTGATCCGCATCGATGTTCCCGGCCGCGTGCTGGCGATCGTCGGCGTGAAGGGCGAGGAAAAAACGCCCGGCGAGATCGACGCCATTCTTGCCGCGCGCCGCGCGCGCTGGCAGGCAAAGCCGCCCAAATACAAAAAAGGCCTGCTCAAGCGTTATACCGAGCATGCCGTGAGCCCCATGAAGGGCGCCTATATGGAATGATCCTGACCGACAAAAAATGGGATGTACCGCGCGGTACATCCCATTTTTTGTCATTTTTTCAGCTTTTCCAGCTCGCTGAGAAGGCCGTCGCCGACCGCTTTGAATTCTTCCGCGCTCAGCGTCACCTTCGGCAGCGTATCGGTAAAGGGTCCGCCCCACTGCAAACCGTCCCGATGCTTCGGAACGAGGTGCACATGGAAATGCGAAACGATATCGCCCTAGATCACGTAGTTGATCTTATCCGCCTTCGTGTAGTTCGCGATCGCGTGCGCCATGAGGGAAACCTCGGCAAAAAAACCGCTGCGCTGCTCGTCATCGAGCTCGAACATCTCGTCGTGATGGCCTTTGAGCGCCACGACGCAGCGTCCCTTGTGCTTCTGGTCGTTGAAAAGATAAGCATCCGACCACTGAAGCTCGGTCAGCGGCGTCATCAGCGCCAGCAGCGCTCGTCCTTTTCGCAGTAAAAGCAGTTCATCCGCCTTACCGCTGCACTCTGCCGGTGCCGTCGCCGCCCATGAGCTTCGTCACGTCGGAAACATTCACGCGGTTGAAGTCGCCGATGACCGAGTGCTTCAGGCAGCTCGCTGCCACGGCAAACTCCAGCGCGGACTGCTTGTCCTCATAGTGGTTGAGACCGTAGAGCAGGCCGCCGGCAAAGCTGTCGCCGCCGCCGACGCGGTCCACGATGTCGCGAATCTCGTACTTCTTGGAAACGTAGAAGTCCTTGCCGTCGTTCAGGCAGGCCGCCCAGCCATTCCAATCCGCGCTGTGGCTCTCGCGCAGCGTGATGGCGATCATCTTCATATCGGGATACGCCGCGAGCACTTTGTCGCCGAGCGCCTTGTACTTTGCGCGGTCCAGCTCGCCGGACTCGACGTTCACATCGTCCACGGTGATCTCAAGGGACTTCTGCACGTCTTCCTCGTTAGCGATGGCCACGTCGACATATTTTGCGATCTCGCGCATGACCTCGCTCGCCTTCTTGCCGTACTTCCAGAGGTTCTTGCGGTAGTTGAGGTCGCAGGAGACGGTGATGCCGCGCTTCTTCGCCTCCTTGACGGACTCAACGGAAAGCTCCATCGCGCTCTCGCTGATGGCGGGCGTGATGCCGGTGATGTGGAACCACGCCACGCCCTCAAAGGCCTTGTCCCAGTCGATATCGCCGGGCTTGGCCAGCGCGATGGCAGACCACGCGCGGTCGTAGACGACCTTGCTCGGGCGCTGGTTCGCGCCGCCCTCGAGATAGTAGATGCCCATGCGGCCCTCGCCCGTGACGATGCGCTTGGTATCCACGTCGAAACGGCGCAGCTCCGCCTTGCAGGCATCCGCGATGGCGTTATCGGGCAGGACCGTCAGGAACGCCGCGTCCTCACCGTAGTTGGCAAGGGAGACGGCCACATTGGCCTCGCCGCCGCCGAAGGTGGCCTCGAGCATCGGGGACTGGAAGAAGCACTCCTGTCCGGGCGCCTTCAGGCGCAGCATGATCTCACCGAAAGTCAGAAATTTCATCGTTCGTTCCCCCCTTACTTCTGCAGCAGGTGGACGGCAAAGCCGCCGAATTCCTGCTTGAGATAGACCGCGACCATCTTCTCGCCCTTGTACTTGGCGGTGGACTCGTCAAGCGTGAAGCCGTTCTTGGCAAGCTCCGCCGCCGCGCGGGGAATGGAATTGGTCTTGACCGCAATGTGGCCGTTCTTGCCGAGGTAGGGGCTCTTCATGACCTCCACGCCGCTGCCGGCGAAGTTGGAGCTGTTGCCCTCCTTCACGCCGAAGCCGAAGGCCGCGTCGAGCGCGCGGCACACCGCAAGGGACTCCTCCGCGTCGCCGGCGTTCACGCCGACGTGCGCGATCTCAAAGCCGAGCGCGGTCTTGCGCGCCTCCTTGCAGAGGCTCGTGATCTTGTCGAAGTTGTGCGCGGCGATGTCCGCCTTGGCGCACAGCCAGCTGCCGCCGACGGCATGGATGAACGGCGCGGAGATATACTCGGCAAGGTTCTTGTCGTTCACGCCGCCGGTGGGGATGAACTTGATGCCGCCGAAGGGACCGGAGAGCGCCTTCATTGCGCTCAGGCCGCCGTAGACGTTCGCCGGGAAGAACTTCACGACCTTCAGGCCGTGGGACATCGCGGCCATGATCTCGGTCGGCGTGACGCAGCCCGGGGTGATGGCGACGTTGTTCTCCACGCACCAGCTCACGACCTCCTCGCTGTAGCCGGGGGAAACGATGAACTTTGCGCCGCAGGCGACGGCCTTCTTGCACTGCTCGAGCGTGATGACCGTGCCCGCGCCCACGAACATGTCGGGGCACTCCTTGGCGACTGCCGTGATGGAATCGGCGGCTGCCGCAGTGCGGAACGTGATCTCCATCACGTCCACGCCGCCCGCAAGCAGCGCCTTAGCAGTCGGCACCGCATCCGCCGCGTCGTCGAGCACGACGACGGGCACCACTGCCGCGTTATAGAGTCTTTCTAATGCTGTCATATTTTTTACCTCCCGCCCTTTTCGGGCAAACAAGTGGAATAATTACAGGTGATTGACCGGATAGCGAGGAGTTCTCCCTTCCAGTACGTCCACAACGTTCTGCGCCGCCTTGGTCTTGAGCTCCGTTACGCCCTCCGCCGTGGAGTAGGCCGTATGATCGGTCAGCACAACATTGTCAAGCTGGCAGAAGGGCGACTGCGCGCCGAGCGGTTCGTGATTATGCGTATCAAGCCCCGCCGCAAGAATGCGGTGTCCGCGCAGCGCGTCGAGCAGATCCTCGTCCTTGGCGAGCGGACCGCGGCTGACGTTGATGAGGATCGCCGTCGGCTTCATCAGTGCAAGCGTCTCCTTGCAGATCATGCCGTTTGTCTCAGCATTGGCGTGCAGATGGAGGGAGATGATATCGGAAATGCGGAACAGCTCCTCCTTTTCCACCTTGCGCACGCCGATCTCAGTCAACTGCTCGGCGCTGATATAGGGATCGTATGCCACGACCTCGGCAAAACCGAAGCCGCTGACCTTGCGGATCAGCGCGCGCGCGATGCGGCCTGCGCCGATGACACCGAGCGTTTTGCCCTTCAGCCGGAAGCTGTCTGTCTGAATGTTCCATTTCCCCTCGCGGACCTCGCGGTCGCGCAGCGGGATATGACGCAGACAGGAAAGCATCAGCGCCAACGCATGGTCGGAAACATCCTCCATGCAGTAATCGGGAACATTGGTGACCTGAATGCCTGCGGCGGTCGCCGCATCCAGATCGACATTCTCAAAACCGACACCGTAGCGGCTGATGACCTTGCATTTTCTCAACCCTGCAACCGCCTCGGCGGTCATAGGTGCAAGGTCAAGCAGTACGGCGTCCGCATCCGCACACTGTGCGGCGATATCCGCAGCGCTTTCGCAGTGGCAGAGCTTCAGCTCTGCACCAGCCTTTTCCAGAATGGCGCGCTCGATCTCATAGCTCGCATGGCGCTCATCGCTGACACAAACAAGATATTTTGCCATTGCTTCCCCCCGCCTTTACTTGACAAGATAGCCGCCGTCAACGGGGATGACCGCACCGTTGAGATAGTCGGAGGCGTGGGCACGGAAATCCGCCGCAACCTTTTCAACCTTATCGCTCGATCCGAAGATAACGACGGAAGCACCCGCTTCCATCAGTCCCTCCGCCATGCCGTGGCCGAGACCGCGGGTACCGCCGGTCACGATGGCACGACTGCCGGTCAAATCAAATAAATTCGTCATACGAATGCTCTTTTTTCTCAAAATCAGCGCGCGGAATTGAAGTTTTCCAGTGCAGGATCCAGCACAGCGAGGTTATAGCTGCGGCTGGAATGACTGTGCGCAGCAAGCACCCACAGATAGGAGCTGCGCGTGCCGGGGCTCGCGACCGTCGGGTGATCGCCCACGGGAGCCTCCACCATCGTGCCGGAGTGAACGGTGTGGGTCACGATATCCTCGACCTCGCCGCTCTTGAGATAGCTGATGTGGAAGCCGAAGTGCGGCAGCGGCATACCGAAGTAGCAGTAGACCTCTTCAAGATCCTTTTCGTGCTGGTGCGGAGGCCAGCTGGTCCATGCGCCCTCGCCGCCCCATGTAAGGCCGCAGATCAGGCGGGACGCCTCATCCTTGTCCGACAGGGTCATCATGACCTCGCGCTGACCGATGCCCTCGCCATGGATCTGATGGATGTCGCCTACCGGCTGGGAGAGGTCAAAGCTGCGGAAGAACGCATGACCGATACCCTCATGATCTTTCTCCTCTTCTTTTGATTGGTTGGTGGATGGCTTTGTGCTGTTGTCTGATGTATTTTGCAAATTCAGAATACATCAGACAACTCCGTTCGTCAATAGTTGATATTTAGTTCACAATGTTTTCTGTATTTCGTCTGATTTCTTTGCGCTTTTTTTAGTTATTTTGCAAAAAATGCACAGAAATTTCGTTAGGCATACAAAATCCCTGTGCGTTAGTTGTGTGATGACTCAAGGTGTGGTGCGCTTTCAGCGCTTCGCCGCGCAGTTATCCCGAGAATGAACCATGGAATTGCGGCTGGTGTTCAGGTGCGCGATCATGCTGTACTTTGCCCCCTCCGGGTCATGGCGGCGGATGGCGTCGACGATACGCTGGTGTTCCATGCCGCTCTGGGAGCGGTGCTCATCATTCGTCACCGTGATCACAACGCCGATCGCCGAGGCGATGATCGGGATGAGATTGGGCAGCACATGGTTTCCGCTGCATTCGGCAAGATACCGGTGGAACTTTGCGTCGGCGGCGGAATAATCCTCCTCCGCTTCGATCAGGCGCGTCACCTCATCGCAGTATGCCTGCATCTGGTCGATCTGCTCGGGCGTTGCGCCGCGCGCAACGATCGCGCAGGTCTCCGGCTCAAGCATCAATCGAATATCCTGCAGGTCGAGCGCGAGATTCTCCGAGCCCTCTTCCATCATAAACGTCAGTCCGAGCGGGTCTTCCGGCACGCCGTTCTTCTCCGAGACAAACGTGCCCGCGCCCTGCCGCGCCGTTAAAATATTGCGGGCAACAAGGCGCTTAATCGCCTCGCGCAGCGTGCTGCGGCCCACGCCCAGCTCGCGCGCCAGATCATACTCGTTCGGCAGCTTGTCACCGGCCTTCATATCGCGGTCCAAAATGACCTGAATGATCTGATCGACTGCAAGATCGACGCGCGTTTTTCCCCCAACCGCTTTTTTCATACTCTGCCTTCTTTCCTGTATCGATTGTTTGTTTGGTCTAGAGTATAATATGTCTGATGTATTTTGGCAAGTTCTTTTTTATATTCTTCTTACTGCCGAGCGGATCCGGGGCTTTCACTTGTTAGAACGTACACTCATCGGGCGCATCAACAAAGCAGGCGACCCTGCAGAGCTGTAGTCTGCATAGTATTGTCGACCCACGACTACGCAATACTACACCTAACCTTACCTGTGTAGTATTGCGTAGCCGTAATGTAAACCAGTTTCTCTCTGGCCCTTCCTTATGTTCGCAAACGCCTACACTATGCGCAATTGTCCGAAACATCGGCGCACCGGCCACACGCTTCCACGATCTGCGTCACACCTTCGCCGTTGCCTCTATCAAGAGCGGCGACGACATTAAGACCGTGCAGGAAAATCTCGGTCACGCCACCGCAGCGTCTACATTAGAGGTTTACGGACACGTTACGAAGCAGATGAAGCAGGACAGTACTGCCCGTATGGAGCAGTTTATCAAGAGCGTTTCGGATGCTTGAGGGACAATAAGGCTAAAAAATAAGGCTAAACAGGGTTTCAGGGCAACAAAAAACCTTGAAGCCACTGAAGCTTCAAGGTTTTTTCTGGTGCGCGGTACAGGACTCGAATTCAAGAAAAATCATTTTCTGCAACAAATTCCATCAAATTTTGTGATAAACAGTTCTGAAACTATAAAACATGGTATCAGTCAGTCCAGTTGTTTTATAAGAGCTAACGCTATAAAGGGTACAAATAAGGGTAAAATCATAGCTCACGAAAGGACGATCACACAATGGAAATTACATATAGCAAGTATGGAGACTACTACCTGCCGGATCTGGTGCTATCCGAGGAAGAACCGGCAACTTATGGGCGCTTTGGCCGTATGCGGCTCCAATATCTGAAAGAGCACCGCAGAGCGACCTATATCAATTTGAAAACGTCCGGTCAACTGACGCAGCATCTCAATGAGATCGACCGTGAAGCAAACAAGATGCTGCGGCTGCTGATTGAGCAGATAGCACGGGCACAAGGCATCACAGAGCATCTAAAAGCCGAGGATCAGATGGCGTGGGTAGGGGCGATGAATAATGCCCGTAACAAAGCGGAAGAAATTTTAGCTGGAAAAGACATTTATTCTTAAATGGACATAGAGCGATAGTCTTAATGGGCTACAACAATGGTATCGTATTGCAAATCGGTATTTCGTTAAAAAATCATCAGCATAGCTCATCCCGATCTTTGCTTTAATATAAGAAATGGTATCATCGAAAAGAGTTCATCTTTTATCATGCATCTACTTGTATCTCTACACAAATGATAAATTGCCAAGAAAAATATTATGCATATTATTGAAATTTTTCCGATCCATCTCTTAATTCGATAATAGTTATCACATAACACTAAAGTTGTTAGAAAAAAAATCGGAGACCATATTGACTGCATCCATCGCAACAGTGCTTAATGTGCTGTTGCTTTTTTTAATCCAACCAAATTCCGATTTGAAAGGGCAATCTTTTAAAATCAATGTGCGTTGTGGTGAAATTACATCCTCCTCTTGCACATTATTTCCCTTGTTCATGAAAGCGGAATTTAAATAGTAGGAATCAATTTTCCCAATCAATTCATACATGCTCGCACGAGTGGTAACCATGATTCGGTTTCGAGGTGAAAGATGGAGTCGTTCAAAAATATCCGAATAGGGGCCAAAGTCAAGATAATTATGGACTAACGCAGTAGAATCACTGAGCATATCCGCCGCAATATAGTTGGAGCTGTATCCAAAAAGTGGATTTGCATGTCCAACTGTTACACCAATGTCCGCCAAATATATCGGAAAAAATTGTAATTTTTTTGCGCTGTAAATCTTTTTATCTATCGCATGATAGCACGTGTACCTACGAACAAAGCCGATTTCTGCCATTCCATTTGCCACAAGGTCAATTGGTTCTTCTCCGAATCCCTCATAATACTCGATTCGAATTCCCGCAGAACGATACTTATCGTGAAGATTTGCCAAAACAGCGCTCAAAAAAGTCCAGCCGCTGCTGGTCAAAGAAAGCGAAACAGACGGTATGCTATTTGATATCCCCACCATTTTATTAAGATTTTTAATCTGTTCAACGATTGGCATCACATAAGCGATGAAAGTTTCCCCAAATGGAGTCATGCTCACGCCATGGGAATTGCGAATAAAAATTGGCCGACCAAGCTCGCTCTCCAGATTATGCAGAGCTGTTGACACGGTTGATTGGGAGGTAAACAGATTGTTAGCCGCCTTATTGATGGAGCCAGTTTCAGCCACCTCAACAGCATAGCGAAGTTGAGTGAAAGTCATATCGCATCCCTCATTATATCTAATTATAAGATAGTTGTTATCACAATAATATTCTACCGTTTCGAAAAAGTCAAGTGCTATGATAAATATACACGATGTAGAGTTGCTGTGGGAAGATAGTTGCAAAGGTCATGCAGGCAACCGATTCTTCCCTCATTGCCAAGCATCTTTTACAGGAGGTATAGAGAATGTGTGAAAATTTAAACTGGATAAGGGGTATAGTCGATCAAGTTGATCGAACTGAATTATGGAAAACAGTAACTTGGCTCACAAAAAATACGCCATATCGTCTTGCTGGTAGTGAGCAGGAAAAGCTCGCAGCAGAATATGTGGCCACTCGTATGCGTGAATACGGTCTTGATGTCACAAACACAACGTTTCGTACCTATAATAGCAATCCAATTGCTTCGTCGTTCGAGGTAACTTCGCCAGTCAAGCGTAGGCTTGACAGTTTGCCCTGTGCACATATTCGCTCTACACCGCCCGAAGGTGCTGACTACGAATTGGTTTATGTCGGAAATGGTGATTACGATTCCTACCACTCTTTAAATATTAAAGGAAAGTTAGCATTAGTGGAAGTTTCTTACGCTCCTCCCGTACCCGAAAAGGCAAGAATTGCCGATGAGATGGGCGCAGCAGGCATTGTCTGTATGAACTGGGGCAATGATGAGAAGGTAATCTGTCATCGTGGATTGAAGGCCGTATGGGGCAACCCAACAGAGGAAACACTGCACAAGATTCCAGACATCATTGGTGTCGGCGTTACACACACTGATGGGCTTTGGCTTAAGGAGCAGTGCAGGCAGGGCAGAGTAATGGTCCATGTCCACGCGCATTCCACGCGCCAGTGGTCACCGGTCCATCAACCGTGCGGAATTCTGCATGGCAATGGCAAGAGTGATCAGATGTTGCTAATCTGTTCACACCTTGATGCTTGGCAACCTGGGGTGACCTGCAACGCCACTGGCAATGCAACAACTTTAGAACTCTGTCGTATTCTTTCTCGGCATCGTGAAAAAATAGATCGAGATATTTATTTTGTTTTCTGGAACGGTCATGAGATTGCCGAAGCCGCCGGTTCTACATGGTTTGTCGATCATAATTGGGATCTGCTGAATAAAAAATGCATATGCTATATGCATATTGACTCGACTGGCGTCGATGAAACTAGCATTTATGAGATTAAATCCTCTGACGAGTTGCTCCAGTTCGCAACAGATAATGTTCATGCTTTGATTCCCGGGGGGTTGCGATCAATGACACTTAAAAAAATTGGAGATCAGAGCTTCATGGGAATTGGTATCCCCGCCGTAGCACAACGCATGTCTTTTACAAAGGAAGCAATGGCGTATGCACATGGTGCAACACTCGGTTGGTGGAATCATACCTGCAAAGATAATCTGGATAAATGCAATATTGATACACTTGTTCTTGACACAAAGGTGCATCTTGCCATGATTTGTAAATTGGCAGACAGTCGTATTTTACCGTATGACTTCGAAAAAAAGATCGATAAATTTTGCGAAAATCTTGCTACTTTGAATCAACTGTATGGCGACCGCATTGAATTATTATCCTTACTTTCTGCCCTTTCCAATGTTCGGGCTAAGGTGCAAAAGCTCCAAGCTATTTCGATTGGCCTATCCGATGCGAGCTTGATTGCCCGCTACAATGAAGCGTTGATGAGTGTCAGCCGTCTACTGACAAATGTATCGCAGACTTATGTAGATAAATACCAACAGGATAGCTATGGCCACAGCTTTTTGTCCAGCCCTGTTCCACTATTGGCGCAACTACCGCTACTCGACAAATACCCGCAGGATAGCATGGAGTATGGGATGATTGAAACACAGCTTGTAAAGAATCGAAATCGCATCAGTGATGCTATCTCCCAACTTGACCAATTGCTCGGTCTTTACTTGATTGTTTTGAAGGGATAATTTTATGGAAGCACATACTGTCAAAGATGCTGTGCAACAGATGTCTGTTCTCATGGCAAACCTGTACTATTACTTGACCCGTGAATTTGTTGAAACCTACGGAGACGGTGCAAAGGATGTAATTGCGCGCGCGATTATTGCCTTCGGTCACGCACGCGGAGAAGCAATTGCTCATTCAGTTTTAGCCAACGGTCAGCCTCTTACCATTGAAAATTTAGACCGCTATTACGATATGCCAATTTCTTCTGGTTGGGATCTAACGCGCAATTATTACAGCGATCATCGCGACAACATAACGGAAAGTTGTACCTTCGCCAATGTCTGGAAAGAAAAAGATTGGACCGAAGTCGGTCACCTGTACTGTCTTGTCGATATTGCATTGCGTGAGGGTTACAGCAACAACATTCAGTTCATTCCTGTCAAAAACATTTTGAAGGGTGATAAACACTGTGTATCTCGCACGATTTACAAAGATCAGTATAAGGAATCTGCCGAGCAGGGGAGAGATGCATGATGAGTGATCAGGCATACTGTAAAGATTTATTGGCAAATCTCGTTGCCGCTCCCAGCGCCTCTCTTCATGAGCACGAAGTTGCACAGATTCTCTGGAAAGAGTTGAGTTCATTTGGCTTATCTCCACAGCTTGTGCCGATAGAGGATAACGCCTGCAATCTTTCTTGCCTTTTAAAGGGGAACGGCAACGGCCCGAAGTTGATTCTCGGTGGACACATGGATACCGTTCAAGCCACAGACGGATGGGCTACCAACCCGTACCACCTTACGGAAAAGCATGGACGATTGTACGGGCTTGGCGCAGGGGATATGAAAGGTGGTCTAGCAGCTTGTTTGACTGTTTTGCGTAGACTTGTGCAACATGGAAAGCACTTTAATGGCGAGATTCTTTTTCTTGCGCTCTCCGACGAAGAGCGATATTCAATTGGGGCTAACCTTTGGGCCAAAACCGCAGGAAAAGCGGATCTTGCTATATTTGCAGAGCCGCATTTTGATAACATTGTAATAGGCGCAACCGGAAAGATACTGTTGAAACTCACGATTACAGGATGCTCCGGACATGCTGCCCATCCGGGGGAAGGTATCAATGCAGTGGATTGCATGAGCCGTTTTCTCTGCGCGTTAAATGATAAGTATCGTCCACAATACGAAAACGGGAAAGCAGCATCATGCTGTGTGCTTCGAATAGGAAGTCGTTATAAGGGCTATAGTCTCAATATCCCGGATCACTGTGAAGCCCTGTTAAACAAGCAGTTGCTGACAACCGAAAATGCGGAACACTTTACTTCAGAGCTCCGGAATATATTTGATGGGCTTCACTGCAATGGAAACTTAACAATCGAGCAATGCATTCCGAGCTACCCATCTTACCAGTTGGAGATGCCCTTTGAACCATTAACGTGCCTGCTTGATGTCGCGGGACAGTTTAATGTTAAGCCGCAACTGCAGCTCAACCAAAGTGTGAGTGACGGCAATATTCTTTTTAGCCGCCTCAACATACCAACAATTCTTTTTGGCCCACAAGGCATTGATTTTCACAAACCTAATGAGTACGTTGTTGAAGATACTCTATACAAATATTGTGACATCCTAGAAAAGTTTGTTCTGGATTGGATGCACAACTGAGCACCACCCCATTTTTATTGTGGCAAACATATTGACGCGGCTGGCCAGAGCGGCAAATGTGAGCTTATAAATAAAATTCAGGAGGTCAGAAAATGAACGAAAACGAGAAGAAAACCGGCGTTTCTAATTTCAAACGTATTTTAAAAATGGTGGGTCCCGGCCTTATTATGGCTGGCGCTTGCATTGGTCCCGCTTCCTTAACCACAGCGGCAAAGCTTGGCTCCACCTATGGTTACGCCTTGCTGTGGATGGTTATTCTGACGATTCTAATCCGTGCACTTTATGTGAAAGCCTGCTATACCTCCGCAATTGTTCTCGAAATGCCGACAATCGAAGCCATTCGTAAATTTTACGGTCCCGCTGTCGGCGTGCTCTGTGGCTTAACCTGTATGTTCGGCAGTGTTGCATATCAGGTAGGTAATTTCTCTGGTTCCGGCATGGGACTCAGCTTAGTTTTTCCTATGCTAAACTGGAAAGTTGGCGGCGTAATCTTGACTTTACTGGCAGCTTACTTTATTTTAGGTAAAAATGTTTACCATACAATTGAACGCTTTATGCGGTATTGCGTACTTGCAATGGTCGTTTGTTTCTTAATCTCTCTGGTTGCTTCCGGCGGCTTTAGCATCACTGGGGCTGTCTCCGGGCTAATTCCTCAAATTCCTGACCCTGCCGCTATCTTGACCATTCTTGCGTTTGTTGGCTCGACCTGTTCTCTACCGGGTGTGGCTTACGGTACATACCTCGGTAAGGAAAAGAAATGGAACAGGGATAACCTCAAGGACGGTTCCATCAACTGGGATACTGTGATTGGGGTCGGTTCTATTGGCATTGTGGTTATCATGGTGCTTTTTGTTGGCGTTGAAGTCCTCAAGCCGCAGGGATTAACCGTCAAGTCAGTCTCTGATCTTGCCGTAGCACTGAATCCTATTATCGGTTCTGCTGCCAATATTCTGATTGGCCTTGCTTTCTTGGGCGCTGCGATGTCTTCGATGATTGCCAATGCACAGATGTCTGCAACATTGCTCCTCTCTGGCTTCGGTAAGCCTTATTCAATGGAAAGCAAGGGTGTGAAAATCGTTGCCACTTGCGTGCTCGCATTTGGTTGCGTCCTCGGCCTTGTTCTTGGCTCTGCGCCTATTCAGACACTGATGGTAGCGGCAGCTTGCACGATCATCGCGATGCCTGTGCTAGGTTTGTTCGCGATTCTCTTGCTTCTGCGTAAGGAAATGGGTGAGTATCGTCCCTCAAAAGTTTACATTTGTGCAATGTTTGCATCCTATGCGCTTTTGATTGCTGTTACAATCAAAAATATTTCCGACTTTATTGCAAAGTATCTCTAAATTACGGGGAGGTGCTGTGCTTCACAACACCTTCCTCTAAGTACCAAGGAGAAATAATGTGAAAAACATCGACATATTCCAAACGGATGTATTGGTCGCAGGGAGTGGCGGTGCCGGATTACGTGCGGCAATAGCGGCCGCCGACGGGGGAGCGTCTGTTCTTCTCGTAAGTAAAGGAAAAGTTGGTATGTCAGGTGCCACGGTGACGGCGGTTGCGGATGTGAGTGTTGACAGCTGTAGCGCCTTAGATCTTGGCTTTGCTGGGAATCGCGAGGACTCCCCAGAAATTTTCATGGAAGACATTATGAGGGGTGGAGCATATCTCAACGCTCCCGCTCTAGTGGAACGCTTCGTGCATGAAATTCCTGCACGCATGGTTGAAATGTTAAGATGGGGTGCAAAAACGACCAATTTCTCCATCTCTCCGGGACATCGCTATCCGCGTGCAGTCATCATTAACGGGCACAACTTTGCTACAACTTTGCTCGGGCAGGTTAAGCAACGCAATAACATTCAAATTCTGGAACACGCTGTTCTCCTCGATTTGTGCAAAAGAGACGGCGTTGTATGTGGCGCATGGGGACTCGATCTTAAAACTGGCAAATACTTGTCTATTTCCGCCAAAAGCGTTGTATTAGCAACTGGTGGCGCAATGAATGTTTTCCCCGTCACAACGGCCCCAAATGATTTACTTGGTGACGGTATCTCAATGGCCTTGCGTGCGGGCGCGGATCTGCGAGATATGGAGTTTCAGACTTTTATGCTTGGATGTGCTGCACCTACAGCATTGTTGGGCAACAACTATTCTTACATTCTTGTGTGCCGCTCTGGCGCACACTTGTATAATCGCGAGGGCGAACGTTTTATGTTAAAGGCAGACCCTGAACGAGCCGAAAAAACGACGAGAGATAAGCTTGCGATTGCCGTTGCCAAAGAACTTTTGGAGGGGCGCGGCGGTCCTAACGGCGGGGTTTGGGTCTCTGTAAAACATCTGCCTGACAATCTTTTCACCTACTATCAGCAATGGTATGAATCAGGGCTTGGCTTTAAGAGTTTTGACCCTAAAAACTTCCTTCCTGATTTGCGTCGCGATGCGGTTGAGGCAGCGCCTGCTGCGCACTTTTGGTGTGGTGGCATTACAATCGATCGAAATTGCAGGACGACGCTTCCAGGGCTGTATGCCGCAGGTGAATGCTCTGGTGGTTTGCATGGAGCCAATCGACTGTCCGGAAACGCCATGGCAGAAATCATTGCAATGGGAAATATTGCTGGACAGGTAGCTGCCTCAGATGCGGCAGTACGAAGATTTTCTGAAGCGCCCGGCTCCTCGTATTTTGACAAATGTGAGGCATTTTTTTCTTCTCGGGATGGAGAGGATGCTTTAACCTTGAAAAAAAGCTTGCAAAAAACGGCATGGGAATCAATTGGCCCAATTCGGAACGGAGAAAAGCTTGCAGAAGCATTATCTGTAGTAAAGAATACAAGAAAAATGATCCCCAGGGTACGTTTGAGTTGTCAGGATCGTATTTATAATCGAGAATGGCTTGACGCACTAAGCATAGAAAATATTTGTGACTGCTTACAGGCTGTTGCGCTTTCCGCGCAAGAACGTACGGAAAGTCGGGGCAGCCACTATCGAACAGACTATCAGAATGAGGATTCTAAGCTTTATGTAACGCACGTCCAGAAGGTAGGAAATTATTATAAGACTTACCGTCGCAATGCGGAGGAGCAATCATGAATGATGAAATGGTAACAATTTGTCTCGACCGAGGCGGACGAATATCGGAATATAAGCTTCCTTTTGAGAATGGCATGAATGCTTTGTCTGCAATTCGCACGATTTATGAAACTCTAGACAGAAGCGTGGCTTATCCGACATGCCTATGCAGAATGGGGCGATGCGGCGCTTGTGCCATCCGTCTAAACGGAAAGGCCGTATTAGGCTGTGTTGCTAAGCTTGAGCCAAATCAAACCTATTGGATCGAGCCAATTAACGACCGCAAGTGCATACGTGATTTGGTCTGTGGATAGGTTGACATTAGCACAGCAGAGATTGCTTAAGAGAGGACAAATTCATGGAAAATGAACTGAAGATTGAATATGCTTCCCGTATAGAAAAGGTGCGAGATGAGGCTATTAAAAGAGGCTTTTCAGCGCTTATTGTCTATGGGCTAGCCCCCAGAAGGGTTGGAGATTTAATGTATCTTACCGGTCACCAGCCCATGTTGCCTGGTCATACCCGCAGATATAATTTCCGTTGCCGCGGTGCCTCGGCGATTATCCTCCCAATTGAGGGAGATCCCGTTCTACTGACGACTACCCCGTTTTATGAGAAAGATTTGTACATTTCGAATGTGACTTATGTAGATGACTTACCCGCTGCGATTGGAGAGCGTATTACACAAATGGGGTTGGCAAAGGCAGATATTGGCATTGTCGGAACAGATATTCTGGGAGTTTCGCTCTACCGCGATCTTTGCAAAGAATTGACACAAGTTCGCTTTCGTGAAGCGGACGATATTGTGATGAATTTTCGTGCCGCAAAAAGTTGCTATGAGCTTCGCAATCTCCGCACCGGTGCGGAGATTGCAGACGAGGTCGCGCGGCTCTTACGCAACCATCTTCGCCCCGGTCTGACGGAGTGGGAGGTCTATGAGTTTATTACGCGAGAGTTAAGTAAGCGCGGTGTAACTGGTGCGTTTGCTACCTGCCAGTCTGGATGGCGCTCCGAAACCCCGTATGAGTTAGAATTCGCTAGCCAAAAGGTTATTGAAGACGGTGACATGGTCCACATGGAAATCAACGGTAAATATCAAGGCTATATGATTGATGTCTGCCGTTCAACCGTCGTCGGACGTGCCTCTGCAGAGCAGCGTCGGGTCCTTGACGTAGCATTGAAAATGTTTCGTAACGGTGCTGCCGCTATGAAAGCCGGTGTCCCTGCTGAAGCCGTTGAAAAGATTACAGGGCAACTCGCCTATGATAATGGCTTTATGCATAACCATACCAGAGCGTATGGCGGCGATGCAACATTGGTTGGCCATGCAATCGGTCTCGGCGTAGATGAGCCTCCGGTACTCGCATATGGAGACAAAACAAGACTTGTTGCTGGCATGGTTATCACATTAGAGCCTGGGCTGTATCATACCGGTGTCGGTGGTTGTCGGCTAGAGGATGAACTCCTTGTCCTCCCAGACGGCGTTGAAGACCTAAATCATAACAATATGGAATGGTGGTAATTGTGGTCGATATAATCTCGTTTTCTTTAGGCACTTAGACTTATAACCGTTTATTTACTCTATGTTCACTTAAAAGCGTAATAAACAATTTTTATACCTCAAGCGCGCCTACCAGTGGAGCGTCATCGAATAATTCATCCGCATCGCGCAAGAAAGCATCTGATAGCGTTACCTCTCTTCATTTTGATTGCTTATCTGTAGATTGTTTTCTAAGAGACCTGACGGCACCTTACTCAATAGTTTTTCTGCCCGCTTGTAACGCTCCTCCAGCGCAGTGAGCTTCACGCGCTGCTCGGCGCTCGTGCGGCGCTCGGCGGTCAGTTCATCCTTTAACGCTTCGTTTTCTTCGGCGCTGCATCGCTGCATGGAGAGCGATTGTAACACGGCCTGCTGCATCCACTGAATTTCTGCCTGAAAGGACTCTACCTCCGGCAAGAGCTGCGCCAGCAGCGCAACGGCCTCCTCGCGCTTTTTGCCCGCATTCAGCACATTGATGCCGTTCAAAGCCGTTTCCAGCTTCTCCAGCTTGGCGTCCATCGCGGTCACTTTCTTGTACCATTGCGGCGTCAGGTGCCTGCGCTTGGTCTCCACGGCAGGTGCGCCGCGCTCCAGCTCCGGCCACCGCTCCGCCATGCAGGCGTAGAAATCGTCCTGCCAGCGGATCATCGTTTTCTTGTTGCCGAGGATCTCCTTTGCAGACAACCGCCCATCCTTCGTCAGCGGCACGAAGCACAAGTGCAGATGCGGTGTCTTCTCGTCCATGTGTACCACAGCAGAAATGATATTTTCCTCGCCTATACGCTCCTTTAGAAACTCAAATGCTCGGTTAAAATATTCCGGCATTTCCGCTTCATGCGCCTTTGCAAACTCTGGGCTGACCGTCACCAGCGTGTCCACAAATTTTACACTGTCTTTTCGCACACGGCACCCCGCCATTCGGAGGCGGTGCCGGATCTCCTGCTCATAGCTCCAGTGCGGTGTAACTAAGTGGTAGTTCTGCACGGTGAGGCTTTTGTCAATGTCCGGATTGCTGGCGTAAATCTCTTTTGTCCTCTCGTGGTGGGCGCTCAGCGCCTTGGACGCGCCTCCCTTGTGCTTGGCAAATCGTAAAATGGCATAAGCCATTGCTGTTCCTCCTTTGTCGTATTTGGGGACGAGGGAGCGGAGAATACCCACCACGACTTTCTGAAAAAGTGCGCCCGACAGATGACGATACCGTCATCTGTCGTTCTTCTTTTTCGGCCCGGTCAAAGCTGCGCGGGGAGCGCGTCCCCGCGCAGTTTTCCCGTCCCCCCGTCGTGATGGGTATAACATACTAGACTTTGTACCAAAGTCCGTGTGCCAGCCGTTCCCTCTGGACTCCCTCAAGCGGTCATTTCCCGCCGCCTCACGTCACGGAAAATGACCTTACCGGTGTACGGTATGTCCGATAATGTACGGTATTTTGAGGGGATACCCCCACTCACATTTTTACCGTACATACCGTACATTACCGTACACCGTCCCACCGCAGCGAAAGGCTCTTGCCCTCTCTTGTGCGCTGGGCAACATAGTGAATGCCGTATTTCCGCAGCAGCGTATCCTGCTGCACATTCAGCGTCCGCACGATCCAGTTGGGCGTAAAGCTTTGGCTGCTGTCCATCTTGGAAAGACATTGCGCAAGCTCCGTCGCCGTGCCGCTCCACGATGGATTTTCCTCATTCACCAGCCGAGAAAGAACTTCGAGCAGCGGGCATGGAGGTTCTCTGTAACATTCTGTTTCCGCCTCGAGCAGCTCCCAGCATAGATGCGCAGCAGCAAACCAGAGATGCAGTCGGAGCTGCGGCTGGTCACGCCCGACCACCTCCAAAACAGCGTCCGAGGCTGTGCGCTTATCTTTATGTAGGAGCAGCGCGCCGTCTGCCGCGCCCATCAAGCCATTGGTGCCGGAGATGGTGTTGAACACGTCCTCTGCGCCCTCCTTGCGCGTGTGGTGAACGACCAGCACAGTGATGCCGTAGGTGTCGGAAAACTCCTTCAGCCTTGCCAGCGTGTCATAATCGGCGGCATAGCTGCCGTTGTCTGGCGTCCTTCCGCGCACCCGCTGCAAGGTGTCAATGACAATAAGCACCGTGTCCGCGTGCTCGCTCCAAAAGTCGCTCAGGCGCTCAAGCAATCCTTCGTCCAGCGTTTCAGAGAACACAGAGAGGATCAGGCGCTCGCTGTCCCGTTCTGTCATCTGCGCCAGACGCTTTTGCAGTCGCTCGTAGGTATCCTCCAGAGCAAGGTACAAGACTGTACCTTGCCGGGAAGAAAAGCCGAGAAACGGCTCTCCCATGCTCACCTGATAGGCCATCTGCAAGACGAGAAAGGACTTGCCGATCTTCGGCGCACCGGCGAGGAGGTAAGTCCCCGCCGGCAGCAGCCCGTCGATGACCGCCGGACGGACACGAAAGCGTGTTTCCATCAGCTCCGGCATGGTCATGGCCTGAATTTTTCCAAACCGCTTGTGCGGTTCTCCAAAAGCTGTTATACTGTCCATGCGTGCAAGCGCGGACGGCTGCTCCCCATCTGGTGCAACAGATGGAATCGGGGCAGTCGTTTCTTTATCCACCCACATGGCCACCTCCTGTGTTCCGCTCGATCCAGTCGATGAGCTTGTCCTTCGGTACAAGCAGTCGCTTACCGATACGCAGCGTGGGAAACGTCCCCGTGTTGAGGAGCTGGTATGCTCCCGCACGGGAAATTCCCAACGCCTCCGCGAGCTGATTGGCGTTCAGCACCGCGGGAAGATTTTCGTAGTTGTTGTTCATGTGTGACCTCCTTTGAAAATTGTAGTTGACATTATGGACTATTAAGACTATAATACACAATGTAACTATTATGGTATGATTGTATAATGTTAGCATGAAAAAGTCAATAGATAATTTATCGTACATATTTCGCTGTATCTAGCAGGAGGCAGACATGATCTTTCCTGAACATATGGAATTCCGGTATTACATCACCCCGGAACGAAAAGAATGCTTTGCACTATATGACAAGACGCTGGGAAGCCGCATGACCTATCTCAATCAAACGCAGGATCTCGGCCAATGTCTCATTGACCTTTACGATATGGACTTCTATGATGCCTATTGCGCCCTTGCCGAGATCAATAAGCTGGTGAGTTCGCTATCTACCGACCATGCGATTACTGACACGTGGGAGAAACTGCTGGAGCTGTCGCTGCCGCTTTGCGAAGTGCATCCGTTCTTTGGGCTACTCGCAAAGGAGCTGAGCGAGCTGGAATCGGCATACGCGCACGGTCAGGATGCTGACGCAGCGCTTGTCCTTTCATTTGCCAACGATTTTGAAGCCATCGTCAGCGACGCAAAGGCGCTGATCGAACGATGCCTGGACGACCGCTATCAGCCGGACTACTCCACGGCAGAGAGATACCGCGAGGCGCACTACGATGCGTTGCTCCGCTTCGACGATATGAGGTACGGCGAGCTTGCCACCGAGGAGGTCATGCTGGACGGTCCGGCGTATGACAGCGCCTACCATTACAGCGTGGAGCTGCTGCGCGAGCGCGGGATCAGGACAGCGCTGCGCGAGGTGCTCTATCCCAACACCGTGCAAGACCTCTACAACTACCTGAAAGCCTATTGTCTCCGCCTGCCGCTCCCGATCCACAAGTGTAAAAACTGCGGCAGATACTTTGTTGTGACCGGCAACATCACGCAGGACTACTGCACGCGGTTGATGGAAGGCTCGGAAAAGACCTGCCGCCAAATGGGAGCCGTCGTGCAGTATCAGAGCAGGCAAATGAAGAATCCTGCCGCGAGGGAGTTTACACGCTCCTACAAGGCACACAACGCCCGCGTACGGTATGGAACGATGAGCAAGGCGGAGTTCACCGCATGGTCGAAGACGGCGCGGGAAAAGCGCGACGCCTGCGTAGCAGGCAAGCTGCCGCTCGAAGACTTTGTCGCATGGCTCGACAGCGACAAACAGCGATAAAACAACGGACTGACTGGCCGTTTTATGATTTCAGAAGAAATGGAGGAAACATTGGCAACACGAATGACAAAAGGAGCCAAGGGCGGCGGCACGATCCGCCAGCGCCCTGACGGACGCTGGGAGGCACGCTATACCCTTGGCATCGATCCCGGAACGGGAAAGCAGATTCAGAAATCCGTCTATGGCAAAACGCAGAGGGAGGTGCGGCAGAAGCTCACCGCGATTACCGCAGAGATCGACAGCGGAGTATACCAAGAGCCTTGTAAAATGACCGTGAATGAATGGCTTGATATTTGGCTGAAAGACTATCAAATCAGCGTCAAGGATTCCACAGCGTATCTCTACGAACGGCAGGCTAAGCTGTATCTGCGGCCTGCACTCGGCAATATTCCGCTTGAAACACTAAAGGCTCATATGGTCCAGCGCCTCTATAACTCGCTCTCACAGGAACATGATGGGCAGCCTGCGCTGAGTGCTAAAACCATCAAGAACATTCACGGCGTGCTGCACAAGGCCCTCCAACAAGCCGTCCTTCTCAACCACATTCGTTACAATCCGACGACTGCGTGTGTTCTGCCCAAAATCGTCAAAAAAGAGATCCATCCGCTGACCGACCAACAGACCGCTCAGCTTTTGAATCTCCTAAAAGGCAGCAAATATGAAATTCCGCTCACCGTCGATCTCTTCACCGGCTTGCGCGAGGGCGAACTGCTCGGTCTGATGTGGGACTGCGTTGATTTTGAAAAAGGTACGCTCCTCATCAATAAGCAGCTTCGCAGAAGTCAGCGGAAAGGCGGAACATACTATTTCTCCCCGCCGAAGAACAACAAGAGCCGTACCATCACACCCGCGCCGTATGTGATAAAGCTGCTGCAAGCGCAGAAGGTGCAACAGGCTAGACAACGGTTAATGGCAGGCCCGGCGTGGGAAGACAGCGGCTTGGTGTTCACCAATGAGTTTGGACGCTATGTCTCCTACCGTGCAATCTTCGACAGCTTCAAGCGTATCGTGAAACGCATTGGCCTTCCCGACGCGAGGATACACGATCTTCGTCATACCTACGCCGTGAACTGCATCCGTGCCGGTGACGATATCAAAACTGTGCAAAGCAATCTCGGTCATGCGACTGCCGCCTTTACTCTTGATGTCTACGGTCATTTCACAGACGATATGCGCTCGGTCAGCGCACAGCGTATGGAGGGCTTCATTACAAATGTTCTCAATTTATAAAGGGTACGATAAAGGGTAAAAGATGCTTCAGGGCAATAAAAAAACCTTGAAGCCACTGAAGCTTCAAGGTTTTTTTCTGGTGCGCGGTACAGGACTCGAACCTGTGACCCCATGCACGTCAAGCATGTGCTCTACCAGCTGAGCTAACCGTGCGAACAAAGGTATTTTACCGGAAAGTCCCCCGTTTGTCAACACTTTTCTTGCCAATCTGAAAAGTTTTTGTTATACTGCTGTCAAAGAACATCGTAGGCGCACAAGGAGGAACACTTCATGGAGAAAATCGCACTGGTCACGGGCTCCTCCCGTGGCTTTTTTATTATATTTAAAAATCACATGAAATCTTTTATCTAAT
>OHAH01000709.1_pt1 | contig 25626 bp, 18 predicted proteins | sample 1577071 | NCBI WGS metagenome assembly OHAH01 (sample SAMEA3541520, study PRJEB24748) | human gut metagenome | biome: human gut; feature: human-associated habitat; material: faeces | place: China | collected 2012 | reverse complement strand
CTTCATCCAGGTCTGCTCAAAACCGATGCTGCCCACTTTCAGATAGAGGGCACTCTTCGAAAGTTCCATCATCTGCTGGGCGTATGGTTCGTAAGTCTCCGGGTTGTTGCCATTCGATACCATCACGTTGACATCCACCTTGCCTTTGGCAATTTGATCTACGAAATACTTGTAGGGGGAAATCGTAACTGTAACTGTAACCGTAACCGCAGGCTTCTCTGTGCTTGAAGCCTTTCCCGAATCTGTCTGTTTCTGAGGTGTACCCTTGCATCCGGCAAGAATAACGCATAATATAATAAGGTATAGAAATCTCTTCATATATTAAAAATCTGCTTATGTTATAAATCTGCTTATATGTTTATACAATGAAGCTGAGACCATAAACCAATAGGATATATCTCAGCACTTTTCCGATGGTGATGCTGATGGTAGAGATGATGATATTGGCTCTTGTCAGACCTAGCACGATGGTGATGGCGCTTCCCAATATAGGGATGAAGGCGAAGAAGCCCATCCAGGCACCTCTATCAGCCATGAATCTTTCTGCCTGATCCAGTTTCTCCTTCTTTACGTGCAGATATTTCTCTATCCATTCCATCTTGCCCAGTCTGCCCACACCATAGTTGAACAGCGATCCCAATACATTTCCTATGCTGCCATATATCACCAGAGGGATGGGATCCAAACCTGCTGCCTGCAAGCCCGACATCACTACCTCGCTGCTGAAAGGAAAGAAACTGCCGGCAAGAAAGGCGGAAACAAGCATGCCCCAATAACCCCAGTTGATTAAAAAGTCTATTATGTAACCCATTGAATATTATTTGTTTAATATTCTTGATGCAGCGTTTCGCTGCATCAAGTCTATCTCTGAATAACTCTTATCCCAGAATCAATCTTATCCCTGAATAGCCTGCAGCAATACCGTTTCCGGAATGAAGATATTGTATAGCAATATCAATACCATGATGACCAGCGCCGAGATAAAGACGATGTTCGCCAGCTTTCCCTTAGTGTAGGTGATGAAGTGAGCGGTGAGTGGTGCCGTATTTACAATCATGATGCTGCCCAACTCCTTGATATGCTGAGGCTGCAGGATGATGAAGGCAAGACTCACATAGTTGATCAGAATGAATGAATTGTAGATCATTCGGGTACGGATCTTATCTGCATAAGAGGTATGCAGGAAGTGTATGCTGCCCAATGTGCTCAGGATGATGAGGAACAGGAGATTCACCACCTCGTGGTCGGTAACCTGCGAATAATCGAACAGATCATGATAGTTGATGAATTCCGCAAAATGATTGATCAGTCCATTGATGTTATTGGTGTAGGCGAAGTAACCCGCTGAGAACCAATACGGCATGATGAGACCGATGATAGATGCAAAGAAGTTTCGGATGCTGAAGGAATTGGTGAATACCATCATCATCAGCCACAGGAAGGGCAGGAAATATCCCACCTGGATGAACACCAGTGAGGCGAGTCCTACGCAGAAGAAGGCATAGAAGGTCCATCCTGCCGCCCTCTTGTCCTGGTAACTGTTCCAGATGATGAGGTAGAAGGCGATGGAGCACATCGTCACGATGCTTGCCTTGAAGGAAGGTGCAGGCAGAGAGGTCATGGTGATGAACACCAGGAAACTGCAGGACACCATTCGGCTGTAGGTTCGCATCAGGGAATTATGGTTGTTGAGCTCCACCATCAGCAGGGTAGAGAGAATGGTGAAGGCGAACTGCACCCAAATGTTAGCTACTAAAAAACCTACAGCAACCCATACCAAGGCGGCAAGGGTTGCTGTTACAGGTAGAGCGTAGCGGCTAGCCGCCACTTTATTTTGAAAAGTTTTCTTTCTTAACATCTAATTTTTTGAAAAATGATGAAGCTTTTGCCCTTTCAGGGCGACATTCTCCCTTGAATCATAACCCAGGGCGTTGCCCTGGGCTAGGAGCTTCTGCCCTTTCAGGGCGTAGGCAGCCAATACAATGTCTGGGAGCTTCTGCCCTTTCAGGGCGTCTGGAGCCTATGGATTAAAGATCCTGTCCGATATCAGAGCGGAAGTACTTGTCTGTGAACTGGATCTTCTGTGCCTCGGCAAAGCTCTTCTTCAGAGCCTCTTCCTTATCCTTGCCGTAGCTGCTTACGCAGATTACACGGCCGCCATTGGTTACAACCTTTCCATCCTTCATGGCTGTACCTGAGTGGAAAACTACAGAACCTTCCACTTCATCGATACCCTGGATAGGATAACCCTTCTTGTAAGCCTCTGGATAACCACCGCTTACGAGCATCACGCAGACTGCAGCACGCTCATCAAACTCGATGCTGCGCTTGTCAAGATCGCCGGCAGCTACACCCTCGAAGAGATCAACGATGTCGCTCTTCAGGCGGAGCATCACGCTCTCAGTCTCTGGGTCACCCATACGGCAGTTGTACTCGATAACCATTGGCTCGCCCTCTACATTGATCAAACCGAAGAAGATGAAGCCCTTGTAGTCGATGTTCTCCTCTGCCAGACCCTCTACGGTAGGACGGATGATGCGCTCATCCACCTTCTGCATCCACTCCTTGGTTGCGAAAGGCACAGGGGTAACGCTACCCATACCGCCGGTGTTCAGACCGGTATCGTGCTCGCCGATGCGCTTGTAGTCCTTAGCCTCAGGCAGGATCTTGTAGTTCTTGCCATCGGTCAATACGAATACGGAGCACTCGATACCGCTGAGGAATTCCTCGATAACTACGCGTGCAGAAGCGTTGCCGAACATACCGCCGAGCATCTCCTTGAACTCCTTCTTTGCCTCTTCCAGGGTAGGGAGGATGAGAACACCCTTGCCGGCGCACAAACCGTCAGCCTTCAACACGTATGGAGCCTTCAGAGTCTCCAGGAACTTCAAGCCTTCTTCTACGTGCTCGCCGTCGAAAGTCTCATACTGAGCTGTCGGAATGTTGTGGCGCTTCATAAACTGCTTGGCGAAGTCCTTGCTTCCTTCCAATACGGCACCAGCCTTTGATGGACCAATCACAGGGATGTTCTGGGTGCGAGGGTCTGCCTTGAAGTCATCATAGACACCCTTTACCAGCGGGTCTTCTGGACCAACTACCACCATATCAACACCGTTCTCAACAGCGAAGTTCTTGAGCGCCTCGAAGTCGTCAGCCTTGATATTCACATTCTCGCCGACATTCTGAGTACCGGCATTACCAGGAGCGATAAAGAGTTTCTCACACTTCTCGCTCTGAGCGATTTTCCAAGCTAAGGCGTGCTCGCGGCCACCGCCTCCTAACAATAATATTTTCATCGTAGTTACGTTTAATAATTCTTCTATAATATGTTACAATCAGAGGATATTGATTATCTCCTTCTTTTACAATCAGGATAGATATTTTCTCCTTTTTGCATCCAAATTTCTAATTTGCTGCAAAATTACTAAATTTCAGCGAACTATACAAGCAAAAAGCTTAAAATCTTTATCGCATATAGTTCTTATAGATTTCATAATAGATATCTGGCCATCCGTAGATGGCTATCCTCTCCAGTTCATTGTAGAGTTCCGGTATGTCATCTATCAGCTTCACCAGGTCGGGATTGTATCGGGTTCCTGCGCCTTCTCTCAGCTCTTCCATCACTTTTTCGAAGCTCTTTTCCTGCTTGTAGTTTCTGCCTACTCGCTCGGTGGCAGCCTGCATACAGTCGCACAGGGTTATGATGTCTATCATGAAGCGGAAAGGCGACTTGGTGTTGTCGAAGTCGCTTGGATAGCCTCCCTTGCCGTTGTACCATTTATGATGTCCCAGCGTGGTATCGTGGTAGTATTTCAGCTTCTGCGATATCTTCAGGTATTTCAGTCCCATTCGTGGATGCATTCTGATGATTCTGCGCTCCTCATCGCTCAGCTGCCGATAGTCGTTGTTCACCACGCTTACGATACTGTTCTTGCCAATGTCGTGACAGAGTGCAGCACGGGTGATGAAGGTGATAAGCTGTCGCTGATGAAGCCTTACCTGCCATTTGCTGTTGATGCCCAGTTTTCCTACCAGCAGTTCCCGCCGGTGCCTGATGATGGCTTTCATCATGGCTTCTGCAAGTCGTGCCACGTGGGTAGAGTGGGCGTAGGTGGTAACCTGGGTTGCTACGTTCAGTTCCATCACGAATCCTATTCTTTCTTCATCGCTCAGGTATTTGATGAGTCGGGGATAGGTGCTCACATGTTCCAGTGTCTGGTTATACTGTGTGGAGTTCTGCTGGTCTTTGCGATGTCTGAACATCCTGATAATGTCTTCACAAAACATCCTTACGCACTCCTTTTTGTACTTGGCTGAAACTCTGGCGGTATCTACGATGAATGCCAGGTTGGTATAATGATTCATCAGCGAATTGAAGGCACCTACTCCCAGAACTTTTTGTCGGGTAAGGGGTTTGATCGACTTTTCGTATATTTCCCTGGCTTCTTTCAAGGCTGTTCTTGTCTGGATTTCTCCAATTCTTAGCTTCATGACGATGAGATTGAGCTTCGATGAGATGCTGAGTCCTACGGTATCCGGATATTGTTTTATCACCCGTTTTACCAAATCGTCTCCTTCTTTCTTTTCTATCAGTTCCGGATTGGTGAGATAGATACCTCTTACTATCTCCAAGTCTCTGTCTTTGATGCGGTTAATCCATAGCTGCCTTCTCGTTTCGGGTACTTCCAGTTGGTCTGCCGTATGATTTCTAGCCAGTACTTCCAGCTTTTCATATCTTTCCTGCAGTTTTTTCAGGGGTTGGATATGGTGGAGTGTCCATTCGGATAGGCACAGATTCTGTAGGGCATAGCCGTACAGACCCAGTTCTTCGGGCGTATGGCAGTGTGCACTGTCGGCTACGTATGCGATGCAATCGTATGCTTTTTTCAAAGTCTCGTTGTCTCTATTCAGCTTCCATATCTGGTAATAGGATGCCCCCTTCCAGCTCATGGCTCTCAGACAATAGTAGTTCTGGTCTTGCCGGTTCTTGAAGTTTCTGATCAGAATGTCGGTAACCCTGTTGGTGATGAAGGGATCCGTGAGGGCATAGGCGTAGTTACGAAAGAAATGTACATTCAGACTGTCGTAGGCTGCATCCGGCAAAATGTTTTCCTTCGTAGTATCTGTCATATCGGTTTCGAAATAATCTGCAATGCTATTCAGTAGCTTCTCGTTCTCGTTATAGATCTTATGGTTCTTCTGGCTTCTAGTCATAAAGAATCTTATCCATTCGTCGTGGTTGTGGATACTGAAGATGCTGTCGTTGTAACGATTATAGGTGATGCGGTTCTGAGATAGCTTATCGAAGATGAATTTAAAGTCGGGGATGCTCTGTTCAGAAACAAAAAACTCTTTACCTGCCACTTGCAGGTGGCAGGCAAAGAGTATAGCGGTAATTAATAAAATTACTTTTCTTATCTTGTTAATCATCTTTTTGTTCCGAAGGTTGGTTTTCTTTCGGATAGAGTCTCTTATACATTAAATAATATTCTTTTTACTTCAGGTAGTCGAAGAAGTAGTTGCTGATTCTTTCGTGCAGGTGAGTGCTCTGATGACCTCTCATGTTGTGAGGCTCACCTGGATATACGAAGAAATCTGGCTGGGTACCTGCTGCGATACAAGCCTTCAGGAAGGTGAGGCAGTGCTGTGGCACTACGGTCACATCGTTCAAGCCCTGGATAATCTGTAGCTTACCCTTCAGGTTCTTAGCCTGATAGAGCAGGGATGTCTTCTTGTAACCTTCTGGGTTGGTCTGTGGGGTATCCATATAGCGCTCGCCATACATCACCTCGTACCAGTGCCAGTCGATTACCGGACCGCCTGCTACGCCTACCTTGAATACGTCAGGATAGTTGGTCATCAGCGAGATGGTCATGAATCCACCGAAGCTCCATCCGTGAACACCAATCTTGTCGGCATCTACGTAAGGCAGGGTCTTCAGGTACTCTACACCCTTCATCTGGTCCTTCATCTCTACCTGACCCAGCTGGCGGAAGGTAGCCTGCTCGAAAGCCTTGCCACGGTTCTCGCTACCACGGTTGTCGAGGATGAAGAGCAGATAGCCCTTCTCTGCCATGTAGGTTTCCCAGCCACGGCTAGAGTAGTTCCAGCGGACATCCACGTTGTGGGCGTGAGGTCCACCATATACATATATAATGGTAGGATACTTCTTGTTAGGGTCGAAGTTCACCGGCTTCACCATTCTCCAGTAGAGGTCGGTCTCGCCGTCGTCAGCCTTGATCGAACCGCAGCTGTATTCAGGCACGTTGTAGCCCTTCCATGGGTTCTTGGCTGTGAAGTAAGCGGTGCGCTTGCCGTTCTCGGTGTTTACGATGGCAATCTTGCGAGGCACGGTAGGAGTAGAGTAGTTGTCATAGATAAACTGTCCGTTCCCGCTCAGGGTAGCGTTGTGCCAGCCCTTGCCGCAATCGTCCATCATGGTGCGCTTGCCGGTCTTGGTATCTACGGTGAAGATGTTTCGCTGGATAGGAGAGCATTCGTTGGATGCGATGATGATGCTCTTGCGCTTGGCGTTGAAGCCGAGCACTTCCATCACTTCCCATTTACCCGATGTCAACTGCTTGATTTCGAGCGATTCCGTGTTGCTCGCCATGCGGCTGCCGTGCTTGCCCAGGGTGCAGAGATAGAGGTGGTTGTACCCATCCTTGCGGCTCTGCATGATAAAGCTGTTGCTGTCCCAAGGAAGGAACTGGATAGGGTGGCAAGGCTCCACGTATTTCTCATCGGTCTCGCGATAGAGCTCGCCGGTCTTCTCGCCGGTCTCTGCACTGTAGGCAGTAAGGCGACAGTCGTTCTGGTCGCGGTTCAACTCAAACATGTAGATGGTCTTGCTGTCCGGACTCCATGCGATGTTGGTGAAGTAGCGGTCTGTAGGGTCGCCTGCCTTCAGATAGACAGTCTTGCCTGTCATGCAGTCGAATACGCCCACGGTAACCTTGTGCGATGTTTCGCCCGTCATCGGATACTTGTCTGGTGCAGGCTTGGCGCAGCAGGTCTCTGTCTCAGGATGATTGAAGTAATCAATCTCCGGGATATCCACCTGCGGATAATCCGTCACCATGCTCTGGTCCATGCGGTAGAAGGCGAGCAGTTCGCCGTTAGGGCTCCAGAAGGTTCCCTTGCTGATGCCGAACTCATCGCGGTGAACACTCTGACCATACACGATAGAGCGGCTGCCGTCTGTAGAGATCTGGAAATCGTGAGACTTCTTCTCTCTTGTCATGGCATTGTTGGTTACGTCGAAGGTGCGCACATAGAGGTTGCTGCCCTTCAGATAGGCGAATGCATTCTGCTGTGCGTTAGCTTCGAGGAGGTTCTCGCCATCTTCAAACTCCATCTCGCTCAGCAGCTTATGCTTCTTGAAGTCGATGGTGTAGGTCTTGCTGCCGTTGCTTACCATCACGATGCTCTTTCCTGCGAAAGGGAACTGAGCGTTGTAGAGGGCTCTTACCTTGATGTCCTTGGTAGGAGCAATCCACTGGTTGATATCGTTGATACCGAAGAGTTTTGTCTCCTTTCCGGTAGTCTTGTTTACGAGATAGCATGCCTCGATGTCCTGATGGATAAGTTCATTTCCCCACCAGGTGCACCAGCGGTTCTTTGCCACCATGTTGCGGTAGTTGTTGCCACCGAAGTTCAGGTCTTCCAGTGTGAAGGCTTTCTCGCCTTTCTGTGCAGGAACCACGCCCTGAGCCTGTATCTCGGTTGCATTCATTGCCATCATGGAAATCATAGCTGCAAAAGATAATTTATAAATTGAATTCTTCAGATTCATCATTTTTTTTCTTGTTTTTTGTAACACATAACACCATGTTTTGTGGTGTTATGTGGTTTATCTATCTGATAACTAGGATTTTATCTTTAGCGACGCAGCGTTTCGCAGCATTGCTAGAATTCTTAGCAATACGGCGTTTCACCGCATTGCTAGAAAATCTTAATCCTCGTCATCAAAGTCGGTGTCGAAGCTAGGCTTGCTGCCACGCTTTCCTCCGAAGTTCTGGCCACCTCTGCGGTCTCCCTTGAAACCACCGCGCTTGTCATTACGGTCTCCCTTGAAACCACCGCGCTTGTTGTTACGGTCGTTACGATCGCCTCCGCGCTTGCCTCCGAAGCTGCGGCTGCCCTTGCGGTCATCATCATCGTCGCGTCTTCCGGCACCCACACGTGGACGTCCGCCACGGCGAATCTCATTGCGGCGCTTCTCGAAGTCCTCCAGGCGATGGCTGTGGAACTGGAAGCTGCGGATATCTGCCTCCTCGTTCTCAGTCTCCTCGCTCACACGCTTCTTGAACTCGCGTTCCTTCTTGAAACGGTGCTTCTGCGCCATCTCGCTCTTCTCGCGCTCTGTCTTCACGATACCGCCCTCAGAGCGGAACTCCTTCATCTTGCCGTCGAACATCACATACTTGCGGAACTCGCACTCCAGACTTCCGTTATATACCGGAATCTTGATAGATGGCTTCAGTCCAATCTGCTCGAAGCACTCCTCGCGGTAGCTCAGTACCCAAGCCTCGTTGCCTGCGAAGGCACGCTTGAATCGCTCGCCAATCATCTTGTAGGTGTTCAGCAGGTTAGGAGTAGAGATACGCTCGCCGTATGGAGGGTTCATCACGATGATGCTCTTCTCGGCAGGCTGTGTGAAGTCCTTGAAATCCTGCTGGGCAATGGTGATATCCTTGCTCAGTCCGGCTGCACGCACGTTGAGGTTGGCAGTGTTCACCGCCTTCATATCTACATCATATCCGTAGATGTGGTGCTCGAACTCGCGCTCCTGAGAGTCGTCGTTATAGATCATATCGAAGAGATCCTGGTCGAAATCGTTCCATTTCTCGAAGGCAAACTCCTTGCGGAATACACCTGGAGAGATGTTGCGGGCGATGAGGGCAGCCTCGATGGCGATGGTTCCCGAACCGCACATTGGGTCGATGAAGTCGCATTCGCCCTTCCAGCCGGTCATCAGGATCATACCTGCAGCGAGAACCTCGTTCAGAGGTGCCTCTACCTGCTCCTGACGGTAGCCACGGCGGTGCAGACTCTCACCGCTTGAGTCGAGACTCAGTGTAGCGTTATCCTCTGCGATATGGATGTTGAGGCGGATGTCTGGGTTAGACACGCTGATGTTAGGACGTGTGCCCTGCTTCTCGCGGAACCAGTCCACGATGGCATCCTTTACCTTGTAAGTCACGAAGCGTGAGTTGCGGAACTCCTCAGAATAGACTACTGAATCTACCGAGAAAGTCTTCTTCACGTCTAAGATGTCATCCCACTTGATCTTCTGAACCTCGTCGTACACCTCTTCGGCAGAACGAGCCTTGAAGTGCTTGATAGGTTTCAAGATGCGGATGGCTGTGTGTAACTGGAAGTTAGCACGATACATCATTTCCTTGTCGCCAGTGAAAGATACCATGCGGCGACCTATTTGTACATTGTTAGCACCCAGTTGGGTGAGCTCCTCAGCCAAGACTGGCTCCAGACCCATAAAGGTCTTGGCAATGAGTTCAAATTCCTGTTCCATTATTGAATTCTATATCTAATAAACTTTGTTTTTCTTTTCTATATTTCTTTGTTTTCGGCTTCATGTCCTTGGTCACCCATACGTTGGCGCCCACGATGCAGCCTTCTCCGATGGTGATTCTGCCCAGGATGGTGGCGTTGGCATATACGATGACGTCGTCTTCCAGGATAGGGTGGCGAGGGATTCCCTTGATAGGATTGCCGTCCTTATCCAGTGGGAAACTCTTGGCTCCGAGGGTAACACCCTGATAGAGCTTCACGTTGTTGCCGATGATGCAGGTGGCACCGATAACCACACCCGTGCCATGGTCGATGGTGAAGTGGTGGCCGATGGTAGCCTCCGGATTGATATCGATACCCGTCTCCGAGTGTGCCAGCTCCGTCATCATTCTTGGGATGAGGGGCACGCCGAGCTTGTGCAGAACATGAGCTATACGATAGTTGGTTAAAGCCTTGATCACGGGATAGCAGGAGATGATTTCTCCGTGGCTCATTGCCGCCGGGTCGCCGTTGTAGGCTGCCTCTACGTCGGTGGCGAGAATCTTGCGGAGCTTGGGAAATTCCATGATGGCTTTGGCGGCGATGACGCCTGCCTTGGCACGCTGGTGCTGCAGTTCTGCCTGGGTTTCCGATTCGCAGTCGTTGGCGAAGCAGAGTCCGGCGAGAATCTGTTCTGCGAGCATCTCGTAGAGTTTCTCAACTCTTACTCCGATATGGTATTTGATGGTAGAGATATTCACGGATGAGTTTCCGAAATATCCCGGGAAGAGGATGGATCGAGACAGATTGATGATGTCTTCGAGCGCCTTGCCCGAAGGAAGTGGATTCCCGTCTCTATGCTGATGGAAGAGACCCTTCAGCGATTCGGCGCTTGAAAGCTCGTCGATAGTCTCTGTCAGCTGATGAGTTAGTGTATCTTTACTCATTTTCTTCATGTATCAATAAAATTCGACTGCAAAGATACGATTAATTTCTTGAACTGCAAAGAATTCGTTCTTGTTTTTTGTGATTTTTTTAGCGTTGCTGCAATTTCATATCCCTGAATGCACTCCAGGCTATCGGTACCGCCACGAGGAAGGAGCAGATATCTGCCCACGCCTGACACATCTCCACGCCCAGTAATCCGAAGAAATGAGGGAGGATGAAAATGAGCGGAATGAAGAACAAACCGCTACGTGCTGCAGCCACGATATTCGCACGTACAGGCTTGCGGATGGTCTGAGTCAACATATTCGTCAGCACGATGGTAGCAATCAGAGGAAAGCTGATTACCTGCCACTTCAGGGCAACAGAACCCACTGCTACCACGCTGGCATCATCACGGAAGAGTTCGATGATAGGCTCGGAGAAAAGGAAGCCGAAAACGGCACAAACCGCCAGAAATACCGTGCCGCATTTGATGCAGAAAAAGAAAGCCTCCTTCACGCGATCGTACAACTTGGCTCCATAGCAGAAACCGCAGAGCGGCTGGAAACCCTGCCCCAGTCCAATCACCACGGCATAGGTGAAGAATGAGATTCTCGTCACGATACTCATACCCGCAATGGCTGCATCTCCGTAGGCTCCGGCAGCCACGTTCAGCATCAGTGTGGCGATGCTTCCCAAGCCCTGTCTTGATAAGGAAGGTGTGCCGCCAAAGATAATCTCCTTGAAGTAGGCCCTGGATGGAGTGAAGTTGCGAAGATGGATGCGGATGTTTTCTCCCTTGTGCGTCATCCAGAAGAGCATGGCGCAGCCGAAGCACTGGCTGATGAGGGTGGCGATGGCGGCACCCGTGATGCCCATGGCAAAATAAAGGATGAGCAGTGGGGCAAGGATGAGATTGAGGAGCACTCCCGACATGATTCCCTTCATGGCATACATCGCATTGCCCTGGAAGCGCATCTGGTTGTTGAGGGTCAGAGAGGTTGTCATGAAGGGAGCACCCAGCAGGATGATGCCGAGATAGCGCTCGGCGTAGGGCTGGATGGTGGGGGTGGAACCCAGAAGAATGCACAGTGGTGTAAGGAAAAGTTGTCCAAGAATGGCGATGAGAAGTCCCGTCAGGAAACTCAGCACGAAGCCCGTGGATGCCATCTTCTTCGCCTTCTCCACCTCCTTGGCTCCCAGCATTCGGGAAATATAATTGCCGGAGCCATGACCATAGAGGAAACCAACAGCCTGGATTACAGCCATCATAGCGAAGGAAACGCCTACTGCCGCCACGCTCTGGGTATTGATGCTGCCCACGAAGTAGGTGTCGGCGAGGTTGTACAAACTCGTCGATAACATGCTGATAATGGTAGGTATCGCCATCGTAAAAATCACCCGATGCACCGGTGCATGGGTCAGGAATGTATAATTATCTCTTGATTTCTTCATATCAGCCTGCAAAGTTACTGCTTTATTTCCGAAAGGTGGGAAATATTCGATGATTTTAACGCTCGGCAGGAAAAAAAACACGGATTTCGTTTGCCATCTCGGAAAAAACTCGTACTTTTGCACCGTTTTTCTGATGATACATTATTATAAAAAGAAAAATCAGAGCAAAAAGTTTTAGAAAAAAATCAGATCAATGAGTGATATTAGAATCATACCCGTTACTACCAAGAAAGGATTGAGAACTTTCATACAGTTCTATTACGACCTTTATGAAGGTAGCAAATATGCCGTTCCTTACTTGCGTTTTGACGAGTGGAATACATTGAGCAAAGGCAAGAATCCTGCCTTCGACTTCTGCGAAGCGCAATATTTCCTGGCTATCGATTACAGCATCCCGAAGGTGGTAGGCCGCATTGCCGCCATCATCAACCATTGTGCCAACGACCAGTGGAACAAGAAGCAGGTGCGCTTCGGATGGTTCGACTTCATCGATAATCTCGAGGTTTCCAGTATGCTGCTGGATGCCGCAGCCCGGTGGGGCAGAGAGCGTGGCATGGAAGAATTGGTAGGGCCACTTGGCTTTACCGATATGGACCGCGAAGGAATGCTCATCGAAGGATTCCACGAGAAATCCACCATGTACGTCAACTACAATTACCCTTATTATCCCAAGCACATGGATGCTCTGGAGCTCTTCCAGAAGGACAACGACTGGTTGGAGTACCGCATCAAGGTGCCTGAGGTAACCCCTCCGAAATTTGCCAAGACAGCCCAGCTCATCGAGAGCCGCTACAATCTGCACGTGCATAAGTTTACCAAGCACGAACTGGTTCAGGGCGGCATGGGCAGGGAAGTCTTCCGCATCGTCAACGAGACCTACAAGGATCTCTACGATTTCCAGCAGCTCACCGACCGGCAGATTGACGGGTATGTGGATTCGTATATCAAGATGGCGGATATGAACCTCATCACCGGTGTGGTAGATGGCAACGACAACAACCGCCTGATCGGTTTCGGCGTATCCTTCCCATCCATGACCGAGGCGCTGCAGAAGAACCGCAACGGCAAGCTCTTCCCTTGGGGATGGCTTCGGCTCCTGCGGGTGATGAAGTGCCATGCCACTGATACCGTGGATCTGGTACTCATCGGCGTGTTGCCGGAATACCGCAGCAAGGGTGCCAATGCCCTCATCTTCGCCGACCTCATCGAGCAGTACCACCGCTATGGTTTCAAATGGGCGGAGGCGATGCCGCAGATGGAGAGCAACAAGGGTGTGCAGAGTCAGTGGCAGTATCTGGAAAGCGTGCAGCACCGTCGCCGCCGCTGCTACAGAAGAAAGTTATAGGAATTTGAAGAAAAATAAAAATAATTAGAAATAGATAGAATGAGATTTGCAGTTATAGCCGCAGGCGAGGGAAGCCGATTGGCACAGGAAGGCGTGGAACAGCCTAAACCCCTGGTGCCGGTATGCGGCGAACCGATGATAGAGCGCCTTCTACGCATCTTCGTAGATTGCGGTGCTACCGAAATCGTAGTGATTGTCAACGAATGGAGCACGGCGGTGCGTGAACATCTGGAGCAGATGAAGCTGCCGGTGCCTCTGCGCCTGGTGGTGAAGACCACTCCTAGTTCCATGCACAGTCTGCATGCCCTCTCGCCATATCTCCGTGGCGAGCGCTTCTGCCTCACCACCGTGGATACCATCTTCCGTGAGGAGGAGTTTAAAAAGTATATCCGCCACTTCCAGGAGGCAAAGGATATTGACGGCTGCATGGCTGTCACCCCATACGTGGATGATGAAAAACCGTTGTGGGTAGGCGTGGAGAAGCAGGAGGATGCCGAGGGTGCCAGTCTGCTCGACAAGCAGGGCTCGCACAAGAAACCACGTATCACGGGCTTCCATGATAAGCAGGAGGGCGATGACCATCTGATTTCGGGTGGAATTTATTGTCTGGGTGACAAGGCGCTCGATGTGCTCGACCATTGCATGGAGCAGGGCATGAGCCGCATGCGCAACTTCCAGCGCCAGCTGGTGGTAGAGGGATTGAAGCTGGAGGCTTATCCTATCAACAAGATTCTGGATGTAGATCACAAGGAGGATATTGCGAAGGCCGAGGCTTTCATCCATCCGCTGGAGGGTAAGACCCTGGTGGGGGTATGCCGCGGCAACGAGTTCTCGCCTAATTGCGTGGATAACGATGCTGCCATCATGAATGCCGTAAAACAGCAGCTGGAGGCACTCGGTGCGCAGGTGATGCTGATGTGCGAGAAGGAATTCTGCCGCAAGGCAACTGTGTTGGAGAGAGCCTATGGATGGCCTCGCTGCCGTGTGACAGTGGGCGTGGATGGTTTCTTCTCGATGGCACGCAGCAAGCAGGCACTCGATATTCTCGGCAGAATAGAGGAGGAGGGCGTATTGGTGGTGAACTCCAGTCTGGGTGTAAACCGCTGCATCCGCCGCATCATGACCGAGCGTTTCATCGCCGGAGGCATCGCTACTCCCGAGAGCCGCATCATCGGCAGAAACGGAGAGATGGTGAAGGATATCCACTATCCTTGCTGGCTGAAGCGTGGCGACGGCTGTGCGCAGCAGAAGGAGGATACCTGCTATGTGCAGAACGAGCAGGAGGCTGAGGCGCTGCTGAAGGAATTCTGGTTGCGTGGCATCACGTCGGTGGTGGTGAACGAGCACCTGAAGGGCGACCTCATCAAGTTCTACGGCGTATCGGGTACCGATTTCTTCTATTGGTTCTATCCATCGAAATGCGGTCATCGTTCCAAGTTCGGACTGGAGGTGATCAATGGCGAGGCTCAGGGCATCGCCTTCGATGCCGAGGCTCTGAAGGCTGAGGCTGACAAGGCTGCCGACATGCTGAATGTGCCGGTATATGGCGGCGACTGTGTGGTCAGCGAGGATGGCAGCATCCGCATCATCGACTTCAACGACTGGCCTAGCTTTGCGCCATGCCGTGATGAGGCTGCGTTCTATATAGCAACAAAAATGATACAGGAATAACAAAAAAATAAAAAAAGATGAATCAGGAATTTAAGGCTTCTCTGAAATCAGCGGATACCGAGGAGCACATTGATATTTACTTCTATCGCCCCATTGGTTACCAGTGGGCGCGATTCTTCCGCATGCTTCACGTCACCCCAAACGTGGTGACCATTCTTTCCATTTTCCTCGGCGTAGGAGCGGGCATCTGCTTCTATTTCGACGATCTGGCAATCAACATCTTGGGCATCTTCTTGCTCATTTGGGCAAACGTATATGATAGCTGCGACGGTCAGCTGGCACGACTCACCAACCAGAAGAGTGCCCTGGGCAGAATCCTGGATGGCGCAGCTGGCGACTTCTGGTTTGTCAGCATCTACTTCGCCATCTCCTTCCGTCTGATGCCGGAGTGGGGCTGGAAAATCTGGGCACTCTGCATTGTTGCCGGTTTCGGATGCCATGCCATTCAGAGCCGTCTTGCCGATTACTACCGTCAGATTCACCTCTTCTTCCTGAAAGGCAAGGAGGGAAGCGAACTGGACGATGCCAGCAAGCAGGTAGAGCTGTGGAAGCAGATGAAATGGAAGAAGGAGCCAGTGCAGAAACTCTTCCAGTTCTTCTACAAGAACTATACCTTGGGACAGGAGCGGGATACTCCTATCTTCCAGATATTCAAGAGAAATCTGCGCGAAAGATATCCGCAGCAGTTGCCTGAGCAGTTGCGTGCCGACTTCCGTGCGGGCAGTCTTCCACTGATGAAATATGCCAATATCCTTACCTTCAACTGGCGCAGCATCACGCTGTTCATCTCTATACTGATAGGTCTTCCATGGCTTTATCCGGCTATCGAGATTACCGTGTTCAGTCTGATTTTCTTCTATATGAGAGGAACCCACGAGCGTCTTTGTCTGAAGCTCAACCAGAAGGTCCTGAAGGGAGAGTATGAGGCATAAACGTCTTATTTTTGGAATAACAAATACTTTTGTGAATAACAAGTTCATTTATGAATAACAAGTTCAGAAATATATTCATGGCGTTCGGTATCATCGCCATCATCATCATGCTCTGCACGATGGATATGGACTATACCGATATCTGGCGCTATCTGAAGCAGGCGGGCATCTATTTCCCGCTGATTCTCGGTCTGTGGCTCGTGGTTTATTGGGTGAACACCGTTTCCTGGTGGCTCATCATCAACGACGAGGGTAGGGTAAAGGGACTCTCGTTCTGGCGAGTATATAAGCTCACCGTGAGCGGATTTGCCCTGAACTACACCACTCCCTGCGGATTGATGGGTGGCGAACCTTACCGCATTATGGAGCTGAAGCCTTTTACGGGTGTGAGCAAGGCTACATCATCGGTCATTCTCTATGTGATGATGCACATCTTCTCCCATTTCTGGTTCTGGTTCCTTTCTACATTTCTCTATATCGCCCTGTATCCGATAGGTGTCCCTATGGGCATCATGCTGGGCTTCATCGCAGCCTTCTGCCTGCTCGGCATCTACTTCTTCGCCCGCGGTTACAAGACGGGAATGGCGCAGAAGGGCATCCGTCTGCTCACCCATATTCCTTTCGTGAAGAACTGGGCTAAGCGGTTTGAGCAGGAGAAGCAGGAGACCCTGGAGCAGATAGATTCGCAGATAGCCCTGCTGCATGGTCAGCACAAGAGCACCTTCTACAGTTCCCTCTTCTTCGAGGTGATGGCGAGAGTGCTCCAGAGCCTGGAGATTTATCTTATCCTGAAGGCTTTTGCGGCGGAAATCAGCATCGCCGACAGCATTCTGATTCTTGCCTTCTCATCGCTTTTCAGCAATCTCATCTTCTTCTCTCCTATGCAGTTGGGAGCCCGAGAGGGTGGTCTTGCCTTGGCGGTGGATGGCCTGCATCTTACGGGTGCCCTGGGCGTATATACCGGTCTCATCACCCGAATCCGTGAGCTGGTATGGATAGCCATCGGCATTCTGCTCATCAAGGTGGGAAACAAGGATCTGAAGAAGATTCAGGAAGAATACGAGGCTGATCAGAAGAGCCAGCAGCAAACAATTAATAAAGGAAAATAATGAAAGTACTGGATATAAAAGGAATCATTTTTGATTATGGTGGCACGCTCGATACCAGGGGCGACCACTGGTCGGAAGTGCTGTGGCAGGGCTACGAGCACTTCGGCATTGGTGTGGCTGATGACGAGGAAGTAGAGCCAGGAGTAAGTATCCACAAGCAGGCGTTTCGCGATGCCTACGTGTATGGTGAGCGAGCACTGGCTGTGAATCCCATCGTGACTCCCGATTTCCATTTTGAGGATATTCTCAGAGAAAAACTGATCCTGGAATTGAAATTCCTGGCAGGAAAGGAGTTGCTGGAGACCGGAAAGGATGATTCTGAGAAACAGGCGAAGCTTGGGAATCCCGGAAAAGATTCAGAAGCATCGTTATCAGAAATGTCATCTGCATCAGATTCAGAAGCATCATCAGAAAGCCTTTTCCTCTCCCTTTCTGATTCAGAAATCCGGCAGATTGCTGTGGATATGGCTCGCTATATCAATGCCAAGACCCTTGCCCTTCTGAAAGAGAACAGGCAGGTGTTGGAGCATCTGAAGCAGAAGGGTTATCCGATGGTGCTGGTTTCCAATTTCTACGGCAACATCAATCAGGTATTGAAGGATGCAGGAATTGATGGCTATTTCGAGGACGTGATAGAATCGGCAGTAGTGGGGGTGCGCAAGCCGAACCCAGCCATCTTCGCCCTCGGAGTCTGTGCCCTCGATCTTCCTGCCTCTCAGGTGCTCGTAGTGGGCGATACCTATGGCAAGGATATCATTCCTGCCCATAAGCTAGGTTGCCACACCCTATGGATCAAGGGATTGCAGTGGGAAGAGAAGAAGGTGGATGAATCCATCCCCGATGGCATCATCAAGAAACTCTCTGAGATGGAGGAATTTCTGAAAATCTCATAAAAAACTGAAATATATAATAGGTTTTTGCAGCTATTTACGAATAATGTTATAACTTTGCAGCCTGAAAGTAGAGAATGATTAATAATGGGCGCAAGGCCCCTATATATATAATAAGGTAATGAAAGGTATAAGAAAATTGTATTTGGTGCTCGTCCTCCTGGTGGTTTCTACACTCCAGATGATGGCGCAGCAGAAGATAACAGGTCGTGTCATCGACGATGACGGCTTTGCCGTATCGTATGCAAGCGTGCAGTACAAGGGACACAAGATTGCCGTTTCCAGTGATGGAGAAGGTAAGTTTACCATCGAAAAGAAGCCGGGACTGATGCTTACCGTCAGCGCTCTGAGCTACAAGACCACAACGGTCAAGGTAGATGAGAAAACCAGCTTCCTCGAAATCAAGCTCAAGGACGATTCCCACAAGCTGGGAGAAGTCGTGGTGAAATCGAAGAAGGGAAGATACAAGCGCAAGGATAACCCTGCCGTGGAACTCATGCGACGTGTCATCGCTGCCAAGAAGAAGAGCGACCTCAGCAACTATGATTATTATCAGTATGATAAATATCAGAAGATCACCCTCGCACTCAATGATATCACCAAGGAACAGATGGAGGGCAAGTTCTTCAGCAAGCGACAGTATCTCCTCGACCAGGTAGAGCTTTCGCCTTATAACGGCAAGCTCACCCTGCCGGTAAGTATCGATGAGACCGTTTCGCAGCACGTTTACCGCAAGGACCCGAAGAGCGAAAAGGATATCATCAAGGGTCAGCAGAGCAATGGTATCGGACAGGTGATCCAGACCGGAGAAATCCTGAATACAGCCATCAAGGATGTCTTTACCGATGTGGATATCTATGATGACTACGTGCGACTGCTCCAGTATCCGTTCCCGTCTCCGCTGGGCAGAACAGCCATCAGCTTCTATCATTATTATATAGAAGATACGGTGTATGTGAACCGCGACCTCTGCTATCATCTGCAGTTTATCCCAGCCAACAGTCAGGACTTCGGATTCCGAGGCGAGCTCTATGTGCTTGCCGACAGTACCCTGCACGTCAAGAAATGTAATCTCTATATGCCTCACAACTCAGCCGTCAACTGGGTGAAGGACATGAAGATTGAGCAGGAATATACCAAGCTCGACAATGGCGAGTGGGTGCTCACCAAGGATGATATGATAGCAGAGATGCACATGAACAAGCTGCTGCAGGACCTGCTTGTGGTGCGCAACACCCGAATCACCGATTACGCCTTCGACCCTTTGCCGAAGATGCTCTTCAAGGGCAAGGCAAAGGTAAGGCATGATATGGATGCGATGAACCGTGATGAGGCTTACTGGAACAAGTACCGACAGGTGGATCTTACCAAGAGTGAGTCGTCGATGGACTGTTTCATCCACCGCATGGAGAATTCCAAGGGATTCAAGTACATCATCTTCGGCGTCAAGGCGCTCATGGAGAACTATGTAGAGATAGGAAGCGGAGGAAAGGATGGCAGAAAGAGCCTCTTCGACCTCGGACCTATCAACACCTTCCTCTCCAACAACTACGTGGATGGCGTGCGCCTGCGTCTGGCAGCCCGCACCATGGCGGCACTCAATCCTCATTTCTTCTGGGATGGATATGGCGCCTACGGTACGAAGAGTCACAACTGGTACTACGGTCATCTCTTCACCTATTCGCTCAACAAGAAAAAGAACAGTCCGTTCGAATTTCCGATGCGCAAGTTCGTCTTCGAGATTGGTCACGATATCACCTCTCCATCCGATGACAACCTGCTGCACAACAAGGATAACTTCTTCATGACCATCCGTGCCGCTACGCAGGACCAGATGTATCTCTACCAGCGACAGAAGTTCAGCTTCGTCTATGAGACCGACTGGGGACTCCGCTTCGATGCGGGAATGAGATGGCAGAGCAACCGCACCGTGGGCAATCTGCATTATTTCAAGGTGAACACGGGCGAGGAAGTAAAGAAGATACGCACCACTGAGGCATCTGTGGGCATCGACTACAACCCGGGTGTTACCTATGTCAACACCAAGCAGCAGCGATTGCCTATCAATCTCGACAGTCCTGAGCTCACCCTCCGCCATTCCATGGGTCTGGACGGATTCATGGGCGGTCAGTATCAGAGCAACCTCACCACGCTGGGCATCTACAAGCGCCAGTGGCTGGGCAGCTTCGGATATGTGGACTTCAACATCGTGGGCAAGATGCAGTGGAACAAGGTTCCATTCACCATGCTCGTCCAGCCACCAGTCAACCTCTCCATCTTCGAGCAGGAGGCAACCATCAGTATGATGAAAGACTGGGAGTTCCTGAGCGACCGCCAGCTCTTCTGGTCGGTAGCCTGGGATATGAACGGCAAGCTTCTCAACCGCATTCCGCTCATCAAGAAGCTGAAGTGGCGCGAGTATGTAGCCGTGAAGGGAGTATGGGGACAGCTCACCGACAAGAACAATCCGGTGAAGAATACATCGGATGACGTGATCTTCAAGTTCCCTAACAACTCCTATACCTTTGGCAACACGCCATATTGGGAGGTGGTAGCCGGTGTGCACAACATCTTCAAGTTCTTCGGAATCGATTATGTGCGCCGTATCAACTACCTGAATCATGCCAATGTAGATAAGTGGGGCATCCGAATGGGATTCCTCATGTCATTCTAGGAAAGATAAAACAGGGAGAACATAGCCTTTTGCTATGTTCTCCCTTCATAAAAGTTTGGTCATAAAAGAGTATATAACAACATAAAAGAAGGAGATTGCTTATGAAGATTCTATTGGCAGATAAGCAGGATATCACGCGTGCCGGACTGATATACGTGATAGAGAGAATGGAAGGATTGGAAACCAAGTATGTGGAAGACAAGACAGAGCTGATGCTTGCCTTGCGGGAAAACGAAGATACGGTGGTGATACTCGATTACACGCTTTTTGATATCAATGATTCCGCCGAACTGCTCATTCTCAACCAGCGCTTTCCCTATACCCGATGGCTGCTGTTCAGCGAAGACCTGAGTGCCGATTTCGTGCGGGTGCTCATCGCCAGCAGCAGTATGTTCAGCGTGCTCCTGAAGGAGAGTCCGCTGACGGAAATCAAGGAGGCGATACGCTTCTGCGTGGACAGCAAGCGGTTTGTCTGCCAGCGAATGATGGAGGTGCTCCTTACTCCGCCGCAGGAAGCAGAAGAAAAGGTGAATCTCACCAAGACCGAAACCGAGATTCTCAAGGATATCGCCCTGGGTATGACAACCAAGGAAATCGCCGAGAAGCGCTTCTCCAGTTTCCATACCGTGAATACCCACCGGAAGAATATCTTCAGAAAGCTCGGTGTGAACAACGTGCACGAAGCAACAAAGTATGCACTTCGCGCCGGACTGGTAGATTCTGCGGAATATTATATTTAAAAAAAATGCTTCAGATTGTCTCCCGACATTCTGAAGCTTTTTCATTTCTAACTAACTTATTATCAACTATTCATTACTTTTCGTGCTGCAAAATTACAAGTATTTTCAGAAATATGTGCTATATTTGCTAAAAAAATACACGTAAACGTTTGCACTTTAGAATAAAAAATAGTATCTTTGCAGTAATTTTGATGCAAAGTCGCACCATACATAACTAACTTATTATACATGAAGCAGCGTAGAACATCATTAAAGGACCTTGCAGATAAGCTTGGTGTCAGTATAGCTACCGTTTCCAGAGCATTGCGAAACAGCCATGAAGTAGGAGAGGAGATGACCCAGAAGGTGAAGCAGCTCGCCAAGGAGCTGAACTATCGCCCGAATCCCTTCGCCCAGAGTCTCCGTAAGGAAGCTCCGAGGGTGATTGGTGTCATCGTCCCAAATCTCGTGACTCATTATTATGCCGCTGTCCTCGATGGCATCGAAGACTATGCCTCCAAGTTGGGTTATTCCGTTATCAGTTCCAACAGTCATGAAGACCATGAGCGCGAGGCGCAGGCTCTGGATAACTTTCTCAATATGCATGTAGAGGGTATCATCGCCTGTCTGGCGCAGGACACCACCGACTATTCTCACTTCGAGCAGCTCCACGAGATGGGGGTGCCCCTGGTATTCTTTGCCCGCTGCTGTCTGGAGGATAAGTTCTCCCAGGTGGTGGGAAATGGTGATGTGGCGGCTCAGGAGGCCACCCAGCACATGATAGAAACCGGTTCGCGCCGTGTGGCTTTCATCGGCGGGCCCAACCATCTCGATATGGTGCGCCGCCGCAAGCACGGTTATCTCGAAGCGCTCCGCGAGAACCGCATCCCTATCGACCGCGACCTGGTGGTATGCGACAAGATAGATTTCGACGTAGCACGCAATGCCACGCTCCGACTCCTGGAAGGCGAGAATCCGCCTGATGCCATCCTCGCCTTCAATGATATCATCACCTATGCAGCCTTTGATGCCATCAAGTCGAAAGGTCTGCGCATTCCGGAAGATGTGGCTATCATCGGATTCACCGATGGAGATACAGCCGCCTTCGTAACCCCTCGCCTCTCCGCCATCATGGACCAGGCACACGTGCAGGGCACCAAAGCCTGCCAGCTCCTGATGAAGAGCATCAATGGCGATGAGAAGATCTACAAGGAGGTGGTGCCGATGATTCTCAAGATACGTGAAAGTTCGGAAAAGAATCTCGTGAAGAAATAGACTAGTATAACAATTTTATAAACTCTAAAAAAACAAACTAAATGAAACCAACCAAGACATTGTTAGTTTCGGCTGCATTGATTCTGGGCGCTATGGGTGCCCAGGCAGCTGATTTTGTCCAGAATGGTAATTTTCTTACCGTACAGTTGAAACAGCATCAGAACTATGGTCCGTCGCAAATCCGCCTCCAGGTGGTAGGCGACCGCATCATCCGTGTGCAGGCTACGGCGGAGCAGAGCTTCCGCAACAAGCAGAGTCTCATCATCGTGCCTCAGAACTCCAAGGCGCAGTATAAGGTAGAGGAGCAGGGCGATGACCTCATCATCACCACCGCTGCCATGCGTGCCGTGCTGAATGAGGCTACCGGACAGATTACCTTCTACGATCTCAAGGATCAGGTACTGTTGAAAGAGGTGGCACAGGGAGGAAAGACCTTCAAGCCTTTCACCGTGCCCGACCGTGAAATCGGTGTGGATATCGCAAAGGTACCTGAGGCACAGAAGCACGGATGGTCATGGCGTGCCCTCTTCGATTCGCCGGACAATGAAGCTTTCTATGGTCTCGGTCAGCACCAGAGTGAAGAGCTCAACATGAAGGGCAAGAACGAAGACCTCTTCCAGTATAACACCAAGGTGAGCGTGCCTTTCGTCATCTCCAACAAGAACTACGGCATCCTCTGGGATTCGTATTCTTATTGCCGCTGGGGTAATCCGGGCGATTATCTCCAGCTGAACCGTGCCTTCAAACTCTACGACAAGGACGGTAAGGAAGGACAGCTCACCGGTACCTACGTGGCTAAGAACGGACAGAAGATTGTTCGTGGCGAGGACAGCATCTACTTTGAATATGCCATGCCTGAGACTTCAGAAATCTGCAACAGGACTGATAAGGGCGGCATCCAGAACCTGCCTAAGGGCTTTGCGCTGAATGGCTCCAAGGTGGTTTACGAGGGATATGTAGAGGCGCCAACCAACAGCTTCTATCAGTTTATCCTCTACTATGCCGGCTATATGAAGATCTATATCGACGGCAAGCTGGTGGTGCCTGAGCGCTGGCGTACCGCCTGGAATCCGAATTCCTATAAGTTTGAGACAGCCATTCAGAAGGGCAAGAAGACCCCAATCCGCATCGAATGGCAGCCGGATGGCGATGTTTCCTACTGCGGTCTCCGTGTGGCTGCCCCACGTTCTGAGGCTGAGAAGAACCAGCTGAGCATCTGGAGCGAGATGTCGCCGGATATGGATTACTACTTCATCGCCGGAAAGAATATGGACGAGGTAATCTCGGGCTATCGCACCCTTACCGGCAAGGCTCCGGTATATCCTAAGTGGGTGCTCGGCTTCTGGCAGAGCCGCGAGCGCTATCAGAGCAGCAAGGATATCGAGGAGAACATGAAGAAGTTCCGCGACCTGAAGATTCCGGTGGATAACATCGTACAGGACTGGAACTACTGGAAGCTGGATTCATGGGGAAGCCACGAGTTTGAGGCGGCACGCTATCCGAACCCTCAGGCGATGCTCGACAGCGTGCACGCCCTGCATGGAAGATTCATGATTTCGGTTTGGCCGAAGTTCTATGATACCGTGAAGAATTACAAGGAACTGGATGCCAAGGGGTGGATGTATCACCAGGCTATCAAGGATGATATCCACGACTGGCTCGGTTTCCGCGGCTCCTTCTATGATGCCTACGATGCCGGAGCCAGAAAGATGTTCTGGCGACAGATGGATGAGAATCTCTATACCAAGTATAAGTTCGGTATCGATGCCTGGTGGATGGATGCATCAGAACCAAACGTTCGTGACTGTACCCCGATGTGGTACCGTAAGGCGCTCTCCGGTCCTACCGCCCTGGGCACATCTACCGAGTATTTCAATGCCTACAGCATCGTGAATGCCGACGCCATCTACAATGGTCAGCGCATCGTGAACCCTAACCAGCGCGTCTTCCTCCTCACCCGTTCGGGCTTTGCTGGCGAACAGCGCTACAGCACTGCTACCTGGTCGGGCGACATCGCTACCCGCTGGGAGGATATGCGTGCGCAGATGACTGCCGGACTGAACTATTCTATGGCAGGTCTTCCTTTCTGGGGAATGGACCAGGGTGGTTTCTGTGTGGAAAACCGCTATGTAGCAGCCCAGCAGGAGTTTGACAAGACCGGTAAGGAGAATGCCGATTTGAAGGAGTGGAGAGAGTTGCAGGCTCGGTGGAACCAGTTTGGCTGTTTCGTTCCGCTCTATCGTGCCCACGGTCAGTGGCCGTTGCGTGAGGTTTGGAACATCGCACCAGCCGATCATCCTGCCTACAAGACCATCGTAGCCTACGACAAGCTCCGCTATCGCCTGATGCCTTACCTCTACAGTATGGCGGGTATGGTGCATCTCAAGGATTACACGATGATGCGCGGACTGGTGATGGATTTCAATGGCGATGAGAAGGTGTTGGACATCAAGGACCAGTGGATGTTCGGTTCTGCCCTGATGGCTTGTCCGGTGGGCGAGTATCAGAAGTATTCACGCGAAGTCTATCTGCCTAAGCAGAAGGGCTGGTACGATTTCTATACCGGAGCATATCATGCAGGCGGTCAGACCATCGTGGCCGATGCGCCATACGATAAGATTCCTGTCTTCATCCCAGAGGGCGCCATCCTTCCGATAGGTCCTGAGATGCAGTGGAGTGATGAGAAGAAACCGGAGTTGATCGACCTCTATGTCTATGCCGGCAAGGATGGCTCTTATACCTTGTACGAGGATGAGGGCACGAACTATAACTACGAGAAGGGCAAGTATGCTGTAATCGATTTCAAGTATGATGATGCCCGGAAGCAGGTAACCATCGGTGCCCGCAAGGGTAGTTTCGACGGCATGCTCCAGAAGCGCCGCTTCAACATCATCCTGGTAGATCAGAAGAAGCAGCAGGGCGTGAATCTCACCAAGTCGCCTAAGGGCAAGGTAGTGAAGTATGCAGGTCAGGCAATGACTGTAAAATTGAAATAATATGAAGAAGATATTTGCTTTAGCAATTCTACTATTGGGCGCTCAGTCTTTGAGCGCCCGCGATCGAGGGTGTGTCATAAGTCTGTGACGCACCCTTTTTTTGTGTGTTTCTGTATATTC
>OHAH01000656.1_pt1 | contig 26948 bp, 24 predicted proteins | sample 1577071 | NCBI WGS metagenome assembly OHAH01 (sample SAMEA3541520, study PRJEB24748) | human gut metagenome | biome: human gut; feature: human-associated habitat; material: faeces | place: China | collected 2012 | reverse complement strand
TATAAAACTCGAATCCTCTAGTTTTCTATTTACACAAAATCGTGGACAGTGCCCACAAAATATTTTATAGTGCCTTGAAAATCAAAATACAGAGCCACCTTTTTCGGGGTGGCTCTGTATTTTGATTACTTGCACTTATATAACATCTTTCTTCTCGTTTTTAGAACTACTGCCGCTAAAATATTTGTTGTTTCCTAATCTGTCTAAAATAGAACTCGCCAAATACCAGTTCCACATTTATATATTTCTACTATTAAATTCTGTAAGCCACTTCAATAAATTATCAACATCTTTTTCTATTTCTGTAGGTTGAGGAATTTCAATAGGAGTTTCAGACGGTTGGCTGTGTTCATAACACGAATATCGTGTCATAAAATCATTAATCAAATCACAGTCTTCTTTCTTGATTTTAGCCAATTTTTCAACTTTCCCCATTGTATTGACCGCTCGTCTATACCTCTGTACTACATCCGCCAAGAAATCAAGCTCTACTATTCGTTCTACCAATATTCTAATATCACTGCACAATGCTTTTCCATAAGGATAATACGCTTCGCTTCCACTATCGTTAAAATTTTTTTTTGCTTTAGCAATTTTTTCATTTTTAATGTTCTTCAATGCTGCATCCGTCTTCTTGGCAAAAAGAGGTGTGTCGCCAATTTCTCCTGCTCCCCAATGTTCTTTTCTTATGCCAATTATTTGTATTTCATTGGATTTACATTTTTCGTTTAATTGTCCTAACAAACTTAATCTATGTGTGAAGACAATCACTTGTCGTGTTTTACTCAACTCGACTAATCGCTCAACTATCTTTTCTTCATATTGTTGGTCAAGCGAAGAAATTGGGTCATCAAAGACAAAAGGGTTGGTGTTATTGCCACCTATAACATCCGCAAAAAAAGAAGCGAGAGCAATTATTCTATGCTCGCCCTCACTCAATATGTCAGAGAGTTTATATCCATTTATTCCTTTCAACTTTAAAGAATGAGTAACAGTCCCCTTCGTTGCTCTTTCTTTATTTAGTTCAACTTTTATTTTACTGGCATTTAGAATTAATAATTCAGAATTAAACCTCCTTACATACTCTTCTGTTATTGCAATTTCTGATATTTCATTAGCTTTTGTAGTGATTGAGCGTGTATTACATTGTGAAATCCAATTATCAAAATCAGCACATTGCTTCAATCTGTTAATCTCATTCAATATTTGTTCTTTTTGTTCTGAACACCATTTCTTTGCATTTAATTCCAGTAATTCTTTTGTGGCCTTATATCTATCAAATAGCTTTATATCTTCTTCAAATTGAAGTGCTTTTTTCTCAAATTGTTCAGAGTTTGATTTTAATATATCAAGATTATCTGTAATATATTTTATGTCGATTGTGATATCGGCATCCTGCTTAATTGAATTTGAAGCAGTCTCTATTTGCTCCCAAATAGAGACTAAACAATCTAACCAATCTTCACTAAGATTAGCTGCATTGCATTTTGTCGAAAGAGTATCTTTTTTTATTGCAATAGGCAATTTGCTAATTCTTTCTTTATATTTTTTTTCAGCTTGTGCCGCCTCACTCTCTAACTGGCTTTTAATAAAAGTCTCAAAAGACAATAACCTTTCTTTTGCATCATTACTCAATGGCTGGTGGCACAAAACGCACTTTGCTTCATTTTCTATATTAGGGTAATCTGTATTTTTATATGCTTCTTGTAAAGAAAATGCTCTTGCAGCTTCCCATAAAGATTTCCAAACTTGACTACCAACTCCCTCTAAATCCGATTTATTCGCAATAACATGTACGCTATCTTGAGATATTTTACGTTTGTTAATCGCATCAACTTTTAATGCTTTTATCTCTTGTTCTGCATCTGAATTTATTTGTGAATAAGCATCTGAGATTTCCTTGATAATTTTATCTATCTCTAATTTTTGTTTTCGTATTTCTACTGCACTTTTCGCAGGGTCTTTTTCCTTTAATCTTTTTTCAATATCCAATCTTTTTTGTTCTTCTTCTTCATTCCATGTCAATATGCTTGCAAGTTGTTGTGCTGTATGTTCCTTTTTTAGTCCGTTGTATAACTTCGCCGTTTCGCTTGTTGCATATTCGGCAGGAATGCTGGAAAGTTTTTTTGTCAATTTTAATTTCTCTTGCTCTAATCTTTCTTGTATTTTTGAATAATGATAAGACATCGCCCCAAATAATTTCACACACATCGGTGTGTAAGTTACGGTATTAGCTTCATCAATATACCCATTTCCCGTTGTTGTATCAAAAACATCTATTGCTTTTAAATCTGATATTTGATTATTATTAATATTCCACTCTTCTTGTTGTTCCACTCCATCAATCAAATACTTAATCAGGCACTTTCCATTCGGATTAGGGTTAAAAACATTTGGTTTCAAATCTTTTGCACGAGGTTTACCGCTAATTTTTTTAATGATTTTTGTATAGCCTGATTTTCCCGAACCATTAGAACCATAAATAACTGTTAGGTTTTTGTCTTTGTCAAATTTTAAAGAATTTCGAGGGGCTAAACCTTCAATATTTTGAATAGATTCAATAGATAATAATTTTACCTGTTTCTCATTTTCTGAATTTACAATATTTGGGAAGCATTTATTCTCAAAATTGGCATTAGACTTTACCATTGCAATAATGTCAATCACATCAGTTTCTTCTATTTCTTTCGTAAGAACTCGGTATGCTAATTCGGTTTGCCAACCTTTTAATGTTTTCAACCAATCAATAATATTCTTTTGTATATCCATATTTTTACTTTTTATTTGCTTGCAAAATTAACAAATATTTGATAAACAGCCAGAAATGCAACAAAAAAGGTTTTCCCAAACTAAGCTAATTTGCAAAGAGCCAATCCCAAGCATATATTTTTTCCTTTTTTTCTCTGATAAGCACTAACTATATGGAAAGAATGAATAAAGCAGTACTTTTGATAAATTTACTCTTTTGAGGAACGAAAAAGGAAGAAATTTATCAAAACCCGTAGGGCTCGGTATTGCTGTTTTATTCTTGGAATATATCTTTGTGTTCAGAGAAAGAAAGGATTAATTAAGATTACTCCATTGAAAAATAAGATATTAGATTGGTTACTGCTATTGCATAGTTCTCGCCATCTATGGAATAAAAACCTAACTTTTTGGCAAATGTACTACTTTTGGTATTGGCACATTCAATGCCGATATGATTAAAGCCGTATTTTCGGGCTACTTCTGTCAGAAATCTAAGAAAGTGCGTTCCGTATCCTATCCGTTCTTTACTAAAACCTAATCGGGCGATAATCAAGCAATCAGGTGGAAATCGGCTTTCAATTCTCCTGATGCGCAAATACAAATCTACTCGGCTATTCCTACGGGTGATAATAACATTATCCATTGTTAGCCGTACAAGTGATTTACGATATTTGAAACGCTCCATCAGGTAGCGGTCTATATCGGCTCTTAGTTCTTTGTATTCAATCATCGTCTAATCCTTTTCTTCTTTTTCTTTTTGCGTTTCTGTGCCTGTAAATTCTCTGTCGATGTTGTATCGTTATTGTTGCTATCTCCCAATGAGAAGATGGATACCAGAGAATCACCGCTACTACTATCTCCTTGACTGAAAGCGTGTTTTTCATTTTGTTTGCTATCAAGATTGCAAGAAATCATGTTTTCTTTTTCACTGGATTGGAATATTTCTTTTTTATTTTCGCCAGTAAAATATTGTTTTGGCTCTTTCAACTCCTGTTCCTGCATTTTCAGTTTATCGTCAATGCTTCCGTTCTTCATCGTGTTGGAATACTCAAACGATTCCGATTTTTGGCGGTCGTAGCCAAACAGTTTATCAAAGCCTTGTTCTGCTTGCAGGAATAGGTTCACACGGTCAAAGCCACCTGTTACCGTCCCTTTCTTAGTGTTCTTATGGTTGGTAAGCGGTGATAGCTTCTTCTTATTCATTTGGTCTTTCCGGCTCACAATCAAATGGCAGTGTATATTCAGTTCGTTGTCGGAACGGCTACGGTCAAAATGAATTTTGCCGTAAAACTTTATATCTGCTTCGGATAATCCTTTGTTGAAATTCTTGGCATATTCGGGAATAAATACCTCTCGGATATACCGCTTCATGGCTTCCGCTTTCTTCTGTTCTGTGTTTCCCATTGCCTGAAGTTCGTTTTCCGATGGGCTGACGTGGATAGCGAAAAACTTAGCATCCGTTTTCAACAGTTGCCCGACATTACTATCTATATCCTTAATAACCTTTGATTTGTAGATATTATCATCCGTCAGGTTGAAAAAGCCATCGGTATAGATACCCTGTTGCATCCGTTCCATATCTTCATGTTCCATGTAAGATGCTAATTGTCGGCTACTCCCTGCATTGTTGTATGTTCCGCCTGATGGTGGAGCAAAATCTATGTGCATGACTCTATGTGTTTATCAGATTGGTAATTTCAGCCTTTAGGCTCTCTTTCCGTTTACTATCCATCACACCGCAAGCGGAGAGTTCCGAATAGAGTTGTATCAATTGAAGCAACTTCTTATAATCCCGTTGGTGTATCTGATACAGAGCGGTAAGTTGTTTTCCCTGTTGGTTGATTACGTCAGCATGCTTGCTAAACTGCTCACTAACCTTTTGCAATACGGCAGTTTGCTTTCCTCTATCTGATTCCAGTTGTGAGAGGATAAGCGTTTCCAATGACTTGCCAATGGTATCAAACCGAACTGCAATAGAATTGGTGGTTCGTATCATGGGATTTAGTTGTTCTTCCTCGTAATGTCGGATGAAGCGGATTATATCATCCTGTCGTTTGTTTATTTTCGCCAGTTCCGATTTTACAGATTCCGGTGCTTCCGATGGATTGATACACGCTTTGTCAATATAGATAAATGCCAACCTTACTATTTCCCCTTTTTTCAGCGAATAGCGTTTGCAGAGTTTATCTATCAACTTACCCGTTTGTCGGTCTATCCCGATAGTGGTAAGAGTGGATATATTACTGGTCTTATCCATGATTATAACTTTTTTATAAAGAAAGTGAGATTTATTCAATTGATTATAAGCGAAATACATTTTCGACTTATAATCACTGTTATAAACGGTTACGAATGTAACCTGTTAAAGCCGAAGGCTTTGCCCCGCAGGGCAAGAGGGAGAACAGGACAAAGTCCAGTTCCCTCTTGCTTCATTTAGCGAAACGAGCCGAGCCACAGGTCGAGGCGGTTTCTGCTAAATGTGGGGTGGTATCACTTCATCAGGCGGTAACATTACCCACCTTGTTTTGCATCGGTTTGCTTTTCAAGCAGATTTTCCTTTTTGAACCGTTCATAGGTCTTACTATCGGCATTTTCTTGAATAAATACCCGAATGTCGGCAGCACGATAATAGGTCTTGTGGCTTATCGTAAAATAAGGAAGTTTGCCACTTGCCCGATAGCGTTGCAGGGTTCGAAAAGATACTTTGAGCAGAAACGCTAAATCCTGATTGTCGAGTATCTTATCATTTTCGTCTAATACTTTGTCGGTATTGATAAGGGATTTCAGGTCTTGCCCGATTTCGGAGAGCTTTTTCGACAGTCTTTCCATCCACTTGTCGAAATTTTCGTTATCTACATACATGACTTTGCTTTGTTTTTTGAGATTAATACTAATTTTCTCAATGCATTGATGAAGCAAAGGACGGCAAAACGGTGAAAATAAAATCGGGGAATAGACTGTCTATTCCCCGATAAATAATTTGCAATGTGTTGATTTACAACATATTCATAAATAACCTTTTTCTTTGGCTTTCTGATTGATAGCAGTACACATGCGGTCTAAGAATCCGGTTCGCTTATTAGAATTACGTTTGATTACTTCTTCCTGCTTTTTGTACTGATCGGCAAATTTGAAGTTAAACAAATGTTCAAATCCATTTACCAACAGGCTGAAAGGAACATTCCTTCCGTTAGCCCCATTAACACAGTGCAGATAGTAAAAACCACAGATATTTTCCATTATATCCGTGTAATTTATGACATCCGGATTTAGAAATAAAGGCGATTTCCAGCCTGTTTCTATTCTGATGAAGTATTTCGGGAATTGCATCTCGTGATATATCAACTCCAGTTCTTTACTTAACAACAGTAGCACCTTATCTGAATAAACGATTTTCAACATATCCTTTTTTGCTCCGTACGAAAGTTCCAACGATTTTATCGTTTCAAACTCTACCTGTGTCGTATTGAGTAAGCGGATACGTTTTATATTATCACTTTCCGTGTCCAGATACATGATTAATCGTTCTACAAACTCTTTATACGCTTCCTTTAATTCCAAATCCGAATCGCTCTTATATAAAGGGTCAGACAAAATCGTATAGAGTCCGGTATTAAGAATATCCCACATAACTATTTTGATAAATATTCTTCCGCTCCGAACTACATAGTCTTTTTGCTTACCAAATTTAGTTGTTCCAATACAACGGTACTTTTTATTGAACCAAATGCAACAGTAACCCGCTTGCCCTGCATTTCCAACACAACGCCGATGGCGGTTTGCCCGTTCAATCTGACAGAATCCCCTGTTTCGATAACAGGATTTTCTACGGGTTGTTTTTTGAAAAGCTTATTTGCCTTTTCTTCGTTCAATTCAGTAACTTCAATAGCTTTGCTTATATTTTCTGCTGCCTCTTTACGTTTATCTTCCCAAAAGAGCTTATCACAGGCAATAGATTGCAGGAAGTTATCTATATTGATAAAATCTTCTCCAATTTTGGCAGATGAATCTATAATAATATCTTCCGGCAGTCCTATTCTGCGAGCAACTTCAATAGCAAACGAGCTTCCCGGATTTCCAATAGAAAGCCTATATAACGGCTGCATATTTTCAGCATCATAAAGCATGGCTCCATTTATAATTCCGTCTGTTTCGTATGCGAAATGCTTCAAATTCTGAAAGTGCGTTGTTATTACGCCAAAACTATGATTGCGGTTAAAGCGGTCAAGTAATGTTTCGGCAATGGCTCCTCCGATTTGTGGTTCTGTTCCGCTACCGAACTCGTCTATCAATATAAGCGATTTGTCGTTGCAGTTTTCTACAATAAACTTCATATTCGTCAAATGGGAAGTATAAGTACTCAAGCTGTTTTCTATACTTTGCCCGTCGCCTATGTCTACGAAGATATGCTCGAATATTCCTGTCCGTGAACTTTCGTGTACAGGGATAAGCAACCCGCACTGTAACATGTATTGCAGTAATGCAACCGTTTTCAGGCAAAGGGATTTTCCTCCTGCATTGGCTCCCGATACGATTAGCAACCTGTTTTCGTCGTTAAGCCTGATATCCAAAGGATATGCTTGCTTTCGTTGCTGTAATAACCGGATATTCAGTAACGGATGGATAGCCTGTACCCATTCGATTTGTTGCTTATCTTCGAATATGGGTTTGACACCATTTATTCTGATGGAAAATGAAGCCTTCGCACGAATGAAATCTATTTCGCCCATGAAGCAGTACGAACGCATAAGGTCTGCAATATGCGGACGAACAAGGTCTGTAAACCCTATAAGTATTTTTATAACCTCACGGCGTTCGTCGCTTTCCAATTCTCGGAGACGGTTACTTGCTTCGGCTACTGCTTCGGGTTCGATAAATACAGTTTTTCCGCTGCCGGAATCTCCGTGTACAGTTCCTTTGATTTTTCGCTTGTTACCAGCTCCCACAGGGATTAGCATGTGTCCGTCACGCAGGCTCGGTTGTGTATCCCTTCCGATTAGTCCTGCCGCTTGTGCATCACGCATGGCGACTTGCATGTTGCGTGTAATTGCTTTAACGGCTTCCGCTTTATCCTTGCGTATATCTGCAAGCCGTCGCGATGCATTGTCTTTCACCTGACCGGATTTATCCAATATCGCATTCGCTTTCTCAACCAATGCTGGGAAGACTTGTATTTCATCTGCCATTGAGGTGAGTACAGGATATTTGAGTTTTCCTGTATCAGTTTTCATATTATGAAAGAAGACTGCTATATTGATGATTGTTTGAAGGGAATTCATCAATGCGGAAATTTCTTCTTCCGAAAACCAAACAGTAACATCTTTTTCTACTCGTTGCAGAGAATCGCGGACATCCAAAAAGAAATCGGTAGGGAATTCTTCTTTGTTGCGTAAAATTCGGGCGAACTCGCCTGTTTGTTCAAGCCACTTTGCAATGGTTGCATAGTCTGTTGAGAAGTTCATAGCCGTGACTTGTTCTTCTCCAATCGGGCATAAACATTTCTCGATAATAAATTGACGGATTTCGTCGATTCCTATTTTTTGTTCAAAATTATTCGGGTAAATCATAATCTCACGTAATATTACGATACCAGCCGCCAGCCATCAGTAAAACCGACAGACTGATATACAGTTGATAAAAATATAATGAATTAAAAACGGAGATTTCCCATATTACGACAAGGTACAACTTACCAATAGACAAGGATATATATAAGACTTATATCCAAAAGTCTATTCACAGTACCATCGGTATCCCAAAGATTAGGGACGCGAACTCGCAATATGGTATTTACACGGAATCAAATCGCATAAAGGCATTTATATTTTTCTTAATTGGCTGCAAAGATACGGATTTTTTTGATATATAGCATTATATATTCGATTTATTATCGGTGACTAATTAAAAAAGCCTTCGACACTTTTGCCGAAGGCTTTCCTTCTTATATGAACTTATCTACCAATTCCAAAAATCTTTCCTGTGTTTTTGTATGCTTCTTTTCTTTCGCGGGAAATCTTTTTTCAAATTCTTGCAGTTCTGTCAGGTTTACCGAATAAATACCACCTTCGTCGTATATCCCTTCAATTCCTTTAAGGGCATCGGGGTATAATTCCCAAACCTGCATGGCAGCCGGATATTTTTTGTCCTGATTGGTTATCTTATAATCTTTCGACAATTTGAATCCGAATCGCTTATAGTATTTAGGTTCGCCGTAAATCAAGATAGCGGGGTAGCCCATTTCTTTAGCCAGTTTTGCAGTGTGGGTTATCAATCTGCTACCGACACCTTTGTTTTGGTATTCCGGCAATACACTTACCGGTCCGAATGCCACTACTTTATGTTCCTTACCGTCGTTGGCAATTATTTTCCTTTCTACATATACAATATGCCCTACGATTTTATCATCATGGGTTGCCACAAAATCAAGTGCCTTGATAAATTGCTTATTCTTTCGCAAGTTGTGAACAAGTAAATGTTCGTCGCAACCGAAGCTATAGACATTCCAGAATGCTTCACGGGTTACTTCTTCAACTCGTTTATAGTCTTTTTCTTCTTCCAATCTTAATTTGATTTCCATATAAATTCATTTTTATACTGTTGATTTTATTCTACCAACTGCCACGCTTCAGTCATCAGTAAGACCGAAAGATGATATACAGTTGGTAAAAAAGTAATTGATGAAAAGCTGAGATTTCCCATATCACGACAACGTATAACTCTCCAATGGACAAGGTATATAAAGGATATACCCGAAAGGTCTATTCAGTATCGTTGGCTTCCCAAAGGCTAGAGAAGCGAACTCGTAATATGGTATTTACACGGAATCAAATCGCATAAAGGCGTTTCTATTTTTTTGTGGCTGCAAAGGTATGTAGAATTTTTATAGTGGAAAATTATTCTGCTGATAAAATTTGATTATCTTTGTCGAAGTGTTATTTCAAGAATGGAAAACCAAAGCAAACCGAAGAATTTCGGTTGTTTCTAAAGCATTACCTATTGTCTTTTGGCGGTTTGATAAGTTGCTGATTTATATACGAATACGCAAAGAACTCATCTTCCTATAAATTATCTCTATTGGCACACTATTTTACGTTACGAAAATAAAGATACCGAATAATCCACGAACGGACTATTCGGCATCAAAGAAGTTACTGACACGATTTGGCAGAAGATTTTGCTTTAGACAGCAATACCTTAAATAAATCCCAACCTTCAATTTAACAATTACACCGTTAATGGTTAACAAGTACATTTACCAGCTAAACCATGTTATAAGATGGATGAACAAAGGCTCATAATTTGCATAACTCCCACAAAACCTTACCTTTGCAATGTGTTTTTCATAGTATTAGATTAAGGTTAACAAAAAGATTGGCTGTCTGGGATAGATAGCCTTTTTTGTACATATACAGACTATATATCAAGGCCAAGTTGTCTCTAATTTATCCGATTATTTAGAAGACTTCCATTACATATTGTACCAGTAAATAAGATATTTTACCCTTACATTATCTTTAAAAATGTTTCCGCTATTTGCTAAAGCCAATATTTATTTCTATATTTGAAATTTAACTAATCAAACAATAATATCACTAAATGTAAGAATATGAAAAAGTTTTTATTCGCCATATTGGCATGCACAATTGCACTTGGCTTTACAGCATGTAGAGAGAAAAAAGCAAAAGACAAGGTTAAAGACTATGTAGAAAATGCAAAGGAATCTGTTGAAGACGCCCTCGAAGAAACACAAGAACAGATTGAGGAGGGAGCAGATGAGGTGAGGAAAGCCCTAGATGAAGCCGGGGATGAAATTGAAAAAGCAAAAGAAAAACTGGAATAAGAGTCGCTAAAAAGACCGTCCCAATATTCATATAGTAAAGAATCCACCTAATTTAAAAACATTATGAAAAAGATTAATTTACTACTACTTTTTCTCCTATTGGCTTGTGCCTTGCCTGCCCAGGATGGCATTTCCGTCTTTATTGGCAGAGCCAACCGCTACGCAGCCGTAGAGCTTTCTGATTATAGGAAACGCCTATGTCTGGAATATAATGTTTCAAACCGTTCCTTGGACGATTACTACAGACGCTGTGGGAAGGACTGGGGGAATGTGGGGATTGCACTCGAGATAGCCAGGACTTCCGGAAAAAAGATGCGTGATGTATGCGATTATTACAACCGATATCAGCGTTACGGGTGGAAACGTATTCTTGTGGAGATTGGCATAAATCCGGGAAGTGTGTATTATACCCCTTTCTATGACAGAGTCCATCACCATAGTGACTGCTGGCATGAATACTATAATTCATACTGTGAGCGCCATGATAAATTTCACCATAAGAAACACAAATATAAAAAGCCGAAGAGACACCACAAGAGGCACTATCGGCATTACGATGATGATGATGACTACGATGACGATTGAAATAAAATCTAAACACTGAAATACTAAAAGAGGGGCAAGCATTAAAGTGTGTGCTTATCCCCTCTTTTATATCAATGAAATTTCTGTTCCGGAATTTTCCTTAAAATCTGTACGCAGCCCCGATATTGATGACACCCTGGTCAAAATCACTGACCAACTGGTACCTAAGTTCAAGATTCATGGCCCAATTACGGCTCAATGCAAATTCGGCTCCAACTCCCAAATTTATACCGAAACGACATTCGTTATGATTCCCATCGCCATCCACATGAATATGCTCCCCGTCCCAGTCAACATCATACATATCAAACATCCAGTTGGACAAAGTCAACCCAAACAGTGGATAAAGCTTGACATTGCTAGCTACCGGACACAGATAATGAAAATTCACGTTCACATCCAGCATGCTTACATTGTCATTTTCAAAAAAATAATTAAGAGAGGGCTCGATACGTATAGGATTGGTTATATTATACTGATACTTGATTCCCAATCCGATACTTTCAATTTCTGTACCATAACCGAGACCGAAACCTATGGCTTGTTTCCCTTTCTGCGCATAAGCACCTACTGACAACAAAAAAAGAGTTCCTAATAAAATGAATAATTTTTTCATACTACATCGTTTTATTTTATAACAGATAAAATAAATTATAGATTGTCTACAACAAGAAAGTTAAACTATTAATAATACACTCAATCAAGGGGGCGCAAGAGAACTATTTAAAATTTATACCCCAGAGTAATACCGATATTCGCATTGTGCGGAGCATCCCCATCCATAATCTTGCAGAAGCCAAGCTGTGTGTCAACCCCCACAAGAATTCGGCCAAACTCTACCCCAAGACCGATGTTCCAACCGGCATCGAACCTATTGTAATCCAATCCGTCATCATTGAATGTGTCGACTTTCTCATCCCCATTGATATTGATACCTCCAACAGATGCCCTGCCATCGAACTTGGCTTTACCACCTACTCCGCAGGCAAGATACGGCCCTGTCGCAATGACAAGGTTAGTATTGTCTGCAATGTTGAAACGGAATTGTACATTGATGGGCAATTCCAGATAAAGCTGGTTGATTTTCACATCTGCATCCGCATCTACGACGCTACCGCTATATCCACTTGAATATTTCGCACCTTTCTGTGAGAAGAACAGCGAGGGTTGTAAAGAAACAAGGTCGCTGAATTGGTATTCCATTCCCACTCCGATGCGTGCTCCCGGTTTAAAATTGGAATGGTCGGAGTTTTCACCGATGTAACTGCTGAGATTGAGACCGGCCTTTACATTGAAAGACAATTGCGCAAATCCCATCGTACAGAACAGCGCAAACAGAACAGTCAAGAAACTTTTTTTCATCATAATTACAAATTAAAAAAATATTAGGTTGTTATTCTTGTCAAAACCTTCTACCGTTTTTTGTCATAAACACCACTAACAGCTATAAAAGCTGAAACAGTCAAAATAATCTTTATATATCATATTTTGATAAAGAAATACTTGCAAATCTATATATAAAGCTTCAATAAATTAGCAACCGATAATGTTTAAAAGTAAACAAAAGGAGTTTATGATTTTTTTTTCGGAATTAATGAACAGTATTGCATGCTTTTCAAAGCAGACATAAAGCTTCAGACTCTTGATAAATGGAACTGTAATAGACAATAGGATCAATCTTTTGCCTGATGTACGGTAAGTTGCGGGAACGGAAATCCGATTCCTTCTTCATTGAACGTCTGATAGACGAGCTCGTTGATATCGTACAGTACACTCCAATAGTCGGAGCTTTTTACCCAGACACGCACCGTAATGTCAACGCTGCTTGCGCTCAGTGAACCTAAGACGATGAGGGGAGCGGGAGTGTCCAATATACGGCTGTCAGCTTTGATTATGCGCTGCAAAACGGCTCTGACTCTCTTTACATCCTCACCGTATTCAACGCCGAACACCCATTCAACACGACGCTTGTCCTGCTTACTGTAATTAGTGACGGCATTACCACTGAGACTTCCGTTAGGTACATAAATCATGCGGTTGTCAAGAGTAGAAAGTATAGTGTGAAATATCTGTATTTCCTTTATCGTACCACTCACCCCCGGACCGTCTATGTAGTCACCTACTTTGAAGGGTTTGAAGACAAGTATAATCAGTCCACCGGCAAAATTTGAGAGATTACCAGACAGCGCCATACCCACAGCTACACCGGCAGATGCGAGTAGTGCCGCAAAACTGGTCGTTTCCACACCGAGTTTGCCGATTATGGCAAAAGCAAGAATCATATTCAGCAGGATCTTTATCAGACTCTTCAAGAAAGTCTGCACACTGGTTTCAATCTTCCGTTTTTCGAGTAGCCTAGCTACTAATGCACTTATCTGTTTGATAATGAAACGCCCGATTACATAAATTAAAATAGCTATTAATATGTCCTTACCGGCATCCATCCCAAAATCCACTAACTTTTCCAATGCCTGTTCAAGTTTTCCACCGGCAGTAGGAGTGTTCAATAAAAATAAATTCATTTCCTTACAAATAAAATAAGATTATAAAACAGAGTTAAATTCTGTGTGCAAAGATAACCAAATCTGAATGGCTATCACACATATACAATCTGTATTTATTCACAAGAAAAAAGACAAAACCTATTTTCATGGCTATTCCTTATATTAAATTGGGGTTATCGTAAATATTACCAATCACTTCTATCTCACGGTAATTCCCGACAGTATATAGACTATTGCATAGGCACAATCCTCCGTTCATCCACTTCACAATGTCCTTCCGGTAGTTTCCGTCCAAATCATACCATGCAACAATGTCATCCTCAAATATTTCTTTTTTGTTCTTGTCACGTAGCCCGGTGAACTGCCCTACGGTTTCAGCCCATACGTCGTAACAGCAGCCGTCTTCTGGGGAATATATCCTCGCCTTGTCCGTAAAGATAAGCCCGTTTTCGTCCCTTCCGGCAGTATAGAAAAAAGAGAGAAATCCATATACCCATTTCTCCGTATCAGTACTTTTACCTCTGAATTTTATTTCACGCTTCATAATCAATATCTTTTTCCATGTTTGTTTCCCCTTAATTCATTGTATCTCATCTTCTGATTGATGTGCCAGAGCAAATCTATACCTAAGTGATTGGCAAGCCCGAATATTGAAAAAAATCATATCGTTTACAGAAGTTGCAAAATCGTATAACCCATCATATCTTGCCGGAAGAGTAGCTATGGCATATACAGTTTCAACAAAAGTTTCGTCCTTGCAAGCCCCTGCCATATCATCTATGCTATTTTCCAAGTCTTTCAAAGCAGAGTTAAGATTTATGTTCCGAAGCCCGGCCAAGTCAAACAAGCGTATAACCGCATCTGCTAACTCATCTTCCACACGGTCTTTGATATATGCTTCAAAGTTTTCCGCAAAATACTTATTCTGATAATGAAAAGTCCGTTCGTCAAATATTGTACCTTTTTTATCGACCGGAACTTTTGCAAATCGTTCTTTTCTATCCGCTTCCACAGCCTCCATAAGCTCGGATATACCCAAACAAAGACAGTGTTCGTTACTCAGTTCTTTATCGTGAAAACCGTGCGCTACTGCGTTACGGTAGGCTTTATCTCTTAATTCGTTTAAGTTCATGATATTTTGGTATTAATTGAATGCTATCAAAGCAAAAAGGCGAAAACGAGGGGTGGGCAAGCACGCCCCTCTCTTTTTTCATCCTACATCCATCAAGTCGAACAATGTGGGTGCGCTGACCTCCATCTCCGCCTCATACAGATATGAAAGACTATCTTTCCAGTAGTCGTAATTGAGTTCGGTAGACAGACCTTTCCTCCCCAGATTGATAGCACAATAGGGAACGGTGCCGATACCTCCGAACGGGTCAAACACTAGTTCACCTTTGTTTGAGTATCGTTCAATCAACCTTTCGACAATATCTAACCGAAGGGGACAAATATGACTCTGCCGTTTCTTCTGCGACTGCTTGGTATTGAGCGTGCGCATCCGGGTGACATCATTCCATACCCAGGGCTTCTTGCTTACCGGGTCAACGGCCATGAATGTCTTTGGCAGTTTTCCGTATGCCTCCAACTCTTCGGCGAATGACACGTGTTCCTCATAATCATAAACGTGCCCACGCTCGTAGTTCCTGAATAGGTGGCGTATCTTGTCAATGCCGGCCCCTTTCATATCCTCGTAACTCAATAGAGAGTTACCCGAAGATTTCCAACTTGCATGAGCGTCTATCTGCCAACGGGCCAATGAATATTCACTCTTGTTCTTTGTTACCGGCAAATCAGCGTATGCACGTGAGGTGTCGGAAGGAAGCTTGCGGAAAAGAAGGACATATTCCGGGCATCCGATACCCATCTTTGAACCGTCCTTACACATTTCAGTATAGCCAAGTCGATAAGTCTGGTTATTCTCCCTTACTACGTCCGTATCCACTGTAATACGCCCCATGTAGCGGAACCCGTATTTCATGTAGTGGAATACAGTCATTTCACTGAACGGGTCGATGGTGGGCATACCGTCACCAGTGGCGTTGCCGAACAAAACACGGTCTTTCACATGGATGCAAGCTAACCTACCGGGTTTAAGAATACGCATAAGCTCCGGGGTTAGATAGTCCATCTGCTCGAAAAACTTGCTGTTATCCTCATTATGCCCGAAATCATTATAGGTCGGAGTATATTCATAGTGGTTAGAGAACGGGATGCTGGTTACAATTAGGTCTACTGAATTACTTTCCATAGTCTGGCATTCAAGAACATTGTCATTATTGATTGCCCTCCAAAGTTTACCGGACTTTTCTTCCCTGCTGGCAAACATCCACCGCATCATCTTTTCCTCTGCCTGCAAGCCGAACAGACCGTTCTTTCGCTGCGTCGGCAAGTCCGAGAGCAGCCTCACGGAACATCTTCACTTGTCCGTCACGGTCGGTTCCGGCAGTGGAGTTGTCAACACTAACCACTTCTTCATGTACACGCAGTTCCGGCAATTCATATCCGGTATCGGGGTAACCGAGGTCGGACGGTTTAGTGAGGAACAACGCCCATGTACTTACCCACAACCAGAACTCCTTCTCCTTGTGCGGATAAAGGGTAAGGTTGTTCGCCTTCGTGCTGTCACGCTGAAAGAAACGGGTAAGCGCCTGCCCGGTATCCATCACACCGAGATAACCGGCATAATGTATCAGCTCCTTGTATCTGTTGGGCGATGGCGTGGCGGTGGCTACAAAGCGGTAGGGAACATCCGCAAACAAGGGAAGGAACTCCTGGTAGGTCTTGGTACCGAAACCAAGTAATACGCTCGCTTCATCCAATGATGTTACGGTGAAGTAGGAAGGATCTATTCTCACTCCGTCCTCTCCATCACGGACACGCTCGTAGTTCGTTACCATGATATCAGTCGGGCATATCATCACATCAGCCATAGTTCGTACATAAGTCACTTTCATGTGCAGATGTTGTTCCGCTTGTGTAAGGAACTCGACCACTACACGTTTAGAACAAACTATCAGCCCTTTGCCGCCTTTGTGTTTCAAGACTACCCGAAGTATCTCCAACTGGGTTACGGTTTTCTGCATACCGAAACTGGAGAATATGGCACGGCAACCACCGGACACCGCCCAACGAACAGTATCTTTCACATGGGGATATAACGACGGTGTCAGTTCATCCGGATTGACCTCGAACCCGGTCTGATGACTGATGGCCATCTTGTCTTTCAGAAATTCTATATATTCTTTCATGCTGTCATTCGTTGTTTAATTAGATTTATATTCTTCTCCACAAGACCAATGATACGATTGTGATAAGGCGAAACACCATTGCATACCGCCCTTGACTGCTCTACTTTCTTTTACATATCAACACTATTTAATCCACAAGCAGAAAAATTATCAAAGCAAATTTAAAAAACTATATATAACTACATATCAAACACCAACATAACATTCATTTTCTTATCTTTAATACAGAAACAAGTGGGCACGCATGTTTTATGATTTTACTAATCACATCTGTATAATGTTAGTTTCGCGACAACCATTATACGGTAATAATCTTGCAAATTATGGAAATCAAGAAAACATCCAAAGCAAGCCTGGAAAACAAGAAGTCAAGTTGGCTACTTGTAGGTTATGTAATTGTGCTGGTCTTCATGTTCGTTGCATTTGAATGGTCGAAGCGTGATGTTAGGATTGACATGAGCGGTGCTATTACCGAGAACGTATTTGAGCAGGAAATTGAAATTCCTATCACGGAGCAACCCGAATTAGTAGCTCCGCCACCCCCTCAAGCTCCTGCAATTGCCGAGGTATTGACAATTGTGGATGATAATGACAATGTGAAAGAAACAGCCATTGCCTCTTCCGAAGAAATCGGTGAAGCTGTAATCATCAAACCCATATCTCCAACCGTAGATGAAGAGATTCCGGTAGAGGATGAGATTTTTGAAGTTGTAGAGAAGAATCCCGAGTTTTCTTATAATGGCATGAGTCTGATGCAATATCTGGGTAAGAGTATAAAATACCCGACTATTGCACAAGAGACCGGAACCCAGGGGCGCGTAATAGTACAATTCGTTGTCAACAAAGACGGCAGCATCGTAGATGTAAAAGTAGTAAGAGGCGTAGATCCCTATCTGGACAAAGAAGCTATCCGTGTGATTTCCACCATGCCCAAATGGAAACCCGGTGAGCAACGAGGCAAACCGGTCCGTTGTAAATTCACAGTTCCCGTAATGTTTAAATTACAATAGCAGACATGCCAGTGTCCAATTTCCACTTGTCTCCATAAGGTAATCTCCAATATCCGAGGGTGTGTCGAAACTGGTATTCACCACAGATTACACAGATTTGCACAGATAAGTATCTTTGACTATCAGTAGATTAAGCTCATTCTGTGTTAATCCGTGTAATCTGTGGTGAATTTTGACACACCCCCATTTTTTTAAGTATCAACACAGCCATTTCCTTCTTCCATATTTTTCTTTCCGCAGAAAAACAAAAACATTCAGCCCTCTCAGACTGTTACATAGAAAAACAATATATCACTCCTGATAAAACCACACGACAATGAAATCACAACTCTTTGACATCAGAAGAGAATATAAGAAAGGCAGGCTGACACCGGGTAACCTCAACGACAATCCCTTTGAGCAATTCGACCATTGGCTGAACGATGCTATCCATAGTGATGAGTACGAGCCCACCGCCATGACGGTAGCTACAGTCTCGACAGACGGGCATCCTTCTACACGCACAGTGTTGCTGAAAGGGGTGGAAAATGGCCGTTTCATCTTCTTCACCAACTACGAAAGCAGAAAAGGCCGGCAACTGACTGCAAATCCGTATATATCCTTATCTTTCGTATGGCACAAACTGGAAAGGCAAATACACATTGAAGGAAAAGCTGAAAGATGCGCTCCTGCCGATTCTGACGCCTATTTTGCAAGCAGGCCTTACAAAAGTAAAATCGGGGCGAGGATTTCACCCCAAAGTCACGTCATCGGCAGCCGTATGGAGATAATGCGCGCGTTCGTCCGCGAAGCGGCAACATGGATAGGGCAAAGTATCAAACGTCCCGACAACTGGGGAGGTTTTGCCGTCACCCCTTTCCGTTTTGAATTCTGGCAAGGACGGGAAAGCAGGCTACACGACCGTTTCCTCTATTCCCAACAAGCGGATGGCAGCTGGAAAAAGGAGAGGCTGGCTCCCTAAATACGGACAGGGAAACACTTCTCATCACAAATAAATCTTAAAAGGAGGAACAAAGCCACAGAAACGCTGTTTGAAGGGGAAACTCTAAAAACAACAGTTATGAATTACGGTATCAGTATTCTTTTCAGGGCTATACCCTTGTTGATGGCCCTTTTCTGTTTCGGCTACGGAGCCTTTGTGCTCCACGAAGGACTGGATTCGGCAAAATTTGTGGCCGGTCCGGTAGTATTTTCCTTAGGGATGATTTGCATTGCCTTGTTCGCCACAGCGGCAACAATCATTAGACAAATTATTCATACCTACAATCCGATAGCCAGATACGCACTTCCGGTTATTGGTTACCTGGCAGCCGTACTCACAGTAATCTATGGTTGGAATTATATGCACGAAACTGCCACGGCAAGCAATTTCGTGGCAGGACACGTGATTTGCGGAGTCGGTTTCATCACAGCTTGTGTAGCTACCACAGCCACAGCCTCCACCCGCTTCACCCTCATTCCCGCCAACTCGGAACGTACCGACCAGCTACAACCTGCCGATGCATTCAATTCCTCCCAGGGATATATCCTGATAGCAGTTGCCACCCTTATGGCAGTAATGGCATGGATATGGGCCTTCTGGCTATTGTCAAAAAGCAGCGAGCACAATGCATATTATGTAGCAGGCCATGTCATGGCAGGACTTGCTTGTATCTGTTCCAGCTTGGTGGCGCTGGTTGCAACCATCGTCCGCCAGATACGCAACAACTATACAAAGGCTGAACGGAAACAATGGCCGGCCCTTGTTTTGATAATGGGCAGCATCAGCATTCTCTGGGGACTTCTGGTCTTGGCCAACAGCAATCCGGCACTCTCCTCCACAGGATATATTATGATAGGCCTGGGACTGGTATGCTACAGCATTTCCAGCAAAGTCATACTACTTGCCGCCATCTGGCGGAACACTTTCAAGCTGGCCAACCGCATCCCGCTGATTCCGGTCTTCACGGCCCTGGCTTGTCTGTTTCTCTCCGCCTTTCTGTTTGAGATGGCAAGCCTGCACAATGCCTATTTTGTCCCTGCACGCGTACTGGCTGGTTTGGGAGGCATCTGCTTTACATTATTCTCCATCGTAAGCATTCTGGAGAGCGGTACATCTAAGTAGACATTTTCCCGCCATTGGCCTGAGCATCGAGGAACAATTCCACACGCTCGGCATGGTGGGCCACATAAGCTGCCGGACCGGTATCCCCGGAATCAAGAATATCGCGGACCACATCCGCCTTATTCTTGCCGGTAATAAAGAAAATAAGATTCTTCGCAGCAAACAAAAGGCAGCCGGTCATGGCTATGCGTTTCTGCCCATTATAGGGATTGACACTCACCTCATAAGGATGAAAGGAAGAAAGCAGATATTCCTGCCCCGGAAAGATAGAGGAGGTATGCCCGTCGTCTCCAGCACCGAGCAAAACGACATCGAAGGCCGGGAAGCCACCCCAAAGCGGAACCGTGCGGCAAACCAGCGTCGAATAGTTCTTTGCTTCAATCTCCGGGCGGTTCACTCCATAAATAGGATAAACGTATTCATCGGGCATGCCTACTTCATCCAACAGCAAACGGCGCATAGTACCATAATTGCTCTCATAATCCTCTGCCGGCACACACCGTTCATCCACCCAATAAATCCGCATCCGCATCCAAGGAGTCACCTCCTTGTACTCGTTGGCCCAAATGTCAAACATCAGCGAAGGAGTACTTCCCCCACTGAATGCAAAATAAAAGGTCTTTTCCGGCTCACGCTCCATCATCGCAATCAAATGTTCAATCAACGCATGTGCCGTAGCTGTAGCCGAATGGTAAACATAACTTTTCATAACTCGCAATATTCATCTGTATTAGTCAAATTCTTACACGGATTGGTCCACTCAGCACCATGTTCGTGCATCATCGCTTCACTTTCCAAAGGTCCCCACGTACCTACGGGATACCCATATAAAGGAGCATCCGTATGCTCTTTCCAATAGCGCAACACGGGATCGAAAAAGCGCCATGAAGCCTCTACCGCGTCGCTGCGGGTAAAGAGTGTAGGGTCACCTTGTATGCAGTCCTCTATCAGACGGGCATAGGCATCGCCGGTAGGCAACCCGCCCAACTGGTCATAACTGAAGTCCATCATCACCTGCTTCACGTCAAATCCCGGTCCGGGAGTCTTCATGCCGAATTTCAGCACAATGCCTTCATTGGGTTGCAGGCGGAGAATCAGCTTATTCGCGCGGGGACAATGTCCACCCTCGCAACGAAACATCTGATGGGGCGTCTCACGGAAATGTACAACAATCTCAGTCACCTTTGTCGGCATTTGTTTGCCGGTACGGATATAGAAAGGAACACCCTTCCACCGCCAGTTGTTAATACCGATTTTCATGGCAATATACGTTTCGGTACGCGAATCAGGTGCCACGTTCTTCTCTTCCCTATACCCGGCTTTCGAGCCCGAAGCCGTATATTGTCCGCGGACAATGTGTTCCTCCAAATCCTCCTCTGTCAAGGGGGCCAATGACTCATAGACCTTCACCACCTCGTTGCGGAAATTATCGGCATTGAAAACGGCAGGCGGTTCCAATGCAGTGAGCGCCACAAGCTGTATGAGGTGGTTTTGTACCATATCGCGCAGGGCTCCGGCACCTTCATAGAATCCGCCACGTCCTTCGATACCCAGATTCTCTACGGCTGTAATCTCCACATAGTCTATATAATTACGGTTCCATAGCGGTTCGAAGATTCCGTTGGCAAAACGGAAGGCGAGAATGTTCTGCGCCGTTTCCTTACCCAAAAAATGGTCGATGCGGTAAATCTGATGCTCCTTGAAAACGGAAGCATAAATGCTATTCAGCTTTCTGGCTGACTCCAAATCGTAACCGAACGGCTTTTCAACGATGATACGCGTATCAGGACGGTTCAGACCGGCCGCCTTCAAGTGCAAGGGAATGACACCGTACAAGGAAGGTGGAGTAGCCAGATAGAACAGCAGATTGTCCGGTTTCTGCTCACCGGTAAACTCTTGTAAACGTCCGTCCAGCAGATGATAGCCTTCAACCTCGGCGGGATCCAATGTCTGGTAATGCAGATGGCTGCAAAAATCCCTCATTTTATCTTCCACCTGCTCTTTGGAAGCTACGAACTTACTCAATTCACTCATTATATATTCTTGGTAACGGGCATCCGTATACTCGGTGCGTCCTATCCCCAGAATGGAGAATCCTTCCGGTAACCGCCCGCCACTATATAAAGTATAGAGCGCCGGCATCAGTTTGCGCTTCGTCAAGTCACCCGAAGCGCCGAATATAACAATCACTAATTTATTCATCATCTTCTCCCCCTTTCTCACACATTGTACGTACCCGATTTCGTATCTCCTCCGTGTCCCGTCCAATTTTCATGGAAAAACTGTCCACGCAACTCGTCTGTCCTTTCAAAGGTATGCGCACCAAAATAGTCACGTTGCGCCTGAATCATATTGGCAGGCAACTTGGCAGACACCAGCGAATAGAAATAATTCAAGGCGGACGAGAATGCAGGCACCGGAAGTTCCTCTTTCATGGATTGTGCCACCAGATGTTTCCAGCCGGAAAGCAACAGCTGCATTTCATTTTTGAAATAAGGAGCCAACAGCAGATGTTTGGGCTTGTCTTTTGCCTCGAAAGCCGTAGCTATGTCGTTCAGGAAAATACTACGGATGATGCAGCCGCCCCGCCACATGCGTGCGATGGATGCCAAATCGAGGTTCCAGGCAAAAGCGTCGGATGCACGCTGCAACACGGCGAATCCCTGAGCATATGACACTAATTTGGAAGCATAGAGTGCGGAATAGATATCCTTCACCATCTCCGACTTGTTGTACACCGCCTGCGAGCGTCGGCATACAAATTGCTTGGAAGCCGTTTCACGCAAGCCCTTCTGTGCCGACAAACTACGTTCGAACACAGCCGTAGCAATCAGCCCCAACGGCATGCCCAGCTCCATCGCATTGATAACGGACCACTTGCCCGTACCTTTCTGTCCGGCGGTATCCAATATCTTATCTATCAGGTAACCTCCTGATTTGTCCTTATGACGCAGTATGTTGGCGGTAATTTCAATGAGATAGCTACGCAACTTACCCTCATTCCAATCAGCAAAGATTTCCGCCATCTGTCCATTGTCCAGACCAAGCAGATTCTTCATCACCCAATAAGCTTCGGCAATAAGCTGCATATCTCCATATTCGATACCGTTATGTATCATCTTGACGAAATGACCGGAACCGGCAGGACCAATCCACTGGCAGCACGGGGTACCGTCAGATGCTTTTGCCGCAATACTCTGCAGGATAGGCTTCACCTCAGACCAGGCACTTTCAGAGCCTCCGGGCATGATAGACGCGCCGTTCAGCGCTCCTTCCTCTCCACCGGAAACTCCGGCTCCCACAAAACGGAAGCCTTTCTTTTCGGCCAATGCCACACGCCGGTTGGTGTCCTCATAATTGGAATTGCCACCGTCAATCAGGATATCCCCTTCGGACAAATGGGGAAACAGCTGTTCCATCAGCTCATCCACCGCACTGCCGGCACGAACCATCATCATTATTTTGCGGGGTATGGCAATGGAAGTTACAAATTCGGCTATATCTGTATAGCCTTCAATTTTTTTCCCTTTGGCGCGGCCGTTCACAAAACGTTCCACCACCCCTTCTTCCACTCCCGGAACCGTACGATTATATACCGAAACATTCCATCCCTTATCTGCCATATTGAGGGCCAAATTCTCGCCCATAACTGCCAGACCGATAAGTCCAATGTCTGTTTTATTTAAATTCTTCATATTCATGTAAATTTTGTCTTTATATGGAAACAAAATGCTAACAGCATTTGTTCGTATGAATTACGAAAATAAAATAGTACTTTTGTCAGCGAAAGCCTATTTTTCAACCAGACAGAAAACCAATGCTCATGAAGAACTTCCACATCGGACTATTGCCACGCATCATCATTGCCATTATCTTAGGTATACTTTTCGGAAATTTCCTACCGGCTTCGCTGGTACGGCTGTTCGTAACATTCAATGCCATTTTCAGTGAATTCCTGAACTTCTCCATCCCCCTCATCATTGTGGGACTGGTCACGATTGCCATTGCCGACATCGGCAAAGGAGCCGGACGGATGCTGGTCGTCACGGCGCTCATTGCTTACGGAGCTACCTTATTCTCCGGCTTTCTCTCCTATTTCACCGGTATGGCGGTATTTCCTTCCCTCATAGAAACCGGGGTGCCGTTAGAAGAAGTCAGTGAGTCTCAAGGCATTCTTCCCTATTTTTCCGTGGGTATCCCGCCCTTGATGAATGTTATGACCGCACTCGTACTTGCCTTCACACTGGGGCTGGGCCTGGCTCATCTGAAAAGTGAGGTACTGAAAAATGCGGCACGCGATTTTCAAGAGATTGTCATCCGCATGATCAGTGCAGTGATATTGCCGCTGCTTCCCATCTATATTTTCGGCATTTTCCTCAACATGACGCACAGTGGACAAGTATTCGGCATCCTGATGGTCTTTATTAAGATTATCGGTGTAATCTTCCTGCTTCACATCTTTCTCCTGGTATTCCAATACAGCATTGCGGCACTGTTTGTCCGCAAGAACCCTCTTAAACTACTGGGACGAATGATGCCTGCCTACTTCACGGCTTTGGGCACTCAATCCAGTGCCGCCACTATCCCTGTAACATTGGAGCAAAGTCGGAAGAACGGTGTCTCTGCCGATATTGCCGGATTCGTCATCCCACTTTGCGCCACCATCCATCTGTCGGGCAGCACATTGAAGATTGTGGCATGCGCCCTGGCACTGATGATAATGCAAGGCATGCCCCATGATTTCCCTCTATTTGCAGGATTTATCTTCATGCTGGGCATCACTATGGTAGCCGCTCCCGGGGTACCGGGAGGCGCCATCATGGCATCACTGGGCATCCTGCAATCCATGCTGGGCTTCGACGAGTCGGCACAAGCGCTGATGATTGCACTATACATAGCGATGGACAGCTTCGGTACTGCCTGCAATGTGACGGGCGACGGGGCAATCGCACTGATTATCGACAAAGTGATGGGAAAGAAATAGTTTATATTTTGCCATCTCGTGGAAAATAACGAATATTGCAGTCCGAAAAGACATAATAACAAGAAGCATACATTATGAAGAAAGCCCTTATCTCCGGCATTACCGGGCAGGACGGCTCGTTCCTTGCCGAATTCCTCCTGCAGAAAGGATATGAAGTGCACGGTATCCTGCGTCGCTCTTCCTCTTTCAACACCGGCCGCATCGAACACCTCTACTTCGATGAGTGGGTACGCGACATGAAACAGAAACGTACCATTAACCTGCACTATGGAGACATGACAGACTCCAGCTCTCTCATCCGTATCATCCAGAGTGTGCAGCCGGACGAAATATATAACCTTGCCGCCCAAAGCCATGTCAAAGTATCCTTCGACGTGCCCGAATATACCGCCGAAACCGATGCCGTAGGCACCCTGCGCATGCTCGAAGCCGTACGCATTCTCGGTATGGAAAAGAAGACACGCATCTACCAGGCCTCCACTTCCGAGCTCTTCGGAAAAGTGCAGGAAGTGCCGCAAAGCGAAACGACCCCGTTCTATCCCCGCAGCCCCTATGGCGTAGCCAAACAGTATGGCTTTTGGATTACAAAGAACTACCGCGAAAGCTATGGCATGTTTGCTGTAAACGGCATACTCTTCAACCACGAGAGCGAACGCCGAGGTGAAACCTTCGTGACAAGAAAAATCACACTGGCGGCTGCCCGCATCGCCCAAGGCTTCCAGGACAAGCTGTATCTGGGCAATCTGGATGCCCGGCGCGACTGGGGATATGCCAAAGACTACATCGAGTGCATGTGGCTCATCCTGCAGCACGACACCCCCGAAGACTTCGTCATTGCCACCGGAGAAATGCATACCGTACGCGAATTTGCGACACTGGCATTCCGAGAGGTAGGCATCACTCTGTGCTGGGAAGGCCAGGGAGTGGATGAGAAGGGTATCGACACACAGACCGGAAAAGTCCTCGTGGAAGTCGACCCCAAATATTTCCGGCCTGCCGAAGTGGAACAATTGCTGGGCGACCCCACCAAAGCAAAAACACTGCTGGGATGGAATCCGAGGCAGACCAGTTTTGAAGAGTTGGTACGCATCATGGCAGAGCACGACATGAAATTTGTGAAGAAACTGTATTTAAGAAGCAAAGAGCTTTGAATGAACTATTAAACTTTCAGACAACAATGTTAGACAAAAATGCCAAAATATATGTAGCAGGCCACCGGGGACTGGTAGGTTCTGCCATCTGGAAAAATCTTGAGGAGAAAGGATACACCAATCTCATCGGCAAGACCCACACAGAACTCGATCTGCTCGACGGAGTTGCCGTACGCCGCTTCTTCGACGAGGAACAGCCCGAATATGTATTCCTTGCCGCCGCCTTTGTGGGTGGCATCATGGCCAACAGTATCTACCGTGCCGACTTCATCTACAAGAACTTGCAGATACAGCAGAACGTCATCGGCGAAAGCTTCCGCCACGGAGTGAAAAAACTTCTCTTTCTGGGCAGCACCTGCATCTATCCCCGTGATGCCGAACAGCCGATGAAAGAAGACGCACTCCTCACTTCTCCGCTGGAATACACGAACGAGCCCTATGCCATCGCCAAAATAGCCGGACTGAAAATGTGCGAAAGCTTCAATCTTCAATACGGTACGAACTACATTGCCGTGATGCCCACCAACCTTTACGGTCCCAACGACAACTTCGACCTGGAACGCAGCCACGTGCTCCCTGCCATGATACGCAAGATACACCTCGCCCACTGCCTGAAACAAGGCGACTGGGATGCCGTACGCCACGACATGAACCTGCGTCCGGTGGAAGGCATCAACGGCGACAGCAGCAAAGAGGACATTCTGAATATCCTCCGGAAATACGGCATCAGCGAAGAAGAAGTGAGATTATGGGGCAATTTCTTTCCCTATA
>OHAH01000630.1_pt1 | contig 27803 bp, 26 predicted proteins | sample 1577071 | NCBI WGS metagenome assembly OHAH01 (sample SAMEA3541520, study PRJEB24748) | human gut metagenome | biome: human gut; feature: human-associated habitat; material: faeces | place: China | collected 2012 | reverse complement strand
AGCGGCACAGTATATTTTTTCATAGATTCACTCCCGTTCCAAAGATTCTGGACACAGAAACTGCAAGTCCTGCGTCCATATATCTGATGCCTTTATTCTACAATGAATCTGGTCTATCGTCAATCACATCGAATACTTTCTGTCTGCTACACTTATCACTTTCTGGTTTACCTCATGGGTCTGATCAGCATCGTCCTTTATTTCTGCTGACAACCACCATGACCGCCACAGCTATGTCCCTGTCCGCCATGGTTTTCGCCGTGATGCCCACAGGCATGTGCCCCTGCACCATGGCTTTCCCCATGATGCCTACGCCGATCCAGCTGATCCTCTGCATATTGATCCCTCCTGTGTCATTTTTTTCAGCATGACACATTTAAAGAGGGGTGTCAAGAGAAACAACTGTCCTTGTTGTAAATACACATAAAATTGGCAGGAAAAGCGCGGAAATTTGACATCTGAAATCTTGACGAATAAACTGCGCGGGACTATAATCAGTCCATCAATTTCGGAGCGGGCCAACGCTTCGGCCATATTGAAAATGCGTGGATCGAGACAAGTACCGTGGCCAAACGGTCACAGCGAGCCGGGGACAGTGGAAGCCCGGTACAACGGGGCGGCGGGAATAACACTCAGGAGCAGCGATCTGAACGGCGAAGGCTTAGTAGGGGAGACGCGGCGTGCGGCGTTAAAGCACAGGGGTTTGTTGGAACCCCGCAAAGGGGCTGATTTTTGATCAGCAAGTTAGGTGGCACCACGGATGCGGCAGCGATTCGTCCTAAAATTTTAGGATCGTTCGCTGCTTTTATTTTTTCCGGAGGTGCTTTTTTATGTGCGCAATTATGGGATTTTCCACGAAGAAACTGGACAAGCATGAGATTTGGGAGTATTTCGACCGAACACTCTCCCGGGGACCCGGTTACTATGTAAAAATCGTGCGTCCGAAACAGCAGGCCGAGGACGATGCGGAATTTGAGGATGACGGTTATGGCGAAGGCTTTGACCCGGATGAGGCATACGGGGAACCGGAATATCTTTCCGAGGATGATTTTGACGACAAGGACAGCAAATAAGGCTGTCCTTTTAGATTTTATGAAAGTGAGGATTTTTTCATGGAACATATCATAACCAGGCGCCGCGGCTTTCGCAAGCTGTTGGCGTTTTTGCTCTGTATGGCAAGCATTTTGGCATCTGGATGTCGGCTGGAAACCCAGTGATATGACCCAGCGCAACGGTCGCATCATCCGACAGGGAAACATGAACAAGGAAGTCAAGGTTTTCAATTACGTTACGGAGGGAACGTTTGACAGCTATCTCTTTCAGACTTTGGAGAACAAGCAACGATTCATCTCGCAAATTATGACTTCCAAATCCCCGGTTCGCTCCTGCGACGATGTGGACGAGCAGGCGTTATCTTACGCCGAAATCAAGGCACTGTGCGCCGGAAATCCGCTCATCAAGGAGAAGATGGATTTGGACGTGCAGGTGGCAAAGCTGAAGGTGCTGAAAGCCGACCACCAGAGCCAGAAATTCCGGCTGCAAGACAAGCTGCTGACAAAATTCCCGGCAGACATTCAGGAAGCGAACGCCCACATTGCCGGGCTGAAAGCCGATGCACAGCTTGCCGCCGCCCATCCGCAGGGCAAGGAGGAGTTTTGCGGCATGACCATCAAGGGCGTTGCCTACGACGAGAAAAAGACTGCCGGTGAGCGTCTGGTTCTTGCCTGTTCGGAACTGCCCAACGCCGAGGAAAAAGTGATTGGCAGTTACCGGGGTTTTGAACTTTCTCTGCGGTTCGATGCTTTCCGAACGGAGTATCAGGCACTTTTGAAAGGGCAGCGGAAGTACACGGTGCCTTTGGGCACAGACCCGCTGGGCAATATCATCCGTCTGGATAATTCCTTGAACAACTTCCCGGAGCGTATCACCGCCGCCGAGAACGAGCTGGCCACCCTGCATCAGCAGCAGGCGGCGGCGCAGATCGAGGTGGAAAAACCCTTCCCGCAGGAGGAAGAACTGGCAGAGAAGTCTGCTCGCCTTGCGGAGCTGAACGCCCAGTTGGATGTGGACGAAAAAAGCCACGAGCCGGAACAGGATGAGGAAGAACAGGAGGATGCACCTCGCCGTCCCTCGGTGCTGGCGGCTCTGGAAGAAAAGTCGGACAAGACGGAGCCGGTGAAGCCCTTCAAAAGCTATCTGGATAAGGATGGTGATGCCCGGTGAGCGACCGTCGCGACCAGCAGCTCCATTTCCGGGTCAGCAAGCCGGAGTTGGAGCGGATTCGGAACAAAATGGAATCCAGCGGCATTCTGAGCATCGGCTCCTATCTGCGCAAGATGGCGCTGGACGGATATTGCCTGCATCTTGACCTCAAAGAACTGCGCCGCATGGCATATCTGCTCCAGATGTGCAGCAACAACCTGAACCAGTACGCCAAAGCCGCCAATGAAAACGGTCGGGTCTACGCCGCCGATCTGGAGGACTTGCGTACCCGACTGGACGAGCTGATTGAGATTGGTCGGCAGATCCTTTCCCGGTTGGCAGAACTCTAAAATTTTCCCCGCAGTGGGAGGCTGCGGGCTTACATAACGGTTGACATCCTTGCAAGGCAGGGGCCGATACCTTTATAATAGGGGCGAAAGGAAAGGTTGGTGTTTGATATGAGGTTTCTGTTCAAGATGGTGCTTGCCCCGATTTCTCTGTTTGTGGCTTTTCTGGCTCTGATGGCAAAGTGGCTGCTTACCCTGTCCAGCTATGTTGTCGCGCCGTTGATGCTGTATATCTTCGGCTGCGGCATCTATACCGTCTATCGCCAGACTTGGAATCAGTTTTTGATTCTGCTGGTTGCTGAATTTTTCTGCTTTGTCCTTTTTGTCGGTGCAACGGCGATGGTGGAGGGCGTTGAACGATTCAGTGGTTGGCTTCGGGACCTGATTTGATTTTGAATCTTCTGCCGCCTTCGGGCGGCTTTTTCGTTGAAGGAGGGATCTGCTCTGGCCGCTACTCGTCTGATTGCACTGCATCAGCACAAAGGAAAATCTATTGCCGCCTGCATGAAAGACCGCACCGACTATGCACAGAATCCTGACAAGACTGAAAAGGGCGAGCTTGTCAGCAGCTATCAATGCAGCCCAATTACTGTGGATGAGGAGTTCATGCTCACGAAAAAGTTGTACGAGCAGGTCACCGGGCGCAGCCAGAAAAGCAATGTGATTGCCTATCAGATTCGGCAATCGTTCCGGCCCGGTGAGGTCACAGCTGAAGAAGCAAATCGCATCGGCTACGAACTGGCCTCCCGATTTCTGAAAGGTAAACACGCTTTTATCGTTGCCACTCATACCGACCGGGAACACATCCACAACCATATCATCTACAATTCCACTGCATTGGATGGCACCCGGAAATTCCGGAATTTTTTCCTCTCTGGTCTGGCAGTGCAGCGATTGAGCGACCTGATTTGTCTGGAGCATCAGCTGTCCGTCATTGAAAAGAAGCCTTACCGGGAACGGCAGAAGCGTATCACTTACCCGCCAAAGGAAAGTAACCGCGACCGGCTGTGCGGTGTCATCGACGAAATTTTGCAGCAGAAGCCCACCGACTACGAAGATTTTCTGCAAAATCTGGAACAGCAGGGCTATGAGATCAAGCGCGGAAAATACACTTCCGTCAAGGGCGCACGGCAGAAGCGCTTTATCCGTTTCAAGACACTGGGTGCTGGGTACAGTGAGGAAGAAATCAAGGCGGTGTTGGCTGGTAAGGCAAAGCATCATCCCCATCAGAAACAGCCACCAAAGGAACAGACATTTCAGTTGCTGGTGGACATTCAAGCGAAACTTGCCGAGGGCAAGGGCGGTGGATACGAGCGTTGGGCGAAGAAGCACAATCTGAAAGAGATGTCCAAAACGCTGATTTTTCTGCAAGAGCAGAAAATCGGCAGTGCGGATGATCTGAAAGAGCGCGCTGATGCTGCACTTTCGCGCTATCACGAACTGGGTGATTCCATCAAATCCGCTGAGAAGCGTATGGCAGAAATCGCAGTCCTCCGGGCGCACATCGTCAACTACGCCAAGACCCGACCAGCGTACGATGCCTACCGCAAATCCGGGTATAGTTCCAAATTTCTGGAAGCACACCGGGAGGAAATCACGCTGCACCGAGCCGCCAAAGCCGCTTTTGATGAAACAAGATTGAAAAAGCTGCCGAAGGTAAAAGAACTGAATGCAGAGTATTCTGCGTTGCTCACCAAGAAAAAAGCACTCTACCCGGAGTACCGAAAGGCACGGGATGAGATGCAGGAGATTGTAAAAGCGCAGAAGAATGTGGAGTTGTTCTTTGCAGAGGAAAAGGACAGCAAGGAAAAAGAACAAATCCGATAAGCCAAGACCGCCGAGAGCCTGACCTTTTATGGTCGGTTCTCGGCGGTCTTTTTTAGTTTATATAGCAGCGATCTTGTGTTACGAGCCAATCCTCGCACAGCCGCTGGGCTTCGTCCATGGATTTGCAGGTGCAGTTGAACAGCCTGCCGTGCAGCGAACAGTAAGTATACCGAACTTTCGGTACGCCGTTTTCGTCCTGAAATTTCGTGTAGCGTTCCTCACCGGGCATCAGGTAAAGCTGTTCCATCTCTGCATCCGTCCTCTCTTTTTCGTGTGTCAGACACACAACGCATTCATTTTACCACGGATGCCATGACTGCGCCATTGACGCTTACACCAAAAAGCATTCGGAATTTTCAGGGAGAGTGTGCATTGACACGCAACAGAAGCGTTCCGCAGGAATGCGCAGCCTGCATCCATCGGATGCAGAACGCAAGGGGTTTGGGCACAGCCCAACAAGCATTTTGAATTTGATTTTTAAAAATCAGATTCAAAAATCGTGCCGTGGTACCACGGCGCACTGCTTGCAGCAGAAGCTTTGAAGAAAAAGAGTATCAGACGGGAGTATAGATATAAATGTTGCGTCCCATCTCTCCCGTTTCAACATCGAAGCTTCCCGATGCCACCAGTTTTCCGTTATGAGTTATCTCAACATAAATATCCCAAAGGCCAGCAGCCTCCCAATATGCTTTCGGCGATTGACGAATCTCTACATTAAGGTCATCCGGAACACCCAAATCTTTTGCAATGATTCGCAGCTGCTGATCTGTAAAGCTATCTCCCTGAGATATTTTATCTGTGGGGTCGTCCCATTCGCAGATGTAGGCACATCCGGCATCAATTATTCCATCTGCATCATTCCATGTCCCATCCTGAAAATTTTCATAGAACATTGCATAGTGCTCAATACCATCCTGATTGTTCGGCTCACCAGAATGCCAGTTTGTATAAGCTGTGCTGGTTCCATCGACCCATTTCCAGTTTCCTTCAGAGCTTTCATCGCTGAATCCAAAGTAGGCATTCTCGTACCCTTTTGCCTTCATTGCACTGTAGAGAAGGAAATTTTCCGTTGACGATTCAATGACCGCCAGATGACCGCCTTTCCACTCGCAGCGTCTCTCTGCTTGCTGCCATGTGATTGGGCCGGACTCCCACTCCGATTCGGGCAATGTATAGAACTCATAGAGGTGTCCTGTGTAACCTTCGACCTGTGTTTCCTCGGCCACATCGGATGCTTCCCATTCGCAAATGTATCCGCTTTGCTCATAAACATTACTATTCGCAAGGTCGTTCCATTTTTCCGGCCACATGGCAACACAGCTTTCTCCCGCAACGACATTACTGGAATTATTAGGTTCACCGTCGCCCCAGTTCTCATATTCCCATGGTTCGCCTGTCACCCAACACCATTGCCCCTCCGTGTTTTTATAGCCGCCGATCCAGAGTTTGTGGTTTCCAGCATTATAGAGATTCAACTTCTGTTGTTCTTCTTCTGAAGTAATTGTTGCAAGGTGTCCGCCTTTGGCTTCACAGGCCGCTTTTGCTTCTTCCCATGTAAGCGCATCATAGAAAATTCTGTACTGGTGCTCGCCACTTGGTTCAAATGGCAAATCATCCCCAGTTTGACCTTTGGCTTTCTCATTACTCAGTTTGATTGCCTTTTCCACCGCCAAACGCGCGTTTAACAACGGATATTGTTCCTTAACACTTCCATAACTTCCTGTTGCAGTGCTTATTATAATATCCTTTACCTCTTTCGCTGTAAAGGTCGGGTCGATGCCAAAAATCATAGCAGCAACGCCAGCAACGTGAGGGCACGCCATGGAAGTACCAACAAGGCCATCATAGCCATTTCCATAAGGAACTGTGCTATAGATGGAGGCATCAGATATTCCGTCAATAGTCTTCTCTCCTCCTGGCGCAAGCACATCCACTCTGCTTCCCCGGTTGCTGTAAGCTGTTACTTCATAACCGGTATGCTTACATTTTCCCCAAAATGAATGCTTTCCTGTATTCTGTGCCGCACCAACAACAATGATCATATCCTCGATTTCCGGATCTGTAATACCGCTAATCATATCCCACTGTGCGTTTACACTGTGAGTTTTACAATTTTCTTTAGAAATCCTTCCAGCATATCGTTTGAACTTTTCATCCCAATATTCTTTCGTTTCTTTGTCCGTGCTATCAAACTCGCCACTCATATACTTCAAATAGTCACTATACAAAACATATAAACGATTGAAATCATCATCTGCATCTTTTGAAAAAAACAGATCATGGTTGTTATCATTATTTGCGCATTTGCAAATGATAAATTCCATCTTTGAAAGTTCTCGGACATATTTCAAAAATGATGCAAATTCTTCATTAAACCTACTTATTGTATCAATAGCATCGCCGTCACCGTTGCTTGCATTGCATCTTTCTTCCACTCCAAACGCACTTTGGGATATATTGATTACCTGACATCGTTTTTCTACAACAAGATATAGCATTGCTATTTTCATGCAATACAGATTACTTCCATCTCCAAAGGTTGGTTTTTTCTTATCAATGGTACGATATAATGGTGAGTCAGACCAATCCACTCCGTATAGTTTTGCATTTGGAGCCACACCGCAAATACCTTTTCCATTATCAAAATCCGCACCAATAATTCCGAAAACATGCGTTGCATGCCCTTTGCCTGACCACTTTCCTTTCCATATACTCAAGCCTTGATTCATCATAGCGGAAGCATTTCCAAGCGGCATTTCTTGAAAGACATCTTTTAGATCCTCATGGTATGGGTAAAAAATGCTGTCTATCACGCCAACATTGACCGGCTGCATTTGATTACGGTACACCCATGCACCCGGCGCATCAATGGCCTTCATGTTCCAGTTGTTTCCAGAATTTCCGTTCCAATCGTCCCATTTTTTATCATTCGGGTAATACGCCGAAGAACCCGAAATTGCGTCATTTTCCAGCTCAAATGCATAATTCAGAGAAGAACGTCTCACATAGGGGAGTGCTTTGAGCTGTTCAATCATCTGCTCCAGTTCTTCCTGCGTATGCGCAGCAGGGAGAAGAATCTGGTAATCCGCAGTGACAGGGATTTCACCAACGACCTCACCGCCAATCGTCCGCAGATAATCTTTCAGTGCAGAAAGACTGTCGGAGCTGTCCAATGTGACCAGAAGCTCGTTGTTAACATATCCAAAACCGCCCTGCATTACAACATTCTCTGCTGCCGGTTCGTGATAAATCAGATCACCCATGTCCGTTTCAGGAATGTCTTTTTCTACATTCACCGCAGAGACTTCTTGAACAGTTTCAGCAGGCTCAGAAGACAAATTGCTGAAAATCAAAAAAGCCAAAATCGTTCCCAGAAACAGTACAAGAATGCCAAGCAGAGCAAAGAGCCATGTCAAGTTGTTCTTACGGCGCTTTCTGTGCATATGATTCGCAGTAGATTTCTTCATAATGATATTCCTTTGCTTGAGTTATCGAAATTTGTGATGCAATAAAAAAACTGGAAGAATGCCATAAGTTAAAGCTCTGCGATGCTTCGCAGAAGCTTAGAATTTACAGATAGAATGCAGCGAACAGGTCGCCGATTCCATAGAAGAAGTCACCGAGACTGGTAAAGCCCCAGTTGCTGCCACCAGACATTGTGTGGGTATAGCCATCGGAGTAAGTATACACACCGTTTTTCTTGGAAACGACAGCACCATGGGACTGCTCAAGCGTTTTAGATTCGCTTTCCCATTTATCGTAGTAGGTGCTACGGAACATACGTCCGAAAGCATAGCAGACCTGAGAAATGATACCGCCGCCCTCAACACAAGACATTTCGCTTTCGTTCAGTGCCATATAATCAGCGGGCATCTGAAGTTTGTTGTTTGCCATAAAGCAACACTCCTTTTATTTTGTGCCTTCTTCCAGTTTTTTTATTGCACCCCTTTCTTTCTATAATTTTCCGATCTCAGCCTTTATATCTTGCCAATAGAACCGACGTATTATCGTGCCCTCCGGGAACAGCAAGTGCCGTTTTGACCATCTGTTCCGCCGCCTGTTTCAGATTTCCCGTCACGGCCAAAATTCTGCACATAGTGCTGTCCGGCAGATAGCGGTACAGCCCGTCCGTGCATTGAATGAGTACATCTCCCTTCCGGAGCTGGAACGGCATCCGGTTTCCGCTGATCAATGTCAGCTCCGAAATCCCAAGATAGCTTGTCAGAGCAGCACGCTGCGGATGATGCCGTGCCTCATCCTGTGTTATGCTGCCCTCCAGTGCCATTTGGTCAAGCTGGGCACCAAAATTGTGATCGATGTTCAACTGCTCTAGCGTACCATCTCTATACAGGTAAATATGACTGTCTCCTATACTGCACCAGAACAGCTTCCCGTTACGGAGAAACACTGTCGTCAGGGTCGTCCCCGCTTCGATTTTCTGGTTGGCCGGGTCCCGGAGATTCTTGACTTCCTCGTTCAGTCGTAGTGCTGCGCGTCCCATCTCCGTAGGAATATCTTCCGCCTGAGCGTGTTCCAGCAGGTATCTCGTTACCCCATGCGCCGCCAAAGCGCTGGCACGTTCGCCCCCTGTAAGCCCGCCCATACCGTCACACACAGCGCAGACTGTGCAGAAATCCCCAAAATCAAAGCATATCGAATCCTGCTGGCTTTTCCGGGTTCCAATCGACGTATAGCTGGCGATCTCCGCCTGACTCGTCTCATAGGCATCGGCACACATCGTTTTTGCTCCTTCGTCTTTTACGGGTATCAGAAGAGTCTGTGTGATATCATCCATCGCTTCGGGAATGGTATTGGCTTCCTCGCCTGCCTTTTTTCGCTTGAACAGGGACATCACGTTTCAATCACCACCTTAAATGTGTACTCGGGCGACACGACACAAAAAATATCGCCATCTTTCAGTGTATATGATTTTTCTTTTTCCATTGGCTTTCCGTCCGCCAGATAGGTGCCATATTTGGACAGGTCCCTGACGATAAATTCCCGCCTGGACTCGTTGTAAAACACCTCGCAGTGATTCCGGCTGATCTGGTTATCCGCTGGCATCATCACGTCGCTCGTCGCCAGACGCCCGACCTTCACCGTGCGATTCGGCTCGATTATCCACCGCCGTCTGGAAATGTGACCACCCGATTTCCGCATCGTCAGCTCCAGATACGCCAGCCTGCGTTTTTTCGGATGGAAGAATGCGGCCAGACCCCTCGGCTCTGGCATATTCTGCTCCTCAACCTGACACATCTTCTCCGAGTCGTCGGAAGTCTCGACATGAATTTCAGACTGCTTCGATGCCTTTGATTTCGGCATCAGTGCCCCCAGATCAATGTCGTAGTCCTCCGGCCGGACGACCTGTTCCAGTGCATCCAGAAAATCCAGCATCCTGCGATAACGGTCGTGGTAGTCGAACGCCAACGCCTTGTCAATCACGTCCGACAGCTGCCGGGAGACAGCGGGACACAGCTCGTGCAACGGGGGATAGGAGGCTCCTTTCGCACGGCTCAGTGCGTCCAGCATCTTGCGTCCTGACACGATAAAGTAGAAAGTTGCGGCCAGTGCATAAATGTCCGTCCACGGTCCCTGACACGGTTTCTGCGTATACTGCTCGTAAGGAGCGTAGTTCGGCTTCAGGTAAATTTTCCTTTCTTTATTATCACTCCCCTGACGGAACGAGCGTGCCGCGCCGAAATCGATGAGCTTTATTTCACCGTCCTGTGTGATAAGGATATTTTCCGGGCTGATATCCCCGTGGATCATGCCGAAACGATGGACTTCTGCCAGTGAACTTCCGAGCAGGAACAGCATCTGGAGTGCCATCTTGAGCGTCTGCTTCGGATTATGATTTTTTCGGAACACCCGCAGATTGCAACCCTCAATCAGCTCCATTGCAAAATATGCCGTCCCGTTTTCTTCAAAAAAATCCCGGATGTCAACGACAGAGATATTTTCTCGAAGCTCCTGAAGGGCGCATGCTTCTTCAATGAACTGCTGCTTTCCCTCTTCATACTCAGGCCGGTTTTCTTCATCTGCAAGGATGAGGGCACCATCTGGTGTCCTCCCCTGAAGCAGACCGGACGGGAAGTACTCTTTGATGCAGCAGCGTAGGCCGCTCTGCATATTCTCAGCAAGATACGTAATTCCGAAACCGCCCTGTCCCAAACTCTTGCCCAACAGGTATTTTTCTTTCAGAATGGTGAACGGTGCCAGATAGTCTTTCACTGCAGAAGATTCTTCTGCATGATACCCGCAGTTCCGACACTCCCCATGCTCCATCGCTTCCTGAAAGCAAACGGGACAAAGTTTTTCTTCCAGACCCGCCATCTTTTATCTCACCCCGTCCTAATACTTTCCCGGCTCAGATTTTGAACTGGAAGATTTCGTTTCCGAGCGTGATATACATACCATTCGCCAGCGTCACTGTATTGCTGCCCAGAATTTTCTCGTCGCCCACGAACGTGCCATTTTTGGAGCCAAGGTCCTGAATGGTGCAGACACCATTACGGCAGCTAATCTTCGCATGGGCACGGCTGATGATCGGGTTGGAGACGATGATGTTTGCCTGAGAACCCTTGCCGATCACAACCTCCGTGTTATTGTAGATTGCAAAACTCCGGTTCGTGTTCATCTGGATCAAAGAGGCCACGACTGTCATCGAGTTGTCCGTTGCCGGCACGGTTGTGGCATTGCCGTCATCGACCAGATTCGTCTCGGCATCCCGACTCGGATCGTTGCTGTTCCAGTCGTCCACGAACGCTTCCTCGTCTTCATGCACCGCATAGCTAACGATCACGGAAGCCACGGACATGATTGCGGCCAGTACGAGGAGCACAATCAGAATCATAGTCAGCGCAGGGGCAACACGGCTGGTTATCGAAGTGTCCGTCGGATCGATGGAAAATTTACCCGCAAACACAAAGAAGTACACTGCCAGCAACTCGATGATGCCAATCAGGTTCGCCGCCAGTGCGCACCAGCTTATCGTGAACACACTAGCAATAGCCGCTGCGACGACCAGCACGAAGAACAGTACCAACAGTGCCACGCAAATTTTAGAGATATCATCCGGGGCATCACTCATGGTTTCAAGATTTACCAGCCTTGCCTTCTGCAAATCGGGACTGACAAGATAGGAAAATACACTCGTACTGCCTTTTTCAACGAATTCATCGATCTTATCGGAGGTAGTGCCCGCACCGAACTGAAAATTCAGCTTAGCTGCTTCTTTCATCTGTTTAAGCTCAGAAGTCATGGTTGCAGGGATATCCTTAAAGGTTCCCTTTTCCGTTTTCATCTGGTATCTCAGCTGATATCCCGGCACAAAAAGTGCCACAATCAAAATCACCGTTGCAATCCACGAAAGAACCGCTCCAATTTTTTTACCCTTGGGGGCATCCGCAAAGAATGTTGCAAATTTTCTGTTGTCCTCCATAATAATGTCTCCTTTGTTTTACAATATTTTATCCGCCGGAGTAGAGTGTTCCAGCAAGATATCCTTTATTACCTTTTTCCCCGCAGTCTGCGTAGCCTTTTTCCATAATGGGAAAAGACCTTTTTTCTCTCCGACCGCGCTGATAAGGATGCCTGTGATATTGTCCGTCTCTTTTCGTTTCATGCAGAGCTGTGCTGTTTCTTCCAGAGCCTCATGTAACTTTTTCTCCTTGGAAGAATACCTGCAGCTCTTTTTTATTTCAGCCTCTGTCACCTTGCGGCGAAACCCGTCGCAGCAGATCAGAAACGTCCGGTGCGGCAGAACATCACCGGAAAGATAATCCGGTTTCACGTCTTTGCCCGCTCCCACGCACTGAAGCAGGAGGCTTTGTCTCGAATCTTTCCGGGCTTGTTCCGGTGTCAGTTTTCCTTCGGTAAGTTCACGCTGGACGATGGTATGATCTGTCGTAAGTTGCGTGAGGGTATCCGAAATGATATATGTCCGGCAATCTCCGACATGGCAGATGTAATACCGACCTTTCATAAAAAGAACAGCTTCCACTGTCGTTCCGCTGCGGAATCCGGCCTTTTCGGAGTTGTCTTTCAACCGGATATGAAGCGATTGGATAAGATTGTCCCAGTCATCGAACAGCTCTGTCTCTGGTGTTTCCTGCACATATAATTTCAAAACACGCTTATAAAACCAGTCACGAAAAGCTGTCACAACTGCTGCACTACTCCGCTCGCCCATTTTCAGTCCACCTACGCCGTCACAGATCACTGCGAGGACAGCTTCATCGTCCTGAGTCTGACCTCGTTGCACCAGAAGGAGAGAATCCTGATTCGTTTCCTTCTGTATTCCGGTATCGGAATAATATGCGGCACAATATTTCATGTTCCTTTTCCTGCTTTCTCAGCGGTATTCGTGTTCGATTTCAAGAAGAACCATTTTCTTCTTTTTGTGCAGCAGAACGCTCCCGACCACGGCCAATAAAACAGCAACCAGCACCAGACAGATACCACACACCACCATGATTTGTCCAACCGTCATTTTCTCCACCTCTTTTACTGCCAGTTGTTCCGTGCCATGCGGTCCAGCTCATCCATCTGCGGGTCATACACGCCGGATGCCTGCTCTGCACGATAGAGTTCAGCAGCCGTTTCGTAATATCCCAGCGTTTTCGTGTAGGATGCTCCGTTCTGCAAATCAAGTTCGCCCTGAACAAAGGCGAGCCATTTATACACCCGGTAGTCCTTGGGGTAATCGTCTTTCAGTGCCTGAAGCATCTCCATCGCTTTGGAGAAATCATGTAGCTGATATTGCAACATTGCGATATTCAGCCGGACTTCCAGCGTGGTGTTTCCGTTTTTCTCCAGCTGCTGATAGGTTCGCAAGGCATCTTTTTGATAACCGGGATTCCCGGTCGCTTCCGCCTGACGAATATATGCGGACGCCAGCTGTCCGGCCAGCGCGTTGTAATATCCATCGGGGAGCTGTTCAATGCCCTGATTCAGGAGATTGATTTCCTCCGAAAGCATGGAGTCTCCGATATCCTCACAGATCGATGCTGCCAGACGGTACGCGCGTGCAAGCTGGTCGTTGCCATCCGCCGAGCCGATTGCCTTACGGGCGGCATCCAGCGCATCCGGCAGGTCTCCCTGTTTTCTCAGAAGCTCGCTCTGAACGACCTGATAGGCACCGCTTTGTTCGGCGTCAGGGACAGCTTTCGCCATCTCTGCAAGGACCTCATCCGCGCCAGAATAATCGCCCAGCTGAATCAGGGCGGTCGCCTCACCCTGATAATAGCTCAGGATATCAGGAGAGTATCCTATCGCTTTCTGGTACATCATCGCAGCCGATTCATAGTTTTCCAGCTCGTAGTAAGCCTCCGCTGCCACGTTGTACAGGTTTGCCACGCTCTGTCTGCTGTAATATTTCAGCTCACGCGACTGCGTCGTTTCCACTGCATCGATGCACTCCTGATACTTTCCCTGCCGATAGAGAAGGACTGCCTGTTCCACATATGCTTCCAACTGGTCATCGTAAATCGCGATAGCCTGCTGCAGGTCCTGCTCCGCCTCATCAAAGCGCATTTCATCGGCGGCCGTCCGGCCTTTCCGTACGAGGGCGTCATAAGCGGCGTACCGCTCCACGCCGATTCGCTGTACGCCAAACAGGATAGCCAAAGTTCCTGATACCGCAAGGACAAGAGAGACCGCCGCCACAACTCGTTGAGAATGAACCACCTTTTTATAGCGTCCGTCGATTGCGTGGATGTCCTGCAGTGCCCGGAGCATTTCCTGTGCGTCGCAGAAGCGTTCTTCCTGCCTTTTCTTCATCGCTCTGGCGATGATGAGCAAAAAGCTACGGCTGAATTTGAGTTTATAGCTCGTGATGGGCCGAACATCCTTCAGCGAATGGCCGGGCTGCTGCCCGGTGATTGCATAGTATAGAGTCGCACCGATGCCATAAACGTCCGTCCTCTTGCTAATAGTGCCATAACCACCCGCATTGGTTGCTTGCGCCGCCGTGACAGAATTGCTCACACCTCTGCCGGACGGATCCTTGTTGGATCTGACATTCTGATAGGCGAATGCATCTTTGTATCCTCGCAGCGGCATGGTTTCTTCAAGCGGAACCGTCTCGATTGTATCGGGCGATGCTCCCGGACGGGTATACTGTTCCGGTGCCGCATAGCCCGGCGTTGCGCCAATTGCCAGTACGCCTTTTGAAAAAACAAGTGATGTGTTGAAATCGATGACGCAGATATCTTCGTTGGGCGTTATCATAATATTGCTGGGCTTGATATCACAGTGCAGAATCGGAGGTACCTGCGAGTGCAGATAGGCGATTACCTCACAGAGCTGGCAGGCCCACCGGTATGCAAGCTTCTGACTGACCGGGCCGTGCGTTTTGACGTAGTTTTGCATGTTCTCGCCCGGTATCATGTCCATGATAGTATAGACATAGCCGCTTGGGCTTTCAATCACGTCATAGATTCTCGGAAGATACTTGTGCTTCAACGTTTTGAGGATATTGGCCTCCGCGCGCTCGTCCATCCGTCCCTTGAACTTCTGTTTTACACGCTTGATGACGACATCAACATCCAGACTGTCTTTGTGCGCGCGGTACAGTGTGCCCATCCCGCCCTCGCCAAGAGGTCGGATCGAACTGTAGCCGCTTCCAAGATCCGCCGCCCATTGACTGGTTTCTTTATAATTCATGCACATTCCTCCACACGACTTTTAAGACGGAAATTCGTCTTTCAGACTATCAAACTCCGATTGAATCTGCGACCAGTCAAAATCATCGCTTTCGCCGCTGTCCTGCGACGGGTCATAGGTAGGCGCCGTCACTGTCCCGGACGATTCGGTTCCCTGTCCGCTTCCCGCGCTGCCGAGACCCTTTCGGAGAGCCTCCTGAGCCATCGAATTTGCGATGCCGGCCGCTTCGCCGGTGAGTCCACTTTTTTCCACGACCTTGCTTGCTGCGCTGTCTGCTGCTTTCTCGGCCACCTTTTGGGTGACCGTCTTAGCGTTGTCTTTCGCATCAACCTTGACACTTACAGATGCCGATTGCCCCGATTCATCCTTCAGGAAATCATCAATCTGTACCGTCAGCGTGCAGGTTCCATCCGAGTTCGTTTTGATCTTGGCATCGATGGTGTTGAAATCGACGCCATTTGTTTCCGCATTCTGGAGCAGTTTCTCAATGCCGATTTCATCGTCTAGTGCCGCATAGTGTGCTCCCAGCAGGGCATAGGGGTCGGCATTCTGCGGGTCTGCCGCAATCCACGCCTCGCCCACGTCTTTTGCAAAGACCGAATTCAAGTCAGCCCAAAAGTGTTCCGAAAGCATCTGGAAGGGAACGTTTCCACCACCGCTTTCAAAGACCAGCTTTGCATCATCCAGAAATCCTGGAAGAAAGTCCGCCTCGTCATCAAACACTTCCTGCGCCTGTTCAAAGACCTTGTTTGCCTCGTCGGCTTTTCCCTGTGCTGCATAAGCGGCATACAGGCCCGCATAGGCTTCCTTGTTCGTCGGGTCGTGCTGGATGATATCGATATACTGCAAGATTGCGTTATCATAATCCAGCGAGGTCAAGTAGTTCGCTCCAAGATTCAAGACCTTGGCTAGCGAAAAGACCTCTGCCGTCTCCGAATCTGAATCGGTGGATAATGTTGCCATCGAGCTTCTCGGACTGCATCCTGCCAGTACTATTGCAGCCACTGCCACCAGTGCTGCAACGATAATTTTTTTACTCTTCATTGTCTGCTCCTAAAGCCGGACTCCTATCATCTTCGTCCGCCGCTTCTATCAGCTGAAACTTATTTGCACCATCTGCCAGTGCGACAATACTTTTCCCGGACACATAAGTCGGCACATTATAAGGAATACGCACCCCATTGACAAATACCCCGTTCCGGGAATGGTCGGTAATATTAAACCCAAGATCCTTTCCATTATATTGAACCGTACAGTGAATCCGGCTGATCTTTTCGCCTCTTACGATAAGCGACACCTCCGCTGGGTTCCGACCCAGTTCCACCGATCGTCCGGGTATCAGCTCAAAGCTTCTGCCCGCCAAACTTCCGGTCAACCCAGACAGTCTCCCCCGCATACAGGGCGGGGGAGGTTTCGTGTTGGGGTTGTCGTGCACTTCCGTGCGCTTTTGCCTGCTCCGCTCATATGCCTCAGCCAGTCGGTTCGTGTCCCGGATTGCTCGATACATTGCGACGAGATATCCAAGAACCGGAACCAGGATCATCCATACAAAGAAGGTTTCGCTGTCCTGCCGGACCTCCACATCGTATTCCGCCGCATTGTCACAAATGCGGTCCACGATCTCCGCAAGCCACACATATTTGTACACGCCGAATGTCAGGACACTGAACAGCATCATTTTTTCGACGCCCACCGTATGTTTTCCATCCTTTTCGCACAGAATGTTGACATCCTTCGCCCACAAGTCCATGAAATAAAAATGGTAGACCGAAAACGTCACGAAAGACAGCAGCACATACAACAGTAAGCTCCGATTCTGCTTTACCTCATCTGTTCCGCGATCCTGATTCGTTCTTTTTCTGCGTCTCTCAGGCATACTGCATCACTCAGCTCAGCCTGATGATATTGTTGTTATCGCCCAATGCAAGCTCCGTTCCCCGGGCCAGCAGCACCGGAGAATTCGCAGGGAGGCGGCTTCCGTTTACGTAGGTGCCGTTGCTGGAAAAATCGGTAACACGATATTTCTGAACCTGACTGTTGAACATGACCTCACAGTGGCGGCGGCTGATCTTCTGCGCACCCTGAGAAAACACGATCTTCGCATAGGCAGGGTCTCTGCCCAGAATGACCGGCTGGTTCGGCTCCAGCGGATAGCTCGAGCCCGCATACATACCGGCGACCCCCTCCAGAGCTGCTCCCGCAGCTCTGGAAGCAGCCGGGATATGAGAAGTCGGCTTCTTTCCACCGGTGTTGCCAATCCCCATCAGTTTTTTCGGATCTACAGCAATCGTCATTCCGTTGCCGTCAGTGGACGGTTTGATGTCATCCACCATGACCGGGCGGCCCTTCATTTCTTCATAAACAAAAGCAGTTGCTATCATCTTGTACGGTGCAACATACAGGACAGAAAGAATACCGCCGGTAAGCAGACTCAGAATATTCCAGCCGAGATAGCTGAGGTCAAAGACAAACAGGTCGAATTTATGACCTTCCGTCATTACCTTGCAGCGTTCCATAACCTGTTCTGCATTCAGCTGCGGATGATCTGCCTGCACCAGAGCCATAGGCCAGAACTGATATGAACGGTAGGCCGCAACAACGAGAGCTGCAATCATGCCGATCATCACCAGCAGCATTGCCGCCAGATAACTCCGAGAAGCCGCCGCAACAACAGCCGCCAGCAGCAGCGTAGCAAACTGGATCAGAACCGGGATCCACATGATCGTCAGCATCCGGACTCCTGTAACAAGGGCAAATTGCATAAAGAAATCAAATGCATCAAAGATGCAGGTGACTTTTGGTCGGATTCCATTCTTCCGCAGAGAAAGATAGTACCGGTATCGTGCCACTTCAAACGGCCCGGCAACTGCTCCACCGGCGATAGCACCGACGAGCGTTGCAATCGGAGTAATCAGCACATAGGCAATGATGATTCCCGCCAGACCAAACAGCTTGAACGGTGCCGACACAACCGCCGACACGACCCCAATGCCGCCTGCAATCATCGCACCCAGCAGGACACTTGTGATTGCCGCAATCACCCGATACAGAATCTCCATGCCGACCATTCCGGACAGATTTCCGTTTTCATTCAAAACACGTTTTGCCTTTTCTTTATTTCCAGCCCGATTTATCACAACGATTCCCCCTTATTTCGTTTTACCAGTGGAATTTTTCGCTGCACAAGGGAACAAACATCAGTTTCGTGTCGCCGATGCTGAGCTGGTCCATGGCCTTCAGCTCAATTGGGTTGAGCACAAGCTTATCGTTCACATAGAACAGCTCTTTAGAGCTGCCCGGCTGCGCAAGATACACATTACTGCGCGGATCATACACAACAATCGCATGAGAGCTGCGGGAAACCGTGTTGTCGCCAAGGATGCAGACATCCATCTCCGAAGAACGACCCACAAAATTGCGGCCCTGATGCAGACGATAGTCAGTTCCCTTATTCACACCTTCCGTGCAGACGAGCCAACCAACAACTGGTGCCGACTTTTCTGTAGCACCGTCCAACATATCTGCAGTTACAGGGAGCGTGCGGTCATCGTCATCGGGGATTGCAGTGCTCAGAGGTTCAGTCGCTACGCTGGGACCCGGCTGAGACACCGGGACGTCCAAAGGAACCGTCGTCTGATCCGGCCCAACGTTCACACCTTCCATGCCGCAGAAGGGGCAGCTGCTGAACCGGGAAGCATCGTAGTGGTGGCCGTTGGGGCATTTCATCAAATTCATAATAAAGTCCTCCTCAAGTAAAAAGTTTGTTATATTCTCAGCAGACGAATTTCTGCCGTAGAATCAAAAGTTCCCTTTACACCCGAATCTATACGGTGTACAACAATGCACAGGTGAGTTGTTGGGATTATTTTCTGTCGCAGAGTAGCCCACTCTGCGACAATGGCGAAAAAGCAACGGTAATTCGTTTGACGATTCGGATTGACGGCTTATTTGACGGAAATAAAATCTGCCAGCTGTTCCATCGTTTCCCGCTTCAGCTCCAACGAAGGATGAACATATCGATTCATTGTGATGGTAACAGATGAGTGTCCTAAAATCTCACTCAGAGTTTTGATGTCGATTTTTGCTTCCACGCAGCGTGTGGCAAAAGTGTGCCTTAAAACATGAAAATTCCTTTTTTCCAATCCACAGGCATCCAAAATCTTGTGAAATCTTCGCTGAATGCACCGCGGTTCGATAAACTTCGAAGGAGAACCGCTCAAAAAGAATCCGGTGTGACTCAGGGAATAGCGCTCCAGAAAACCGAACAGCAAATTTGAGATTGGGATATTCCGATTAGCGGAGCTGCTTTTGGGAGATGCAATCTCGATATGTGTTTTTTTGCTCCCAGGTACCCGATTCTGGATACGTTGCATCGTCTGACAGATATAGATATTCCTTTCCGAAATCGAGATTTTTTCCCACGTCAACGCACACAGCTCCCCGATACGTATTCCTGTCAGTAGACAAAGAAGAATCCCCAGATTCAGAGCATCGGGATGTTCCTCCAGATATTGCTGCAAAATCATCTGCTCTGGGAGGCTTAAAATGGGCAACGACTTTTGCGTCTGTTTGACCCTGATATCAAGAACCTTTGAATCTACCGATATACCGATTGTTCCTGCATAATTCAGAATGCGACGCAGAACAGAGAGCACATCCGAGATTGTCTTGGGAGAAAGACCGGTTTTATCCTTTTTTCCGTGCAGTTCAAGGTGTTTGCAAAGCTTCCTTACCATTTCTTTTGTGATCTTCTCGATTTTTACTGTCTGGAATGATGGCATGAGATAGCATTCGATTAGCGTCCGATAACGAATGTAGGTAGATTCCTTAAAGTTAATGGAAAAGGCGTCAAGCCACTCCATGGAAACAAGTTCAAATGTACTGTTTCTGGTTCTTTCCTCGCTTCCGGATGGTTTACCTTGGAGCTGGAGCGTGTGCTGTAGATCACATCGCACTTCGCGGTAGGAGGAAGCATACAGATAACCATATTTGGGCTTTCCCAGCGCATTTCGCGACTTTATGTAGCGTGCTTCCCAGCGGCCATCCTTCCTTTTATAAATGTTCAATCCTTTTCTTGACACAAAAACCTTCCTTTCGCTGACGGCTTATTTGACGGAGTATACAATCGGATTGTATCGGATTTGTTGAAATTGTCGAGTAAGTACGACATTATTTTCTTTTTTTCAGAATTTCAGATTGCTTTCTCTTGACCATCCGTGTAATCGGCGGTAGAATTCAATTGAATCATCCTGTCGCAGAGTGGGCTACTCTGCGACAGGAAACATAAACCATGAATGTAAAAATTCATGGTTTTTATTTTTTCCATTTTCTTTTAGTCTATCACAGGTAGTTTATTATATCAATTAAAAATAATAGATTTAATCATTCGGTTTCAGCTATGCTCTCGACTACAATAGAGTTGAGAAGGATGGTGGTGGCCATGTACGAAGAACAGTTTTCTAAGAGGCTTACTGAGCTGCGCACACAGAAGGGTGTGTCTGCAAGAGACATGAGCCTCTCAATCGGGCAGAATCCCGGCTATATTCGTGCAATCGAAAGTGGTACTGCCTTTCCGACGATGGCAAATTTCTTTTACATCTGCGAATATTTCAACATTACTCCACAAGAATTTTTTAATTTCGGCGAGGAAACCTCCAATGGAATGAATGCACTTGTTGACCAGCTAAAACAGTTCGATGCCGAGCAGATCAATGCACTTACGGCTTTTATAAAAACAATCGTAAAAAAGTAAATTATCAAAGAACTTAATACTTGGTAAACCTACCGAAAGATAGGAACACAAAGCCAAATGGGTCTAAAATCTCATATACGAGGTCATGACAGCCGATTGCTTTTTGAATGGGATAATTTTATCCCTCTACCATGTTAGAACCGTCTGTGAAGATTTCAACTCACAGGCGGTTTTTGTTTTTGAAAGCAAAATGATGGGGCGTTCTTCAGCTTATGCGGTGGAGAGATGGCTTTTATATAGACAGCATCAGGGATTCACCGTATCGAATGGAGAAGGCCCGGATGCTGCTTTTTGTTTAGGAGGTATTGTTATGCGGCAACTTGATCAGGTGTGCGAAAGTCCTGATTCCGAGAGTATCCAGTGCGCTCTTGATTTTGAAAACACAATGAACAATCTGGAAACGCAGCTGTATTATCGCCACCTGCCGCCAAAAGAGGTGGCACTTCGCGTCATGGAAGCGGCCTGTAAATTCTATGATGCCGACTGGTGCGGTCTGATTCAGGTTGATCTGGATTTGGGGCTGTGGAAGCCACTCTGGTGGCACAATGAATGCCAAGAAGATAAAACTACTATCCTTACAAATGAGTTTGAATCGTCTGAATTTCTCGACCGCTGGGTAAAGGCAGTGCGCAGAGGAACTCCCATGGTTGTGCCCGATGCCGAAGAAGTTAAAGACCTCTATCCAGATGAGTACCAACTCTATGAGCGTCTGGGAATCAAGTCTGTCCTTGCAATTCCTTTGGAGCCTCGGCAAATCGCCCTGATTGCTGTTCGCAATCCTCAGCGGTACATCCATCAGACCAGTATGCTTAAACTTCTGGCCTATGTGTTACTGGCGGCATACAACGATAAGCGAATGGCTGACAGTCTGAGCATGGCAATCTCGCCAGAAAATATCAAGAGCAGCCATGATGTCTTCATCAGCTTGTTCGGAGAATTGAAAATCCACACTTCCCACGGTGTCCTGCCGGAGTCCGACCTGAAATCTCCTAAAATCAGCCGTCTGCTGACCTTTATGCTGCTTTCCAATAAGAAAGCCCTTTCATCGTTGGAAATCGTACAGGAAATCTGGCCAGAAGAACTGGAGGATAAGGACGAACCCGGAAAAAAGGTCAAACAGCTCGTTTACCGGCTGCGGCAGGCATTCAGTATTATCTCGGATGAACAACTGATTCTCTCCACGCCGTCTGGCTACCAATTCAACCCCGACCTCCATATCACGACCGACTTTCAGCGGTTCGATGAGTTGTGCATTGCGGCCGCAAAAGCCACTTCTGCTATAAATAAGGTGAGATTGCTCGAAAAAGCGGCATCATTGTATCAGGGCAAGCTTCTTTCTGCTGCCAATGGCGAACACTGGCTGGTTCACTACGCAAACCGATACCACCTCGCATTTATGAGTACAGTTAATGAACTGCTGAAGCAGTTGATGGACTTCCACGCATACGATCTGCTTCATCGGGATGCTGCACTGGCCCTGACCATCGCGCCGGAAAACACAAAAGCCTACTATTGGCTTATTCGCTCGTACCAGAAGCAGCACATGGACGAGATGGCAGCGGGCGAGCTTGCGGCTGCGAAGCAAAAGCTGCCCGAAGATGAATACCAGAAACTACTCAACTCACTCGAACGATAAAATAACGTAGTTGCGTCATGCGACTTTCGTGTGACCTTCATACAACTTCTGTGTGACCTTATTTTTTCTAAAATCGTTCCATGTGACTTTCATAAGACCGTCATGTGACTTCTATAAGACCCTCGTGTGCTATGATAACAAGGCAAGTCAAAGCCTTGTTGTCTGGCTGCGAGGGCTTTATTTTTTTGTCCTTTTTTAGCCGGATAAACCGCTTTTGATCTGTAACGAAGAAAAATATATCGAAAGCCTGAGATGCATTAAAGGCTGAGGATACTCATATTGCTTTCCATCTACGGATGGAAAACAGTGTCTGCACCCTTTTCTTTAATGCGTCTTATTTTTGGCGCCAAAGAAAAGTTGGCATCCTGTCCAGCAGTGAAGTATCCTCATCCTCCGCATCCAGCGGAAAGGACACTTCATGTTTCTTTTTGCCCTCTTTTCGTGGCTGGAGCTGGCCGCAAAGTATCCCTAGAATCTCCAAATTTTCAATTTTTTACGCCTTATCGAAAATTTGGAGGTCAACAATGGAATTTAATAACGGCAACGAACGTCGAAAACTGAACAAAAAGTGGGAACGGCTGCGTGTGCAGTACCAACAGGCGGGAATGAGTGAAGATGCAATCCAAGCCATGTATGATTTTGATTTGGGCGTTCTCAATAGTGAGCGTTCCTACGTTGCAAATACACTGGCAATCGTTGACGATGGTGATGACAGCACGGGAAGGAAATCTTCTGACTTTAAGCAGTATGAAAAGGCAATTGCTGTAACCGATACTTACCACGAGACCCGGACTCGGTTTGCATGGGTAGGCGAAATCAAAGACAAGCGTTTGCAAGAAGGGTTAGAAAAACTCTCCGATGAAGAACTTCGGCTTATCACGCTGTATTTCCGCGACGAATATAGTACCGTAGAATTATCTAAAGTTTATGGCATTGCACAGCAAAATATTAGCAAGCGAATCTTGAAAATCACTAAATTTTTGAAGAAGTTTGGATTTTTGGGTGTAGATTGAGGCTTCTCGATGGCTCGTAAGTGAGGGGACAATTCACCAGACGGCTCTCGCCGCTGGTGATATGTCCACACTCACGGACCTTGAAAGCTGAATAGTTCAGTCGTCTGGTACTCAGAACAATGATACTTCCGTAATTCGCGGCCCGGTCAGAAAGTAGACGGGGTGGTTGAGATGCCAATGGAGCGGTACAAGCCCGCCGCCAGATGATTCCCCACTCTCAGGGAGCCGAGGGCGAATATGAGAGACCTAAACATATTTTATCAGGAGCAGCCGGATGCTGTTTTCAGTCTTCGGTTGCTCCTGTTCTTTACATAACTACCCGCTTATTTTTAATTACACATAGGAGGTAAGCCTATGGATGAACTGAATCCTACCATCAAAGAGCGTCAGATCTACCATGAGATGAAGCTGACTCCTGCGATGGTCAAGTCCATCCGTACCCTCTGCGGTGTCTGCCTCCGGCACTACGTTGAAACCATGGCGTTCAAGATCGCCATTGTGCCGAATAAGGACAGATGCATGGAAACCTGCACGGTCTGCCAGACCCGGCGTGGCTACGACTACGTTGTCATGCCGCGCTGAATCCGGTTTTCATTCACCCGCAGGGATGCGATAGAATCCCTAAAATCAATTACCACCATGAATTGAGCAAAGCCCGCTGCAAAAAAGCAGCGGGCTTTTGCATATCAGAATGGAGGCTCGCACTTGGAATCGAATTGGAAGTTCCAACGCGGAGACATCTATTTTGTAAAACTGGAGGCAGGCGTTGGCTCCGAACAAAACGGTGCCCGCCCAGCAGTCATTCTTCAAAATGATGTCGGCAACATCTACTCTCCGACTTTGATTGTCGCGGCTTTGACAAGTAAGACAGATAAGAAAGTAACACAGGCAACGCATTGTCAGGTAGAAGAAGATGGCCTGAAGCCGTCCATTGTTCAGGCAGAACAGATTTTCACCATTGATAAAAGCCGTGTCCTGAAGTTTGTCGGACACCTTTCCCCGGAGAATATGCGCCGGGTCGATGATGCAGTGAAGATCAGTCTTGCCCTGAATCCGATGGGCAGCATTCAAAAACTCAAACCGATCATCCGCTCTCAGGCGGCTTATGCGCCTCCTGAAGTGGTGGATGGAAAGCCACCCATCTATCCCTACACACCCATCAAATCGTCCTTTGAGGACGCTGGGAGCGTAGAGGAGATGATGGTGTATACCGAACTGCAATCCGCTGTTCATGCCATGATTCAGCGGCTCGAATACAGCTTTACCTTTAATCCCACCTTGCTCACCATCCCGAAGCGTAAGCAGCAGGTCGCTGAGATTCTGGAAGAAGCTGAAAAATACATCTGGCGAATCAAGGAGGAAATGAGATGCGCCTGAAAAACACTGCGGATAACTTCTCCGCTTCCTTTCATATCACACCGCCGTACCAGATGGTGGTCATTCACAGCAGTAAGCTGATCTACCCTCGTGAGCTGTACCAGCGGGGCATCCAGCGCAAGCGCGTTGAGCTGATTGCCAAAGACTTTAACGAATATACGGCGAACGAGCCGAAGGTCAGCTTTCGCAATGGCCGGTATTATGTAACGGACGGCCAGCATACCATTGAAGCGCGTATCCTGCGCAACGGCGGTAAGGATCTGCCGATTCTGTGCAAGATCTACACCGGCCTGACGATGCAGCAGGAAGCTCTGTTCTTCGCAGAGCAGAACGGTCACGCCGCACCTCTGACGGCGGGCATCAAGCTCCGTGCCAAGGTCGTGGGAGAGGATGCGCCCTCCGTTGCATTTCTCGCAGCCACCAATCGGGTGGGTCTGGACTTCAACTACGACAGCTTGCAGTTGAGCGACTACCGCATCAGCTGCGTGGGCACCGCACTCAAGCTGTACAACCAGATGGGCGAGAAAATCTACTGCGAGGCCCTGCGGCTGATCGTGGCTGCATGGGAGGGCAAGCCTGATTCGTTCCGGGCATCTGTCCTGCGGGGCATGATGCACTTTGTGGAACTGTATCACGGTGAGTTCAGCGAGGAACGGCTGATCCGTGCTCTGCGCAGCGTTCACCCCATGGAGATTTATCGCAGCGGCATGGACAATCCTGCCAAACTGCCCGGATGGAAGAAATACGTTTTTCCCATCTATATGGCCTACAACGGCAAGTGCCGCAAGGATGCCCTGCCGATGAAATTCTGATAAATCAAAGGAAAGGGCACTACGATGATCGACAAGTTTTCTCAGGTCGCAGAGAACCTTCCTGCGGCTGACTGTGATGCCGACCGGCAATATCATGTAATCAACGGTTATCCTGTCGTTTTTAGCTTTTCCAAGGAACCCAACCCGGAAGCGTTTGAGCGCATTCGGAACATCCTGCTTGCCACCAGCTATACGAAGAAGGTAGGTTGACATCATGGACGAATGCAGAACCAAACGCTATACTGAGTGCGGTAACGGGCGGTGCTACAAGCCGAACCATTGCCGGACGTTCTTTGACAACGGAATAAAGTCTGTCCCCACTTTTGTTATGAAAGTGAGGAATTTGTAATGACAGAAAACAACAACCGTGTCTGTTGCTTGTACCGCGTTTCCACCGATAAGCAGGTGGATTTCAATTCCAACCATGAAGCTGACCTGCCCATGCAGCGAAAGGCTTGCCATAAGTTCGCTGAATCGAAGGGCTGGGTCATCGTCCATGAGGAACAGGAAGAAGGCGTATCGGGCCACAAAGTCCGGGCTGCCGCCCGCGACAAGCTGCAAATCATCAAGGACTATGCACGGAAGGGCAAGTTCGACATTCTGCTGGTGTTCATGTTCGACCGTATCGGTCGTATCGCAGATGAAACTCCCTTTGTTGTGGAATGGTTTGTACGGAACGGCATCCGGGTATGGAGTACCCAAGAGGGTGAGCAGCGTTTCGACAACCACACCGACAAACTGCTGAACTACATCCGCTTCTGGCAGGCAGATGGCGAGAGTGAAAAAACTTCCGTCCGAACCCGCACCAGTCTGCGCCAGCTTGTGGAAGAAGGTCACTTCAAGGGCGGAAATGCGCCTTATGGCTATGACCTTGTACGGAGTGGGCGTATCAACAAGCGCAAACACGAACTCTACGAACTGCACATCAACGAACAGGAAGCTGCCGTAGTGCGGATCGTCTTTGACAAGTATGTGTATGAGGGCTATGGTCCGCAGCACATCGCCACCTATCTGAACAATTCTGGCTATCGTGCAAGGTCTGGTAAATGCTGGCACCCGTCAAGTATTCGGGGGATGGTACAAAACCTGACCTACACCGGCGTTCTCCGTTGTGGGGATGCACGGTCAGAATTGATGCCGGATTTGCAGATTGTCCCGCAGGAACAGTTTGAAAACGCACAGCGCATTCGGAATGAACGTTCTGTACGCTCAACTGCGGAAGCCGAAAATCGCCTTCCTTTGAACATCCATGGGAAGTCGCTGCTTGCCGGCAACGCTTACTGCGGACACTGCGGTGCAAAGCTGGAACTGACCAGCAGCCGTAAATGGCGAAAAATGGCAGATGGTTCGTTAGACGATACGCTGCGTATTCGCTATACCTGTTACGGAAAGCTCCGCAAGCAGACCAACTGCACCGGGCAGACGGGATATACCGTCCACATTCTGGATGAGATCATTGATAAGGCGGTGCGCCAGATTTTTTCCAAAATGAGGGGTATCCCGAAAGAGCAGATCGTTACAAAACGCTACGAAAAAGAAACTACGGAGCGCAAAAACCATCTGCAAGACCTGCAAACGCAGCGAGACAAGGCCGAGAAAGACCTGCTTTCTCTGAAAGCCGAAATTTTAGCCTGCATCAAAGGCGAAAGTGTGTTGCCGAGAGAAACCCTTGCCGAAATGATTACAGAGCAAGAAGAGAAACTCAAGGAACTGGAAGACCTTTGTGAATCTGCCAGTGAGGAACTGGAGAGAACAGCAGAGCTGATGGATAAAGTGTCGAGGCTCTATGATGAGCTGATTTCCTATGCTGACCTGTACGACAGTGCCAACTTTGAAGCGAAGAAGATGGTTGTCAACCAGCTGATCCGCAGGGTAGACGTTTATCGTGGCTATCAGATCAACATCTCGTTTAACTTCGATCTCACTCCTTACATTGAGGGGGAGTGATACGTCCGCCTGCAAAACAGTCGGGCATCGAACAAGCATTTTCAAAAACAACGAAACAGCAAGAATTGGGGGTTGCCGTCCATGCGCCTGCAAAATCAGGCATTTGGCTGATTTTCGATGCAACCTCTAAGAAAGCAAAAAGAAAAGCACCATACCTCACATGAAGTACGGTGCTTTTTTGGTGGAGAATAGCGGGATCGAACCGCTGACCTCTTGCATGCCATG
>OHAH01000611.1_pt1 | contig 28417 bp, 25 predicted proteins | sample 1577071 | NCBI WGS metagenome assembly OHAH01 (sample SAMEA3541520, study PRJEB24748) | human gut metagenome | biome: human gut; feature: human-associated habitat; material: faeces | place: China | collected 2012 | reverse complement strand
GCGTCTTTCGTTTCTTTGTCATCGACGAAAGCATGGATAGCTTCGTCCCAGCGGGGTCGGTTTTATTTTCACAGACCACAATCTGACGTCATACAGAGAGCGATACGTTTTCGACCGGGTTTCAACTTTCAAACGATTGCCGACCGTACGATAAATTTTCGGACAACAACAACCTTGTTTTAACTTTTAATAAGGAAAAGCGATATACTACCAACCTATATCTACCGGGAAATAGATTTTAGCCCTTGCCATATTTATTTAGAAGCAAGAAATTTGCAATTAAAAATATTTAGCTATCTTTGCCACACAATCCGACAACCGATCATCCGATCGGTTTCATCACCCACTTAATATATCCAACATTTTATTCGGACAAATATGCAAGACCTTAAAGCACTTGAAGGCAAGAGTCTGGCTGAATTGCGTGAAATAGGTAAGGCACTGGGAATCCCTCACCTTATGATGAAAAAAAAGGACCTTATCGAAAAAATTCTGAATTTCACGCAGGACGGAGGCGTTGCGGATACCGAAACGCAACAAAGCCCCGCCGAAGCTCCCAAGAAAACCCGTCGGCCGCGTATTGCCAAGACGGAATCCGCTCAGGCCTCCGTCGAAATACGGGAGCAACCCGCCGCACAGACCACGACGACACCGACTCCCGCAGCGACAAAAGAGAGCGGTAAACGACGCGGCAGGCCCCCCCGTAAGGTGCAGGCCGCCCTTTCGGTGGCAGCCACCGATATACCCCAAACAGAGCTAATAAAAATCCCCCGGGAAGAAGAACCCGTCCGGGAAATACACGAAGAACAACCGCCGCTTCCCGCAACACGTCCGGCAGAGGAGGTCATTACCAAAGACGATTTTGCGGGAGAAATCGCCGGTGAAGGTGTTCTGGAGGTAATGCCGGACGGCTACGGGTTCCTGCGCTCGGCAGACTACAACTACTTGAACTCCCCGGACGACATCTACGTTTCTCCTTCACAGATCAAGCTCTTCGGACTGAAGGCGGGCGACACGGTGACCGGCACGATCCGCCCGCCCAAAGAGGGCGAGAAGTATTTCCCGCTGGTGCGCGTGACGGACATCAACGGACTGGAACCGGAGTACATCCGCGACCGCGTACAGTTCGAATTCATGACCCCGCTTTTCCCGAGCGAAAAATTCTGTCTCACGGGCAACGGCCACAACAACCTCTCGTGCCGCATCGTGGATCTCTTCTCGCCGATCGGCAAGGGGCAGCGTGCGCTGATCGTCGCCCAGCCCAAGACCGGTAAAACGGTGCTCATGCAGTCGATCGCCAACGCCATCGCCGACAATCATCCGGAAGTCTATATGATCGTACTGCTGATCGACGAGCGTCCGGAGGAGGTAACCGAAATGGCACGCAACGTAAAGGCCGAAGTCGTGGCTTCGACCTTCGACGAACAGGCTTCGCGTCACGTCAAGGTAGCCGAAATGGTGCTCGAAAAAGCCAAGCGCATGGTCGAATGCGGACACGACGTGGTGATATTCCTCGATTCGATCACTCGCCTGGCACGCGCCTACAACTCGGTGCAGCCCGCTTCGGGCAAGGTGCTCTCGGGCGGTGTGGATGCCAACGCGCTGCACAAACCGAAGCGTTTCTTCGGCGCGGCCCGCAACACGGAAGAGAAAGGCTCGCTGACAATCATCGCCACAGCCCTGATCGACACCGGTTCGAAGATGGACGAGGTGATCTTCGAAGAGTTCAAAGGCACGGGTAACATGGAGCTTCAGCTCGACCGCAAGCTGGCCAACAAGCGCATATATCCGGCCGTCGATGTAATCGCGTCGGGTACCCGCCGCGAAGACCTGCTGCTGTCGCGCGAAGTGATGAACCGCACGTGGATTCTGCGCAAGTATCTCTCGGACATGACCCCGGTGGAAGCGATGGAGTTCCTGCAAAAACAGATGAACCTCACGGACAACAACGAGGAGTTTCTCGCCACGATGAACCATTAAATCCTATAAAACTATGCTTCGGACGCTATTCATCTCGCTCTTATGCCTGCTGGGAACGACCAGGGCACAGGCTTGGGGACCAAAAGGGCACGACGTGGTCGCCTACATCGCCGAATGCAACCTCACGCCCGAGGCCGCAGAGAAAATCGACAAGATCCTCGGCGGAGCCTCGATGGTATATTGGGCCAACTGGCTCGACTCGGCAAGCCACACGCCGGAGTATGCCTACACCGCGACCTGGCATTATGCCAATGTCGATGAAGGTTTCACTTACGAGACCATGACGAAGAATCCGGACGGGGACATCGTCGAGGCCATCGACCGGATCGTGGCGGAACTCAAGGGCGGTCAGCTCGACCCGGCCCAGGAGCAACTCTACCTGAAAATGCTGGTACATCTGGTCGGCGACCTGCACCAGCCGATGCACACGGGACATTTGAGCGATCGGGGCGGCAACTCCGTTCCCGTACGGTTCTTCGGCCGGGAGAGCAATCTCCATGCAGTTTGGGACAGCTCCCTGCCCGAAGCGGCCCACAAGTGGAGCTATACGGAGTGGCAGAACCAACTCGACCGCCTGACAGAAGAAGAGGTTGCCCGGATTCAATCCGGCACACCGCTCGACTGGTTCGAGGAGAGCAATGCGATCTGTCGGGAGATATACGTTGCAACACCCGAAGGCAGCGATCTTTCCTACGACTACATCGCTAAGTATGCCCCGGTAATCGAGCGGCAGTTGCTGCGTGGAGGACACCGCCTGGCAGGTCTGCTGAACGAGATATACGGATAGCGCTCTTTTCCGTAAAAGGAAATCGCAAAAAAGCCGTCGCTATTCGAGCGACGGCTTTTTGGTTGAGCGAAATTTACTCTTCATAAAAAATTTCCAATATACTTGTTAATTCATTTTCTTGAAATTTATCGATCCGGGAAATATACTCGCCATCCATTTCGTAACGGTAAGTCGTAACCCCGTCTTCTCCATAGTCTATCTTGACCGGCAGGGTTTTGAATCGGTTTCCACCTGCGCCGAACAGATAAATCCGATCGAGATCAGTCTCGTCTATGAAATCGCTCATACCGAACAGGTCTATATTCAGATTGTTGAGCTGTACCGGGTCATTTTCGTAGATGGCATTCCCACCATACCACTCTTGAGAGCTTTCTTTTTCTTGCACTCGAACAAGACTGCCGTCGATAACGGTATAGACCGACTCGGCACTATATTCGCCACCGGGATTTTCAACCCATGTACTTTCAGCGATATATCCATTTTCATCGTAAGAGAATGTGTAGTCGGAAAGATAGACGCCTCCGCCGGGTATGCTGGTAATGGCGGTAGTTCGCCCGTCTGCTAATGCATATATTGACTGCGCTCCTTCCGGTTCTGTTACGACGATCCGATCCGGCGCATATTCTATGGTCGTTACTTCATCCTCGAAAGATTCGTCAGGAGCTCCTTCGAAATTATATTGCTGGTCCGTTTCCGTAATGGTTACGATACGTCCTTCGGCATCGTAAGTATAGCGTAATACAAAGGTCATATCCTCCTCCCACGTAACGCGAACATGCGAAATTCGGGTCGGCAGAATCGCCGGTTCCTCTTCGTCCCCGCCGGGAGTATTCGGCACTTCGGGAAAGTGAAGAACACCCAGTATCCATTCGCCGCCGTCTTGCTTCAACAAGATGTTCTGCTCGCCCGACACATCAGGGGCCGTGAAGGTCACGGTCGTAGCCGTTACGTCGGTTACTTCCGCCTGTACATCGGCGGCACGGGTTATGGCCCGTAGCCAGATTTCACTGTTTGCGGTAAATCCCTGTCCCTGAATCGTTACAGACGAGCCGGGTGATACAGGATTTTCCTCGCTCGATGCGGGTACGCTCACTTCAGTTACGGGGCACGGGAGATTATCACCGCCCTCTTCCTTGTCACAACCGCAGAACAACACCGCAGCCATGACGAAAAACAAAAACTTTCTCATAATACAATATTGATTCTTCCCGATACCCCGAAGAAGACAAACACTAAAGAAGTGTGGGTATCGTGACTTTGTTTTTAGTTGATAGGTTCTGGTAAACCGTGAGCATAAAAACAAGCAACAATCCCACACTGTACACGAATGCACAGAGCAAGGGCTTCGGCTTGTTCTCTGCTCGAAAAATTTACCAGATTCATCAACGAGAACAAACTCAAACACTTCTCATGTTCAAGCAAATATATGTCTGTCCGCCGAAACGGACGGGACAAAGATACCGATTTTTCCTGAAAAAGAAGTGTTCACCGCCTGAATTTAGGGATTGTTGCCGCAGACAAATTTACAGATTATTTGTGTCTTAAAAATACAGACAACTACTTCGTCAGTTCCTCGGCAAATGAATGATACGAAAAAACCGTACCTGCGGCAACTCGGTACGCAAGATGTTTTTATCTTTTAATCGGTTCCGCAAAAACCGCACTTTCTGAAAAAAGGGAAACGCTCCCCGTCACGGCAGGTCACAGGTCGTACAGAAACTCCATCACATCGACCGCATCCGGATAGTCCGAAAGTGTAGGCTGCTGTGATCGGCCGAAAGGAACCCGACGGCTGTGGTCGATACAGTCGGAAACCACGCACTGCAACTCCGCATCGTGTTCCCGAAGCCAAGCTGCGACCTGGGAGAGATCGTCGTATTCGACCACGGACACCTCACTCAAAGCCTGCGGAAATTCCGACTGGCGGATCAACAGCGCGAATCCCAAATCAAAAAACGGATCGCCACACATTTCACGCAGGGCCTTGCGCTGACGATAATTATTCAAGTATTTGGGGTTCATTCGTCGAGAAGCAAAACGAAGAGAAATACCTCGAGGTACGAAAATCAGAGAAACGTTCCGACATCCCAGGCCCGAATAGGAGAAGATATCGTCGGACAAAGCCTCCAGTTGCCCGGACGTTTCCCGCCCGTTCAAGACCGCGACCGAATGGCGATTACCGCGCAAAAGAGTTTTGACCCCGGCATACAGGCTGCGAAAATACCGGTTGGCATTATCGCTGCCGGTGGCGATCACGGCATCGAAAGGTGTGGTCCCGTCATACACTGCCACCGGGATATCCGGCTCAATCTTTTTCAGTTGGTCGATGACGAAACTCATCAACACCGCATCTTTGCTCGACATTTTCACCAGGCAGCGATGTCCGGCCGTAACGACACACAACAAATCGAAAAAGCCGACCAGCGGAATATTGCCGGCCATGACGACCAGAACGGTACGGGACAGCAGGGTAGCGGGGCGCTCGTAGCACGCCAGCCAACGCTCGATCTTATCACGCGATAGGAACTCCTCGCGGATCGACCGCACGGCATCGACAATCTCTTCCGGCTCGAACCAATCGTTCTTCTGGCAGGCCCGCGCGATAACCTCACGGCTCGCAGCATCCTGTCCGAACGAAGAGAGGCGTGCACCCAATTCCGCCCATATATCTACGGGAGTCTTCATCGGCACAAAGATAGTATAAGCCGCGTGCAAAAACAAGTCTGCCTGAATCATACTGCAGCCTTGACAAAGAGAGGCAGAAATTTGGTTTATCGAATTTTTTCGTTACCTTTGCTCCCGCATTTGCGGAAATAGCTCAGTTGGTAGAGCACAACCTTGCCAAGGTTGGGGTCGCGAGTTCGAGTCTCGTTTTCCGCTCCGAAAACGGACGACTAAATCCTTACAGCAAGCTAATCAGCGAGTTGTAAGGATTTTTCGTTTGTAGCGGTTAACGAGTTGCTAACTGATCTTTTGCGCCGTATTGCACGGTATCTCACTTTGAAAAAGAACTTATGTCACAAATATAGTGATTTTTTCTGTAAATATTTCATCACGACACATTTTGTCGTGTAACTCATATATCTTTGCCAAAAAGACCAATACGTATGGCAAAGATCAATCAAATACGTCGTTTGGCAATCATCGTTTCAAAACTTAACAGCAAACATTACGTTCCGGCTGAAGAGTTAGTTGATTATGTCTCCTATACAATCAGGGCACGTTATTCGGATACGGCTGGCTGTACACTGCGGACCTTACAACGTGATTTCAGAACGATTGAAGAGTTATTCGGGGTTACTATCCGTCATGACAAGCTCTGTGGATACTATATTGACGAGAGGTATGGAAGCGCAGAAGATTACGAAGCATTGCTGCTGAATTTTGAACTGCTCAATGCAATCGATTCAGACAGCACTATTCAAAAATATCTACTCCCGGAACATCATCGGGCGATTATTCTGCCGAATATCGCTGAATTACTCGATGCCATCAGAAACCGGCATCCGGTAGAATTCGATTATATATTAGTCCGCCATGGCGGTAAGGTGGTTCGCAAATGTTTACATCCCTATTTTCTGAAAGAATCCCAACAACGCTGGTATCTGATCGGATATGATACCGATGATAAACTCAAAGCGTTCGGACTCGACCGGCTTTCCAGTTTGCGAATTTTGTCCCGGGAGCGATTTATGCGTAACGATACGATTGATATTCCGGCATTGTTCCGTGAGAGCTACGGCATTTGGAATAACCCAGAAGATCCTGTTGAAGAGATTGTACTTAAATATGATGTTTTGGACGGAGCTTTTGTTAAGACTATGCCAATACATCCGACGCAGGAGTTGCTCGACGATTCATCCGACGGGATTACCATACGTTTACAACTGCGTATTACCAACGATTTCGTCATGGCTTTGTTAGCTCGCAGCCGTTCTGTCGAAGTCATAAGACCGGTTTCACTTCGGCAGCGAATTTACGAAATTTATTGCCAGGCGCTTGAACGCAATAAACCTACATGCAATGAATGACAGGAACAGCTTTTGGAACGAATCGACAGGAGAACGGCTGATCGGATGCTTAGGGGGCTCAATAGGTATACTATCGCTGCTATGTGTAGTAAGTGTGATCGTGCATCATTGCAATCGTCCTGTCCCCACAACAACCGCCGCCCCCTGGCTCAACGACGATCTATCACGTCCTGTAACCGACATAAAGGAACTCGACTATAACCGTCGCCTGATTATTTATCGAGATGAGGAACCCCGACGGCAATTACAGAAATTCGAATACCCTAAGGACGAGCGAATATATGGTGAGTCTCAAAACCTATACGAAGACTACTACGAAGAGATATATGAATATTTTCACGATTAAAAACAGTTGATCTATGAAACCTTATGAATTTGAACAATTGGTCTGCGATCATTATAGGCAAAAAGGCTATCGCGTACAGACAACTTCTGCTTCGAATGATTATGGCATCGATGTATTTGCAGAGAAAAAAGGAGAGAAGATTGCCGTACAAGTCAAGATGTACGGCGGATCAACGCGCAAGGTCAACCGGCAAACAATGATGGAACTTTATGGTGCAGCGGCTTATTTCGATTGCACGAAAGCCGTACTGGCAACAGACGGAGAAGTGCTTACCGATGCTAAAGAAGTAGCGCATAAACTCGGAATCGATATTCTATTTATCCAGCCAGACCGGAAAATCTCCATGCCGAGCGCATCGTCGGCTGAGTGGAGTTTAGCCGACATCATATGGGAGAAATACATCATGCCTCTTGCCGGAAAAACATTGACGCGCGATAACGGTAAAACAAATCGCATTGTAAATGTAGATTGGAGCGGTATAGAACGTATCACATCCAACGGAAAGCACCAAAAGATCGGAATTGAGATTTTTCGTTTCACAATGGACAGGCTCTTTACGACAGGACGGATTACGCGCGATGAGATTAATCAGAATTATGCAAAACGCGCGTCATCGGGTATTGTATTGATTCTTTCACAGGCCCCTTGTTTCCGGCTCGTAAAACAGCCTGCGGCATTGGAATTAGCAGAAGAATATCCGCTTTACAGCATGGTGTTGAACCACCTGTCGCAAGTTAAGTAAATATAACCGTTCAATTCAGCACGAATCATTGATATACAATACCCCTTTGTGAGTTTTGCTATTGTCGAAAACATTTTCTAATTTTGTGGAACTGTCCCGAATGGGTGGCAATATATTAGTTTAGTGAAAGTGTTTCGCTGAATCCTCGATAGGAAATCTGGTAAATGTTATTCTACAAATGATTAATCGTTTGTATATCATCATAATAGCATTTTGTTCAACTTGTAAGGGAAACAAAACAGGAACAAAATCAAGGATTTAAGCGATTCTCCGTTTTTCGCATTTCACTTAGTTTCATCCTTTACACTTGGTCGTACTAAAAGTGTTTTTCAAGCCATTTTTTCCTGACAACTAATCGCTCTTCTGAGAATATATTGTTGAAGCGCATTGATGAATTGTTGCAGCCAAAAGAGAAAATGACAAACGTCAGTCTTATGGGTATATCCTTATTAGATTTTGTTCTTCGCAAAGGTAACTATTTCTATCAAGTCATAGGCATATGGAAAGGCAAATATGCCTACCTAAATTTAGTTTACTTTGATTTAGCATATATATAGGCTAATAGACTAAACTAAACTGGTTTTTCAATGGATTTCCACATTCAACCCTGCATAAATGCACAGCCAAAAGAGAAGATAACTTTACTACATATTTCTCTTTTCGCTGCAAATTTATAGGACGAATAAAGAAGTTTAAACACCCAACAATTTTAGAGGGTTAACTAAGTCTATCACTCTGAAAGTAGATAATCAGCTTATATATATAACTTGCAGAATAAAGTGTTATTTGCGATTTTGAGTAATTTTATTGTGACTCTGACGTTTATATTATTTATCCTTATAGTTCATTTACTTTAATCTAGCCAATTGTCCTTAATAAATGCAACAATTCTATCTCGGCGTTCTGATATTTGTATTTCATTCCATTTCTTTTCGCTCTTTAATGTCTCATATATCTCTTTGTGAGAATAAAAAATACTATTATACATCTCCACTACACCATCATTTGCCGGATTGTGATTTTTCTTGGCAGAGTTATTCCCCCATGTAAGAAGCGATAGATTACCTATATTATTGAGATATTCATTACAAAATTCTTCGGAATATTCTACAAAATCAGGTGTTTGAGGGGTAATATGGTCTAATGTATTCGATACAGACACATCACGGAATACATTAGTACATTCATCTGGAGACAGTAAAGGCTGGCGTGCCTTAGCACGTAAGTAGTTTTCATATTTATAGAGTACATATCTCAGTTCTCTACGATAATGATACTTATTTGCAGTGAAGTAGCGCAGACAATCTCCATTAAAATTCCAATACTCCTTAAACCCATGGCAGCACTTGTATGTAAGGTCTGCTATAAGATTGTCATATTCATCAGGTTTATATTTTTTCGCTATGGATATTAAATTGTTGGTACGATAGCCACCTAGTGTATAAGTCATTTTGAATAATATTTTCTCCACTAATTTCAGTGCGTTATCAATAGCTGGAATATTTCTTACATCTATTCCGTTGCTATTATAATGGCAAAGTTTGAGTACCAATGGCATTGAATTAGCCTTATCAAGAATACATACATCAGCTATGGGGCTATTGAATAGATGCCAAGTATTCTCTATTTCACACATTAAAGAATAAGAACAGCATAGTTCACTTACAAAAGAATTAATCCACTGCGTTTTATCATCAGCACGAAGCAAACTTTCTTTTATTGCATCTAATGGAGAATCATAACTTGAAAGAAATGCCGAACAATGGTATCCTAAGACTGAATCTTCTTTGGTTTCAAGTCTTTCAATATAGTTGTAAATTGAAGCAAACTTAGCTTCTACAGAGTGGATGTTACTAATTGCATTAGTGGTATTATTCCTGTATATTTGATGCATTAGAAAAGCTTTCAACTTCTCTAATGTAGTCAATCCCAAGCCTCGGTCATTTTGGAAGGCAAAGATTTGAGTTGCCGTAAGTTTTGCAGACTCACCACTCAATAAAAATGTTGTTATGATGGCATTGTCGATTACATGAAACCACTTAAAAAGAGTTCCCTCCTCAGTTTGTGTAGCCATTTTTTCTTCAAAGAAACTTGAGGCTTCACGAATACGTCGTTCTGATCTTCTTCCAGTTTCTATCCTATAATCGCTATCACATTCAATAATTAATCGGTTAAAAAAAGAGGAATCTTCAGGGACAGTCTCAAACTTTTGGCTTCCATAACGCGGTTGAAGGTATCGCTCGTATATTTGTTCAGTAGCATATTGCATATTATTATAATCGAATCTTACAATCTTACGTTTACGCAATTCTTTCACTAAACAACTCATAAAGATGACCGTTGTAGTCAACCTTTGCTGTCCATCAATTAGCTCATATCTATTTCCTTGAGTTTTTTCAAAAAGATAATGACCAAGAAAATAGCTCGAATTATCAGGTTGGTCGATAATATCATTCAGAAACATATCAACCTGACCAACACGTCCATCTTTGCCCACTCTCCAAGAATAAGCTCTTTGATAACTTGGTATAACGAAAGTTATCATATCTTCTCCAAACAAGCGTCCGATAGTTGTTTGATTGTCCATTTTGTATTTAAAATTCCAATAACAATTTTATAAGTGTATGTGAATAGGGTGTACATGTTTGGTACACCCTATTTTACATTTAATATGCAGAGCGGGTATTTATCTTTTTACCAGTTCTATCATAGGTGTCCAGCCAAGCACTTCTTCTCACAATGAAAGTGTCACCTGAAATACTCACAAATGAACCGATGGATTCACTAAGCGTTTTGTACTTTTTACCTGATTCATCATATAAATCGTACCATGCGCTTCGCCTTACAACGAAAAAATTAGCAGCCCAACCAAGTACCTCACCGATACTTTCGCTGAGTGTCTTTTGTTTTTTTCCACGTTCGTCATAGATGTCATACCATGCACTACGACGTTCAATCATTGAAATAGCCATAATTAAATTAAGTGGTCTTACAGCTCCTTTGGGACCTTTTAAAGTTAAAAATGGGAAGCGTGGAACTGTATGCCACACTCTTACTTGAAGGTCGTAGGAAACCTTGGATACAGATGTAACAATAGCAGCCCACGCTATAGCGTGAGAACCACTATGCTATCTTTGTATCCAATTTGAAAATTTCCTACGTTTTCAAGTACAGGATAAGCATAACGCTTCTTTCTTTTCTAATATGTCTTGGAAAGGAGTTACCTCAAATCCAACGCAAAAATAATCAAAAGTTTCGGCAATACCTTGCTACCGAGTGATTTTTTATGCGTGAGAGTGCCAACTGCGCAAGATTTATAATTTCTTGTCCTTATCTGTCGCTTTTGTCGGCATAACCATAGTTTTGGGACCGCCCGATGTGGTCGGTTTCTTCTAAAATATTATTTCTTTTTGCTTGGGCATATTGTGGAGCAACAGTTTTCAACGAGAAAAAGAATCCCGTTCTATTTAACTGATACCTTCATAAAAATATTGAATAATAAATTTGTCAAAAGGCATTATATCTTTAAGATTTGAAATGAGGTTCTTTGGACTTATTGTTTTAAATTGTATGATAATTTCAGAAATTTCCTTAGTATCATCCTCCAAATTAATTAAACCAGAATCTTGAATCTTGCGACTGATCATTCTTGGCAACCCATACTCTTCTAGTTGATATACGAGTTTTGGAAGGAATGCGTTAGATGCCCGTCCTATAAAGAGAGATATGTCGGGAGCTGCCGGATCGAAAGATTTTTTCAAAATATTAATGACAGATAAAGTTGTGCATAAGTTGTATGAAAGGTAACGTTCAGCTGCGAATAAGTCTTCGTAACTAATTTTATATCCGTCCTTTTCTAATTCATCATAGATGAATGCCACAGAATGAGACCAATTCTTTGGCATTTTCCATATAGCAAGTTTTATCAATCCTCCCATTTTATCACCAAGGAGATTAATGACATCTTTAATAGGTTCACGCCAATTATATGTATTAGTTGCTGCAAGGGCAGCATAATTTTGGGGCCAGGCAGGGTCTGCCTTTAACTTTCTTACCAAAGTTTTTATGAGTTTGGAATCACAAGATTTGAAAGCAGGGAGCCTACGGATGTTGTTGAAGTTTTCTCGTCCTAAAGCTTTTATCATAAAAGACTCATACTCTTTAATACGGTCATTCTGCTCTTCGTTGATTTCTACGCCCGGATTTGCTGAATCCAGAGATTCAACAACCTCTTCCGGAAAATCGATCTCGAGGGTTGTATTTTCTTGTACAGGAGGTTCTTCCAACAAATACACCTTTCCCACAAAATACTTGAACATACGACCTGCACGGCCAATGATGTTCCTATAAGTAAAATAGTCAAACTTGCACGAGCCATTCTTGTTAGACCAAACAACTACTTGTTCGGCTTGAGTATTTACACCTTCAATAATCGAAGATGTGGAAACCATTGTGTCAATACCTTCTTCTTGCTCAAAAAGTTTGACCTGTATTTGACTCAATGATCTGTGCATCTTGCCATTATGTACCCCAATTCCTCTTTCACTTAACTTGCATAGCGAAAATTTACGTCCATAATTAACTCTAAGCCAATCGTTGAAATCCTGAAGAAGTGAGGTCTTTTTTACCGCTAAATCATTGGCAAGGATATTCGAGATTGTATCGATATTCTTATAACTGCCGGCATAGATCAGCGTTTTTGCTCTCTTTTTTTGTAAAATTTTCAGAAGATGTCCTTTTTTAAATTGCTCCTTGTCTGCGCTTTTGGGCAAATTCTTATAAAGATGGGCCGCCTTTGTAATGACTGTTTTAAAGTCCGTTAAACGCATAAACTGCATTCCTTCGGTAAAGACGTTGTCAGAAATTTTATGAATGTTGGGAGCAAGGTAATACCGTTGTCGAGAAATTTTCCCCAATTCTATCATCGCACTTAGCAGAGAGGAACTTCTGGAGTCATCGAACATGGAACTTGCCTTGTAGAACTCATCCACGATGAGCATGTCAATCTTTTCAAGCTTATCGAAATAAGCAAAGCTGCGTTCTTGCGGAAAGATAAAAATGTTTCTTTCTGTAATGGTGGCATCCGTGGTAGTAATTATCTTATAGAAACGAGAAAACTTATGTTCAATCCTGCGGCGTGTTTCATCCGCTAAGGCTATCGTTGGAACGATTATAACCACATTGTCCGGTTTTCTGATTGAAATGAAAGCGTCGATGATAAAACTTTTGCCAAAACTCGTAGGGGCACTCACAGCGATATTCTCGCCAAGCAATAGGCGCTTCAAAACACGAGACTGGGCACTATGCAGTGTTACGGGTGTTTTATCGCCAACATCTGCTTTGAATGCCTCGACCACGACTTGATCGTCCCATGATGCTGTCTTTTTATCGATATATGGGAATAGACCGACAACCCGGATGAAATGATTAACCATAGGATTATACTGGTTCCCGTCTTGTTGCATTCTATCCAATAAATTGATCACTTTACAGCGAGCCGTCGCCAAGTCTCGCTTCTCAATCAAATCATTAATCTGATCGCACTCGGAGTATATCTCGTAATCAAGCATCTTCCTTAATTTGTTTAGCTCGTTCTACAAACCAATTGACAATCTCATTTTTATTAGGGACAGGGAAAAGAATCAAATGGAATTGAATATTATCGTAGCCATGGACATTCTGTTTCTTTTGCTTACCGTTCTGAATATTGAAATAGTTGACAGCTCGGTCCAAATGGTATCGCTTAATCTCTTCCAAATAAGTCTCTGACAACTCAGTTGCTTTCTGTGTCTTATCGCATTCATGAAGCAATAGTATGGGAACATGTAGTCTTTTCCTTATTTCGTCAACAGAAGTTTCACGTCTGAGAATAGTTTGAACAAACTTTCTCGTATCAGGATCGGGAATGACATATTGCAAATCCGAAATACTTGTAATAATGGAATTTTCTTTCTTTATCTTATCAGTACTGATAGTATCGAATACGGACTTGACAGGCTCGTACATTCGCTCATTGGCGATGTTACTATAAATCTCTGGAAAAGACGAATAAAAAGGGACAAATGTCTTCGTAATGCCTGTCAATAAGGCGTTTGCGAAGACAAATGAGGACAGGCGAAAAATCGAGGTAACGTAAAGGAAAGCGGATTTATGAAGAAGAACGGTCTCCAAATCATTACCCGCCGAATGGTGATTTTTAACACACCGTGTTGTATTTGGCAGCTTGTGGCACAGGTTGGCATATCAAGGTCTAACTCGTTGAGTAATAACTTTGCAAACAAAAAACGAGTATGGCAAGAAGCACATTCAAGGTTCTGTTCTACGTGAACGGCAGCAAGGAGAAAAACGGTATTGTCCCCATCATGGGACGAGTGACAATCAACGGGACTGTGGCGCAGTTCAGTTGTAAGCAGAACATCCCGAAAACGCTTTGGGACGTGAAAGGAAACAAGGCGAAAGGCAAGAGCCGCGAGGCACGAGACATCAACCTTGCCCTTGACAACATCAAGGCGCAAATCATCAAACATTACCAGCGCATTTCAGACCGCGAGGCATTTGTTACGGCTGAGATGGTGCGCAACGCCTATCAGGGAATCGGCAGCGAGTATGAGACGCTGCTAAAAGCATTCGACCGTGAGAACGAAGTGTTCAAGAAACGGGTAGGCAAAGACAGGGTAATGGCTACCTATCGGGCACGTGTACGGGCAAGAAACCATGTAGCCGCCTTTATCAAGTCGTTTTACAGACGCAGCGATATGTCCATGTTGGAACTTACTCCCGATTTCATCAAGGAGTTCGCCGCATACCTCTCGACTGAAGCCGGATTGCGGAACGGTTCGATATGGGCAAACTGTATGTGGCTGAAAGGCGTGGTCATGAAAGCGCATTATAACGGGTTGATACCGCGCAATCCTTTCATCCAGTTTCATATCAGCCCCAATGTGAAAGAACGGGAATATCTGACGGAGGATGAACTGAAAGCGGTCATGACACATGAGTTTGCAGACAGCAAGCTCGCATACATCCGTGACATTTTCATCTTTGCCAGTTTCACCGCCTTGTCATTCGTGGACATTCAGGAACTGACGAATGACAACATCGTGGAGGTGAACGGCGAGAAGTGGATATTGTCCAAACGCCACAAGACAAAAGTCGCCTTCCAAGTGAAGCTGCTGGATATACCCTTGCAGATAGTCGAACGCTACCGACCGATGCAGAAAGACAATCGTATATTCCCCGACTTGAACTATTGGTCTATCTGCAAACCGTTGAAACGGATGATAAGGGAATGTGGCATAACCAAGTCAATATCATTTCATTGCAGTCGTCATGGCTTCGCAACATTAGCTTTGAGCAAGGGGATGCCCATTGAAAGCGTAAGCCGTGTGTTGGGACATACGAATATAGTCACGACCCAACTCTACGCAAAGATAACCACGCAGAAGCTCGACAACGACCTGACCATGTTCGGCGACAAACTGAGTAAGACGTTTAACGGAATAACGATGTCATGAGTATGAGAAGAAACAGCATAACAGTGAATGAATCCGGCAATATCATCATGCCGGAGAATGTCTCAAACATTTGGATGAGCGAGCCGGAATTGGTGGAACTGTTCGGAGTAATTGCTCCGACACTTCGTTCTGCCATCAGAAACATCTATAACAGTGGAGCATTAAAAGAATACGAGGTACAGAAGTATGTTCGGCAGGAGAACGGGTATCATGCCGATGTGTTCAGCTTTCCGATGATAGTCGCACTTGCTTTCCGCATTGACAGCTTCGGTGCGGAACAGGTGCGCAATGCCATATTTAAAAGGCTGTACTTGCGAAAAGAGAAAACAAATATCTTCTTTTCGCTGGGTATAAATGGTTGGGATATGTCTAATTATCAGGCATAAGTTCTAATGATATGACGACATGAAGTAGTGAGACCTATGCGTATTCCCATTGCCAACAATGTATTTATACGAGTATGTGAATAGGTGTATTGCCATTCATACGTACGATTACGACAAACCCGAAGAAAAATCCATTAGAATGGCATTTCTTCGGGCTTTTGTTGTATGTCATAAAGCCAAATCCAAGAAAATCTTACGTGAGGTATGCGTGAGTTGTTAATCCGTTCTGCGCTAATTGCCGAGTTTTGCACTGATTAAACAAAAAAATGAAGTGCTAATGAAACAAGGCAACTTTGAAAATGAGGAGTTTATCCGTGTGGGTACTACCCTCTACAAGTTAGTGAACCAGCCCCGTCTGAACGGAGGCTATGTGAAGAAGCGCATCGTGTGGAACAACGAAACACTGCGGCAGGACTACGGCAAGGACTATCTCGCCACCGTGCCGAAGTACGACGGCTTCTGCACCGTCCCCGACCATGTGGACTACCGTCCCGTGGTGGACAAGTTCCTGAACCTCTACGAGCCGATAGGACACCGTCCGCAACAAGGCGAGTTTCCCTGTATCCGGTCATTGGTGCGCCATATCTTCGGTGAACAGTATGAATTGGGCATGGACTATCTTCAATTGCTCTACCTGCAACCCGTGCAGAAACTGCCTATCCTGCTGTTGGTATCAGAAGAACGCAACACGGGCAAGAGTACATTCCTGAACTTCCTGAAAGCTGTGTTTCAAAACAATGTCACTTTCAATACCAACGAGGACTTCCGCAGCCAGTTCAATTCCGACTGGGCAGGAAAACTGCTCATCGTGGTGGACGAGGTATTGCTCAACCGCAGGGAGGACAGCGAGCGGTTGAAGAACCTCAGCACCACACTTTCCTACAAGGTGGAAGCCAAAGGCAAAGACCGTGACGAGATAGCGTTCTTTGCCAAGTTCGTGTTATGCTCCAACAACGAGTATCTGCCCGTAATCATCGATGTAGGCGAAACACGCTATTGGGTACGCAAAATAAACCGCTTGCAATCCGATGATACCGATTTCCTGCAACGGTTGAAAGCGGAGATACCCGCCTTTCTCCATTTCCTAATCCACCGCCAACTATCCACCAAGAGGGAGAACCGGATGTGGTTCAACCCCTCATTGCTGCATACCGAAGCCTTGCAGAGGATTATCCGCAGTAACCGCAACCGGTTGGAGATAGAGATGTCAGAGTTATTGCTCGACATTATGGCTGCCATGAAGACAGACAGCGTTTCATTCTGTCTTAACGACCTCATTGTACTATTGATGCACTCGCAGGTAAAGGCGGAGAAACACCAAGTACGTAAGGTGGTGCAGGAGTGCTGGAAACTGACACCTGCACCCAACGGGCTTACCTACACCACCTATCAAGGTAACTACAACCAAAGTTGCCATTATGAGTCGATAAGGAGAGTGGGACGCTTCTATACCGTCACAAGGGAGCAGCTTGAATCCTTATAACACCATCATTTTTCTGTTGAATTGTTGAATATGAGTATAAACATATTGATAATAAGCGATATACATTCTCAACAAAATCTCAACAAGCCAAAAGAGAAGTTGAGAAGCCATCGACACCCGTTTGTGGATTTCTCTTTTGGTGAGTGGTTTGTTGAGAAGTTGTTGAGAGGTTACAATCCTGTATATAAGCATATTACATAAACGGTTCATCAAATCAACAAATTTTTATCAACCTTAAAATCATATGTAATATGACAATCCAAGATGCAAAACAAATCAAGTTGGCAGATTATCTGCAAAGTCTGGGCTATATGCCCGTAAAGCAACAAGGCAAAAGCCTATGGTACAAATCACCACTGCGGGAAGAAACGGACGCATCGTTCAAGGTGAACACAGAGCTTGAAAAATGGTACGACTTCGGTATCGGCAAGGGTGGGAACATCATCGCATTGGCAGCGGAACTGTATCACAGTGAGAATGTAGCCTATCTGTTGGAGTGCATCGCCAAGCAAACACCGCACCTGCACACCGCCAGCCATACGCCATTCTCTTTGGGTCGGCAGTCCGTTCCCGAACCGATGTACCGACACCTGCAAGTCACGGAGTTATCCTCACCTGCACTGCTGTCTTACTTGCAGGAACGGAGGATAAATCCCGAACTCGCCAAAAAAGAATGTAAGGAACTGCATTTCACGCATGGTGACAAGCGATATTTTGCCATCGGCTTCCCGAACATGGCAGGAGGATATGAGGTGCGCAACCGTTATTTCAAGGGATGCGCTGCCCCGAAAGACATCACCCATATCCGACAGAGTGGAGAACCACGTGGAATGTGTTATCTGTTCGAGGGCTTCATGGACTATCTGTCGTTTCTTACCATCCGAGTGAAGAACAATCCGCAATACCCCCGATTGGACACGCAGGACTATATCATACTGAACTCCGTTTCCAATCTTGCGAAAGCGGAAAACTTGTTGGCAACCTATCCCCGAATCGGCTGTTTCCTTGACAACGATACGGCAGGACGGAATGCTTGTAAGCACCTGCAAGCAAAGTTCGGTGAACGGTTGTTTGACAAGTCGCTGTACTATCGTGAGTATAACGACTTGAACGACTATCTGTGCGGCAAGTCCTTGTCCCAATCGACAGAGCCGATGAAGCTGGAACGGCAAGTCCAATCCGCAAGACGGATGATGCAGCCACCGAAAAAAAAAGGGGGATTCCGTCTATAATATATGTGCTTGCTATTCCATGGGTATTTAGACAGAAATACCATAGCTCAATAGGGCGTTTTCTTCACGCATTACTCCGTAACGCTAAAAACACCCTATCGAGCCAAAGGGAAATCCCTTTGGAAACCCTGTGAGCCAATGCCACAGGCAGATAGAAAAATCATAACAATAACCGCAAAAATCAAAATGATATGGGATATTTTTCACTGGACATAAAGAAGGCAAAAGGTACATCGGACACCACGCAGTCCGACCATATAGAGAGAAAGATAATGCCTAAAAACGCAGACCCGACAAGAACACATCTGAACAGGACACTTGTCGAATACCCCGATGGCGTTCACGGCAGAGATGAAGCGATAGCCCATCGGTTAAACACGGCAGGCATCAAACGGAAAATCACACACGACCAAATCCGTGTCGTTCGTGTGGTTTTGTCGGGTACGCATGAGGACATGATAAACATACAGGATAACGGGAGGCTCGATGAGTGGTGCAGCGACAGCATACAATGGCTGCAAGCTACATTCGGCAGAGACAATGTAGTTGCCGCACATCTGCACATGGATGAGAAGACACCGCATATCCATGCAGCCGTTGTCCCAATCGTGACGGGCGAAAGACGCAAAGCCAAAAAAGAACAGTAGGACGGTAAGCGCAAGTACCGCAAGAAAAAAACTTCTGTCCGTTTGTGTGCCGATGACCTGTTCAACCGTCAGACCTTGATTGCATACCATGACAATTATGCAAGGGTTATGGCAAAATACGGATTGCAGCGAGGGGTACGAGGTTCGGAAGCACGGCACACCACCACCACGCAATACTATCGGGACATGAAAAAGAAAAATGAAGCCCTTGAAGCCGAAACCAGACTGTTGCAGGAGAAGAAGACCGAAGCACAGGAGGAACTGAAACTGGTAAAAGCGGAAATCCGTACCGACAAGCTTAAAAACGCAGCCACCGATACGGCAACCGCCCTTGCGAGCAGTGTGGGTTCTCTTTTCGGGAGTGGGAGAATGAAATCGTTGGAACGCAGGAACGAGGACTTACAAGACCGCATCCTTGAACTTGAAGACGAAGCCCGACAACGGGAATGGCAACAAGCCGAACAGATACAGGAGATAAGAAACGCTTACGAGCAACAGCACCGCAAGCTGTCGGAGTTTACGGATTTTGTCAGACGCTACTTTCCGTATGTGGAGAAGCTGATGCCCGTGATAAATTTCCTGCGTGACCGATTGGGGTTCAATGACGGAATAATTAGAAAATTGTGTGAGTTCAAGGAAGTTGGAATAAAGGGAGAACTCTATTCCACCGAATTTAACCGAAGTTTTGATACCCGACATTCCGTCTGCGCCATTAAGCAGAACGAAAACGGAAAATTTGATTTCAAGATAGACGGGGTTTCACACGTGAGTTGGTTCAGAAAGAAGATGAATGAGTTTAGAGATGCTATCGGAATACCGAAGCAGAGACAAGACCCAAACAAAAGTATAAAATTATAAAAAGATAGCCCGTTATTATTTATGAGGATAACGGGCTGTTTTTTAAGCATATTCTTTGCAATCTATGGATTGTAGGTATTTCAAAATTTGCTCACTTTCTATATTGCGCATGTAGTTTTCCATATATGCCCAATCGGGAGAGCCATTATTATCAACAGGAAGTGTAATAATTTCTTTGGATAAACGCGTGGCACTTCGTTTATATCCAAAATTATACTTTCCTCTAACACGATCTGCAATGGTTGTAATGAATGTTCCCGTGTATCTATTGAGGTGCTTGTTATAGCCTAAAGTCATATCGGATGTAGCTATGAAATCCTCCACCTTATACACAGAATATCCCATTGAACCTTCACCATTACGAATAAAGGCAATACAATTTCCTTTTTGAATAGTGTTTTTATCTCTGTTTACAAAACATAGTACTCCATTGTTTTGATTAGTTGCTCCAAGATAACTTATACCATCATCTAATTTTTCAATATGATTAAGCCCTTTTGATTTACCAGCAACAAGTTTTGGAAACAAATCACGCAATAGGAAGTTCTTCCAATTTACCCCCCCCCCATATTTTACATTTATTAACATTTAATCGTTCCTTGAAGACTTTTAGCGTAGTATTGAGTATATTATGTTCTACATCTTTCATAAATGCAGACATAAAGGCAAAATCAATCTCTCCCTTGTCAGTCGCAGGCAATAATAACTTTTCACGCTTTATACGTTCATCATTTATCTCTCGATTAAAGCTGTATTTCTCCGATAACCTATTAATGATTGGAATCAGAAATAAGTAGGCATATTTATCAAGTCCATCACGTTTTAGTTTCGTAACATGGTCACTTGCAACAAATGTATATCGGTGGTAAAAAGCACTACCGACACTGCCACTATTCGCTAATGTCAAACAGTTCTCAAATCGTCTTATGCCACCATCATCATTGCCGATAAATCCGTCAATGCCATTATTAAGCGATGTTGATGACACATAGGGAATATCCCCTTCTGTGTGGTCTGCTTTTTTGAGTCGCTTACCACGCTGTATCTCTGTAAATACTTCTGTAAAATAAAAGGCTTTCCAATTGGAGCATAGCGATTTACCCCCCCCCCATTAATATATTTTTGATTATCAGTCTTTTGCATAACTTTTCTATTGTAGGTTTCAAAATTTGTTGTTCCTTTTGCTTCATGTAATCTTCCATGAATTGCCAATCAGGGGCAGTTGTTTCTTCATTTAGTGGAAGCATTAATTTGAAAGACCTTAATCTGTTGTTATTCAAAGAATATCCATGTCCAAAACGATTTCGTTGTTTTGTGATACACATCGCAACAAAAAGAAGAACATGCCTGCTTAAAGGTGACAAAGGAATAAGCGCAGTAACATGACTGTCCAAAGCCATTGTATATGGTTGATAGTATGCTATACCTGCACCTCCATCGCCATCATTATTCAATGTAATGATGTTGCCTCGGAATGTTTTCTTACGATTAGGAGCAATGAAATCTTTATAACCGTTATCACATTTTTTTGCCGAGATCAAAGGTATATCACCAGCAGTCAATGAAGCCATGTTATTTTGATTGCCTTTTTCGCAGCAAAAGAATTCCGATAAGTAGAAATCTTTCCATTTTACATTTTCAAAATTTCTCATTGTGCCCCTTCTTTTGTTTGTCTAAAATCATCAAATAGGTAACCTCTTCCATGAGTTATCATATTAAACTCAAAAGTCAAATAGTCAGCCATTGTGTTCTCAAAATCCTTTTCAGATGGAATTTCATCATTGAAGTAGTAAAACGCATGAAGCCATTCGTCTTCTGCTTCGATAGTTGTTTCTACACAAAATTTGGTCTCCGCATCAATACGACCAAACCATACATCAAGTAAATGTTGTCGTTTGTCTTTGGCACTTACGGTCTCTTCCAAACCAATGTGTTTGCTCACAACAAATCCATCATCCTCAAAATTGATGAATTTACATAAATGGTTTTTATCATGTGGTATTCCTGCCGTAAATACAGCAATGCATGGATTTGTGCCAACTCCGTAGAATGTATTCTTATTGAGGGTTATAACACCTTCTAATGTATGATGTTTTAGAATATTGTTTTTGATGTTTTGTTCCTCTTTGCTCTTGCCTGTAACCGAAGATTGTGGTATAATTACAACCGCCCGTGCACCTTCAGTGAGAGAATCAAGTAGATGCTCTGTAAAACTTATTTCATATTGGTTGGGATCTTGCTTAGTTCCTTGCGAATAGGGCGGATTCATCATGCCAACTGTACAACCCTTCAATTGAATTTGATTTGGATTTTGTTTAAGAAAATCCAAATTGTGCAGATTGCTTTTTCCATCACCACGTAATATCATATTTGTTGTCGCAATGGTGAACATATAGGGCTGTTGTTCTATTCCAAATAGTTGGTCGCGCTTTATTCTTCGACGTTGGTTTTCATCATCAGTCATCTTGACCATTTTGTGCATAGCCGCAATAAGAAATCCAGCTGTGCCACAACATGGGTCGATAACCTTATCTGTTGGTTTGAGTTGTGCTAATTCACAGAACAGTTCTGTAATATGTTTAGGTGTGAGTACGATACCTAAAGTCTGACCATCACCACCTGAATACGACATGAATTCTCCATAAAATCGTCCAAGGTAGTCTTCGGCTGAATGATGGTATTTGATATTTTGAAAAATACTTTTATTTAGGAACTCCGTATAGTGTTTTAAGGGAGTCTTTCCCAATTTTTCTTCTATTTCATTGATTTTTGGAGTATCTTTGATTACGGAGAATTGACTAAGCAGCTTCTCCCTTTTTGTGTCGGGTGTTACATTAACACGTTGCAAGTTACTCTTTATCGCATCATAAATCTTTTGACCATCGGTTACTACCGTATCACCGATAAGAGAGTCAATAGAGAAAGTCTTATAATCAATTTCACGTAAAGCCAACATAATACCAGAAACTACTAAGGGCTTCTGCTCCGTAGTTAGTTGTCCATATGTGCGTAAATATTCATGAAGTTCAGCTGCATCCTTCAATATCTCAGCTGTAGTCTTTTCAATATCCGTTTTTTCGTGAAGTATCTCCTTTAGATAGAATTCATCTATATTACCCTCATTAAATGATATGAATGTCTCTACATCGGATAATTCTTGATAATCATCCCGCTCATCCACGAAAACTGGCGTAATTCGATGATGCTTTTCGTTTCCCGATACTCCAATTGCTAATACTTTATTGTAAGAAGTCTTTACAGCCAAATGTCTTGCATAAAACAATGCACCGTTTACCGCATAATTTCTCACAGCTTTTACATCTTGTGCAATAAGTCCTTTCTCATCCTTGTATAAGTGTTTGTCGAGTGAAGCCTTATCCTCAATGACAAGTATAAAGTCTTTGACCACCCCACAATATTCGGGATAGCCTGCATTTCCTGTTTTCGACTTAGATGCAGTTCTTAGCGCTTCATCTATTTCCTTTATATCACATCCTTGTGGTGTTAAATGAATATTAGCTTCTTGCAATAATTCATAAACCCAAAGGTCTGTCTTAACCTCTTTTTTCGCCATACGGTGAACATTCTTTAATTAAGTTTGGGACAAGTAAGTCTCGTACATCCACATTTAAAATGTCGGCAATTTGATACAAGACAGGAATAGGAGGCTGTATTTTATTGGTTGCGTATAGATTTACCATATTAAAACTTTTTCCAAGTAAGCCAGCTAATTCCGTTTGACTTACCCCTTTTACATCCAAAAATTCTTTTATCTTATTCATGCCCGACATTTTGCCTTTATAAGTGCAAAGATACACAATTTTATTTGGTAATAAATGGGGTTCTGAAAGAAAAGTTGTATCTTTGCGGTCGAAATAACAGTCGTAGTAGAAATGAACATTGAATACGGTAGTTCCAAAGAAGTTAAATGTTATCGAGATTTTGTATTAAACCCCGATAATCGTAATGCGTCAAGAGCGTTTTCAAAGACTTTTGGAGCTAACCTAATGGAACCAGCAAAAAAATTGCATGACCGATTAAGGAAATATATTTCAGCTGGAGCCTACAATGCCATGTTTGGTCAAACAGATAACCGAATAGAAATAAAACAAGGGTGCGCTAAAAAAGAGCCCTTGATTTTGAAAGTTCGTGTTGGGCGAGGACCAAGAAAATTCTTTAATCATATCACTAATGAAGAAAAGAATTTATTATTAACACAAGATTGGCAAGGAGATTTCAACTCAATAACGACAATATATGTTATTGCTGTAAATAACCACGATTATAACAATATATAAAATGGCTGCACTTGAAAAAATACCTGTATTAAACCCTTTGACTCTGCGCAATACAGTCGGAGGGGAACTTGCTGATATATTCGAGGCTCGCGGCATTAAGAATTTCGAAGAACTTATCGGCATTAAGAATTTAAGAAGTAAAGAACAATTATCAACCAAAACATTGAGAAAAGCATCTGAGATATTGGATGATTCTAATGTGTGTGAATATTTAGTTGATTTTCAGAAAGAGTATTTGGAAGAAAAGCCTCGGTATATGGCTAACTACAATCAAGCAAAAAAAACATATACTAAACTGAAAAAGGTATTGCCTTTGCTGCGTGGGGAATTCACGGAAGGATATGATATTCTTGATGATATTTTAGATTTCTTTGGCGTGGATTCTGAAACGGAAATTTTTGAAACTTCAGAAAAACAAGCTGCATTATTCCGTTCCCAAAATAAAATAGAGGTTGATTCGATCAATCTTCATGCTTGGCTGCGTCGTGGTGAACTTGATTTTAACATACTTAATCTTCCTGATTACAATGAATCTGAGTTGATAAAGTGGATTGAATCAAGAGAATGGATGGCTCATATTGAAGATGTTGAGTATTTCAAATCTCTACCATCAATATTTTCAAGTTTTGGTGTAGGCTTGGTTTTTGTTCCCTCATTGCCTAAAACGGTTTATGGAGCAATACGTTGGATTGAGAACAAACCTCTCATTCAGATTTCGGATCGTGGACACGACCTTATATCCTGTTGGTTTACTCTCTTCCATGAATTAGGACATGCTATCAAGCATAAAAATGTTGAGATTTACGAAGGAGAGATAAATGAATCGAAAGCCAAGCAGAATAAACGAGAAAAAGAAGCCAATAAATTCGCCAATGAATATTTGTTCAATGGAGATAATTTGCGAAAAGCCGTATTCGACCGAAAACGTGCAGGATTGCCGATGACTGCAAAATTGTTGGCAGAAGAATTTAATGTGTTGCCTATATTTGTTTCATATTGGTTGTTAAAAGCTCAATATGCACCAGCTTTTCAGCGTAGAATTCAAATTGATTTTGTTTCCCAATATCAGTGATTGATGTATTCATGAATAAGAAGAAATCAGTTGGCATTTTTATATCCAACTGATTTTTTATACTGAAACACTTCGAATCTTGAATTTTATATGTATTTTTGCATCTACAACGAGTTGCTAAGAAAGCATTGCTAAGCATAATACAGCAATAAGAACGGTTGCCAAGTCATTACCTCAAAAATGGGTAATTCTCCCAAAGTCCTTTGTATAAGGCACTAAGAAAAGTCTTCCAGAATTTTTCAAAATCCTGCAAAACAATTTTTAAACCATCATTTAGGTGATTATAAAATATATTCATATTTATTTATTAATCAAGAGACAGGTGGCTGATCCATTGGATCTAATCCATCGTGCTCACATACTAAGCAAAAACGACATATCATTTCAATGAGACTGGATTTATGTTATGGATCTAATAGATGTTTATGATATTAAACTTGTCCGTTTTTTCTAACCCCTTTGTTATTATATTATATTCCACAGGAAATATTATTTCTTTTGATGTAACAATAAAAGGTCTTGGGGTATTATAATTGAACCAATAAGATTTCCCGGTTTCAAAATTTTCCAATTTTTGCGCATAGCCCCAAGGACCGATTTCTTTTATTATCAACTTATAATGTCCGGTTAAGTCTATTAAATCTGGATAACAGTCAAAAGTATCAATAGGCAGATTTCTTAATGTGTCTTGGATGTGTATGTCTAAATCTTCAAAACACATCTGTGTGATTATTTTGCGGTTTTCAAAAGTGCAATTACTAAGAACAACCATTATTGTTGACAATATAAGGAATAATTTAATCTGTTTCATTTTATTTGTTTTTAATTTTAAAGAGTGAAGATTATTCAGAGCAAAATACTTTGGAATAACTTCCACTCATTATCAGTTTAAAACAAAGATGTCACTTTATTTGTTTTCCCAATCTTTGACTCGATTATGAGAATTATGAAAGTCTCCTGTTTTACTTTTAAATCCTCGCCATTTAATTAATGGTTGCGGATTATCTACAGATATATTTTTATCTGCATTTTTAAAGACCCTACCTGCAGGCCCATATTCTCCGACAAGTCCATCTATTAAATTTGGTTCTTTATATACACTAAACTCTTCCGGATGATTTATGTTACCTCCATTAACTTGTACTGGATCTTTGGAATCATACACATTGAGATGAGTTACCATCTGTAAAGATTTTTTTACTTAACTGATAATCATTTCTTACAGGAGTGTTTATGGTCAACAAGTTAATTTGTATACCATCAAACTCAGGCATATTTACCATCATGTTTATCGCTTCTATTCCCACATTGCCGCCATGACTATGTTCAACAATAGTTAACGGTTCTTTGTTAGATAACGTTCTTCTTACATTAATGGCATATTGGATAAGTTCCTTTGCTGCCGTTGTCCTCATGCTGGCATAATTTCCACCAGACCAATTAAATCCATATTTATAAGAATTGTTTCCAAATGTTTTGTGGGTGTATCTGTTGATACCTGCTTTATCTTGCCATGTTTTGTTACTACTAAACGTTCCATGAACTGCAATAACCTGCTTTCCGTCTGGATCGCTTAATTTAACAGGATTTTGGTAACAATAAATATATGGATTTAGATTATAGTGGTTCCGAACTCCACCATTATGTTCACCATCAAGATAGTTTTCACTATTTAGTGGGTCATAATTGGAAATAGGATCTACTGACATCCACAAACTCAATCTCGCATCATAGTACCTCGCACCATAGTAATACAACCCCGTCTCCTCGTCAAACTCCTTGCCGTTGAAAAGATAAGGTGTATTCCAAGTGCTGTTCCTTTCCTCAATGAACACTTCACCGAACGGAACATACTCGACATGCTGTACCACCTCGCCGTCAAGATTGGTGATATAGCTGGAGCTACCCAAATGGTCGGGATGGTAGTAGAACTGATACTTCTCGTAGGTGTCACCCTCCTGGAAGTTGTTATCCACCGCCATAGCCCTGGCCTGTGCGGCCTCGATGCTTCCATCGTTGCAGCAGAAGCCCTCGCCATCCACGTAGTCATCGTTGTCCGTCCCGTTGTACGGCACTTCAAATGTAGCATAATTGTCCTTGATGACTTGCAACTGTTGACCATATTTAACTTTATAATCCACAGACAGACCGTCCGTCTCACTGCCAGCATACTGGATGCGGCGCGGGTCAGAACCGTATGAGTCGAAATCACCGAGCTTGGAAACGATGCGCTGGCTACCGATATAGATGTGCTTGGTGTAGCGTCCGCCCTGATTGGCCACCAGATAAGGACTGACATACAGGCTGAACTTGGACGTGTTCGTGCGTCCTCCGGCAAATTCGGAGTTGACATACACGGCCTCGCTCTCGCCGCAGGTCTTCACCGTGCGCTCACCGTCGGCATCGTACCAGTAGTTTGTCACGAAACCGTTGTCATCGGAAGCAATGAGACGGTTTTCCTCGTCCCACTTCAGTTTGCGCTCACCGACGCTGTTGTCCCTATGCCCGTCGTTCATCATACGGCTTGTGTTGACGAACAATCAATTTTTTTGTGTCCGTAGTTTCCTTATGAGATATTTAGCAATTTTGAATATTAACATTAATATTTGTAACGATGTAATTATAACTAGATAAAACCACCAAGTAAAAGCAGCACCACCAGTTCCCTTAAACATCATCAACCAATATAACGGCAACGAATAAAAGGCAAAAACAATACTATCAATAATTCCTTTTGTGCGTTTAATTAATATTAATTCAAATAATATCAATAACACACAAAGCAAAGAAAGTGTATATATTATTATATTATCATTCATATCTGTATAGTGCCTTCATTTCTATTTTTCTTCCTTTATTCTTCTCTCCCTAACTTTTTCCAATCCCGGCATCTTTTTAGCCAATGCACTTTCTCCGGCAGGAAAATAGAGAGGAAAAACTCTATATAAGAAACTTACAATATCACTACGCTTCTTGCCCATGTTGAAAAAAGCAGAGCAGACAAAGTACATTAGTTCTTGCTGACTACATGTTTCTTTGGG
>OHAH01000594.1_pt1 | contig 28868 bp, 22 predicted proteins | sample 1577071 | NCBI WGS metagenome assembly OHAH01 (sample SAMEA3541520, study PRJEB24748) | human gut metagenome | biome: human gut; feature: human-associated habitat; material: faeces | place: China | collected 2012 | reverse complement strand
CTGCCGCCCGGATGGCCGCACTTGGCGCTGTGAGTGCCCTCGATCACGCCCATGCGGATGTGGCAGGCGTGTTTTGCCAGGGTAAGTTTTTCTGCATTTGTCATCTTTGGTCCTCCCGTATGAACCTCAGCGTTTGCATCGGATATGGTACGCACCCGGGCCGTACGCCCCGATGCGCTATTTCTCAAGTCTATATTATCTATTCTATGCAAAAACGTCAAGGTTCTTTCGTCAAAATGTACATCCCTTGGCAAAATCGCTTGTAAATGTTCCCGTTTTTGTTGAAAATGCAGGGTCATTTTGCTCCCGCAAAACATTTTGCAGCTTTTGGCCGCTTTGCAATATCATCTTTTGCCGCTGTATGATATAATAAGATGAATTTGTTTGCTTTTTTTATCATTTTGGGAGGTTCCTATGTCTTTTTCCTCACCCACATCCCGGGCACAGCGCAGCCGCAGGATTTTGCCCTGGCTGCTGTACCTGTATGCCCTTGTGCTGTTCGCCATGCACTTTGTCCGCATTTTTGACAACTCCTTCTGGGGAGATGAAGGGTTCAGCATCGGCCTTGCCCAAATGAATGTTTTTGAAATGCTCCAAGTCACAGCGGCAGATAACCATCCGCCGCTGTACTATCTTTTCACACAGCTCCTATATCATCTTCTGGGCAATCACGGATATGTCTATCATCTGTCGGCTCTGATTCCCTATGGACTCGTTCTGATTCTTGCCTGTACAGTGATTTTCAGACAGTTCGGATTGATTCCCGCAGTTGTTGTTTCCACTTTTGCCTCTTTGACTGATACCGCTATCATGTTCAATGTCGAGGCCCGAATGTATTCACTCGGCGCTTTCTTTGTGTTGGCGGCCTATCTGGCACTCCATAACATTCTTCATTCCGGTAAAACCTCCGATTGGGTCATTTTCAGCGTCGCCTCTCTTTGTGCCGCTTATACGCACTACTATGCCCTGATTTCCGTTGCATTTTTCTATCTGGCTCTGCTTTCTCTGCTTCCGCAGGATAAGAGCAGCTTTAAAAAAATCCTTATCACTTATTGTGCCGCAGTGGTCGTCTACCTTCCCTGGCTTCTGGTATTGCTTCCCACTTTCAAACGCGCTGCGGCAGACTGGTGGTCCACCTTCATTCCTTCTCCGATCAATTGTATCGGATTCTTCTTCAATCCTTCTTGGACAGTCCTCATTTTCGGTCTTGCATTCCTTCTTTATTTCACAGCACAGGCCAAGTCCTCCTCTAAATGGCTCTTTGCCCCTGACACGATCTGGCTTTTGGCCGCTTTGCTTTCTGCCGCCGGCACCTCCGCAGTCGGACTGATCGTTTCACATACCTTTCGCCCGCTTTTTCTCGTTCGATACCTTTATCCGCTCACCGCAGTCGTTTACCTGGTTTTTGGCTTTCTTCTGTCTAAAGTCCGTTGGAGAACCATTCTGTCCAGTATTCTGATTTTGGGAACGCTGGTGTGCAGTCTACCGGATCTCTACCAAACCTATCAGCGGGAAAAGCGCATCGACCTTGCGACCACCCAGTGTCTGGAAGTTATTACCCCCTCTCAGGATGCAGTTCTTTATACAACGAACTACTTCCTAGACTGGACACTCTTTGATTATTACTTTCCGGGACGTGTCCATGCTCAAATCGAATCCTCCAATACTTCTCAGTGCTTCACTTCTTCGCAGCCTGAGATCTGGCTCTTTATGGAACATGCGCTTTCTGATGCCGAATTGAATGCAGCCTCCGACAATGGTTATTCTCACACCAATGTCTGTAACAGTACATTTGCAGAAGGCCCCGGTGAAGATTCCTTTTATTACATCTACAAATTTCAAAAATCCGCAAACACCGCCCCGTAACTATCCTCATCCGCTGAGCTTGACAAGGCGGCTTTGCATCTGCTATACTTTTTGCACAATTCCCGGCTGAAGCCGGGGCTTTGCGGGCCGAAGCCCGTGTTTCTCCCCGCAAACATTATTTTGAAACAGACACCATGAAGGGGTCTGCCGCTGGCGCGCGTGCTGGCGGCAGGCCCTTTTTGTCTGTGCATTTTCAGGAGGAATCATTGATGAATACCAAGACCCGTTCCACGACCCGTGATCTGGTGCTGGCCGCACTGTTTCTGGCACTGGCCTTTGTGCTGCCCATGATCACCGGCCATGTGCCTCAGATCGGCAATATGCTCTGCCCCATGCACTTCCCGGTGCTGCTGGCAGGCTTTGTGCTGGGCGGCCCCTGGGGCCTGGCACTGGGCTTTGCCGCCCCGCTGCTCCGCTCGGTGCTGTTCGGGATGCCCCCGATGTACCCCATTGCCATCGCCATGGCCTTTGAGCTGGCCACATACGGCGCTGTGGCCGGTTTCATGTACCGCAAGGTGCAGCACACCCTGCCCATAATCTACGCCACCCTTGTTACCTCGATGGTGGCAGGCCGCCTTGTCTGGGGTGCGGTGCGCTTTGTGCTGGCCGGTCTGTCCGGCTCCAGCTTCCCGTTCAGCGCGTTCCTGTCCGGTGCTGTGCTCACTGCTGTGCCCGGCATCGTGGCGCAGCTCATCCTCATTCCGCTGATCGTGGCCGCGCTGCAGAAAGCAAAGCTGACAGATTAATCCCCCTGCGCTGACCGAACCCACACAGCAAAAAAGCCCGGAACCGTACCTGCTATGGCGGCAGGTGGTTCCGGGCTTTTCAGTTCATATTACAGTGTGGCAGCAGCTGTAACAAAAAGAAGGAGAATCTTCAACCGGCAAATTGGAGAAGATCAGCCGGCAAAGCTTGCATTGACAGCGCGGCGGTTGCTCTGGTTGACAAAGTTCTTCTTTGCGCTCTCGAGCAGGCTTGCAAAAGCCAGGCCAATGCCGCAGTTATCGGACACGCCCTCGGTGACAGTCAGGTAAGCGTCCATCATAGTGTTGTCCAGAATAGCAGTGTTCTTGTTCATCATAATAAATATCCTCCGTATATCGGTAAATGTCATTGTGTTTTTTGGCAGGGCCTCTATCTCCCTGCATCCTCAGAGCGGAACCGTTCAGAACCCTTCGTTCTTTTGTTCCCCTCTCTGAGGATGGCCATATTATGCCACTCAATTATGAAATCGTTTTATAAATTCTATGAACAAACTATGAATTTAGTGATACATTTTTAACGTTCTTTCGTTCTTTGCGCAACTAGCACAAAACGTTTTTTATGAAAAATAAAGTTCTTGTATACATGGACGATTGAAACCTTGTTTGGAAAGTTTTTTCAGATTTTCTCTCCGTTTTGCCCAGAATTTCTTCTACAAAAAGAGTTCTTATCGTGTAAAATCCGTCAGAATCCGTCAATTTCCAACAGGGCGAGGGCTTTCCTGTGCAAAATGCCCAGAAAAAAGTTCCAAACAAAAAGGCCGCCGTGCCAGCAGCACAGCAGCCTTTGAAAAGCCATTTCAGTTTTGCATCACTTGCACAGGAACGCCGGCAGGGGCTTGCCCTCCCTGCGCCACTGGTGATATTCCGCAGTGGCGGCAAATTCCACGTCACCGGCGGAGTTCAGGGCAGTTTCCACGGAATCCTGCACCACGCCAATGATGAAGCCGACGCCGACCATCTGCATGGCAATATCATTGGAGATGCCGAACAGGGAGCAGGCCATGGGGATCAGCAGCAGGGAGCCGCCAGCCACGCCGGAAGCGCCGCAGGCACCCAGAGCGCTCATCACGGAAAGAAGGACGGCGGCGGGCAGGGACACCTGAATGCCCAGCGTATTGGCCGCAGCCAGCGTCATAATGGTAATGGTGATGGCGGCACCATCCATATTGATGGTAGCGCCCAGGGGGATGGAGACGGAATACATATCCTTATCCAGCCCCAGCTTTTCGCACAGATCCATATTGACCGGGATGTTGGCGGCAGAGCTGCGGGTGAAGAAGGCGGTCAGGCCGGATTCACGCAGGCAGCGGAACACCAGCGGATACGGGTTGCAATGCAGATACACAAAGATGATAAAGGGTGAGACGACCAGTGCCATAAAGAGCATGGTGCCCACCAGCAGGAGCAGCAGCCTGCCGTACTGGGTAAAGATGGACAGGCCGTTGCTGGACACGTTGGTGTACACAAGGCCCATGATGCCGAAGGGTGCCAGATTGATGATCCAGCGGACGATCTGGGAAACTGCATCCGCGGTGTTTGCCAGGAACAGCTTGGTGCTGTCCGCGCCGTACTTCTTCATGGCCAGACCGAACAGGCAGGCCCAGAACAGGATGCCGATGTAATTGCCGTTCAGCAGGGCGCTGACGGGGTTTGCCACAAAGTTGGTGAGCAGGGTGTTCATCACCTCGCCCAGACCCTGGGGCACCACCTCGGATTCTGCCGCCTCAGCCAGAACGACGGTCTGAGGGAACATAAAGCTGGTCACCACCGCAATGGCGGCGGCCAGGAAGGTGGTGAGCATGTACAGCCAGATGACCGTGCCAAAGCGCCGGTCCAGCCTGGAGGTGCCCTGCGCCAGCGCACTGGCCACGATAACGAACACCAGCACCGGGGCAATGCCCTTCAGGGCACCCACGAACAGGCTGCCGAACTCTTCCACCCAGCCCGCACCGGGCACCGCCAGTGCCAGCACCGCACCGACCGCAAGGCCGATGACGATGCGCAGGATCAGGCTGGTGGCGTTGTACCTTGCCGCAACCGCTTTCAACGTTTTCATAACTTTTCTACTCCCCTATCCAGATTGTGCGCCTACTGCGCACAGTTTTCCCATTCCTCTACACGGAACAAGTACGATTATACGCCCTGCAGGCCGAAAAGTCAAAGATTTTCCCCGCTTTTTTGGTTTTTCACTTCAAGGCATCCTGACACAAACTTTTTTCACTGTCCGCGAATGAAATACAATTTTACAAAAAGAGACCGCACCCCGTGGGTTTCGGGATGCGGTCTGTTCCTGTTTTAGTCGAGATAGGACACCTTGCCGGGCACAAAGCCCTGAATGCCCATGCCGGGCGCGTCGGAGACGGTGATGTTCTTTTCGTCAAACACGGCACCGCCGAGGATGTGGTCCTCGCTGCAGAGCACCGGGCCGTCAAGGTCGATCTTGGTGACGATCTTCTTGGCACAGGCCAGCTCCACAGCGGCGTTGACGGAGATCTTTGCTTCCAGCATACAGCCGATCATGCACTCCACGCCGTACACCTCAGCGGCGGCGGCAATGCGCAGGGCATTGGTGATGCCGCCGCACTTCATCAGCTTGATGTTCACCAGGTCGGCCGCGCCGGTCTGCATGATCCGCAGGGCATCTGCCGGGCTGAACACGCTCTCGTCGGCCAGCACGGGCACATCGGCATGGCGGGTGACATACTGCATCCCCTCAAGGTCTGCGGCGGGCACGGGCTGCTCCACGAACTCGATGTCCAGCCCCTTCTCCTGCATCTGGTTCAGGATGCGGACCGCCTGCTTGGCGTTCCAGGCCTGGTTGGCATCGATGCGGAGCCTGATGTCCCGGCCCACGGCCTGCCGCACCGCAGCAAGGCGGGCCACATCCAGCTCAGGGTCAATGCCTACCTTGACCTTCAGGCAGTCGTAGCCGCGCTGGACGGCGGTGCGGGCATCCCTGGCCATCTCCTCCGGCGGGTTGACGCTGATGGTGATATCGGTCACGATGTTTTTGCGGGCACCGCCCAGCATCCGGTAAACAGGGGCGCTGTACTTCTGGCCCAGCAGATCCCACAGGGCCATGTCCACAGCGGCCTTGGCGCTGGTGTTGTGGACAAGCGCCTTCTGCACAGCGGCGGTCAGATCCTCGAACTCATCGAGGTCGCGGCCCAGCAGGGCAGGGGCAATATGATCCCGAATGGCACCGAGGATGGCCCCGGTGGTGTCGCCGGTGATAACACCGGTCGGGGGTGCTTCGCCGTAGCCCACCGCACCGGTATCGGTGTGGAGCTCCACGATAACATCCTCAACGCTGTTCACAGTGCGCAGTGCCGTTTTGAACGGCACCCGCAGCGGGGTAGAAATGCGGCCCAGCCGCACCTGCGTGATCTTCATAGTCCCGTCCTCCTTCTTATTCCAGCGGCAGATCTGCCAGCTTGACAATGGCGTTTGCAATGATCTGGGCGTTCTGCACCAGACGTTCCAGATCGATGCATTCATCGGGCTGATGCTCTGTGACCGGGTCGCCCGCGAACAGGGGGCCAAAGGCCACCACATTGGGCAGCATCTTGGCGTAGGTGCCGCCGCCGATGCACTTGGGCGGGGCGTTGTCGCCGGTGGCATCCCGGTAAACCTCCAGCAGGGCGCTGACCAGCGGGGTCTCGGCAGGGTAGTAGAGCTTTTCCTTGTGCACCTGCCCATCCAGCGCCCAGCCTGCGGCCTCAAAGGCGGCCTGCACAGCGGGCTGGCAGTCCGCCCGTTCCATGGTCACAGGATAGCGGTAGTTCAGCTTGACCCACAGATGCTGCGCGTCGCCCTCGATCAGCCCCCAGTTGCAGCTCATGGGGCCGGAGAGCGCATCCTCCAGCCGGTGGCCCAGCAGATGCTCGCCGTAGGGGTCGGTGCCCAGCTTTTCAGCCAGAAAGTGCACGGCCTGTTTTGCATCCCCCTCCAGCGGCAGCCGGTCGAGGTAGCACACCAGCCGCCCGATGGCGTTTTCGCCCTGCTCCGGGTGGCTGCCGTGGGCCGAAACGCCCACCGCTTCCACCTGATAGCCGCCGGGGATGGCTGTCACGGTGATGTGCTCCGCATCCGGCAGGGAGACCCCCGCCGGGGCGGTCAGCACAGCGCAGGCGTAGTCCGGCACCACATTGCCGGCCACGCCGCCCTGCACCCTGTTCAGCTGCCAGGCACCGGTCTGGTGCAGCTGAACAGCATAGCTCTCGTTCAGGATGCCCTTTTCGCCGTTGATGAGCGGATACTCGCCGTCCGGGGTGAAGCCCAGCACCGGGATCTCCCCGCCGTGGGCCTTGTAGTACAGCACGTCCCGGTCGTTGGTCTCCTCGTTCAGGCCGAACAGCAGCCGGACACGGCGGTTGAGCGGGATGCCCAGATCCCGGATGGCCTTCAGCGCAAACAGACTGGCCACCACCGGGCCTTTGTCATCAATGGCTCCCCGGCCATACAGCCTGCCGCCCTCGATCTCGGCGGCGTAGGGCGGGTGATGCCAGCCCTCGCCCTCGGGCACCACGTCCAGATGCCCCAGCACCGCCACCATCTCGTCCCCGGTGCCGATCTCGCACCAGCCGATGTACCGATCCATGTCGGTGGTCTCAAAGCCCAGCTCATGGCAGAGGGTCAGCGCCTCGGTAAAGCAGGCATCCACCTCCTCGCCAAAGGGCTTGCCCGGCAGCGGGTCGGCCTCCACACTGCGCCTGTGCACCAGCCGCTGGAGCGCCGCCACCATCTGGGGCCGCAGCGCCGCCACGGCCTCGTTCAGTTTTTTGTCCATACGTTCCACCCCTTTTGTGATTCATTTCACAGCTTGTATTATAGAACGATTGCCCCCGCTCCACAAGCCCCCAGTTCCACGAAAAAACGCCCCCGCATACTTCATCAGAAGTATCCGGGAGCGCTCGGTTTCAATTGAAAATTGTCAAATCCTATGATATACTGTTTTTAATGCTGGTAACAGCAGGAAAAAAGGTGCTGTCTGCAATGCAGGTGGTCATGCTTCTCGCTCCTGGTGTGCTTACAACACCGCGCAAGCGGCAACGTTGCTCCGGGAAACGGAACTTTTTTGATTTTGTACCCTTTCCCGGAGCCTTTCAGGCGAAGGGAGGGATGTCGAATGTCTCTGACAGAAGTTTGTGCTCTGTTGACGGTAGTGATCAGTTTGCTGGCTCTGCTTGTCACGGTCGCGAAAGCCGCATTTGATGCTGGCTGGAAGATTTCTCACGAGAAGAGCGATAAAAACAAAGAAGATTGACCGCCTCTGTTTCCCCAAACCGAACGGTCAATCTTTTTTGATCCACTAGAAACGGGAAGCTGACCAAACATTGCTCGTCAGCACCTTTTCTATTTGTAGTATAGTCAATTTTAAACGATTTGTCAAGGGATTATCCACCACTGTCAGACTGCCGTTTTTTCGCTCCACAAGCCCTTAGTTCAGTAAAAAAGGCTTGACCTCTATCAGTAGGCACATTATCATGTATATTAAGAGGTGATGCACGATGACGACCACCAAGGATAGCAACGCTGTCCTGCTTCCCGAGGAAGATTACAGCGGCATTGTGGAAACGCTTTATCTCGTCTCCGTGCCGGGAATGCGGGAAAAGCTCATGGCGGCCAAGGCCGAACCACTGGAAGATTGTGTTGACGAATCGGCTGTGGAATGGCAGCCATCAAGATTTTAAGCCTTTGGACACATTACAAAAGATGACCCGAAAACGGACTGTTTTGCAGTTCGTTTTTTTTTTCAAATTTTTTTGAAAAAGGGTGAAAGGATTTCGCGCGGCGTGTATTTAAGGAAGTGAGAGCATCCATTTTTGCCGGAGCTCCACTTCCGGCCCAAAGAAAGTGAGGGACCTCCTATGAAGAAACGACTTATCAGCCTTCTGGTGGCGCTGTGCATGGCGGTAACGCTCCTGCCTGTGTCGGCAATCACAGCGTGGGCAGAGGAGAGCAGCCAATTAAAAATTGTAGGTGGCTATCCTGTCGGTTCCGGTGAGAACCATGATCGAAATTGTTCTGGTGATGGCTGGAGCTATGACGGTTCTACACAAACGCTTACTCTCAATCCCTCAACTCCTACTACCTATGATTTGACAAATCGCGGAAGCATCCGTCTGGATTCAATCAGTATTTTATGTTCTGCCATCATAGGGGAACACGCAACGATTGAAAATGGTAATTTTTGGTACATTCAAAATCCTGATCCCAGTATTACCAATGATGGCACTATAACGAGTGGCGTTTACGACATGCCCGTTATAAATCATGGTACTATTACCGGCGGCCTTTTTTCTTCTTCCGTTTCCAATGAATCTGAAGGCAAGATTGAAAATGGCACGTTTGAATCTACCGTTACCAACAATGGCACCATAAAGGGCGGCATTTTTCAAAAAAAACCAGAGGGTGGCACTGTCGCTAGCGGCTATACCTTGAATTTGAACTTCCAGAACACTGATATCTATACATTTCGCCCCCCAACAATCAATGGTCTCAACAGGGGCTGTTATATTATTCCCAATTCCGACCATGATACCAGCGTCACCATCCTATATGCTTTTTACGAGAACAGTCCAAAAAAAATATTATTTCCTATTGATGTTACATTCGGAGACACAAACGACACACCTTGTTTGTTAGAAGATTGGGCACAGAATGTAGACTATTCTGCTGAACCCCCTTATGTTTTTTCTGTCACCTTTACCGCACCGCCTGCAAACGGTGTGACCGAAGTAACTATAAGTCCGCTGACCCGGCTGGTGATTGATGAAAACGGCTATCCCGTTGGCACCGAAGGCGGCACCCGGGATTACAGCGGCAACGGCTGGAGCTATAACCACACTGACAAAACTCTGACCCTGAACCCCAGCACGCCGACAAGTTATGATTTCTCCGGTGAGAAAAACGCACTGGGCCCCCTGAACCCGGATGTCCATTTGGTGGTTGAATCCGGTGCAACAGTCGTTGTTCCCGACCCGAAGCCCGAACCCAAACCCGAACCCACACCCGAGCCCGAACCCGAAGCCCCCACCTACACCCTGACGGTGAAGGGCGGCACGTTCACCTACAACGGCAGCGAAGCCATGACCAGCGCCAGCGTGCCGGTGGATGCCGAGGTCAAGGTGACGCTGAACCAGAGCGCCGTGCCCGAGGGCATGGTGTTCGACCTGTGGGCCATGGATGAAGCCAGCCTGCTGGGCAACCCGGCGGTCGCCTACAACGAGGAGAGCTTTACCATCCCGGCGGGCAGCGTGGCCAAGGGCAGCACCGTGACCGTGGAAGCCCAGTACCGGGATGCCACCATCGAGAGCGAGCCCAGCATTCTGGGCACTGCCGCCATCATCGGCGTGGCCGGTGCAGGCACGGCGGTCATCGTGTGGCAGGGCTACCGCATCGGCATGGAGCTGTACGAGAAGTATTTCCAGCCCACGCCGGAAGAGGATGCGGTGGTCGAACCCACGCTTGAAAGTCAGATGACAGATCCGATTTCCTGAAAGCGGGCTCACCCTCTCAGTCTCGCTTTGCTCGACAGCCCAGGTTGTGGCTCCCAGCAGCTGCTTCGTGCAATTGCACTCGCACCTTGCTGACCACTGCCCCAACAACTCCTCCCTCAATCCGCCACTGGCGGCGGTCGTCGTCGTTGCCCCCAAAGGGGGAGCCGATAAAAAATTTTCATCCTCTGCAACATTCCGTCCCGCTCATTCGTATCCCACTTGAACTCCGTCTGAAATTTGATCTCCAAAACGTCAAAAAACTGAGGTATCACCCGGATTTCACAAAAGATTTTCAAGATTTGCTAAAGAATCTCCGGGCAAGCCTTGCAAGCCCCGGAACCGGGTGTATAATAGGGATATCGACTTTGAGCCGCTCTGAGAAAAAAGAGCAGCCGCGCAATGCGTGGGAAAACACAGAAACGGTAGGAAGAAATGGAAAAATTCAGCGTCAAAAAACCGTTCACCGTTCTGGTTGCAGTCATCATGGTCATCATGCTGGGCCTTGTGTCCGTGCAGAACATGCAGACCAACCTGCTGCCAAACGTGAACACACCGTACCTGATGGTGGTCACGGTCTATCCCGGTGCCAGCCCGGAGCGTGTGGAGAACGAGGTCTCCGACGTGATGGAGAGTGCGCTGGGCACCATCTCGGGCGTGAAAAACGTCACCGCCACCTCGGCAGAAAACTACAGTCTGCTGCTGATGGAGTTTGAGGATGATACGGACATGAACAGTGCCGTGGTCAAGGTGTCCAACAAGGTGGATCAGACCACCTCCAGCCTGCCAAGCACCTGCATGACCCCCTCCATCATTGAATATACCCTGAACATGAACGCCTTTATGACCGTGGCCGTCAGCCGCGAGGGCAGCGATTCCTATGAGCTGGCCGATTTCGTCAACGACACCATGGTCCCCTATATCGAGCGTCAGGGCGGCGTTTCCAATATTTCCGCCAATGGTCTGGTTACCCGGATGGTGCAGGTGCAGCTCGATCAGGAAAAGATCGATGCCATCAACGAAAAGCTGCTGGAGGTCATTGACGTGCAGCTGGCCGATGCAAAGGCCCAGCTGGATGATGCCGAGGCCCAGATCGAGGCAGGCAGAAAGGAGTACGAGACCCAGCTGGCCAATTACGACAAGCTGGTCAGCGATACCATCAACAGCCAGTACTCCGGCGAGCTGCAGGATTCCTTCATGCTGGTCAAGAAGCAGGCACAGGCCCTTCTGGAGAGCGTCAACCAGCTCATTGCCGTGGTCAACGAGCCGGAGATCCAGCAGGCCCTGATCGATGTGCGGGACGGCCTGCAGCGGGTCGTGGACAAGTTCAACGAGACCGGAATGCAGGATATCGATTCTCTGATCGAGATCGTGGCGGAGCTGCGCGATATCGCCGATAAGCTGACCACCGCTTTGCAGGATCTGCAGCAGCGCCTGAACGCGCAGGGCGACACCGCCGGCACAACGGCCGGGGAGCTGGTCGATGATCTGCAGGTGCAGCAGAGCCTGAGCAACATTTATAACACGCTGGAGAGCACCATCAAGGCCATGGACGACGTGCCCGGCCTGATGGACCAGTTCACCCAGATCGTGGGCAGCTATTCCCAGCAGCAGCTGCAGGCCTATATCAAGTTCACCGAGGCCCGCGAGATGCTGAACAATTACGAGCAGCAGCTGGCAGATGCCAAGCAGCAGTATGAGGATGCCAAGCAGATGGCCATGGAGAACTCCGACGTGGCCAAGATGCTGGATATCAACACGCTGGCACAGCTGATCTATGCCCAGAACTTCTCCATGCCCGCCGGTTATGTCAAGGATTCCAGCAACAAGTCCTGGCTGCTGAAGGTCGGCGAGGAGTACGACAGCATCGAGGATATCTCCGGTGCCCTGCTGCTCCATGTGGACGGCTTTGGCGATGTCCGCCTGTCTGACGTGGCCGATGTGCAGATCATCGACAACGCGGAAGACAGCTTTACCCGCCTGAACGGCGAGCGCTCCGTGGTGCTGAAGATCTTCAAGAGCAACTCTTCCAGCGCCGGTGAAGTTTCCGGCAACTGCAAGGCCGCCTTCAAGGAGCTGGAACAGAAATACGATGGCCTGCATGTGGTCGTGCTGTCCAACCAGGGCAACTACATCAGCATCATCGTCAGCAGCATCCTGAGCAGTATGCTCATCGGTGCGGCCCTTGCCATCATCGTGCTGGCCATCTTCCTCAAGGATATCAAGCCCACGCTGGTGGTCGGCATCAGTATCCCGCTGTCGGTGCTGTTTGCCGTGGTGCTCATGTACTTCACCGGTCTGGATATGAATATTATGACGCTGGCGGGCCTGTCCCTTGGCATTGGTATGCTGGTGGACAACTCCATCGTCGTCATCGAGAACATTTACCGTCTGCGCAGCCGCGGCGTGCCCGCTGCCCGCGCGGCGGTCCAGGGCACCAAGCAGGTGGGCATGGCCATCATGGCTTCCACCCTCACCTCTGTCTGCGTGTTCCTGCCCGTCATCTTCACTTCCGGTGTCATCAAGAGCCTGCTGCAGCCCATGTCCATGTGCATCGGCTACTGTCTGGCTGCTTCCCTCATCGTGGCGCTGACGGTTGCCCCGGCGGCCTCCTCTACCCTGCTGAAAAACTCCAAGCCCAAAGAGCTTAAGTGGTTCGACAAGGTGCAGGAAAAGTATGTCAAGAGCCTGGAATGGTGCTTCCAGCACCGCTGGGCACCGTTGGGCGCGGCAGTGGTGCTGCTGGTGTTCTGCGGTTGGCGCGTGATGTCCATGGGCGTTGAGATGCTGCCCACCATCACCAGCAACGAGGCTATCGTCACCCTCTCCACCGAGAAGGATATGACCAAGGAAGAATCCTATGCCGTGGCTGAGAATGTCATTGATGCCCTGCTGGCTGTGGACAACGTGGAAGAGGTGGGTGTTACCACCGACAGCCGCGTGGCCGGAATGGATGTCGGCCAGCTGGGCCTGCCCCAGACCATCACCGACCTGCTGAACGCCGCCAACAGCTACGGCACCTACCAGATCAACGTGATGCTGGACGAGAGCCTCTCCTCCCGGCAGATCGAACAGGCCCGTGAGGCGCTGGAGGAAGCTGTGAACGGCGTGGAGAACTGCACCGCCACCGTTGAGATCAGCGGAATGCAGGAGCTGACCAGTCAGCTGGATATGGGCCTGACTGTCCAGGTCTCCGGCAACGACATCGACACCATGACTGCCCTCTCCGAGAAGGTGGTGGATATGGTCAACGAGATGGACGGCTTCACCAATGCAACCAACGGTCTGGGCAGCGGCGATGCCACCATCAACCTGCAGATCGACCGGGATAAGGTCCGCTCCTACGGCCTGACCGTGGCGCAGGTCTACCAGCAGATCGCTGCCAAGCTGACCACCACCACCACGGCCCAGACCCCCGTTGCCATCGATGGCTCCACCATGAACGTCCAGATCAGCAACAATCTGGACCCCATGACCAAGGAAAACATGATGGATATGACCTTTACGACCTCCGTTATGGCCGCCGACGGTACCACCCAAACCGGCACCTGCACGCTGGGCGATATGGCCACCTGGGTCACCGGCTCCACCCCGGACTCCATCACCAGCAAGAACCAGACCCGCTATATCAGCGTGACGGCTGATGCGGTGGAGGGCACCAATACCACCACCGAGACCCGCGCGCTGGAAAAGAAGCTGAACGAGTTTGCCGCATCCGATGAAATGCCCGAGGGCTGCAGCTTCTATATGGGCGGCGGCTCTGAGATCAACGGCATGGTGGTGGATCAGATGGGCCAGTGGATGTTCCTGGCGCTGCCCTTCGTCTACCTTGTTATGGTGGCCCAGTTCCAGAGCCTGCTCTCCCCCTTCATCGTTCTGTTCACCATTCCGCTGGCCTTTACCGGCGGCCTGCTGGGCCTGCTGCTCACCGGCCAGCAGCTGACCATGATCTCCCTGATGGGCTTCATCGTCCTGATGGGCACGGTCGTCAACAACGGCATCGTGTTCGTGGATTACGCCAACCAGCTGCGCATCGGCGGCATGGAGCGCCGCGCGGCCCTGATCGCCACCGGCAAAACACGAATGCGCCCCATCCTGATGACCACCCTGACCACCGTTCTGGCCATGCTCCAGCTGGTGTTCAGCGGCGATATGGCCAGCCAGCTGATGAGCGGCATGGCCATCGTCATCATCTTCGGCCTGACCTACGCCACCCTGATGACCCTGTACGTTGTGCCCCTGATGTATGACATCCTCTTCAAGAAGCCGCCGCTGAACGTGGATATCGGCGACGAGAACCTTGACGACATCCCCGATGATGCCGCCGAGTATATCGCCCAGAACGCCGCTCAGCCGGAGTAAGAAAACTTCCCAAAGCACCCTTCACAGCCATGTGAGGGGTGCTTTTTTTGATACTTGCAGTACAGATAAAATGATGATAAAATATAAACGTAGAAAAGTACTCTTTTTCTGAAACGAAAGGATGACGGAAATGCGGTTCGTACAGTTGGATGAGAAGAATGAAGAACGCATGAATGCTATCCGTAAATTCACCCTGATGGATGACACCTTTATGACACAGGTGTTTTCAGGAGATAAAGAGAGCACACAGGAGCTGCTTCGCATCATCCTGAAACGAAAGGACCTGACCGTCGCAAGGTCTGCAACACAGCTTACGATCGGCAATCTGTTTGGCCGTTCTGTACGGCTGGACATTTATGCAACGGATGATGCAGGCAAGCAGTATGATATCGAAGTACAGCAGGAAGATAAGGGAGCCACTCCGGAACGGGCGCGGCTGAACAGTGCGATGTTTGATTCCCGCCTGACAACTTCTGGTGAAAAATATTCTGACCTGCCTGAGACATATATCATATTTATTACGGCAAATGATGTTTTGGGAGATGGTCTGCCGGTTTACAATATTGAACGGACGATTCAGGAAACCGGGAAGCTGTTCCACGACCGTGCACATATTGTATATGTGAACGGCGCATATCGAGGAACGGATGAGGTCGGCGCGCTGATGCAGGATTTCCGCTGTGATGACTATCGGGATATCCGGAACCCCAAAATAAGGGCAAGAGTAAAATACTTTAAAGAAGAAACGGAAGGAGTGGCAGCTATGTGCAAGACAATGCAGGTGATCGTTGATCGGGAACGAGAAGATGCCGAGGTGGCAAAGGGAAAGCGCATTGCGCTCAATCTCTGGAAGAACGGAGAGCATGATCTGGATAAGATCGCCCAGACCACCGAACTTTCGTTAGAACAGGTGCGGGAGGCAATTACCGAACCGTGTTCTGCATAAGAAAACTTCCCCAAAGCACCCTTCACAGCCTTGTGAGGGGTGCTTTTTGTCAACCTGCTAAAAAAATCGCCGCAGCTTTGGCACAGTCTCCAAAAATTGAGGAATTCAAAAAAAAAATATTGACAGGGGGGGGGGGTAGATGTAAAATGAGGTCACACTACGGAAGGTGTAGGGGTATGCTTTCTGTGTGGTAAAATATCATTTTACATTGGAGGTTCTACAAATGAAAATGCTCAAGAAAATGGCCACTCTTCTGCTGGCCGGCGTTATGGCAATGGCACTGCTCACCGCTTGCGGCGATGACAGCACGCCTTCTTTTGGTAAGCAGGTTGAGGATGCAACTTTTGCTTCTGTAAAGGCATCTACTGGTATTCAGGTAAATGATGCAGATCTGAAGAAACTCGCTGAGAGCAAGATTGATCTGATTGACACCGAGAAGGGCACTTTTGATTTTAAGAAATCCTACTCCGCTGAGGAAGCCCAAAAGTTCCAGGAAGATGTGTATTCGACTGGTAAGGGTTCTATGACGATGGCATTGCCTCTGATGAAGGATGGCAAAATGCAGAACAATGGTACCTATGAAGTAATGGAAATTACTGCGGATAACATTGGAAGTCTGAATCAGGGTACGGATGCTATGCACGATTTGCTGGATAAGATGGCAAGTGTAAATGGTATGTCTATCAAAATTACGAAAATTGGTGTTGCAGCTAAGACTGTAAATGGAAAGACTTACGCTGCAATTGCAATGACCTATGAGGTTACAGTTGATACATCTGCAATGCCCAAGCAGTAATATCTAATCTGACAATACAAGCCCCGGAGCGCCTACCCCTGGCCCTCCGGGGCTTTTTTGGGCCTATGGGGCAGAACTTACAAAAAATCTCTCGAAATATTGGATAGATTCCCTTAAAAAATGCCAACACAGAAGGGGAAAATTGTGATATAATCAAAACAATAAAGGATAAAACAGAGAGTGTGCTGTCCCCAAAAAATACAAAAGGAGGCGAGCCCTATGGCACAGTTTCTCTCCAAGCCCTTTGGCATGACCCCAAACGGCGAAAAGATCAATGAATACATCATCTCGAACCCCGGCGGGCTGGCGGTCAGTGTGCTGAACTACGGCTGTATCATCAAGAATATCTGGGTGCCCACCAAGCGCGGGCCGGTGGATGTGGTGCTGGGCCACGACACCTACGCCGATTACGTCAAGGACTTTGAATCGTCCGGCAGTACCTGCTGCGGCGCGTTCGTGGGCCGGTACGCCAACCGCATCGAGAATGCCGTGTTCAACGTGGGCGGCAAGACCTATCAGCTGGAAGCCAACAACGGCAAAAACCACCTGCACGGCACCTTCCCGCGCAAGCTGTATGAAGTAAAGGCCTTTGGCGATACCCTGCTTCTGGAGGCGGAAAGCCCCGATGGAGAGGATGGTTTCCCGGGAAATCTGAAGATCTCGGTGCGGTATATCCTCACTGAGGACAACGCCCTGCGGATGGACTACCGTGTCTCCTCCGATGCCGACACCATCATCAACCTGACCAACCACACCTACTTCAATCTGGATGGCGGCGGCGATGTGCTGGGCCAGAAGCTGCGCATCTATGCGTCCCGCTATCTGGAGGGCAACAACGAGACCTGCCCCACCGGCAATATCCTGCCTGTGGCGGGCACGCCGATGGATTTCCGGGCGGGCAAGCCCATTGGCCGGGACATCGATACCGGCTTTTCCCAGACCACCATGGTGGGCGGCGGCTATGACCACTGCTTTGTCATCGACAGGGGCCGCGGTGCCAGCCAGAGCCTGTGCGCTTGGGCTTCCAGCGATAAGACCGGCATCAGCATGAAGGTCTACACCACCCAGCCCGGCGTGCAGCTCTACACCGGCAATTTCCTGCAGGACTGCCCCGCCCCCGGCAAGGGCGGCGTGCCGATGCAGAAATACGGCGGCTTTGCGCTGGAGACCCAGCACTTCCCCTGCAGCCCCTCCCACCCGGAGTTCCCCTCCACCGCCCTGCGGGCCGGGAAAGTGTTCCGCGCCAACACCACCCTGCGGTTCTTCACCGGCAAACAGTGCGGGAAACTGTAAGATACGGCCCTCTCATTCAAAGCCTGACGGCTTTGCCCGGGAGGGCCTTTTTCTCTGATTTGCACAAAGCGTTCCATCACTCCATGTGCAAAACACAAAAAACGCTTGTAAATCAATGCGCGGAAAAATAAATGGAAACAAAAATCCATCCTTATAAAATTCCCGTTACTTGATTCTGCGGCCAAAACGTTGTATCCTTGTGGCAGAAGGCGGGCCTGCCCCGCGCAAGCAACTTTGGTGACGAGAAGAGAGGTACTTTTATGGCAATTTTGGTTTCCGGCGGTGCCGGTTATATCGGCAGCCACACCTGTATCGAACTGCTGAACGCTGGCTTTGACATCGTGGTGGCAGATAACTATTACAACGCTTCCCCCGTGGTGCTGGATCGGGTCAAGCAGATCACCGGCAAGGACTTCCGGTTCTACCAGGCCGATATGACAAAGCACGAGGACGTGGAGAAAATCTTCACCGAGTGCCCCGATATCGATGCTGTCATCCAGTTTGCCGCCTATAAGGCTGTGGGCGAGAGTGTTTCCAAGCCCATCGAGTACTACTATAACAACCTCAACTGCACCCTGGTCATTCTGGACGTGATGCGCCGCCACAACTGCCGCAACTTCGTGTTCAGCTCCTCCGCCACCGTCTACGGCGACCCCGCCAGCGTGCCCATCACCGAGGATTTCCCCGTGGGTGCCACCACCAACCCCTACGGCACCACCAAGGCCTTTACTGAGCGCATCCTGACCGATGTCTGCAAGGCTGACCCCACCCTGAACGTGGCCCTGCTCCGTTACTTCAACCCCATCGGTGCCCACAAGTCCGGCCTGATCGGCGAGGACCCCAACGGCATCCCCAACAACCTGATGCCTTACATCGCCAAGGTGGCCGTGGGCAAGCTGGAAAAGGTGCACGTCTTTGGCAACGACTACCCCACCCCCGACGGCACCGGCGTGCGCGATTACATCCATGTGGTTGACCTGGCCCGGGGCCATGTCTGCGCCATCAAGAAGCTGCAGACCAACTGCGGCCTGTTCATCTGCAATCTGGGTACCGGCCACGGCTACAGCGTGCTGGATGTCATCCATGCCTTTGAGAAGGCCTGCGGCAAGAAGCTCCCCTATGTGATCGATCCCCGCCGCCCCGGCGATATCGCCGAGTGCTATGCCGACCCCACCAAGGCCAAGAATGAGCTGGGCTGGGTGGCTGAGTATGGCATCGAGGAGATGTGTGCCGACAGCTGGAACTGGCAGAAGAACAACCCCGATGGCTACCACACCGTGAAGTAATCATGATTTGAACCGGAGCACCGCATATTCTCGCCTGAGAGTGTGCGGTGCTTTTTTTGTGTCTATATTCTCTATTGACATCCGCTGTCAGTTAGCCTATACTACATTTGTTAACACGGACTAACACACAAGAACAGTACATATAAAAGAAGGCAACGGATATGACGTTAAAAGAGTTACAGATCGGCAAAAGCGCCATAGTGGAGGCCGTGGGCGGTGCAGGCGCACTGCGGCAGCACTTTCTGGATATGGGTCTGATCCCCGGGGCAGAGGTCACGCTGGTAAAGCTGGCGCCCATGGGCGACCCTATGGAGCTGCGCATCCACGGCTATGAGCTGACCCTGCGTCTGGACGACGCGGCACAGATCACCGTGATCCCCACCGAAAAGACCCCGGCGGTGCACGCCCCGGTGGACGGAAAAATGGTGGAGCACCCGGGTCTTGGTGAGGGCGGCAAGTACCACACCAAGGAGGGGGAGCATCCCCTGCCGGAGGATAAGACCCTGACCTTTGCGCTGGCGGGCAACCAGAACTGCGGCAAGACCACCCTGTTCAACCAGCTCACCGGTTCCAACCAGCACGTCGGCAACTTTCCGGGTGTGACGGTGGACCGCAAGAGCGGTGCCATCAAGGGGCACCCGGAGACTGAGGTCACCGACCTGCCGGGCATCTATTCTATGTCCCCCTATTCCAGCGAGGAGATCGTTACCCGGCAGTTCATCATCGGCGAAAAGCCTACCGGCATCATCAATATCGTGGACGCCACCAACATCGAGCGCAACCTTTACCTGACCATGCAGCTGATGGAGCTGGATATCCCCATGGTGCTGGCGCTGAACATGATGGACGAAATGCGCGGCAACGGCGGCACGGTGCGCATCAACAAGATGGAAGCCATGCTGGGCATCCCGGTCATCCCCATCTCTGCCGCCAAGAACGAGGGCGTGGACGAACTGGTAGACCACGCCGTCCATGTGGCAAAGTATCAGGAGCGCCCCGGGCGCATGGATTTCTGCAGCGAGGATGACCACGGCGGCGCGGTGCACCGCTGCATCCACGGCATCCTGCACCTCATTGAGGATCACGCCAAGGCGGCGGGCATCCCGGTGCGTTTCGCCGCCACCAAGCTGGTGGAAGGCGACCCCCGCATTGAGGAAGCGCTGAAGCTGGACCCCAACGAAAAAGAAATGATCGAGCATATCATCGTGCAGATGGAGCAGGAGCGCGGGCTGGACCGCGCCGCCGCCATTGCGGATATGCGCTTCTCCTTTATTCAGGAACTGGTGGCGCAGACGGTAGTCAAGCCCCACGAAAGCAAGGAGCAGCTGCGCTCCAACCGCATCGACAAGTTCCTTACCGGCAAGTACACCGCCATCCCGGCGTTTATCGCCATCATGGGTCTGGTGTTCTTCCTCACCTTCAATGTCATCGGCCTGTTCTTCCAGAACCTCATGGAAATGGGCATCGACGCCCTGACCGGCGTTGTGGACACCGCTCTGACCAACTGGAACGTCAATGCGGCGGTGCACTCGCTGGTCATCGACGGCATCTTTACCGGCGTGGGCAGCGTGCTGAGCTTTCTGCCCATCATCGTGGTGCTGTTCTTCTTCCTCTCCATGCTGGAGGATACCGGCTACATGGCGCGTGTGGCCTTTGTGATGGATAAGCTGCTGCGCCGCATCGGCCTTTCCGGCCGCAGCATCGTACCCATGCTCATCGGCTTTGGCTGCACCGTGCCCGGCGTGATGGCAAGCCGCACCCTGCCCTCGGAGCGCGACCGCAAAATGACCATTCTGCTTACGCCGTTCATGAGCTGCTCCGCAAAGCTGCCCATTTACAGCCTGTTTGCGGCGGCGTTCTTCCCCCAATATGCGGGGCTTGTGATGGTGCTGCTGTACTTCACCGGTATCTTGGTGGGCGTGCTGGCGGCGCTGCTGCTCAAGAGCACCGTGTTCAAGGGCGAGGCCGTGCCCTTTGTCATGGAGCTGCCCAACTACCGCCTGCCCGGCCTGAAAAACGTGGCGCAGCTGCTGTGGGAAAAGGCGCGGGACTTCTTGCAGAAGGCCTTTACGGTCATCTTTGCCGCTACCATCGTCATCTGGTTCTTGCAGAACTTTGACCTGCAGCTGCGGCTGACTGCTGACCCGCAGGCCAGCATTCTGGCGCGCATCGCGGGCGATATCGCCCCGCTGTTTGCCCCGCTGGGCTTTGCGGACTGGCGCATCTCCACCGCTCTCATCACCGGCTTTATGGCCAAGGAGAGCGTGGTGTCCTCCCTGCTCATCCTCTTCGGCTCCACTGCTGCCCTGACCGCAGCCCTCACCCCGGCACAGGCCGCACCGCTGCTGGTGTTCTGCCTGCTGTACACCCCCTGCATCGCGGCGGTGGCCTCGGTCAAGCGGGAGCTTGGCGGCAAGTGGGCTGCTATCATGGTGGTGAACCAGTGCGCCGTGGCATGGCTGTGCGCCCTGCTGGTGCATCTGGTCGCCGTGGCACTGTTCTGAGACACATAAGAAACAAAAGTGCCTGTACAGAAAAAGCATCTGTACAGGCACTTATTGTTTGTGCTGTTTTTGATATTCAAGAAAGGCAACGTATTCGCGCACTTTCTTTGAATCGTCTGCCGTAAAGTCCTGCGGACACTGCACCACATGGCCAGAGCGGTCATACGGCAGAGGCTCCCGGATCAGGCCGAGAAGATAATTCAACGAAACGTTGAAGATTTTGGCAAGCTTGACTTTTGTGGTGTCATCTGGCACGCTACAGCCGCGCTCATAAGAAGAGATGGTCATGGGAGAAAACGATAATTTTTCTGCTAAGTCGGCTTGTGTCAAACCATGGTCTTTTCTCAATTCACGCAGAAGCTCTCCAAACATGGCGGTACCCTCCCTATTACAAAGTGACTAAAGTATAGCCATTCTCACTAGTAAAATGGGAGAAACTAAGCCGATTCTATTATTTTCACTTGACAAACTATTGGATACAGGCGTAGTTTTATAACTGAAACTATAAGCTTCGCTATAGTTTATAAAAGTGAGGAGTGTTGAATATGCGTAAGAAAATGCCTCGTCGTGAATTTTTGAAAGTGGCTGGCACCACTGCCCTTGCAGTGTCGGCAGCTGCCCTGACCGGCTGCGGCGGCACGCCGGATAATAACGGCTCTTCCAGCAGTTCCAGTGCGTCCAGCGGTGCGGCAAGCTCTGGTTCTTCCAGTTCTGGAAGTACGTCCAGCGGTTCCACAGGCTCCGGGGAAGATGGAGCGGATGAAAATGGAATTATCTGGAAGGCGAGTTTCGATAGTAAGTTGAATGGCATGAGCCTGTGGGGCTATGATACGGCGGGCAAAGAACCTTCCGGTGATATTAAACTGCCGTCTATGTGGCAGGGACGACCAGTTGTGAGGATTTCTGGTGGTTTTTTATGTGAGAATAAGAAGATACGCTCGATTGAAATTCCAGACAGCGTTACCAGTTTGGGGGATAGTGCTTTTGCGCGGTGCATTAATTTGCAGAGTGTCCGTCTGAGCAAAAATATCAGAGAGATTAGTAATTGGGCGTTCGAAGGCACAGCATTGACGGTGGTTGAGATCCCGAACAGCGTTAAGTATATTGGTCAGGAGGCGTTTGAAGACTGTACAAGTCTGCATACGGTCGTGCTGGGTGCAGGAGTGGAAACGATTGATGAGATGGCGTTTCGGAATACGGCGCTGGAAAGTGTTCAGATGCCAAAAAGCCTGCGAACGATCGACAGATCGGCATTTAGAGAGTGCACGAAGCTGACCGTTGTAACTTTGAACGAAGGACTTACCAAATTGGGCGTATGTGCGTTTTACGGTGCACCTGTTTTAACGATAACACTGCCTAAAACACTGCGGAATATGCATGGCTCTGTGTTTGAAAAGTGCAAAAATCTGAAAACAGTTACCATCGAAGATGGTGTAACGGAGATTGGAGCCAGCGCATTTGTTACATCCGGTCTGGAATCTGTGGTGCGTATTCCCAAAAGTGTTGATGAAGTAGGAAGTCTGGCATTTTATGGCTGCAAATTAAAACAAGTGATTTTTGAAGACCTGCTAATAAAAGTCAAGTCCCAAAACAAGAAAATTCGCTAACCGACCGCTGCCCATGACAAACAGCATTCAAATGCTGGTCAAAACACAGCGAGGGCGACGGAGGGGATAGCAAAGCAAGCCCAGCCAGTCCTCGCAAAATCAGGATAGCATTTGAATGCTTCGGTTTGTCAAGGGTTCGCTGCGCCAGCTAAGCGGTTCTTTGAATTCAGCTCAGGCTCAAGAGGAAATTACGACCAAAAACAAATATCCATGCTTATTTTGAGTGTTTGGAGTCCATTACAGCTTTCACTCTAGCATAATAGATTCGCAAGAACTTGTTGGCTGAAGCCATCATGTAAACTTTGTAGGGTTTTCCCTCAGAGCGCTTTTTGTTCATGAATTGAAAAACCGGCTCATCCTGAGCTTGTGTCTTCAAGATGACAGTCATAATCAGAAAGAGCGTCCTACGTAGAACAGCCGAACCCACTTTACTAATTCCGCTATCGTTGCCCACAATCTTGCCAGAATCATTTGGCTGCGGTTCAATTCCTGCAAATGCAATGAGTGATTTCTTGGATGAGAAACGACGGACATCTCCGATCTCAGCCATCAGTTGAGGACCGAGAGAAGGGCCGACGCCGTACATTTCCATCACAGTATCAAATTCCGGAAGCTGTTGAGAAAGGCGAAGCATCTCCTGCTGGAATGCAGCCACGGACTGAGATACGGCTTTCAGCTGAGCGACCTGTTGCTGAATAAGGAGTTTTGAGGTTGGGGATTTTGGAAGAGAAGCAGCATTGACTGCACAGGCATAGATCGTATCCGATTTTGAGCGAGTGAAATTATATCCGTGCTTCTGACACCACTTTAAATACTTTTTAGCAAAGGCATCAGAGGAAAGGCTTGAAACACACTCACTGTGCCAGAAGTCTCCAATGAAATCGACCCATTTTTCGCACCCGTTGCTCTTTGCGGGGCTTGAAAATAGCTTGTTTGCATCTGGAAAGGTCAGGTCAAGAGATGAGATCAGATTATTCTTCAGCATAGTACGAACTGCCACGGCTTGCTGGTACTGACGATAACAATTCTTCAAAGCCAGCCGGGTATCATCTTCGGGAAGATACTGTCGTAGCCGTGTCCACTTGTCGAGCGTATAGTTGGCGATTTTAACAGCGTCTTTTCTATCCGTTTTGACACGTCTTAAACTGTTGTTGTCATAGTCATGAATCAGAACAGGATTGACTACGGAAACGAATAAGCCCGCATCGTGTAAAACGAAAGCAACTGGTTTGTGGTAATTCCCGGTGGCTTCCATGACGACACGGGTCTCTCCGTCCAAAGCTTTGAGCTTCCCAGCCAGATCGTTCAGGCTTTGGGCGGTATGTAAAACTTCAAAGGGTTCGAGTACTACTTCTCCAAAGGGGCGCATGACGCAAACCATGCTCTTTCCTTTGGAAACGTCAATGCCTACAGCGTTCATAACGGTTCCTCCATTACTTTGTATTTGCAACCGGAATCCATCTTTTACTCGTTGCCGATTCAATCTATTGGGTGACACGAACGCTCCGCTTGGCGGGTGGCTCAACCTGCTTAAAACGAATGCTACAACAAGAGAGATGGTCAACTGTCTTTAGAACGGGCGTAGAAGCCCAGAGAATGATGCGTTAGCCGATTACTCTCTTATTGTAGCTTAGGTACGAGTTGGAATGGAATATGGCTGGCTGCCATATCCGGTTCCATGTTTATTGTAATAGAGAATGATAAAATAAAGTTAGAAAACCTAGAAACTCTGAAAGTCAGAAAGCCTAGCCCTATAAAACTGTTGCCGTTCTCACTATATCTCGCTATGGAAAAACTGTCGCCTGTAAGCATCAGCCTTGCGAAGCGAAGTAATAGAAAACCAAAGCTTTACTTTCAGAAAATTATCTCCGTACCTCCGGCAGGCATCAAATCTTACCGTCCGTATAGGAGAATAAGAGCTTCAGCATATTTACAGCTAGTTCTTTTTCTTCTACCGTCTTTCCACGAAAAAGCTGAGTAAGGATATTCAGGTTGTTATCTTCATCGGTTACAATATAGTCTGTCAGGAGAAAATCTACTGTCACTCCCAGATAATTCGCCAGAGGGATCAGCTTGTCCAGCGTAATACAACGCTCATCACGCTCAATCTGACCTAAATAAGCGGTAGAGATACCTACTTTTTCCGAAAGTTTCTCTTGGGTAAGATTCAGACGCAGCCGTTCTTCCTTAATACGTTTTCCCAGGCTGGTATAATCCATAAGCGCACTCCTCAATACAGCTATCAGCATAAGAAGATGATACATTTCGTCGGCATCAGTGGTAATATGCTGAAAGCTGTAATTTTGTAGGCTTATAGTTGTTTTTCTTGCAAGGCTATGCTATTATGAGGGTAACATACAAAAGGAGGGCGAGTTTTATGAAGGTCGTTTTAAGCCGAAAAGGAATGGACAGCAGAGCGGGTGGCATCCCCAGCCCGATTTTACCGGACGGCACGCTTTTGTCCCTTCCTATTCCAAACGAAAAAAGCGGTGTCCCCTATGGAGATTTGGTCTATAAGGGGCGTACTTATCAGCAAATTATCCAGCAGATTCACCCGACTTTTGATTTTCAGAAGCATCCGTTCTGTCACCTTGACCCGGATATTTACGGTGTATTAAAGAATACGCACGCCGGGTGGAAGCCTGCTTTTGGTCAGTACGAAATCCCGGCAAAGCATCTGGATGGGCAGGGCGTAGACGTAGGCGATGTCTTTTTGTTCTATGGAATGTTCCGTCAGACTGAAAAACTTCCAGACGGAACGCTCCATTTTGTAAAGGGTGCGCCCATCCAGCATATCATCTATGGCTATATGGTAGTAAGCGAAATCCTGAAAGACCAGGATAAAATCAAAGAACTTTATCCGTGGCACCCGCACGCGGCAAGTACGGAACACCCGGACAACCGCCTTTACCTCGCTACGGACTACGGCGTGTTCGAGAACCGTGATTCTCTCCTTCTTAGTAAACCGGGACAGCCGAACCGTCGGCTTTGGAATTTGCCTGCTTTCTGCGCCGCTCGTGACATTTTCATTTCTTGGCAGGGTAAAAATATCCCCGTGCTGGTAAATGACCACGCAGAGCTGAACTCCGCTTGCCGGGGTCAGGAGTTCGTCATCACCGCCAAGACACCAGAACTCGAAAAAGAACTCCGGAAGTGGGCGGAAAGCCTGATTGGACACGCGCTAGCCTGAGCAGGAGGACAGCGGGATGGATACAATACATTTTCTCTATCCAGACGAAAACGGCTGTATTTACTGTAAGCGAATCAACGGCTTGATAAAGATTCTCCCGATGAAAACGCCCTGTCTTACCTGCGGAAAGCTGGCGGGAACGATTCAGGGCGCAGGATGCGAGTGCGTATGGAACGACTTCGATTTTGAGAATGGCGGGACAGTCGCTGTCTTTGACCCGTTGGCGGAGTATGACCGTATCAACCAGTTCAAGACCGTTCCCAAGAAAAAACGTCTGGCGGTCTGGAATCATCGGAATGAATGGGCGCATTCAAAATATGTACAGGCGCAGAACGAAGCCTTTTCTGAACCGGAGCAAAAGCTCTCAGCCCGGCGGGAGAAACGCCGGGAAAAGCTGATGGAGGAAGTACGGACGCTGAGTGAATCGCTCAAGGAGTACGGAGTAGAGCCACCGGTTGGCTTTCCTTATGTCAGCGAGAAGGATATGGAGGACTGGCTGGCTCTCTGGCAGAGATTCAAGGTCAAATAAGCATTCAGAACTGAATAATCCAACATACGAAAGAGGTACGGAGATAAAAATCCGCACCTCTTTTCTGTTGATTTCTACATTTTAAGGTCATTTTCCAGTTATCCTATTTCTTGACATTTATCGCCGGGTAGTTGCATACACTTTATTCAGAAAGGTCGTATCAAACGACTAAAAGAAAGACAATGACGGAGGGAAAATGATTATGGCAAAGAAAAAATCTACAGAAACATCGGAAAATGCAGTGGTCAATCAGGAGAACAAGGAACCGAAGAAAAAACAGGAAGACATCCTTTTGGAAATGATTCAGCGGTATCGAATTTCCCATACGAAAAACGGAATCTTTATCCATATCCCCAAAACGAATGGAAAACTGGAAGCCTACAATTTGAACGACAGTCGGCTGAAAATCAAGCTCAAAAGTATGTTCAAGGATGAAGTTGGAGAGTTTCCGCCAGACGCAGTTATCCAGAATTGCTTACAGTACACGGAAAGTCATGCGATGGAACTTCCGTTGGAAGAGGTAAAGTACCGAATTGCCTCACGCGATAAATCGGTGATTTACGACTTACAGAACGGAAAGTGCGTTGTAGTAAATGAAAAAGGCTGGCGAATCGTAGATAACATCTACCCGATGTTTCTGAAAGGCGCGGACGAAATTGAACAGGTAATGCCTATTCACGGCAGCGGAAAGAAAGGACTTGACCGAATCGACCGCTATTTGAACCTCTCGCCAGAGGAAAAGTTCCTGCTCAAGGTTTATCTTGTCACCTGCTTCAACCCGGACATCACTTTCCCGTCTGTCAGTATCAACGGAACAAACGGCTCCGGTAAGAGCACCCTTTCCAGAATCATCAAGAAAATCATCGACCCTTCTTCCAATGAATTGGAAACGCTCCCGGATACGATTGACGACCTGCGGGTACGCCTGAATCAGGACTACTATCTCGCATTTGATAACCTGTCCAGTATCAGCAAAAAACAGAGCGATTTTCTCTGCGCGGCGATTACAGGTGTAACAAGTTCCAACCGTATGAAGTATACGGATAACACCATCAACAGCGTTTATATCAAGCGTGGTATGTGTCTGAACGGTATCTCGCCCTTTGTTCAAAAGGCTGATTTGGCAGAGCGTGTACTGTTCTTTACCGCTAAGCTGATCAAGGATACTTCCCGTATCAGCGATATGACGTTCTGGAAAGATTTTTCTGCTGATTTACCGTATATCTTGGGCGGTATCTTTGACCTGTACTCGAAGGCAATGAAAATCCTGCCGACTGTCAAACTTCAAAAATTACAACGGCTGGCAGACTTTCACCTTTTTGGATATGCAGTAGCCGAAGCGATGGAAACGGGGCTGGGCAAGAAATTCAATGAAGTTTTGGAGGATAATAAGACCCGCCAGATGGAAATCACTTGTCAGAACGCCATGATTATCTCTCTCGTGGAAGATTTTTTGAAGAATGAAGAAGATGAGGGCTACTGGAAAGGAACGATGAGCCTGTTTTATAAGTCGCTCAGAGACTTCATGAACCAGCAAAATATGACGGAGGAAATTTACAATCCCCGGACGTATCCCAAAGAGGCAAACCACCTGAGCAGGGCACTCCATCAGTACGAAGCTGCATTTGCGAGCAAAGGCATCCATTTTCAGAGTAAGAAAAACAGCAAGGGCAACATAGAGATTGAGATTACAACGGACTGGCTCAAAGACGACATAGGAACTATCAAACGTGTACCTATCATCACCTCCAAGACGTGACCTGATTTTTCGATTTAATAGGGAAAAGGGGCACCAGCATTCAAAGCGCTGGTGCCCCTTTGGCGTTAAACTGCTATTAAAAAATCACTTAAAAACGAGAAATCGCTTTCTTGAAACTGGTTTTCAGCTTATGAAAGACTCTCATTGGTTCCTTGCTCTTTCTTCAAGCTGAACTATTTAAGCGTATCCACTTTACTTTTAATAAAATTTCCGGTATGATAAATTTAAGAGCAGAACGAGTTTTCATAGAGAACGGCTCAGATAACCCCTATGAAAATTTGGAGTTTTACGAGTGAAAGCTGAGAAAGTCTTACGAGGGTCAAACCCGCCGGGAAGATGAACAAAAACCTCTGAACGTGAAAAACGGTTGGAATTCCATAACGAAACCTGACTGAGAAAGTAATATCCGTACCAACAGAATATGCGGATATGGCGGAATTGGCAGACGCGTTAGATTCAGGTTCTAA
>OHAH01000548.1_pt1 | contig 30033 bp, 34 predicted proteins | sample 1577071 | NCBI WGS metagenome assembly OHAH01 (sample SAMEA3541520, study PRJEB24748) | human gut metagenome | biome: human gut; feature: human-associated habitat; material: faeces | place: China | collected 2012 | reverse complement strand
AGGACCCGGAGAGCCTGCAGGAGGATGCCGAGCTGATCCTGATGCGCATTGGCACTGACGACGAAGGCGAGTATATGGACATCGTGGACGACGATGAGGAACTCATCACCGTCGGCAAGGTGTTCGAGGAGCGCCTGCGCGCGATGTACGACATCGACGATTCTGAATTGCAGTAAGAGGCCGCGAGGCTTCTTCACCCTGCGCGGTTCGATTTGTTGCGGCCTTATAGAATCCTACTAATCAAATATTGGGAATCCGGGTCGGGGACCGGATTGCAGGCCCTCCCGCCGTTTGGCTGAAGAGGGGAGCATGAACATCCTCGTAGGGTACCCACCTGCCTGTACCGGTAGGTTTTGATTGGTTGCAGACGGCTGTGCGGGGTTTTTACAGCACACATCCCGGGCAGGGCTTTACCTGTCCGGGTTTTTGGGTTATACTTTGCGGGGAAAGGGGTGTTTGTTCAATGGCGGAAAGGATCCGTGTCGGGGACAGGCTCCCCTTCTTTTTGTATGATACGCCCTACAGCGCGGGCAACCGCTTCCGCGACCTGCTGGACGCGCAGGCCCCGCTGGTGCTGGTGTTCATGGCGAACTTCGGCCATCCCATCACCCGCACGTTTGCCAGCCGCTACGCCGATACATACACGTCGCTGCATGACGGCGGCTTTGCGCTGGTCGTGCGCTCCCGCGCGGACAAGCTGGCCCGCAGCATCGGCCCGGACACGCTGCCCTATCCCCTGCTGTGCGACGCGGCGGGCGTTCTGTATGAGCACTTGAGCATCCCCACGAGCAAAAGCACGTTGATGAGCTACTCGCTCGAGGGCTGGCGCATCCTGCGCGAGGCCAAAAAGCAGGGCTACCAGCCCGTCAAGGGGGCCGAGCAGCAGCTGCCGCTGACGCTGATCCTGGACCGGGACGGCACGGTGCTGTTTTGCCATTACGGCGCGAGCCTGACGGACGTACCCGAGGACTGCGCGGCCATCCAGAGCCTGCTGGAGGAGATGGAACTGACGCCCGGACTGGAACCGGAAGAAGATGAGCTGCCTTACGAGGAACTACAGACCGTGGTGGCCGCAGAAAGCCGCCCCCGCAGCCGCCACGGGCGAGAACGGCCGGAGACAACCGACGAATTCCGGCCCATCCGCCCGGTGCATGCCTACCCGGAATCGGATTTGGAAAAAACATCGATGTTTGGTCTGTTTGATGACCCCTATGACGACAAATGAAAAAGCGCCTGCCGGTTCAAAAAACGGCAGGCACTTTTGTTTTGCTGCTATGCAGAGATGCAGGGAGGATATTCTGTCTGCCCGCGCTTACCGCATTACGGCGGCCTTGGCAGCGCACACGGCGTCGGCGTCGGTCTGCTGGATATGCCATTCGTCCAACCCGGGCAGGCCCATGGGGACACCCTCGCGGCGGAAGGTCATACCGCTTTCCAGCAGCGTTTTGCAGCTGGCATGGAACGCCCGCGCCCCGGGCAGGGCCGCGCGCAGCTCGTCGATGACAGCGGCGTTCACACCGGCACCGATCAGCACCTCGGGGCCGTCCAGCTCGTCCCGCAGGCGCAGCAGCGCGGCCAGCTGGGAAATGCCCTTGCGGCAGCTCCCGGCACCGCCGCTCGTCAGCACCGTGTCGATGCCGAGTGCCGCCGCAGCGCGGTAGGTGGCGCACAGATCGCGGGAAACGTCGATGCAGCGATGCAGCGTGACGGGCGCACCGCCGCAGGCGTCCAGCAGCGTGCGCATGGCGGGCAGATCAAGCGCACCCTCCGGCGTCAGTGCGCCGATGACGAAGCCATCCGCCCCGGCACTGCGCAGCGTCTCGATCTGGCGGCAGAGCAGCTCGAGCTCGTCGCGGGTGTACAGGAAATCCCCCGCCCGCGGGCGCATCAGGCAGCGCACGGGCAGGTCCAGCTCGGCCTTGATCTGCCGCAGCAGGTCGGCGTAGGGCGTCAGGCCGCCCACGGCCAGTGCGCTGCAAAATTCCAGCCGGTCCGCTCCCCCCTGCTTTGCGGCGCGGGCGGAGGCGAGGCTGTCAACGCAGACTTCCAACAGCTTCATGTCAGGTCACATCCTTTTGCTTTTTCCCCATTGTAACATAGGCTTTGGGATACGGCAAGCCCCGCGCGGCCAGGGCTGCGCGGGGCTTGCCGCAGTTATAAGGTTCACAACAAATAGGGGTAGGCAGATTCAGGCAGCGTGCCCGCTGCGCACAACGCACAGTTGTACGGCGGGGCGGCTGGTGCGGGCAGGTACGGCCCTGCGCGGCTCCGCTGCCGGGGTGCCCAGCAGGATGCCGCAGGCTGCGTTGAGCATGACAACCGCAGCAAAAAGTCCCAGCAGTGCAGCCCACAGCGGCATGGTGCCGGAGGCCGCGGCGCTCACCATAACGCCGCCCAGCAGGAGGGACGCCGTTACCACGAGCCTGCAAAATTTGTGCTTGATGAGTTCCCAGTTCATACCGTTACCTCCAAAGGAGCCGGCCCCGCAATGGCCGACTGCCGCAAATTCAACAACGGATAACAGCGTTCCGTTTGTTGTCTTAACTATAATACATCTGTAGGTTGTTGTCAATATGTTTTTACAACTTATTTTTGAAAATAATTGCAAAAAACTCTTTACAAAAACCACAGACGGTTGTATAATGAAGCTAAAGAAATGGGATCGTCTACAAGATGTGGTTTTACCCTACTTTATATAAAGGAGTTTTCCCGATGTTTGCAGAGCGCTTGAAAGAGGCCCGCAAGGCCAAACGATACAGCCAGGCCGAGGTGTCCAGGATGCTGGGGGTAACGCAGCAGGCTGTTGGCAAGTGGGAGACCGGGCGTTCCACCCCGGATCCGCAGACCGTGGCGCGTCTGGCGGAGATACTGGATACCCCCACCGACGTTCTGCTGGGTCTGCGCAAGGAGTCGGGCGCGGCGTCCGCTGTGGGCCGCAACGCCTTCAGCCGCTATACGGAATCCCAGATCCCCGTCGTGGGCACGGTGCGCGCCGGATACGGGGCCCTCGCGTTTGAGGAGGACTACGGCAAGGAGTATGCCTGCGTCAAGGACCCGGAAAACTACTTCTTCCTCGTCGTCAAGGGCGACAGCATGGAACCGCGCATCTCTGACGGTGACCTGGCGCTTGTACACCGCCAGAACACGCTGGACAACGGTGATCTCGGCGTTCTGGTCTACGGGGCAGACGGCGAGGGCACGCTGAAAAAGTACATCCAGCGCGGCAACTCGGTCATCCTGCACCCCTTCAACCCGGCCTATGAGGAGCTGGTCATCAAGGGCGAGGAACTCGACCACCTGTATATTGCCGGCAAGGTCGTGGAGACCAAGGCCAAGTGGTAAGGCTGCCTTACAAGTTCAATTATAGCATACGGTAAGTCCCATAATTTGGACTTTCAACCCTAAAACAGAAGAAATTTACAAAAATGCTGCCCGCGGCACACCTTGCAAAACAAGGATATGCGGCGGGCTGTATTTTTTATACCCTTTTTTCAGGAGGCGGGCGCGATGGACCTTGCGGAAAAACTGGAAATCCTGGCGGACAGCGCCAAATATGATGTAGCCTGTACCTCCAGCGGGGTGGATCGCCCCGGACGGCACGGTGCACTGGGCAGCAGTGCGGCGGCGGGCATCTGCCACGCCTTCACGGCGGACGGGCGGTGCGTCTCCCTCCTGAAGGTGCTCTATTCCAACGTGTGCAGCTACGATTGCAGCTACTGCGTCAACCGCCGCTCCAACGACAGACCCCGCGCAACCTTCACCCCGCGTGAGCTGGCGGAGCTGACCATCGGCTTTTACCGCCGCAATTATATTGAAGGGCTGTTTCTGTCCAGCGCTGTGCTGGGCACGCCGGACCGCACGATGGAGCTGATGATCGAGGCTCTGCGCATCCTGCGGGAGGAGTACCATTTTAACGGCTACATCCACGCCAAGACGATCCCCGGCGCGGACCCGATGCTGGTCGAAAAGATCGGGCGGCTGGCGGACCGCCTGTCGGTCAATATCGAGCTGCCCAGCGAGACGAGCCTGACCACGCTGGCCCCCGACAAAAAGAAAACTGCGATCCTGCGCCCCATGGGGCAGATCGCAGTGCAGAGTGCGCAGAGCAAAAAGGAGATGGTGCTCTACCGCGGGGCCAAGCCGTTTGCGCCGGCTGGGCAGAGCACCCAAATGATCATCGGGGCGACGCCGGAGACAGACCGCCATATCATGGACCTGACTGAGGGACTCTACAGGAAATACTCGCTGAAGCGCGTGTTTTACTCGGCCTATCTGCCAGTGGTGGAGGATCGCCGCCTGCCCGCACTGCACACGGCCCCTCCCCTGCTGCGGGAGCACCGTCTGTATCAGGCGGACTGGCTGCTGCGGTACTACCATTTTTCGGCCCGGGAGCTGCTGACCGAGGACGAGCCGAATTTTGACCCCTACCTGGACCCCAAGTGCACTTGGGCCGTGCGCCACCCGGAGTTTTTCCCCGTGGAGGTCAACACGGCCAGCCGTGCCGAGCTGCTGCGGGTGCCGGGCATCGGCCCCAAGAGTGCGCTGCGCATTGTCGAGGCGCGCCGGGTGCAAAGCCTCGGCATGGCAGAGCTCAAGCGCATTGGAGTCGTGCTTAAGCGGGCACAGTATTTCATTACCTGCAAGGGCAAGGCAGCGGCCCGCGGCAGCCGCGCGGAGATCGCGGGGGCGCTGCTTGACCCCAAGGCGTTCAGCGTGGGGATGCAGCAGCTTTCGCTGGACGATTTTGTACCCAAGGCCCTGCCCGACGCTGCCCCGGCTGTGCAAAGGCTGGAGGCGCGCGGCATGGCGGCGGACGTGGCCGCCCGGACGGTGCGGCAGGAGGTGCTGCAATGTCTTACGAAGCGCATGTGACCGACACAGCCTACTGCTATGACGGCAGCTTTGCGGGCTTTTTGTGCTGCGTGTTCGAGAGCTACGCCCGGAAGGAGATCCCCGCCGAGGTCTGCCCGCCCGAGGAGGGACAGCTGAATTTCTTCGGCACGCGGCAGATTTTTACCGACGAGCAGCACGCGCGGCGGGTCGCGGCAGGGCTGGACCGGCTTGGCCGCGAGGTGAAGGACCGCGTGACGACGGGCTTTCTCTGCACCGACCCCGGCAAGGACCTGACACTGCTGCGGTTTGTGCGGCTCTGCTTTGCGCAGGGGCCGCGCGCCGCGCAGATGCTGGGCGACCCGGACGCCGCCGCGGCGTTTGCCCTGGAGCGGGCTGTCGACAACGAGGCCTGCAGGCTGATCGAGTTCATCCGCTTTGAGGAGCGGGACGGGATGCTCGGTGCGGTCATCCACCCGAAGCACCGGATTTTGCCGCTGCTGCGCGGACATTTTTGCAGCCGCCTGCCCGATGAGAGCTTCCTGATTTATGACGCGGCCCACGGCACGGCCCTGCTGCACCGGGACGGCCAGGTGCGCTATCTGGCGATGGAGCGCTATATTCCCGGCACCGACGAGACAGAGCTCGACTGGCAGCGGATGTGGAAACGGTTCTTTAAGGCGTTGACCATCGAGCAGCGCCGCGACGAAAAGGCCCAGATGAGCCATGTGCCCAAGCGGTTCTGGCAGGATATGTGCGAGATGCAGGCAGATTTACTATAGGGCTTCCCCCGAGGGGGAAGCTGTCCGCAAAGCGGACTGATGAGGGCGGAGTGAATCGCTGCAGACCGTTTACGGGTAATTGCGGTGGGCTGGCCCTCATCCGGCCCTGCGGGGCCACCTTCCCCCGAGGGGGAAGGCTTGGAGCTACTCATAGTCATACTCCGGGTTCGCGGCCTGATACTCGGTCAGCCAGCGGAGCAGACGCTCGGTGTCGGCATAGGTCATGCGGCCTGTGTCGGCCAGGGCGCACACCATGGCGCGGATGTCACCGCCGTAGAGCGTCTGCAGATGCGCCTGGCTGACCGCGCCGCAGTAGGTCAGGCGGCGGACCAGCGGCGTGTACAGATTTTTATTGCCCTGCTTCTCGGTACGGACGAAGTTTTTCTTCTCGAGCCGCAGCAGGAAATTGAGCAGCGTCGAGTCTGCCCAGCGGCATTCGGGCGGCAGGTGTGACGCGATCTCGCGCCTGGTGGCGGCGCGGCTGCAGGCCCAGAGCGCGGCCATGACCTGTTCTTCACTGCGGGAAAGCTGTTCCATGATGAACTCCTTTTATAATATGTAGTGCCTGTAGGGGCCGGGCATGCCCGGCCCGCAGGTGCAAGGCAGACGGTAGTCTGTGGGAAGGCTGCGGGCCGCACATGTGCGGCCCCTACAGAGCGAGGAAGAAATAAGTTTGATATTTTACAAATGTGGTAATAAGAACTGAATATATTTTACAACTGTGGTAGATATAAATGCAAGACAAAATATTGCACAAATTTTGTGCCCGGAATTTGACAATGACGGCAAATATCTTTTACAAATGTCTCATAAAGCGTTTCCGGTGCAAAAACAATTAGTCACAATACAAAAACACATCCCCGATTTTCGGCTTTTTTCGGTATTTTGTCCGCTTGCCCGCAGGGGGGCAAAGCTCCTATAATATTGGCATACCGCAACGGCGCGGCAGATGCGATCCGCCGTCGGCGGGTCGCATTTGATTTACTGTAGGAGGAAATAAAGATGGCTAGAGTTTACAATTTCAGCGCCGGCCCTTCGATGCTGCCGGAGGCTGTTCTGAAAACCGCACAGGCAGAGCTGCTGGACTACCACGGCTCCGGCATGAGCGTGATGGAGATGAGCCACCGCAGTAAATGGTTTGACGAGATCATCACCAACACCGAGGCCGCCATGCGCCGGGTACTGAACATTCCCGACAATTATAAGGTGGGCTTTTTCCAGGGCGGCGCGACCCAGCAGTTTGCGATGGTGCCGCTGAACTTTATGACCACCGGCACGGCGGATTATCTTGTGACCGGCAACTTCAGCAAGAAGGCAGCCGAGGAGGCCGTCAAGTTCGGCACGGCCCGCATTGCCGCCAGCAGCAAGGACAAGAACTTTACCTACATCCCCGACGTCGCGGCCATCGACTATGACCCGAACGCCAGCTATATCCACATCTGCCAGAACAACACGATTTTCGGCACAAAATATGTCGATGTACCGCAGGTGGACGGCATCCCGCTGGTGGCAGATATGAGCTCGATGATCTGCTCCGAGCCGGTGGACATCAGCAAGTACGGCGTCATCTACTTCGGCGTGCAGAAGAACATTGCCCCTGCCGGTATGGCTGTGGCCATCGTGCGTGACGACCTGCTGGGCAAGGCCGCCAAGGGACTGACCCCCGACAAGATCCCCACGATGATGAACTACACGACCCTGCTGAACGCCGACAGCATGTACAACACCCCGCCGTGCTGGTGCATCTACATGACCGGCCTCGTCATGAACTACCTTGAGAACGAGATCGGCGGCCTGGAGAACATGCAGAAGCGCAACGCCGCCAAGGCCAAGGTGCTGTACGATTACCTCGACGGGCAGGACTTCTACAAGAATCCCGTTGAGAAAAAGTACCGCAGCATGATGAATGTGACCTTCACCAGCCCCGACGCCGACACCGACAAGGCGTTCTGTGCCGCGGCCACCGAGGCAGGCTTCGTCAACCTGAAGGGGCACCGTCTGGTGGGCGGTATGCGTGCGTCCATCTACAACGCTATGCCTGCCGAGGGCATCGACAAGCTGGTCGACTTTATGGAGAAGTTCCGCAGGGAGCATTGAGCTGCTGCACAGTAGGGGTCGGGTGTGTCCGGCCCGCGGCACTGTGGCAGCCACCCGTGAGAGGGTCACTGCGTAAGGCTGAGGGCCGGGTGTGTCCGGCCCCTACGGCGCAAAATAAGGGGAACAGGGAGTAACGATATATGTATACCATCAAAACATTGAACGCCATTTCGCCGGTGGGTCTGGCCAAGCTGCCCGCCAACCAGTTTGAGATCGACAACGAGGCCGCTGCACCGCAGGGCATTCTGGTGCGCAGCGCCGATATGCACGATACCCCGCTGCCCGACAGTCTGCTGGCCATTGCCCGTGCAGGTGCCGGTACGAACAACATTCCCGTGGAGGACTGCACGAACAAGGGCATCGTTGTGTTCAACACGCCGGGCGCCAACGCCAACGCCGTGGCCGAGCTCGTCGTCGGTGCGCTGGTCGCGGGCAGCCGCAATCTGGTGGATGCCGTGAACTGGGCGCAGACCCTCAAGGGCCGCGACACGATTGCCAAGGACGTGGAGAAGGGCAAAAAGGCCTTCGTCGGTCCCGAGCTGCGCGGTAAGACGCTGGGCGTCATCGGGTTGGGTGCCATCGGTGCGCGCGTGGCCAACGCCGCCGTCGCGCTGGGCATGGAGGTTTTGGGCTATGACCCGTATATTTCCATCGATGCTGCGTGGAGCCTGTCCCGCAGCGTGCAGCACTGTGTCACGCTGGGCGATATGCTGCCCCGCTGCGACTACCTGACCATCCATGTCCCCTACCTGCCTACGACCCGCCACACCATCAACGCCCAGACGCTGGCGATGTGCAAGGACGGCGTGCGCGTGCTGAACTTTGCCCGCGGTGAGCTGGTGGACAACGCCGCACTGCTCGACGCACTGAACAGCGGCAAGGTCGCGCAGTATTTCTGCGACTTCCCCACCGAGGAGCTGCTGGGCGTCAAGGGCGTCTGCTGCACGCCGCATCTGGGTGCCAGCACGCCGGAAAGCGAGACGAACTGCGCCGTGATGGCCGCCGCCGAGCTGAGTGACTACCTGAAAAACGGCAACATATCCCACAGCGTCAACCTGCCGGATGTCAGCCAGCCGCGCGTGGGAGGCCGCCGCATCTGCATCATCCACAAGAACGCTCCGGGCGCGATCTCGGCCATCACGGGCATTTTGACCGAAGCACACCTGAACATTGAAAACATGGTGAACAAGGGCAAAAAGGATGTCGCTTATACCCTGCTGGACGTGACGGGCAATGTCACCGATGACCTCGCCGTCAAGCTGGGTGCGATTGAACCCGCCATCCGCGTGCGCGTGCTGTAAAAGCATCAACTTTGCGAAATCTCCTCTGCTGAACCAATCAGCAGGGGCTTTTTTGTGGATGATAACCATGAAATAGAATGAATCGCTCGCGGAGACGCGGGCGGTTTTTGTTCTCTTTGCCCAAAAACCAAACAAAACGGAACAATCGCCCGAATACGGCTTTTTTTGCGGTGGGTTTTATGGTAGAATCAATGAGAACTCAAAAAATGAAGAGGGAGGCCGCAGCATGACCAACGCGCCGAAAACCGTATTAGCCATCCATGACCTGCCGGGCTTTGGCCGGGCGGCGCTGTCGGTCATCGTGCCGGTGCTCTCGACGCTGGGCGTGCAGACCGTGGCACTGCCTACGGCGGTGCTGTCCACCCACACGGGGGGCTTAGGCACCCCGGCTAAGCTGGCCAACCCCGGCTACGGTCCCGCGGCACTGGAACATTATCATCGGCTGGGCGTGAAATTTGACTGCATCTACTCGGGCTATCTGGCGGACGCCGCGCAGGCAAAGCTCGTCGAGCAGGCGTTTGAGCTGTGGCCCCGCGCGTTCAAGGTCGTGGACCCGGTGCTGGGTGACGGAGGGCGGCTGTACAGCGGCCTGGGGGCCGACATGGTGCCCGCTATGTATAGTCTGTGCAGCAAGGCGGATCTGATCGTCCCCAATGTGACCGAGGCCGCGCTGTTGCTGGGCGACCCGCTGCCCGGTGTGGGCAGTGCCGAGCAGGCCGCCGCACAGGCGGCCCGGCTGACCCGCGTAGCGCCGCAGGTCGTTGTGACCGGCGTGACGGGCATCGGCGGCGGACGCTACATAGGCTGTGTGGGCGCGGCCCGCGGCGGCGAGGGCTATGCCGTAAAAACGCCGCTGCAGCCGCGGATGTTCCACGGCACAGGCGATATTTTTGCTGCCGTGCTCGTCGGGCGCATTTTGCGGGGCAACGTCCCCCAGGCTGCCGTACAGGCAGCTGCCGCCTTCGTAGCCGAGTGCATCAGGCAGACGCCCGAGGGAGCCGACGAGCGGCTGGGCGTCTGGCTGGAGAACGCCCTGCCGAAACTGCGGCAGGAGTAAGACCATGAGACTGCCGCGAGACAAGGATGTCCTTGAAAATGCCCGAGCGCTGCGAAAAAGCATGACGCGGGAGGAACGCTATCTGTGGTATGATTTTCTGCGCGGATATTCGCCGCGCTTTGTACGGCAGAAGGTTGTAGGACGTTATATTCTGGATTTTTATTGCGATGCGGCAGGTCTGGCGATAGAGCTGGACGGCAGCCAGCATTATGAAGCGGCGGGACAGCTGCACGATGCACAGCGCACGGAATATCTGGAGGGCTTCGGAATCAGAGTGCTGCGGTTTTCCAATCTGGATGTGATGTGGCATTTTGAGGGCGTATGCCGTGTGATTGATAACGCCGTGAAAAGCCTCCCCTAGAGGGGAGGTGGCCGAAGGCCGGAGGGGTGGCCGGGAGCCGACCCATGAACGGCGTGCCGCCCGGCCCCTCACCCGGCGCTGCGGCGCCACCCTCCCCCAAGGGAGGGCTAAAGCTTATAGAACGAGGACTTGTAAATTTATGCCAACCTTAAACATTGTACTGGTCGAGCCGCAGATCCCGCAGAACTCCGGCAATATCGCGCGGACCTGCGCGGTGACGGGAGCGCGGCTGCATATAGTCGGCCCGATGGGCTTTACCATCGACGACAAAAAATTAAAGCGCGCCGGGCTTGACTATTGGCACCAGCTTGATATAACATATTATCAAGATCAGGCGGACTTTTTTGCCAAAAACAGTGGTCCGTTTTTCTACTTCACGTCCAAGGGCCCGCGCCGCCATGTGGATGTGACCTACCCCGACGGCGCGTATCTCGTCTTTGGGCGCGAGGATGCCGGCCTGCCCGAGGAGCTGCTGGCCGCGCATGAGGCCGACTGCGTGCGTATGCCGATGCGCAGGGGCGAGCGCTGCCTGAACCTGTCCAACGCGGTGGCAGTGGGCGTGTACGAAGCATTGCGTCAATGGGATTTTGCCGGTTTGGAGACCCACGGGCAGTTGACCCGATACGAATGGAGTGAGGATGTAAAATGAGCAAGATAGGTTTTCTGACAGATTCCTGTTCCGACATTCCGCAGGAGCTTGCGGATAAGTACGGCATCGAGGTCGTGGGCTTCCCCATCAACCTTGACGGTGTGGAGTACATGGAGCGCAAGGACTTTACCAACGACCAGTTTTACCAGATGATGCGCGACGCCCAGGGCGTGCCCACCACCGCCGCCATCACCCAGCTGCAGTTCTGCGATATTTACGCCCGTTATGCGGACGAGGGCTACACCGACCTGGTGTACCTGAGCATCAACGCGGGCGGCTCCAGCACCTACAACAACGCTGTCAAGGCCATGGAGCTGTTGGAGGAGGAGCGCCCCGGCTACACGATGAAGATTCAGGTCATCGACAGCCACACCTACTCGATGCCCTACGGCTGGTATTTCTGTGAGTGCGCCCGCAAGGTGCGCAACGGCGGTGAGCTGGCCTCCTGCGTGGCCGAGCTGAAGCAGAAGCTGGACTGCGTTGAGATCTGTCTGGCCGCCTACAGCCTGAAGCAGATGAAGAAGTCGGGCCGCGTCAGCGCCGCCGCCGCTGTGGTCGGTGACCTGCTGGGCATCCGCCCCATCATCAGCCTGAATGCGGGCGTCTCCAAGGTCGAGAGCAAGGTCCGCGGCGACGCCGCCGTGCCCGCCGCCATGATCAAATGGGTGGAGAGCCGCGTCGATTCGATGAAGGACACGCCCTACATGGTGGCCTACACGTCCAGCACCGCCAAGCGTGACGAGCTGGTCAAGCTGTGCAAAAAGGCGTTTGGCCATGCACCGCTGATCGTGTTCCAGCTCGGCGGCGTTGTCAGCGCCAACACCGGCCCCGACGGCATCGCCATCGTCTACGAGGGCAAGCCCCGCAATCTCGAGGCTTATGCGCCGGAGCTGCCGTAATATTTTTCGGCAGCACCTAAAGTCAACACCCAAACGGATAATTCGGCAAAGCGCACAAAGGCGGTAGCGGAAAGCGGGCAAAGTGGCGGGGCAAACTGTGAAACTTGCACAACGCGAATAGACCGATAAAACAGACGCTTGAAAAGCTGGGCATCTGTTCTATCAGTCTCTTTCGCTCACATTGCGGCTAGGCAAAGTTTGTTTTTCTGTTGGTGAGCGTCTTTTGGGTATCACCGCGCCAGCGCGGTGATACTCTGTTTTTTTGGTTGCTCTCCATCAGAAAAACTAAAAAGGTGTCTCCGACGGATTTAAACGCGCCTAATGCCATGCGCAATGCGTCCGCGTTCGCGGAACTTACGATTAAGGAGGACAGCGGTAAACCGCTGTCTTTTTTAAATATTAAAGAAATTATAAATTCTTTGTTTATCACTCAAGTTTATTAGTTCTAGCTGTTCTCTGAACAGGTCGTTACTACATCTTCCGTCAAACATTTCGCGCGGGTAGCCGTTTACGAAGTGTTGCGCTTGTGTGGCGTGGTACTGTGTTTTGTGTTTCATGCTCTGACCCTTGGGAAAGTGGCGGCGCAAGAGTTTGTTGTTGTTTTCGTTACTGCCGCGCTCGTATGGGTGTCCGGGATGGCAGTAGAACGCGGGAACGCCCAGCGCGTCAAAGGCGTTTTGATTAGCAAATTCTGAACCGTTGTCTAAGGTGATGGTGAAGAAAATTTTGTTAAAGTCATCTCCGAATGTTTGCTTTAGCTGTTGCATTGCTTTTGTAGTGGCATCGGCAGTTTTATCTTCTACCTTGATTACTATTTCTTCTCTAGTCTGGCGTTCTGTCATTACTAGGCAAGATTCGTTTTTACCCTCGGATGTTCCTATAATGCTATCTATTTCCCAATGTCCAAAGCTGTCGCGGGTCAATATAACTTTTGAGCGGCGGTCAATACTGCGATGGTTTAAATTCTTTGAACGCATAGTTGATTGTACTTGTTTTTTGCGCTTTTTGCGGTGTCCTACTGGAAGATTTTTATAGGTTGTATGTGGGATAAGACCCTCTGCAATGTAACGATACATGGTTTGCTTGGTGACCTTTACACCGTAGGTGTTGCCGACTTTTTCTATTGCGGCGTAGGGGCTATATCCCATTGATATACACTCGGCTATTGCATTTACATAGTTGTGGTTATTGCCGATTTTCAGACCGTTACTGTGCGCAGTATACTGGTATTCTGCATATCTTTGGGCGGTGCTAGCATCATAGGTATAATAAAAAATATAGGTCGCACCGTCTAATTGCTGTACTTTTCCCTTTTTCAATTCTCTACTAATGGAAGATTGAGAACAACCTATTTCTTTTGCAATTTCTCTTTGAGAATGTCCAGCTTTATACAGGGCTTGTATTGCTATTCTATCATCTGGTCTAAAATGTCGTCCTTTTGGTCGTGGTTCTACATACATCCTTTTTGTTCTCCTCTCGGTTGGTTCTACTAAAATTTTATTTTTTTTGGTATAAAAGTAAAGGTCGGGGTAGTATTTTTTCAGCGCAGACTTGCTCCGCTGCGTCTGTGCTGAAAAAATCTCCACCCCTACCCTTGACTTTTACACCAAAAAAGCGCCGTGCTAGCACGGCGCAAGGAACGATATGCAACTAAAGGGCAAACAGGATATAGCGGTAACCGCAACAAGGGGAACTTCTCGCACTCTCTTGCCATGCAATGTTGGCAACAAGGCAAAGTAGTGCGGACGGCGCCAAGGAAAATAGAGAGAAAAATAGCGACTACCGTAAAGCTCTACTCTTGCCTTTGCGCGATAGAAGTTTCTACTATGGAAAAGTTCTACCCGCGCAGGCGCTGCAATTAACTCGGTCGGGGCCGTCGTTCTCACAAGATACAAGGTCTGCACAGTTTTTACAAATCTATAAGATAAAGCAAACGGGCAAGCGCAAGCAGGGCGGGGGCAATAGCCCCGCGCCCCGCTTTTGCGCTTGCCGCTTTTTACTTTTTCACCGTAGTTTGCATACGGCGTTTAGCTTTTGCAGTAGGATTTGTAGTTACTTCCAGACCGAGAGGACCGGCAGGAGCTTGGTTATTGATGATTTCGGCATCCGTCAAAATGTCGCCATCCTCAAATTTTTTCTTTAGGTTATCCACGATTGCTAAAGTGTCGTAGGCGTGGTAATCTTCATCATGGACGAACCACAGACCACGGCGCAGAGGTTTAATCATTTCTGCATTTGTGGCATTTTCCATTTCCCAAGCATCATAACTAGACCAAAGCTGAAAACGCCATACTTTCTTGCACTGAATTACAGTATGGGTAACGTCGCGCATAAGTTTATCGACGTGCTGGAAACGTTGGGCAGAGCCGTAGATGCTAATATAGCTATGCCGGCACGTTAGCAGTGTGTTGAGGAAATAGGCGTTAAAGTTGTCTTTAAAACTGCGGCTGTTCATCTGCACCGACAGTTCATCCATTGCGACAATCGTTACTGTTAGGGTGTCGTTTGCATCGTCAATACTGCGATTGATTTTTGCCGCGTTGACTACTTGCGCGAGACTGTCTAGGTGTTCGTAGGGAATCGACAGGTCTACATTTGACAGCACCTTAATTTTCTGTGTGACAAACTTTTTACGGCGGTCACACCAGACGAGTTTATCTTCGTAGCGGGTGTACAGCGAAATCACCTTATGCACAAGCGACAGGGTTTTGCCGCTACCAAAGTAACCACAGTAGATGTCTAGCGCACCAACAGGACAGTTATTCCAGCCTTTGTGCAGGATGTACCAATACAAATCTTTTACGGCGTAGTAGAAGTTTTTGATAGGGTGGAACACCACGCAACGCACAATGCGGGAAAGTGCCAGCGCGAAACAGAACGCGATAATGAGCAAGTACACCATTAGAATTTACCTCGTCCAAACGTATGTACAAAATCCTTAATCATGCCGAACACGAACAGGAACAGGGTCAGCGCGACGAGGATAGAGAGTAACCACGGAAACAATTCGCCGAGGTTTTGCGGAGCGGCGGCAGTGATGCCGAAGAAGGTCAGCAGGTCATAAAATAAAGATGCCATATTTTCACCTCAAAAAATGTAGCCTTTAACAGCAAGCAGGAAAAAGAGCAGAAGAACGAAAACGGCGGTAGCAAGAGTTAAGACTTCACTTGTACTATAATCATCAAACGGCTTTTCAAATGCGCTAGGCTCGGCAGTTTCATCGGTAGCCTGTTGTGTAAGTATTTCAAGCTGGTTTGAAATGCCCGAAATCTGGGCTGTATAGTCGGGGGCAGGGTCTTGTGCAGGTACTTCATCGTCTGCACCATTAGAGCCGTCAGAGGGCACGACAGCCGCCGTCAGAGCGTCGATAGATTCTTGCAGTTTATCCAGTTTATCATAGAGAGTAGGGTCGTAAGTCTGAACGCCCTGCACCTGTGTTACCGGGTGTTCTTCCGCAGCAGGAACATCTTGCGATGATCCTGTTGCATCCTCGGGAGCAGTGTATTCTTCTGCACTGGCCCGAATGGTAAAGAGCAGCGAGAGCAGCACCAGCAGCGCAATAACGGCCAAGCAGAATTTGTTGAAATTATCCTTTAACATGAGCGTACCTCAAAACAGCAGTTGTTTTACAATCCAGATAACCAGCGTTGCGAACAGATACCAGATTGCAAAGTCGAAGATGCTAAACGAAGCACCATAGAAGTTGATTTTTAAGGAGAGCAATTCTCCAATTTTCTGCATAAATTCCATAAACATAGGCGCGTCACTCCGTTAAAACTTTAATGATGGCCGAAACAGCGATACATAAACACAGCATCACGATATACACGGAATAGCTTGCGGGCAAGATAGCGAAAATGCCGCCGATAGTGTCGGCGAGAAATTTTAACACGCCTGCCAAACCAGAAAATACTTCTTCCCATGCTTGCTTTACCTCGTCTATAATACCGGGGAGTTTACCGCCGTATTCATTGAAAGCGTCTTTCATATCGTCACCGGACGCGGCAGTTTCGGCGGTGCTGAAATCTCCGTTGAGTACATCATCACGACCAACACCACCGGGGGTATCATCTGCAAACACAGGCACGGCAGTACATACCATACAGCAGAGCAGAGCCAGCAGGACTATTACTTTTTTCATGGTATCACCTACCTGTAATAAATTTGATTATGCGGATAACGGTAACGACAACCACACCAGCACACAGCGCGAGAATACCGCTATTAGGCATCCACGGGAACAGCTTAAACAGCAGAGACAACAGCCAGAGGATGAAGCCGAAGATACTGGTTAGGAGTTTCCACAGACCTTTCAAAATGTCTTCAATGAGGTCTTTCAGAAGGTCGGTAAGCCATTTGAACGGATTCCAACCAGAATCACTACTACCAGAGTTACCGCCGCTAGAATCGCCGCCCGGCGTGGGTACTGTACCGCCACCGGGTTTAGGCGTTGCGGTAGGTGCAGGAGACGGAGTAGCAGTAGGTGCAGGACTGGGCGTAGGTGTGGGAATGATAACATCTTCTGCGTTGTAACCCAGAAGATTGAAGCAGCCGATACCCATATAGTTATTAGGGTATGCAGTGACTTTCATACGGTAGTATCTGTAGGCTTTGTGCACGCCCAAACTGTAGCTGTGTTCTTTGAAGTCGGATAGGTCTTGGGTAGTTTGGGTATCCAAATCTTCCCAATCCGTACCATCTGTGGACGCTTGAAGAATCCATGCACTGGGGTATTCTTCTGCCTTATACCCACGCATCACATAGCCGTTGATGTAGTAGTTTTGCGGATCGGGAATTGTGATTTGCACATAGCAGGGCAATTCGCGGCCACCCTTACCGCCAGAGCCTTCACCCATACACCAACCTGTAGAAGAAGAACGGTCAAAAGCCATAAAGTAATCATACGAACTACTGTATTTTGTAGAGCCAGAAGCAATCCAAGTGCCGTGACTGTCCGTAAAATTGTTACTGTTCATCTGGGGGATGATGTAGGACTGTTCATCCGGGTAGATAGGGTCGGGGTTATACTCGTGCTTTTTACCGCCCGGTTCATATTCTACAATAGTGGGATTATCCAAGCGGAGAATAATTTCTTTAGGCTTGATTTGTGAGCCGTCTATTTTACGAAACTCGAAAATAATATCTTCGCTGGCGTAGAAATCGTAATACATAGAGCTTTTCCATGTATCGCTGTTCACAGGTACGGCCACTTTTGCATCTGCATCCCAACGCCAGGCGCGCCAGTTTACATCGTCGGGGACGGTGACTTTATACGTACCGTCTGCAATGGGGATTGCAGTAGTAGAAACACGGGTCTTTGATTTTCCGTAGGTGTTGCCCTGGCCATCGTCTACATAGAAGTTACCGTAGTAGCAATCGTAGTCGTAATCGTTGAGGATGTAGTAGCGCTTGTACCAATCTTCATCACTTGTTCCGTCGTCTCCGTGGTGACGGCCAACACCACCACCACGAGAAGAACCGCCACCGGGTTTGAAAGTGGGTTTGGGGGTAGGCGTTGCGGACGGGTCACTTGTACCGTAGCTGATATAGTAAAAGTTGTTGGTTACTGTATCGTAGGTATAGTACTTGTGTTCCTCATTGTTGTAGATGATGGGGTTGGTGCTGATGTTGGTAACAGTATCACCGTTTTCGTTGACGGTGGTATATTCGGGGTAGATGTAGGTCAGGTTAGTGCTGTTATCCTGATAGATATTGCCGTTCCACGTAGTCTTGTTGATGGTGATTTTGTTGTACTGGTTTACAGTATTGCCAATCGGTTCACAAATAATTTTGGGATATGTAAAATATGCCAGAACTTCCGAATATCCACGGTTAAAGTTCCAACCTGCATCTCCATTGACGGTTAAAACTATTGACTGCCCTTTAGAATAGTATTTTCGGGCAATCGATATTTTGCGCTGAACGCTATACATTTTTCCTTCATAGTTATCCTGAATATCGTTATAACCAATTGATTGTTCGGGAACAGTATAGTATCCATTTACAGGAGCAATTACCTTATACGAAATCTCAAGACACGTACCAGTATATGAAGAAGATGTATATGCCAAAATATTACAATGTTCGGAAGTTATATCAGTAACAACATCATAATATTTTTTATTTGACACCGACCCTGTATAATTACCAACAGCAAAACGAGTAGAAGAATTATAAGAATAAATCCGGTAATAATTAAATTCCGGAACAACAATAAGCTGTCCTTGAGAGTTAATTGATGGTGTACCGCTATCATCATTGTACCCATGTAGGTCTTTGCGGCCGATGCCGGTGGGGGCTTTTTCGGCAGAAATCAAATGGCCATTATTGAACGAAAAATTGAGTAGACCAGACGAATCGGCGGCTTCAAGAATTTGTTGGTCACCAACCGAAAACAGATTTAATGAACCAAGTTTATTAGCCCACGCCCATTTGCCACATTTATCACACTTGAAAAAATCATCATGTGCCGTAAGTAGACGGCGTTCCTGTTTTGTTACAGAGCCACCACACGCAGGACATACAATGGAGCTATCAGCAAAAGCCGCATACGGCACCATTGACAAAACCAAAAATGCGGTTAAAATTATAGATAACAAACGTTTTTTCATAGACACCACCAAAAGGAGAATTGAAAATGACGGAACAGAACAGAGAACGGTTAAAAATTGTAATATGGGTAATTATTGGAATGTTGGGAACAATGATTTTTTGGCCTGTTGGGCTTATTGCAAATATAAGTCTAATTGCATGGCTACTGTTCAAAATGTTCCACTAAGTGCGCCGCCAGTGATGGCGGCTTTTTTAGTTACGCGGAATAGTAGGCTCTACCTTTGTTCCGTCTGCATTGAGCCAGACACCAAGGCACATCGGATCCCAATCGGGAGATTTACGCATTGTATTTGCGTACTGTTCCGCATACATTTGCGAAATTCTGCCGCACGCAATGCGGGAGCAGAAGCGGCGAATTGCGATAAGGCGATAGTCTTTAGTCATCGGTGGAATCCTCGCTTTCTTCTTGACTGTCATCAAAAACACCGGGCGATTTAAGCGCATCCCAAATGCGCATGAACACCCTTACGCCGAAGTGAGCAATCAAGAACAGTGAAAGCGGCTGATTTAAAAACCACGTCACAAAAGCATCAATGGAAGCGAACATATATAAACCCTCTTTCAAGTTGAAACAAAAATAGCAGGGCCGGAACTTTCCGGCCCTGCAGGGGCTTACTGCCAAAGGCGGGAGTTGAACCCGCGCTAACTGTAACCTGCCACAGGCCAGTTTCAAAGGTGGCAAACTCTTCCGTGAGTTACTCCGGCAAATGATGCGGGGCAGCAGGGCCACCCCGCAGGGGCTTGTCTGAATCAGCCGCGTGCAACGTTCATCAGAGAACGGAAGATGCCGATGCCAACAGGCACCAGACTTGCCGCCAGACAGAACAGCAGGATGGGCTGACCGGTAATCTGGGTGATGATGTTGCCGGACAGGGTAAACACATCACTCATAGCAGTGATAACAGCGTCCACAGCAGTCTTTGCAACCTCGACAGTTTCGCCGCCAGCGGCGAGCATAACAGTATTCATGGTTGCTACTCCTTTCTTCAAAAATTATATGTAATCGCAGCTTGGGAGCTTGCGTTACAACTGGTAGTCATGGGGGACAAACTCAATTTTTTGAAAAGAACTGTCCTCATAGCTGGAAACAAGCAGAGAGTAATTAGCGGCCAGACGGCCATAGCAGCGGGCTAAAGCTTGTTTAGCGTTGAAAAGCAGTGTTGCATTCTGTTTATTGCCGATAAACCGCTGAACTTGGATAAGACTGTCGATTGCATTATAATCGACCAAAGACTTTTGAATGATACGCATATTGCACCTCAAAAGGGTAAATCTTCTACAACTTCTTTAAAGGGGCGAACCTCGCAGATATTGTAGTATTCATGCTTTAGGCGAAAGACGCACCCTGCACAGCGTGTATAGGCCTGCGGTATATGTAGGTAGTGCACAGTATCCAGCAGTTCAAAGCGGAACGGCGTGGGAATATCTTTCCGTTTATAGGTGTCGAACACGCAATATTGCTTGCCCATCTTGCAATCTAGCGTTGCATTTGGGCAATCGTTACAGTAGTAGCAGGGGCAAGGGCGGGCGTAAGTAATGCCGTCTATAACCTCGGTAGGTTGGTGGCACGTATCAATCCATGTCGGCATAGTCTGCACGACCTTTCACGGTTTCCTGCCAAATGTCTTTCCAGAGGTTGTAATTTTTGCGGAACGTAGACCAACAACCGTTATCGTATGCCCACCGTGCTAACTCCTTGACGGAGTGGCACTTGGGCATATCGAACATAGTGGCAACTTGTTCTTCTTCGCTCACGCCCTCATTTTGTGCGGGCGGGTCGAAGTCATGCAAGCCTACTATGTCGGGGTCGTACTTGTATTTATTTTCTTCGTTTTCATGCCAGAGATACACATAGGACTTATAGAGGTTGAAGCACCTACGAATTGCCGTGTTACTCACACTACAAAGAGCTTTATTTCGCAGTTCCTTTGCAACGCCGCTTGCATAGCGCTGATTTTTAAAGCGCACCACAAAATGAACGTGAGGCTTTTTGAGGTCTCCCACATTCCACAGCGGGCAATCGCCGCCGTGTTCTTTGCCGTACTCTTTCAAATCCTCGGCATCATATGTATCTTTATCGTGTAAAGCCCATGCACACGACCAATGTTCTTTTACATAGTCGATTGCATTTTGCTGGCTTTCGGGGTATAACGTAAAAATGAATTGATAAGATTTTGGGGAATCGGCCACTTTAACTACCTCTGTTTTCGTTTTGGCTTGGCTTTTGGCTCTCCACGGACGTAGCGCCGTGGAGAGCCAAACAGACGTTCACAGTTTGGCGGTTATGGTGGGGGTCGTGGTGGTGGCGGGTGCATCTCCATAGGGCTGTACCTCGTTACTCCACGACCTCGAAATCCTTGAGAATGTAATTCTCGTAGACTTTCTGAACCTCAAAATCAAGTTTGCGGTTCAGAATGTCAGTTTCCTGGCCGCCGCACTCGGCGACCAACTGGGCGTAAATGTCGGGAGTGGCACGAACCTGCAACACCTCAACGCCGCCGACGTTCTCACGGTTTTTCTTCACGCAATGCAGACGGAAGAAATTGTAGTTTTTGACCTGTCCGGCATCTTTGCCAGACTTAGCGGTAAAAGAACCTTCGCGGTGTTCGGTTGCCAATACAGTGTACTTCATTTTGTAGACCTCACTTTTTTACTTTAGAGACTGCTTTTCTTATGTCTCTGTGTATTTAAATCACCTCGGTTAGGTGATGCGTTTAGTCTACAACGGAACTTATTTTTCGGCAGCATAGGTAAGGTATTGCACCTTGCCTGACAATGTAGTATAATACAGACAGTTCTTATACCATACCAAGAACTATTATGGTTGCTATGATAAGGTCATAGGACCGTAAAGCTCTGACGCCCTGCTGTTTGGCAGGGCGTCATCTTTTTTGCCCTAAATTTCGTTTAAATTGTCAGTTGCCCAATAATGCCATAGTGCGCTATGATAGTAGAAAAGTGAAAGGATGTGCAAAAAAATGAAGCATCCCTATGGAATTGGTCTGGATATTGGCATTGCGTCCGTCGGCTGGGCGGTGGTGGCACTGAATGAAAACGCGGAGCCCTATGGTCTGATCCGATGCGGCTCACGCATATTTGATAAGGCCGAACAGCCCAAAACAGGCGACAGCCTTGCTGCCCCGCGCCGTGAGGCCCGCAGCGCCCGCCGCAGGCTGCGCCGCCGCAGCCTGCGCAAGGCGGATCTGTACGAGCTGATGGAGAAAAACGGTCTGCCCGGTAAGGCGGAAATAGAGCAGGCTGTGCAAGCGGGACATCTGCCGGATGTCTATGCGCTGCGTGTTCAGGCGTTGGATGGCCCGGTGACAGCACTGGATTTTGCCCGTATACTGCTGCACCTGATGCAGCGCAGGGGCTTTCGCAGTAACCGCAAGGCAGACGATGCACAAAAAGACGGTAAGCTGCTGCAGGCAATTGACGCGAACACCCGACGTATGGAGGCAAACCGGTACCGTACTGTCGGTGAGATGATGTACCGTGACCCTGTGTTTGCAGAGCACAAGCGCAACAAAGCGGAAAATTATCTTTCCACCGTCAAACGCGACCAAATCATAGACGAGGCTAGACTGGTTTTTGCAGCACAGCGTCAATACGGTGCGACATGGGCTTCGCCGGAGATGGAGGCAGAGTACCTTTGTATTCTGACACGCCAGCGCTCCTTTGCGGAAGGTCCGGGCAAAGGCAGCCCGTATAGCGGCAGCAACAGGGTCGGCACCTGCACGCTGGAGGGAAAGAGCGAGCAGCGGGCAGCCAAGGCGGCCTTTTCGTTTGAATATTTTACGCTGCTGCAAAAAATCAATCATATCCGCATTGCGGAAAACGGAACCAGCCGCACGCTGACACCGGCAGAACGACAGGTACTGCTTTCTGTGTGCTGCCAGACGGACAAGCTGGATTTTGCCCGGGTCCGCAAGGCGTTGGCACTGCCGGAAGAAGCACGGTTCAACATGGTGCGGTATCGCGGGGAGCAGACGGCAGAAGCCTGCGAAAAGAAAGAAAAAATAACGGCACTCCCCTGCTACCACAAGATGCGTAAGGCGCTGAATACCCTGCGGAAGGATCATATCCGCAATATCAGCCGCGAGCAGCTGGATGCCGCCGGAGCTGCGCTGACGAACCCGGAAAACGAGGATAAGCTGCGCGAGGCATTGAAACAGGCGGAGTTTGAACCGCTGGAAATAGAAGCACTGCTGACGCTGCCCAGCTTTGCGGGATATGGACACATTTCGGTCAAGGCGTGCCGCAAGCTGATCCCCTATCTGGAACAGGGCATGAACTATAACGATGCCTGCCAGGCAGCCGGATATGATTTTCAGGGAAGTCAAAACGGCGAAAAAGCGCAGTTCCTGCCGGCCTCAACGGAGGAAATGGAGGATATTACAAGCCCGGTGGTGCGCCGTGCAGTGGCACAGACGATCAAGGTCGTCAATGCGATCATCCGCGAGCAGGGCGAAAGTCCGGTCAGTATCCATCTGGAGCTGGCAAGAGAGATGAATAAGAACTTCCAGCAGCGCAGCGAGTTGGACAAGGCGATGCGGGATAACAGTGCGGAAAATGAACGCCTGATGAAAGAGCTGAATGAGCTTTTTCCGGGACGCACCGTTACCGGGCAGGACCTTGTAAAATATCGGCTGTGGAAAGAGCAGGACGGGCGCTGTGCGTATTCGATACAGCCGTTGGAGCTGGACAAGGTTATTACAGTCTCCGGCTATGCCGAGGTAGACCACATTGTCCCTTATAGCATAAGCTTTGATGACCGCCGCACAAATAAGGTGCTGGTGCTGGCATCGGAGAACCGTCAGAAGGGAAACCGTCTGCCGCTGCAATACCTGCAGGGAAAACGACGGGACGACTTTATTGTGTACACCAAAGCAAACGTAAAAAATTTCCGCAAGCGCCAGAACCTATTGAAGGAAAGGCTGAGCGAGGAGGACGGCAAGGGTTATATCCAGCGCAACCTGCAGGATACGCAGTATATTGCGGCTTTTATGCTGAACTATATCTGCAATCATCTTGCGTTTGCAGACTGTTCCGGGACAGGCAAACGGCGGGTCGTTGCGGTAAATGGCGCCGTTACGGCGTTTTTGCGCAAGCGCTGGGGCCTTAGCAAGGTGCGTGCCGACGGCGATCTGCACCATGCAGCGGACGCGGCGGTGATTGCCTGTACGACACAGGGGATGATAAAGCGGGTATCTGACTTTTGCAAGCGTGCAGAGACGACGGCGGTGCGTAATGAGCACTTCCCTGAACCTTGGCCGCACTTCCGTGATGAGCTGACGCAGCGATTGTCAGCCTGCCCGCAGGAAGACCTGATGAAGATTAACCCGGTCTATTATGCGACGGTGGATATTTCGTCTATTCAGCCTGTGTTTGTATCGCGGATGCCGCGCCATAAGGTGACAGGTGCGGCACATGAAGAGACGATTCGAAGCCAAGTGAACGAACAATATACAGCAGTGCGAAAATCAATTACAGAATTGTCACTGGATAAGGATGGAAAAATCAAAGACTATTTTAATCCAAGCAGCGATACGCTTTTGTATGAAGCACTGAAGAAGCGTCTGACAGAATTTGGCGGAAACGCAAAGAAAGCCTTTGCGGAACCGTTTTATAAGCCACGTGCGGACGGAACCCCCGGCGCACAGGTGCGCAAAGTGAAGGTTGTCGCAAAAATGAACAACACAATTCCTGTCCGCAGCGGCGGAGGCGTTGCAAAAGGCGGCGACATGATCCGTATAGATGTGTATTATGTCCCCGGTGACGGTTATTATTGGGTGCCGATTTATGTGGCGGATACGGTGAAAGAAACCTTACCGAATAAGGCGGTTGTGCGAGACAAAACAATGGAAGAGTGGAAAGAAATGAAAGAAGATGACTTCCTGTTCTCGCTTTATAGCAATGACCTTATTTTAGTGGAAAGAGATAAACCAATCTGCTTTTCACTTATGCATGAAGATAGCACACTTCCGAAAAAGTATGAGACGAAGAAGGAACTGGTTTATTACAAAGGCGGAGATATATCAAACGGAGGAATTAGGATAGAAACCCATGAAGGGGCATACTTCCTTAAAAGTTTGACGTTTGGCATAGTACAAAAAGTTCAGAAATATCAGGTCGATGTCCTTGGCAATTATACCCCTGTGAAAAAAGAAAAACGGCAAACCTTCCCTGCCCAACGGAGGTGAATTATGTCCTACCGCTGTCTGATGATCGTGAACCCTGCGCGCATCCGCTGCAAAAATGAGCAGCTGTTGATTGAAACGGAAGAAGTTCACTCTGTGCCCATCGAGGACATCAGTGCCATTGTACTGGAAAGCCGCCAAAGCACGATCACAACAGCGGCTATGGCGGCGCTGGCACAAAACGGTGTGGTGACTTTCTGGTGCGATGAAACACATCTGCCGTGCGGCATCTCGCTGCCGTTTGCACAGCACAGCCGTCAGCTGGGAGTACTGCGCTGGCAGATGGGATTGACCCTGCCGGCAAAAAAACGGATGTGGCAGCAGGTTGTGACAGCAAAAATTCAAAACCAAGCGGAGTGCCTTGCACTTTGCGGCAAAACACAGGAAGCAGCGTTCCTGTTCGGGCGTGCCAAGGCTGTGACGAGCGGCGACAAAGATAACGTAGAGGCAAGCGCCGCAGCGTACTACTTTCCGGCTTTATTTGGTGAGGGCTACACCCGCCGCAATGAAGATACGCGAAATGCAGCACTGAATTATGCCTACGCGATTTTGCGGGGCTATATGGCGCGCTGCCTGACGGTGTATGGTTTTCAGCCATGCCTGGGGCTGCACCATGACAGCGAGCTGAACCAGTTTAATCTGGCGGATGACCTGATGGAGCCGTTCCGGCCCGTGGCGGATTTGTACGTGGCAGCAAATGTGGCCGAGGATGCAGCATTGACACCCATACTGAAGGGAAAGCTTGTAAACCTGTTGAATGCGGATATTCTTTCCGGCGGGCAGCACCACAGCGTTGCCTATGCAATGGAACGCCTGGTGCAAGGTATGCGTGGACAAGCCCTGCTGTTACCCAAATTGCTTGAATACAAACAGCATAGCTATGAGTAAATTTATGCGGATGATTGTCTTTTTTGACCTGCCTGTGCAGACAAAGACTGAAAGGCGGCATGCGACGGCGTTCCGGAATTTTTTGCTGAAGGACGGCTACCACATGCTGCAATTCTCTGTGTACGCGAGGGTGTGCAACGGCAACGACGCCGTGAAGAAACACGAAAGCCGTTTGAGGGCATCCTTGCCGCCAAACGGCTCCATTCGCCTGCTTGTCGTTACAGAAAAGCAGTACCAGTCTATTCAGATTCTTCTGGGAAATTATCAGCCGGAAGAAGCCCCTTTTGTATGTGAACAGTTGAGTTTTTTCTAAAACAAAAAGCGCATCGGACCGCAATCCGATGCGCTTTTTGCATAGCCTATTATACCATACCAAGAGCTATTAGGGAACTATGACCTTCATGTCAGCTGGGCCGTCAACTTGTTTATTATACCATACCAAGAGCTATTAGGGAACTATGACCTGCTGTTGTGCTGGCTGCTCTCCCGATTCATTATACCATACCAAGAGCTATTAGGGAACTATGACGGTACAGCGGCCCACGCCTATACATAGCCAATTATACCATACCAAGAGCTATTAGGGAACTATGACTGCCTGCTGTGCCGCCGTGGAATTCTCTCCGATTATACCATACCAAGAGCTATTAGGGAACTATGACCCTAGCCCCATGGTAGCAGCGCCTGCGCGGCATTATACCATACCAAGAGCTATTAGGGAACTATGACGCGGATGATCGACTCCTCGTGATCCTCCGGATTATACCATACCAAGAGCTATTAGGGAACTATGACAGGGGAGACCGCGTTACCTGACTTCGACTAATTATACCATACCAAGAGCTATTAGGGAACTATGACCGTCAGCACGATAGGGGAGCGCACAGCGTTATTATACCATACCAAGAGCTATTAGGGAACTATGACCGTGCGAGATCACGAAGGAAAATCAGTTTTATTATACCATACCAAGAGCTATTAGGGAACTATGACATCACGGTGGAAGTGTTCGGTGGTGCCGGAATTATACCATACCAAGAGCTATTAGGGAACTATGATTTTCAGATAATCGATAATACACTCCGATGCATTATACCATATCAGCACAATATGCGCAGAATCTACCACAAATTTTCCCCGCAGGTCTTGCAACGGCCTGCGGGTTTTGTTATAATTTAGGTTTGTTGAGCAACTTAGGATTTTAGGCTCCGCTGCCGGCTGCTGGTCGGCAGCGCAAACCCCGCAAGGCTGGCGGTCTTGCGCGTGGTCAAAATCTATCCGCCGGAGTATTGTATGAATATGAAAAATCTGTCCGTCCGTCGTCTTGTGCGCTGCGCTGTCATTGCGGCTGTCTATGTGGTCGTCTGCCTTGTGCTGGCCCCGTTCAGCTACGGCGCGGTGCAGGTCCGCGTGGCCGAGGCCCTCTGCCTGCTGCCGGTGTTCGGCGCCGAGTATATCGTCGGCGTCACGCTGGGTTGTTTTTTGGCAAATCTGCTCGGCTCCACCGTCGTTGACGTGGTGTTCGGCACGCTGGCGACCCTGCTGGCCTGTCTTGTGACCTACAAGCTGCGCGACATCCGCGTGAAGGGGCTGGCCATTCCGGCATCCCTGCCGCCCGTTGTCTTTAATATGATCATTGTCGGCGCGTTCGAGATCACCTTCTTCTTCTCGGACGGCGCACCCACGGCGATGCTGGCGGTGTTCAATGCCGTTACTGTCGGCATTGGCGAGCTCATCAGCTGCACGATTCTGGGTGTGGCGCTCGTCAAGCTGATCGAAAGCAACGCGAGTCTGAACAAAATTTTTACAGAAGAATAACGAGGTAACATCTATGTGCCCGGAACTGATTTTGTGGGATTGGAACGGTACCCTGCTCGATGATGTCGATCTCTGCGTGGACGCGCTCAACCGTCTGCTGGCAGGATTCGGCTACCCGCAGCGGTATGACCACGAGCGGTACCGGGCTATTTTTGGCTTTCCCATCGAGGAATATTACGTCCGCGCGGGGTTTGACTTTACAAAGCACAGCTTTGCAGAACTGGCCGAAAAATACATGGAGGACTACGTCCCCGCCAGTGCGGCCTGCCCGCTGGCAGACGGCGCCATTGACGCGCTGGAGGCGTTTAAGGCCGCGGGGCTGCGGCAGGTCATTCTGTCGGCCAGCAATCTGGACACGCTGCGGCGTCAGACCGACGAGCGCGGCGTGACGGGCTATTTTGACCGTCTGCTGGGTCTGGGCGACATCTACGCCAAGAGCAAGGTCGAGGTCGGGCTGGCCTATTTAAAGGAAAACGGCTTTGACCCGGCACGCGCCGTCATGATCGGTGATTCCGTCCACGACTATGAGGTTGCACAGGCGCTGGGCGTGCGCTGCGTTTTGCAGTCCGGCGGCCACCAGCCGCCGGAAAAATTGAGGGAAACGGGCGCACCGGTTGTAAAGGGATTGCGCGAAGCCGCGGCGCTGATTTTGGAATAAGAGCTTACGGGAGGCTGTAGGGGCGGATGCTTGCATCCGCCCGCGGGGCGTCGTGGACGCCGCCCCCTGCAAACAACTGCCCGCCGCTATGATGCGGGTCGATGCGAGCATCGACCCCTACAACAGAGGAGCAACACAATGTCTGACCGCATAAAAGGCTCCGCCTTGACGATGGGCGGCGCGGCGTGCTGGGGCGTTTCGGGCTGCATGGGGCAGTACCTGTTCACCCGCGAGGGGATGGATTCGACCTAGCTCGTGCCCATCCGGCTGTTTCTGGCGGGGCTGATCCTGTGCGGATTCTTTTTTATAAAGGACCGCAAAACGCTTTTTGACCCGTGGAACGTCAGGAAAAATCCGCGCAACGCCATTGACCTGCTGGTCTACGGTCTGGCGGGCGTCAGCTGCTGCCAGTTCACCTACTTTCTGACGATCCAGCTGTCCAGCGCAGGCATGGGCACGATTTTACAGGACGTCTCCCCCGTCATCATCCTGCTGGTCGTCTGCATCCAGCAAAAGCGCGGCCCCCGCGTGTTTGAGATATTCTCGATTGTACTGGCGCTGGTGGGCGTTTTCCTCATCACGACCCACGGCAGCCTGACGGGGCTGGCCGTCAGCCCGGCGGCGCTGGTCTCCGGCATCGTCAGTGCCTGCTGCGTCGCCATCTACACGATGTGGCCGAAAAAATTGCAGGAGCAGTACCCCACCCCGATGCTGCAGGGCTGGGCGTTTTTGATGGGCGGCATCATGTTTTCGCTCATCTTCCGCCCGTGGCAGATCGATTACGTGCCGACGGCGATGGGCGTGTTCGGCATCTTCACGGTGGTTGTACTGGGCAATGTGCTGGCGTTCAGTCTGTACATGTCGGGTGTGCCGCTCATCGGCCCCCAGAAGGCCAGTCTCTACAGCTTTGCCGAGCCGGTCACGGCGGCCATCATCAGCACGCTGGTGCTGGGCTCGCCCTTTACGCTGTGGGATGCGCTGGGCTTCGGCTGTATCTTTTTGATGTTGGTGCTGCTGAGCCTGCCCGCAAAACAGAAAAATTAAATATATTACGAAATACACCCGCGCAGGTTTGACACGAACCCCTGTGCGGGTGTATTATAGTATCATGTGTAAAACTATATAAAACCACTATTAGCCGCACCTCTACACGCGGCGGAAAATACAGGGGAACTGTTATGTCTTTTTTTGAAAAACTGTTCGGCTCTTTCTCGGACAAAGAACTCAAGCGCATCAACCCGCTCAAGGACAAGGTCCTTGCCCTTGAGCCGGAGATGGCCAAGCTGACCGACGAGGAACTGCAGGCCAAGACCACCGAGTTCAAAGAGCGCCTCGCCAAAGGCGAGACCCTCGACGACCTGCTGCCCGAGGCGTTCGCCGTATGCCGTGAGGCTGACTGGCGCGTGCTTGGCATGAAGCCCTACCCCGTGCAGATCATCGGCGGCATCGTGCTGCACCGCGCCTGCATCGCCGAGATGCAGACCGGTGAAGGCAAGACGCTGGTCGCTACCATGCCCACCTACCTGAACGCCCTGACCGGCGAGGGCGTGCATGTTGTCACCGTCAACGATTACCTGGCCCGCCGCGACTCCGAGTGGATGGGCAAGGTCTACCGCTTCTTGGGTCTGACCGTCGGTCTGGTCGTCCACGGCGTCGAGGCCGGGGACCGCAAGAAGGCCTACGAGGCCGACGTCACCTACGGCACGAACAACGAGTTCGGCTTTGACTACCTGCGCGACAACATGGTCGTTTACAAGGCCAACATGGTGCAGCGCGGCCATGCGTTTGCCATCGTGGACGAGGTCGACTCCATCCTGATCGACGAGGCTCGTACCCCGCTGATCATCAGCGGCAAGGGCGAGGATTCCAGCGTGATGTACA